>Ga0268386_10002223_pt1 | contig 13704 bp, 11 predicted proteins | sample RVTome_15_FD_200260 | JGI IMG/M metagenome (GOLD analysis project Ga0268386, IMG submission 200260) | Soil microbial communities from uranium-contaminated site in the Upper Colorado River Basin, Wyoming, United States - RVT150D86... ...
GGAGCACGGTCACGCCGTCTGCCGCGGCGGCGCCCGACGCGCGTGGCAAAGGCAACCCGGTGCGGCTGAAACGTGGCGCGGGCGCGTTCTGCAGGTGGCCGTCGACATCCACGAAGCCGCGGCGCGCGCGCGAGTGCGGATGAGCCGCCGCCTCGCTGATGTCGAGCACCGGGGCGACGCAGGCGTCGGTGCCCTCGAACATCGATTGGAGCTCGTCGCGGGTGTGCCGGCGGATGGCGGCGGCAAGCCTGCCTTTCAGCGGCGGCCAGACCTCGTCCACGAGCTCGTCGTAAGGCCGCCCGCAGAATCCGACCCCTTGAGCGAATTCCTCGGGGTCGAGCTCGAGCTTCTCGAGCAGCAGTGCGTGAAATTGCGGCTCGATCGCACCTACCGCGATCCACTTGCCGTCGCGGGTCTGGTACGTGTCGTAATAGTGCGCTGCGCCGGACAGGAAGTTCTCGCCCGGCGCGTCGCGCCAGAGGCCGCTCGAGCCCAGGCCGAGGCAGACTGAGAGAAAGGACACCGCACCGTCCATGATGGCGGCGTCGACGACCTGTCCCTGTCCGGAACGCTCCCGCTCGTACAGCGCGCACAGCACTCCAAAAGCGAGCAGCAGCCCGCCGCCGCCCAGATCGCCGAGCACGTTCAGGGGCGGCACGGGCGGCGCGCCGCGCCGGCCGATCTGGTGCAGCAGTCCACTCATGGCGAGATAGTTGATGTCGTGCCCGGCGATGCGCGCGAGCGGGCCATCCTGCCCCCAGCCCGTGATGCGCCCATAAACGAGACGCGGGTTGCGCTGGCGGCAGACGTCGGGACCGAAGCCGAGGCGCTCCGCGACCCCGGGCCGGAAGCCTTCGATCAATACGTCGCTGCGGTCGGTGAGCTTGAGCAGCACATCCGCGCTCACCGCCTGCTTTAGATCAAGCGTCACGCAGCGCCGGCTGCGCAGTGTCGGATCGCCGGCGTGGTTGCGCGTCTGCCCACCCGGCCGCTCGATGCGGATCACTTCTGCGCCCATGTCGGCGAGCATCATGCAGGCATAGGGGCCGGGACCGATTCCGGCCACTTCGATCACGCGCAGGCCGGAAAGCGGCCCGGGACCTGATTCCGCGCTTTGCAGCTCGCTCATCGGCCGATTCGCCTGGTGGGCATCAGCTCCGTCCCCGCCTTTCCATTGTCCGGGCGGAGCACCATATTATTCTTGTGTGTGGCAAGCAAGTGAGGTGTCCGGTTATCCGCTGCCGCGAGCCGCCTGCCGCAGCTCCGCGAGCAGGGCCGCGCCCTGCCAGTGGCGCTCTCCGCCCGCCTCCGCCACGCGCACCAGCGCGAGCAGACGCGCGTTGACCGGGGCTTCCCGGTCCTGCGTTCGTGCGAGGCGCACGATCTCGCCGTTGAGCCAGTCGACTTCCGTCCTGCGTCCAGCCTCGAGATCCTCCCACATCGAGGATCGCGCAAGGGGGTCGATGGCAAGCATCCTGTTGGCGAGCCGCGAAAAGAGCCAGTCCGGCAGGGAGAGCAGCTTCGGGATCCAGCCCGGTGGCAGCGGGGTAAGGCGCGCGGGCCGGACCCCGGCGTGCTCGAGCAGCCTCAGCGCCTCCTCCTGCGCGAGCGCCACGCAGCGCCGGAAGTCGCGCAGCGACAGCTGCGCCTTGAGCGGCAGCCCTGACAGCGCGTTGACGGAGTTGTTGAGATTGAGAAGCAGCTTCGCCCATTGCACCGGGCGCAGGTCGGGGTGCTGTACGAGCGGCAATCCGGCGGCGGCGAACGCCGACTCGAACGCGGCGAGCGCCGGGTGCCGCTCGACCTCGAGCGCGCCCTCGGAGCCCTGGTGAAACGCGCCCCCACCGCGGTTCACGACGTTGAAGGGCACCATGCCGGCGAGCACGACCTGCCGGGTGAGGTGCCGCTTCAGTTGCCCGGCGTTGCCGAGGCCGTTCTGAAAACTGACGGCCACCGCTTTGTCGTTCAATACGCTCGCAAGCGCCATGCCCGCGGCATCCGTGTCCGCGGACTTGACGGTGACGAGCACCAGCCCGGCGTCGGCGGCAGCTTCGGGTCCGGTCGCGTAGCGCAACCCGTCCGATGCCACATCGAGCGTCGCGCCCTGCCAGTCGCTGAGGTGCAGGCCGTGCTGTGCGATCTCGCGCCTGATGCGCTCGCGCCCGATCAAGGTCACGGGCGCGCCGCCGGCAGCGAGCCGGCCGCCGACATAGCAGCCGATGCTTCCGGCACCGAAGATGCACACGCGCTCGTTCACGTGAGATCCGGGCTCACTTTCCGATGCAGAAGCTCGCGAAGATCCGTCCGAGCAGCTCGTCGGAGCTGACCTCGCCGGTGATCTCACCGAGCGTCTGCTGTGCGTCCGAGAGCTCCTGCGCCACCAGCTCGCCGCCTCCGCGCTCGAGCAGCAGCCGCTCCGCTTCTTCGACGTGCTTACGAGCTCGCCGCAGCGCATCGAGATGCCGCCGCCGGGCGGACAGCGTCCCGCCGCTCGGTGTCGCATAACTCACGCATCCCTTGAGGTGCGCACGCAGCAGATCGAGGCCTTCGCCCGTCAACGCAGACAGGTAGACCTGCGGTGGGTCGCCGGGCTCGAGGTGACTGCTGGCATCGGTGCGATCGATCTTGTTGAAAACCACCGTTGCCGGCGTCGCTCCGGGCAGTGCCGCAATATCGGCCGAGATCGCCGCGACGGCGTTCGGGTCGGCTGCATCGACCACGAAGAGGACGCGGTCGGCGCGCGCGATCTCGCGCTCGGCCCGCCGGATGCCCTCCAGCTCGATCTCATCGACGCTCGCGCGTAGCCCCGCGGTATCGAGGACGTGCACCGGCAGACCGTCGATCTCCACGCGCTCGCGCAGCACGTCGCGCGTGGTACCGGGTGCTGCGGTGACGATCGCGGCGTCGTAACCCGCAAGGCGATTGAGCAGGCTCGACTTGCCGGCGTTCGGCCGGCCGGCGATGACGAGCGTCAGCCCGTCGCGGAGCAGTGTGCCCTGCCGGGCGGCTGCGTCGAGCTGCATGAAGCGCGCGCGCAGGTCGGCCATCCGGTCGGCGAGCCCACGGTCGGCGAGAAAGTCGATCTCCTCTTCGGGAAAGTCGATCGCCGCCTCGACCCACAGCCGAAGCTGCAGCACGGCCTCGGTGAGCTCGCGCACCTGGCTCGAGAACGCGCCCTCCAGCGACCGGACCGCGGCGCGCGCGGCCTGCGCCGAGCCGCTGTCGATCAGGTCGGCGACCGCCTCGGCCTGCGCGAGATCAAGCTTGTCGTTGAGGAAGGCGCGCTGCGTGAATTCACCGGGCGTGGCTGCCCGCGCGCCCAGCTCCAGCACGCGCGCGAAAAGCAGGTCCATCACCACGGGTCCACCATGACCGTGAAGCTCGAGTACGTCCTCGCCGGTGTACGAATGCGGTGCCGGGAAGAAGAGGGCAAGTCCGAAGTCGATGGTGCCGCCCTCGGCATCGCAAAACGCGCGCAGCTTTGCATGACGCGGCACCGGCGCGCGCCCAACGACGCCGGCGGCCACCTCCATGCAGCCGGGACCGGAAACCCGCACGATGCCGATGCCGCCGCGGCCAGGGGCGGTCGAGATCGCTGCGATGGTGTCGGCAACAGGCGTTCTCATTGACGAAATATATGGGCAAGCCAGATGCTGCGCAGCTGACGAATCGAGTGGGCGGATTCGATGTCCCTGGTCACTGAGCTGCGGCGGCGACAGGTTTTCCGGGCCGCAGCCTGGTATGCGGCGGCCGCTTGGGTGGCGATACAGGTCGCGAGCACCATCATCCCGCAGTTCGGGCTGCCCGAATGGTCGGTGCGCGCGGTCATCGTCGCGGCGGTGCTCGGCCTGCCAGTCGCGCTCGCGCTTGCGTGGCTGTTCGACCTGTCCGAGCTGGGTCTGCGACGCGAGGCGTCCGCTCCCCGCGATGCATCGGACGGGGCTTCGGTCGCCGCAGCGACCCCGACCGCGCAGCTCTGGCGCATCCCCTCGTTCTGGATCGCGCTCGCATTGGGCGCCGGGCTCGCCGTAAGCGCGCAGCAGGCCTGGCAGAAGCTCATTCGACCGGCGTTCGGAGAGCGACCAGGCCTCGCCGTGCTGCCGTTTGCGAACCTGAGTCCGGACCCCGAGAACGCGTACTTCGCCGACGGTCTGCACGAGGAGATCCTCGCGACGCTGGCACGCGCCGGCGGTCTACGCGTGATCTCTCGTACCTCGGTGCAGGCCTACCGCGATACTGCTCGCAATGTGCGCGAGATCGCCGACGCCCTCGACGTGACCCTGATTCTGGAAGGCTCCGTGCGGCGCGATGGCGACGATCTGCGGCTTACGCTGCAGCTGATCGACGGACGCACGGACGAGCATCTCTGGGCGGAAACCTATGATCGGAAATTCCGGGACGCTCTGCAGCTGCAGCGGACCGTAGCCGAACAGGTCGTGGCCGAGATCGGCGCCAAGCTCACTCCCGCCGAGCAGCGGCTGATCGCGGCGGCGCCAACGTCGAATCCCGAAGCCTACGAGCGCTACCTCCAGGCGCTCGCTCTGTTCGGTCGGCAGGATTTCGAGGAGATGGAGCTGCGCAACGTCGAGCGACTGCTGAGCGAGGCGATCGACCGCGACCCGAAGTTCGAGGTCGCCTACGCCTTGCGGGCCAAGGCCCGTGTCCGCATCCAGCACAGCGGCTGGGGCTCGCCGGGCCTCGCCGAGAGAGCCCGGGCGGACATCGAGCAGGCGCTCGCGCTGCACCCCGAGCTGCCGGAAGCGCTGGTCGCGCGCGGACTGTATCGCACGTGGGTGACTCAAGACGCGGCACGGGGACTCGACGATCTCGTGCGCGCGCTCGAGATGGCGCCCAATGATGCCGACACGCATCACACCGCGGCTCTCGCCTTGCGCCGTCTCGGCCGCTTCGACGAGGCACTCGCGCAGTTCGAGCAGGCTGAGCTGCTGGCTCCCGGCTTGATCGGCTATCAGTACGACCGCGCCTTCACGCTGCTCGGGTTGCGACGCTACGACGAGGCCTTGCGCGCCTGGCAGTCGATGATCGACCAACATCCCACGTTGACCTGGCCACTGCTTGGCCGGTATTGGTTCCGATTCGCGGGCACCGGGGACACCGCCGGTTGGCGCGAGGAGTCGGATCGTCTGGCGCCGACGATGGATAAGTCCGACCGTGCCATCACCGCCTACGTGATGTACACCTGCACCGGCGACCTTCCGGGCCTGATCGCATGGTACGAGAGCGCGACGCCGGACGAGGTGGCGGGCTCGCGCGATTACACGCTCGGCGTAGCCTATGCCGCAGTCGGCGACCTGGCTCGCGCGCGACCGCACCTGGAGGTCGCCGCAGCCCCCGCCCGCGACCCGACTGGCCCCAATTCGAACGCCGAAGGTGCCGTTGCACTCGAGCTGCTGGGCGAGCACGAGCTCGCCATGCGTGCGATCGACGAGGCGGTGGGGCGGGTGCCCGAGTCCCGCGACGCCGCCGCCGGTCCTGCGGTTGCGATGCTGCGCGCCTGGATCCTGATCCACTCCGGCACGCGCGCGAATGAAGGCTATGCCGAGCTCGAACGGCTGATGGGAGCCTTCGGCGTCGTGCCGCGCTTCGTGGCGACGGATCCGCTTTGGCGGTTGTTGGGGGACGATCCAAGAGTGCAAAGCATCATCCAGAAACATCTGCCGAAGCCGACGTAAGATGCGCTGATGCAAGCTCGGGGGCTGGTCGCAGCGGGGCTGGTCTCGTGACCCTGATGGCCGAACTGCGTCGGCGACAGGTTTTCCGGGCGGCCGCCTGGTACGGCGGATTCGCCTGGTTGTCGGTGGAGGTTGCCAGCACCATCTTCCCCCGATTCGGGCTGCCGGAGTGGTCGGTGCGTGCGGTCATCGTCGCCGCTGCGCTTGGTTTTCCCGTCGCGCTCGCCCTGGCGTGGTCGTTCGACCTCAGCGCCCTGGGCCTGCGTCGCGAGTCGAATGCGCCGCCGGTGGAAGTTGCCGAGGCGACGCCGCTGGCGCCGCTCTGGCGCATCCCGTCGTTCTGGATCGCGCTCGCGCTTGGTGCCGGAGTCGCGATCAGCGCGCAGCAGGCGTGGCAACGCATCGTACGTCCGGCGTTCGGCGAGCGCCCGGGGATTGCCGTGCTGCCGTTCGCGAATCTGAGCCCCGACCCTGCGAACGCCTACTTCGCCGATGGTCTGCACGAGGAGATCCTCGCGACACTGGCCCGCATCAGCGGCCTGCGCGTGATCTCGCGCACCTCCGTCCAGCAGTACCGTCATCCGCAGCGCAACCTGCGCGACATCGCCGGCGCGCTCGACGTGCCGTTGATCCTCGAGGGCTCGGTGCGCCGCGAGGGCGACGACCTGCGGCTCACCTTGCAGCTGATCGACGGGCAGACCGACGAGCATCTCTGGGCGGAGACTTATGACCGCAGGTTCGAGAATGCGCTGCACCTGCAGCGCACCGTGGCCCAGCAGATCGTCGCCGCCATCGGAACGAAGCTCACGCCGACCGAGGACCGCCTCATCGAGCGCGCCTCGCCCACCGTCCCGGAGGCGTACGCCTATTACCTCCAGGCCCTTGCGCACTGGAATCCTATGGCGGCGGAGCCGGAGCTGCGGACCGCGGAGGGCCTGTTGACCCGCGCGCTCGAATTGGACCCGGCGTTCGCACTCGGATATGCACTGCGGGCCAGGGTTCGGGTATGGCTCGGCACGACCGTAGACGGGCCTAACGCCGACTCGGACGTTCAGCGCGCGTGGCTCGACATCGAGCGTGCTCTCGAGCTGCAGCCGGAGCTGCCCGAGGCGCTGGCGGCCCGGGCCTCCTACATCACCTATGTCGAGCGGGACCCCGTTCGAGCGTTGCCCGACGTGGACAGGGCGCTCACGCTCGCGCCCAACGACGCCGACACACAGGATATCGCCGGCCTGACCAAGCGCCGCCTCGGACGCTTCGACGAGGCGATCGCGCATTTTCAGGAGGCGGCGCGGCTGATGCCCGCCCAGCCGCAACATGCCATGCGCACCTTCGAGACACTCGAAGGTCTCGGACGCTACGCCGAGGCAGAGCGGCAACGGCAGGCTTTCGCGCAGCGCTTCCCATCATGGCGCGCCGCCGCCGAACTGGCCGGTTTTCGATTGCGCTTCATGGCCACGGGTGACGCGGACGGCTGGCGGACGGCGTTCGAGCGACTTGCACCGGGGTTGCCGCCATTCTTGCGCGCGTTTCACTTCAGTCATCTTAGCCTCGCGACCGGCGATCTCGCGGGTTATGCCGCGTTTCTCGAGGGGGTTGATGCGTCCCAGCTCGAACGCGCTGCGGATCGTGACGTGGAGCTGGCCCGCACGTACGCAGCGCTCGGCGACCTCGCACGGGCGCGGCCATTTCTGGAGTCGCTCGTGGATGAGATGGAGCGCTCGCCGGATGGCGAGACGCTTTCCGACGGCGCGATCGCGCTGGTGCTGCTCGATCGTTCCGAAGAAGCCATCCGTGCCGCCGACGAGGCGGTGCGACAGACGCCGGAATCGCGCGATGCGGTCAATGGCTCGAGGGTGGCGGTCCGGCGCGCCTGGGTCCTGATCCGCGCGGGCGGCGAGCGGGCCGAGGAAGGCTACGCGGAACTGCAGCGCCTGCTCGGAGCCTATCGCGTGCAGCCGCGCGCCTTCGCGGTCTACTCCCCAGGTGTGTTGCTGCGCGACGACGAGCGCGCCCAGCGCATCATTCGCGAGGCCATCGAAGGTCAGGACCGTGCATTCGCTGCGAAAGGCGTGTTCACGTCGCCGGCGCCGGCAACCGACCCTCGATCGTGAACTGCGAGCGCGGAAACACGCGCAGGCCGGCGTCCCGGCGTGCGTAAAAGCTCACCTCGTCGGCGCGCGTCTCGCACAGCCATTCTTCCTTGAAAGTCGGTCGCGCCTGGCCGAACGCCGTGGGCGTATAGAGCGCGCCGTTCAGGCCGCCGGCCGCATCGCGCGCCGAGATGTATTCGATGGCGTCGGCGCCGGCATCGCGCAGATGTCGGCCAAGCGCCTGCGTCGGCCCGTAATCGTCGCGGCTCGCAAGCACGGAGCGATATCGGTCGAACGGCGGCTGATGCAACGCGTAGCCACGGCGGGCGCGCAGCCTCGCACCGAACAGCGTGTGCTGCGTCCGAAGCGGCGCCGGTGGCGGGCGCCGCATGCCCTGCCAGAATACGAAGCGGTAGTACGCGGACTCGGAAAGAACGGTGGTAACACTGCGCGCGGCGTAAAAGAGACTCGGTTCGTGACGGCCGCCAAAACGCGATCCATGCGGGAGTGGCGGATAGCGGAACGGGGTCGCGAGCAGGTAATCCAGCTGGGCGGCGCCCTTGGGCAGCGGTGGCTTGCTCGCCTCGAGCATCTCTTCCAGGAGCTCCTGTTCGGCGAGCGTCGAGACCAGCCGATTGGTTGCGATCTGCTCCTGGCTTTCGACCAGGCGCAGAATCTCGCCCGCCATCAGCCGGGGCTGTGCCTGCGCGCCGCAGGCGGCCCAGATGTCGGTCATCAGGGCTTGCCGCGGATTGCGTCGAGATATGCGACGACGCGAGACAGCCCCTGAACGCTTCGGATCTGCTCAGAGGGTACGCCGCCCGTATGCAGGTTCTCGGTGCACATCCAGTGGCGCATTGCCACCCGATCTCCACCGACCAGCGCGAAGAGCGCCCGGTAGGCACGGATCAGGAGCAGCGCGAGCTCGCCGGCCTTGCTGTCGGGATCAAGCTGCCCGCGCGACACGGCGGTGCGGTCACGGCCGACGACGGCGCCGAGGTCGGCCTGGGTCAGCCCCAGCTCCTTGCCGGCGCCGACCAGCGCGGATGTCAGCACGCGCCGGGCGTCGGGCCTTTTTGCGAGGTTCGTTTCCACGGTCGGCCAGAATGTGTATGGTGCACATTCTAAGCAAAACTGTTGTAAAAGCAACCCATGCAGGTCGCTGTGTCAGGAACGGGACTTGGCGGCCTCGGCTTCGACGACCTTGTTGATCCGCCACTGCTGCGCAATCGACAGCAGCGTATTGGTCAACCAGTAGAGGACCAGGCCGGCGGGGAACCACGCCATCATGACCGTCATCACCACGGGCATGAACGCAAAGATCTTTGCCTGCATCGGGTCCGGCGGCGCGGGGTTCAGCTTGAACTGGCCGAACATCGCGGCTCCCATCAGGATGGGCAGCACGAAGTACGGATCCTTCGAGGACAGGTCCTGGATCCACCCCAGGAACGGAGCCTGCCGCATTTCGACGCTCTCGAGCAGCACCCAGTAGAACGCGAGAAAGACCGGGATCTGCACCAGGATCGGCAGGCAGCCGGCGACCGGGTTGATCTTCTCGCGCTTGTAGAGCTCCATCGTCTGCTTGGCGAGCTGCTCCCGGTCGTCCTTGTAACGCTCCTGGATGCTCTTGATGCGCGGGGCGATCGTACGCATCTTGGCCATTGAGCGGCCGCTGGTCTCAGTCAGCTTGTAGAACAGCAATTTCAATAAAAATGTGACGATGATGATCGCCCAGCCCCAGTTACCAACAATTCCGTGTACTTTTCCCAACAGCCAGAACAGGGGCTCCGCGATTATGGTGAGCTTTCCGTAATCTGCCGTGCGTTCGAGCTTGGGGCCGACCGTGCGAAGCTGATCCTGGAGCTTCGGTCCCACGAACAGTGACTCGGTGAATCGTCCCGTGGTGTGCGCGGGAACCGTCTTGAGCGGGCCGCGGTAGCTCAGCAGGTAGTGCTCGCCTTCCCGCGTCAGCGTGAAGTGATACTCGTCTCCTTTGGGCGGCACTGCGGCGCTCACGAAGTGATGCTGCATCGAGGCGATCCAGCCATCGGTGACGCCCTGCGCGTACTGCGCGTCGTCCTCGTCCTCGATATCGAGCTTGCGATAGCTCTTGCCATCGAACACCGCGGGACCGCGATAGGCGTAGCTCTCCACGTCGAACATCGAGCGCTTCTGCTTGACGATGTGCCGCGCGAGCTGGACGTAGGAGGCGCCGGACCACTCGGCGCCCGAGCGGTTGTCGACCTGGTAGGCGAGCTCGATGTCGTAGCGCCCGCGGCGGAACACGAACGTCTTCGCCACCGCCACGCCGGCCCCGTCGATCCAGATAAGCGGCACGCGGAGTTCGGAGGCGCCCGGCGCCAGGTGGTACTCCCGCGCCGGGCTCGTGAAGGTCGCCAGGTGGTTCGGCTCGGCTGCGGCATTCAGCGCGCGCAGGCCGCTGCGGTCGACGTCGTAGGTTGCCTCGCGGGTATCGAGCAGCCGCACCGGCGGGCTGCCAGGCCGCTTGTCATGCGGATAGGTCGGCAGGTCCGCACGCACGAGATTACCGCCCTGGAGGCTGATGTCGATATCGAGCACATCGGTGACCACGCGCACGCGGGACGCGGGAATCTCAGCCGGGGACGTGGCGGTGGGTGCGTCAGACGTCGCGACCGCCGGGGTCTGCGCCGAGGGCAACGCAGGCAACTCGGGAAGCGATGTATCGGTGGGCGACGCTGAGTCCGTCCCGGGCTGGGCTGGGGCCGGCGTGGTCACCGCGGCGGGCGCGGCGCGCCCGCCATAATCCCGATTCCACTGCACCAGATTCATCCAGAGCAGCAACGCCACCGCGATCCACAGGTAAATGCGCGGGTTAGCCATGCAAGGTCCGCTTGAGCGAGGCGGGCGCGGTGTGGGGTACGGGATCGTAGCCGCCGGGGTTCCAGGGATGGCAACGCGCAATCCGTTTGAGCGCGAGCACGAGCCCGCGCAGCGCGCCGTGCCGCTCGATCGATTCCTGAGCGTAGCAGGAGCAGCTTGGGTGGAAGCGGCAGCGGGGCCCGAGCAGCGGGCTCACGCCATAGCGATAGATTGCGATGAGCCCGATCAGGAGCGCGCGCATCGCTCGCTCACACGTCGCCAATGAACCGCGAGACTGGCTCGCGTGTCCGCATGCGAAGCGGTTGCAGCCGCGGCCCGCGCATTGACCACGAGATCGACCACCGGCAGAAGATGCTGGTGCTGCCGGAAATATTCGCGAATCCTGCGCTTGATGCGGTTGCGGGCCACCGCACCGCCCGCGGCACGGACACCGACCGCAAGACCGAGCCGTGGGTGGTCAAGGCCGTTCAACTTCGCGCTCACGAGAAATAGCGCGTCGGACGATCGCAGTCCCGAACGGTGGACGGCATCGAACTGCGACTTCGCGAGCAGCCGGTGCGCGCGCGGGAGATTCCGCGCCGGATGAAAATCTGATGCGGCGGGCGCGATCAGGTCAGACCGCGAGCCGCTTACGGCCCTTGGCGCGGCGGCGGCTGAGTACCCGCCGACCACCCTTGGTGGCCATGCGTGCGCGGAAGCCGTGAGTGCGCTTGCGATGCAGGTTGCTCGGCTGAAATGGGCGCTTCATGACGGCTCCGTATTACCCGAAAATCGGACCAGAAACAGGTAGATGGACTGGCCCGGAAAAGGGCGCGAAAGGATACGTACCCGTCGTCCCGACGTCAACCGGCGGAAAGCGCTCGGCGAGATATCCACAGGGCCGTCGGCGGTATAAACTCCCCCGCCCCGTTCCCCGTCTGTACCCTCACCCGTCTTAAGCTAAAGCCAAGCCGGTCGTGGCGACTTCACTCTGGAATCAATGCCTCCGCCGGCTCGAAGCCGAGCTTCCCGAGCAGCACTTCAACACCTGGATCCGACCGCTCCAGGCGGTCGAGGATGGCGGATATCTGCGCCTGCTGGCGCCGAACCGCTATGTCATCGACTGGGTGAACCAGAACTGCGCCGAGCGGATCGGCGAGATCGTCGTCGAACTGGTATCGCCTCCCGCCCCCGCGGTCGTCTTCGAGATTGGTTCGCGAATCGCCGCCGTGACGCCCGAGCCTGCGACGCGCGCGGATCTGCGGCCGCGGCGCGTCGAGACGCTGCCGCAGATCGGCGGCCGTCTCAACCCCGAGTTCACGTTCGCAAACTTCGTCGAGGGCAAGAGCAACCAGCTCGCGCGCGCCGCCGCGGTGCAGGTCTCCGAGAATCCCGGCCGCGCATACAACCCGCTCTTCATCTACGGCGGCGTCGGGCTGGGTAAGACGCACCTCATGCACGCCGTGGGCAACCACATCCGCGCGCGGAACAAGGATGCGCGCATCGCGTACGTGCATTCGGAGCGCTTCGTGGGCGACATGGTTCGCGCGCTGCAGCACAACACCATCAGCGAGTTCAAGAACGCGTATCGCACGCTCGACGCGCTGCTGATCGACGACATCCAGTTCTTCGCCGGCAAGGAGCGCTCGCAGGAGGAGTTCTTCCACACTTTCAACGCGCTGCTGGAAGGACAGCAGCAGGTGATCCTCACCTGCGATCGCTATCCGAAGGAAGTCCAGGGTCTCGAGGAGCGGCTCAAGTCGCGCTTCGGCTGGGGGCTGACTGTATCGATCGAGCCGCCGGAGCTCGAGACCTGCGTCGCGATCCTCATGAGCAAGTCCGCGGCCGGTGGTGTCGAGCTTCCCGAAGAAGTGGCGTTCTTCGTCGCCAAGCGGATCCGCTCGAACGTCCGCGAGCTCGAAGGCGCGATGCGGCGAGTGGTGGCGAACTCGCAGTTCACGGGGCGGCCGATCACGCTGGATTTTGCGAAGGAAGCGCTCCGCGATCTGCTCGCGCTGCAGGAGCGGCTGGTCACAGTCGAGAACATCCAGAAGACGGTCGCGGAGTATTTCAAGATCCGCGTAGCGGATCTGCTTTCGAAGCGTCGCAGCCGCTCGATCACGCGACCGCGCCAGGTGGCGATGGCGCTGTCGAAGGAACTCACCAATCACAGCCTTCCGGAAATCGGTGACGCATTCGGCGGCCGTGATCACACGACCGTGCTGCACGCGTGCCGTGTGATCAAAGGGTTGCGTGAGACACAGACGCGAATGAACGAAGATTATCTGAACCTGTTGAGAACCTTGACCGGATGATGTTGCAAAGCTGTGGATGATCCGTGGCGTGCGCGAGTCCACATTTCATCCACAGTCCGCCGACAGGACTTGTCGTCGTTTCGAATGGAGTTGCGCTTCGGGTAATCGCGCGCGCGCGCTCGGGAAAATCCGGTTCTGCACAGGCTCACGCTGTGCTAGAAACTACAGTAATAAATTAGAGATATACAAAGCCTGGAATCAGACAAGATGAAGATCATCGCGAAGCGCGAAGTGATTCTCGCACCACTGCAGGCAGTCATCGGCGTGGTCGAACGCAGGCAGACCATGCCGATACTCGCCAACGTGCTGGTGGCAGCGAAGGGCGGGCAGCTCGCGGTCACCGCGACCGATCTCGAAGTTGAACTGGTCGCGAGCACGCAGGTCGACGTGCAGCGGAACGGGGAGGTCACCGTGCCCGGCCGCAAGCTGCTCGACATCTGCCGAGCGTTGCCCGAGGGCTCAGAGATCACCATCACGCTCGAAGGCGAGCGACTGCTGCTGCGTGCGAAGCGCAGCCGCTTTACCCTGTCCACCCTCCCCGCGGGCGAGTTTCCGACCGTCGACGAGATCAATCCGCAACAGACGCTGAAGGTGGCCGAAAGGGACTTCAAGCACCTGCTGGACAAGACCCACTTCTCCATGGCCCAGCAGGACGTTCGGTACTATCTGAACGGATTACTCCTCGAAACTTCGGCGAAACTGTTGCGAACTGTCGCGACTGACGGCCATCGCTTGGCAATGGCGGAGATTGATCTACCCGAA
>Ga0268386_10002224_pt1 | contig 13703 bp, 10 predicted proteins | sample RVTome_15_FD_200260 | JGI IMG/M metagenome (GOLD analysis project Ga0268386, IMG submission 200260) | Soil microbial communities from uranium-contaminated site in the Upper Colorado River Basin, Wyoming, United States - RVT150D86... ...
GGCTTCTTCTCCCTCGTGGTCACCGAGCACCGCCTGCGGGAGGTCCCCGGCCTCGCCGCGTGCCTGGACCGCCGGTACTACGCCTGGCAGGACCTCGGGCCCTACCAGGTCTTCCGGCCGCGTTAGTACGTCAGGGAATCCCGCCGCTCACGCCAGTGGCCTCCACCTGCTCCGCCTGGCAGGACCTTGGCCCCTACCAGGTCCTCCGGCCCCGCTAGCTGCCGCTGACCGTCAGCCGGCGGAGGCGCAGGGTCGGCGAGGCGGCGGAGCCTCGCCACTCGAGGTCGTTCCCCACCGCGTCGACGTCCTTGAGCATCTGCCGGAGGTTGCCCGCGATCGTGACCTCGTGCACGGGATGGACGAGCCGGCCCTTCTCGATCCAGTGGCCGGCCGCGCCCTGGGAGTAGTCGCCCGAGACGAGGTCGATGCCGAACCCGATGAGGTCGGTCACGTAGAGGCCGCGCTCCACCCCGGCGAGGATCGCGTCGGGAGGGACGTCGCCCGGGGCGAAGCTGAGGTTGCCCGCGCCGACCGAGGGTCCCCCGCCGATCCCCCGGCGGGCCGAGCCGGTGGGCCGGGCCCCGATCTTCCGGGCCGAGTAGCTGTCGCACAGCCAGTGGCGGAGGACGCCCCCCTCGAGGGGGACGTTGCGGCGGGTGGGCAGGCCCTCGCCGTCGAAGGGGCGCGAGCCCAGCCCGCCGGGCCGGCGGCCGTCGTCGATCAGCGTGAGGAGCGGCGAGGCGACCGGCTCCCCGAGGCGGTCCTTCAGGAAGGTCGCGTTGCGGAAGACCGCGTAGCCCGACAGGGCGCTGAAGACGGTCCCGAGCAGCTCGGCCGCGGTCTCCGGGTCGAAGACCACCGGCACCTCCGCGGTGGGCACCTGGCGCGCGCCCAGCCGGCGCAGGGTGCGCTCGGCGGCGACCCGGCCCACCTCCTCCGGGCTGTCCAGCTCGGAGGGACCGCGCCCCACCGTGTACCAGTAGTCGCGCTCCATCCGCCCGTCCCTCTCCGCCTGGGGGGTGACGGAGAGGGACGCCGAGGAGGTCCGGTAGCCGCCCAGGAAGCCGAGGGTGTTGGCGAGGAGGACCGCGCCCTCCCCGGAGCTCCAGGACGCCCCCTGGGAGTTGGTGATGCCGGGGACGGCGAGGGCGGCCGCCTCGGCCCGGCGGGCCCGCTCGATGCGCTCCTTCGGATCGAGGGCGGCCCCCGAGGGGTCGTGGAGGCCGAGGTCGATCGCCTCCGGGGGGGTGAGCTCGTCGGGCAGGCCGGCCGCGGGGTCCTCGCCGGTGGCGCGGGCCATGGACACCGTCTCGCCGATGAGCTGGTGGAGGGCCCCCCGGGAGAAGTCCGAGGAGTAGGTGGAGGCGGTTCGCTTCCCCACGAACACCCGCACCCCCAGGGCCTTGCTGCCCGCCTCCTTGAGGGTCTCGATCTCCCCCCTGCGGACGGTGACGGAGAACTCGGTCCCCTCGGCGATCAGGAGGTCGGCCGCGTCGGCCCCCGCCGCCCGCGCCGCGCGAAGGAGGTCCTCCGCGAGGTCGCGGTAGTCCGGGAGGGAGCTCACCGTGCGGCTCCCGGGCCGTCCACGAACGGTCGCCAGCGCTCTTCGGGCGAGGGGGGGGTGAGCAGGCTCACCCCGACCAGGAAGACGACGGACGCGAGGACCGCCGGGTAGATCATGTACTCCGTCACGTCCACCGGCCGGCCGAACCTCCCGCTGAGCCAGGCCGTGAGCGCCTCCTGCCGCCAGGTGATCAGCCCGGTCGCCAGCATGCCGGCCGCGATCGACGCGGTCCCCCCCGCGGGGGTCACCCGCTTCCAGAGGAAGGCGGCGAGGAGGGCCGGGGTGAGCCCGGCTCCCACCATCGTGTAGGCGGTGAAGGCCATCTGGAGGATGGTCTCGAAGCGGGTGGCCAGGAGGTAGGCGGTCACCCCCACCACCACGATCATGACCCGCTGGAAGAGCACGACCTCCGACTCGGTGGCGTCGGGCTTGAGGAAGCGCTGGTAGATGTCCCGGGTGAGGTTGGTCGAGGGGATCATGAGGAAGGTGTTGGCGGTCGAGAAGATGATGGCCATGGCCGCCCCGAGGAGGAGGCAGCCCGCGACCACCGGCAGGTCGTGCCGGGCGAGGTAGAGGATGATCGTCTCGGTGGTCGGGGTGTCGAGGGCCCCCTCCGGGGTGCGGAACGGGGGGAGGTTCCAGTACTTGCCCGCTCCCACCACCGCGAGGAGGGCGAGGACGGTCTCGATGACCACGACCCCTCCCACCATCCCGAGCACCGCCCGGCGCGCCGCCCCCTCGTCCCGGGCCGAGAAGAACTTCTGGTACATGCCGCTCTCGCCGAGGAGGAGGAAGAAGGTCGGGAAGAAGACGCCGAAGGCCCAGAGGGGCCCGTGCTGGCCGAACGGGGCGAAGTGGGTGGCGGGCACCGTCGCCGCCACCTGCTCCCAGCCTCCCACCGCGGAGAGGGCGAGGGGAAGGGCGAGGAGCACCCCCACGACCATCAGGGCGCCGTTGAAGAGGTCGATGGAGACGATGGAGACCATCCCCGCGAGGAGGGTGAAGACGATCACGAGGGCGCAGGCCAGGATGCGCCCCTGCTCCACCCCGATCTGGGGGAGCCCTCCCGGGAGGTCGGCGGTGACGAGGTTCAGGAGCCGGCCCGCCCCCCGGTACTGGTAACCCGCGATCGCGGTGTAGGCCACGATCACCGTCAGGGTCCCCAGCACGCGGGCGAGGGGGGTGTAGCGCTTCTCGAGGATGTCGGCCACGGTGTACTGGGCGATCCGCCGGACGCGGTGGGCGAGGAAGTAGACGATCACGATCCCCGCCCAGGCCCCCGCGCTCATCCAGAGGTCGCCGATCCCCTCGCGGAAGGCGAGGCCGGCCCCCCCGAACAGGCTGCCCGAGCCGATCCAGGTGCAGACGAGCGTCCCCACGAGGAACCAGGTGGAGACGGTCCGCCCCGCCACCATGAAGTCCTCCTGGGTCTTCGTGGTGCGGCTCTTCCAGACGCCCACCCCGAGGAGGACGGCCACGTAGACGACGATCGTCACGAAGAAGAGCATGGCGGGGCGACGATACCACGGGGGCCCGCGGCCCGCCGGGCCCGTCAGGGACCCGGGGGACGTCGCCCCGAGCCCGCCCTAGCGGTTGGCGTCGAGGCCCGGATCGGCCGGGGCGAGAACGGGCGCCAGGACCTCGGCGGCGAGCAGCCTGATGAACCGACGGTCCGCCCAGTAGTTCGCGTGGCCCCAGGGCCATCGCCATCGCGGACCGAGCGGGCATTCACGAATGCCGACAGCCGGGTCGCGAGCGTCGCTCCGGAGGGGCACGAGGCGGGTGCCGATGAAGTCGAGCACCCGGTAGGCGTTGAACCATCGGGCGACCGGCAGCCCCCCCTCCGCGAGCCGGCGTCGGATCTCGAGGGGCGGGGGCAGCCGGTGAGGCAGCAGGGCGTTGATCAACCGGCGGATCGGCGAACCCGCGGTGACGAGGTCGACGGGGAGCGCTCTTCCCGAACCGAGGGCCGGTCGCCCCGTCAGCAGGAGGTCGGCGACGATCACCGTGCCCAGGCTGTGGCAGACGAGCACGAGTCGGGTGATGGCCGGCTGGCCGCAGAGGCCGGCGATCAGGCGGCCGAGCTCGGCGTGGATCCTCTGCTGGTCGGCGAGGCGGGCCCCCGCGGCGTCGGAGCCCAGGTAGTGGACGATGTCGCGGAGGAGGTTGGCGGGCCGGAGGGCGAGCGCGAACGCCGTCAGGACGACGGCGAGGAAGACCGCGGCGATCACGAGGAGCGTCGTGATCCCGGCCCCGGAGCCCGCGGCGACCCCGACGTACACCGAGGCCGCCGAGTGGGCAAGCATGGGGACCATGCAGACCAGGAGGGCCACGACCGCGGCGGCCGCGCTCGTGCGCACCAGCACGCCGAGCGGCCGAAGGGAAGGCAGGGCCATCGACACGAGGAACACCAGGCCGAAGATCATGGCCAGGCTCACCGCGAGGATGACGACGGGCAGGACGGCCCAGGTCGCGGCATAGGACCAGTAGTACCGGTTCTCGAGGAACCAGGCGCTTCCCGGAGTGAAGAGCTCCGCGGTCACGCCTTCGAGGACGTTCTCGTCGCCCGTGGAGTGGACCCAGGGCCCGGTCTTCAAGGCGAGCTCCCCGACCGACCCCCCGAGGGCGATCATCCACGTGAGGAAGAGGCCGGCGAGGAGGACTCCGACCGAGCGGGCGAGGTGCCGGAAGCCGGTCGAGCTGCCCGTCCCCACCGCCATGGACGGGAACTCCCTCACCACCCCCATGACCTGGCGGATGGCCCGCAGGGGATGCCGAAGACGCATCTTCCCCGGGATGCCTGCCCAGTGGAACTCGACGACGTCGATGAACGCCGAGCGCCATTCCAGGCGGGTGGTCCGAGTGCCGGTCGAGGGGCCGCCGCCCTGGCCGGGGACCTCGGCGTCGCCCCCCTCCACCGCACGCAGCGTGATGTCGGGGAGCACGGCCCGGACGCCTTCCACCGCGGCCGCGCTCACGTTGCCGGCGCGCAGGTCTCCGATCCCGTGGATCAGCACCACCGCGACATGCTCTCGGGCGCCTGCCGCCTGCGTCATCCGGGGCGCCCGAGTATAGCGCCGCCCCCGCGGCGCGCCCGCCGGGTCAGGAGCAGTTCGGGCCGGCGGGGACGGTGAACCGCTCGTGGACCGCCACCGCCCCGAACCCCTGGACGGTCGCCCCTCCCGGCACGTGGATCCCGTCGCCGATCACCACCGCCCCGATGCCGTGGCGCGGGGTGGGCATCGCGGCGAGGGACTGCCAGGAGTCGGTGCGCGGGTCGTAGCGCTCGTTCTGGGCGAAGACGCCGGTGGGGGTCGCGGGGTTGCCCTCTCCCCCGAAGACGTAGAGACAGCCCCCCGCCACCGCCCCCGCGTGGCCGGAGCGGCCGGTGGGCATCGGGGTCCGCACGCTCCAGGAGCCGTTCGCGGGATCGAACACCTCGTGCGCGGCCAGGGTGTTCGGCGGGCGTCCCCCCACCACGTGCAGCCGTCCCCCGAGCACACCCCCGGCCACGTGGTTCCGGGGGGTGGGCATGGGGTTGACGGGGAGCCAGCGGTCGGTCGCGGGCTCGTAGGCCTCCACCACGCGGCCGGCCGCCGCCGGGGAGCCGCCCACGACGTACACGCGGCTGCCGATCACCGCGGCCAGGCCCGCGCTCCGCGCGGTGGGCAGGGGGGCCTTGAGCCCCCAGGTGTTGGTCCGCGGGTCGTACTCCTGGGTGGTCGAGACGGCGCCGAGGCCGGAGTCCCCGCCGAAGACGTAGAGCCGCTCGCCGTAGGCGGCGACCATCGGGTGGTTCACCGCCCGGGGCATCGGAGCGGCCGTGCTCCAGCGGCCGGCCGCGGGGTCGTAGGCCTCCACGGTGGCGGCGGTGGAGCGGTCCGTCCGGTAGCCGCCGACCACGTAGATCCGTCCCAGCACCTCCGCCACCCCGACCTCCTGCCGGGCCTCCAGGAGCGGGGGGAGGGCCTGCCAGGCCGGGGCGGGGGAGGGGCTCGCGGGGGCGCTCGGTGACGGGCTCGGCGTCTCGTCGGGCTGTTCCGGCGAGGCGCAGCCGGCCGCGAGCGCCGCGAGGAGGAGGGCCGGCCCCCGCATCAGGCCCGGGTCCCTCCCACCGTGATCTCCGAGACGAGGATCGTGGGCAGGCCCACCCCGACGGGGACGCTCTGCCCCGCCTTCTGGCACACCCCCACGCCCTCGTCCAGCTGCAGGTCGTGGCCGATCCGCGTCACCTTCGTGAGGATGTCCGGCCCGTTGCCGATCAGGGTGGCCCCGAACACCGGCCGGGTGATCCGCCCGTCCTCGATCAGGTAGGCCTCGGTGGCCGAGAAGACGAACTTGCCGCTCGTGATGTCCACCTGCCCCCCTCCGAAGTGCTTGGCGTAGAGGCCGCGGGGGACCGAGCGGACGATGTCCTCGGGGTCCTCCTCCCCGGCCAGCATGAACGTGTTGGTCATCCGGGGGAGGGGTATCGAGCCGTAGCCCTGCCGCCGGCCGTTGCCGGTGGACGGCATCTTCATCAAGGTGCCGTTGAGCCGGTCCTGGAGGTAGCCCCGCAGGATGCCGTCCTCGATGAGGACGGTCCGGCCGGGGACGCCCCCCTCGTCGTCCACGTTCAGGCTGCCCCGGCGGTCCCGGATGGAGCCGTCGTCCACCACCGTCACCCCCGGCGCGGCGACCCGCTCCCCGATCCGGCCGGAGAAGGCCGAAAGGCCCTTGCGGTTGAAGTCGCCCTCGAGGCCGTGCCCCACCGCCTCGTGGAGGAGGATCCCCGGCCAGCCCGGCCCGAGGACCACCGGCATCGGCCCCGCGGGGGCCTCTTCGGCGGAGAGGAGCGTGACCGCGGCGCGGGCCGCCTCCCGGGCGAAGCGCTCGGGAGGCTTGTCGTCGAAGAAGCCCGGTCCCAGGCGGCCCCCGCCCCCCGCCGAGCCCTCGCGCCGCACCTCCCCCTCGCGGGCGATCACCGAGACCCGGATCGAGAAGAGCGGCTGCACGTCCTCCACGAGCACGCCCGCCGAGTTCGCGATGCGGACGCTCCGGGTCTCCTCGCCGAGGCCCACGATCACCCGGTCCACCCGCGGGTCGTGGGCCCGGGCCGCCCGGTCGGCCCGCTCCACCAGGGCGATCCGCTCGGCGAGGGAGAGGACCCCCAGGCTCTCCGGGCCGTAGCGGCGCTCCACGGGGGCCGGGGAGACCGGCTGGGGCGGGACCGTCCGGGGGTCGGAGGCGATGTGGGCGGCGGTGGCGGCCGCCCGGGCCATCGCCGGCCACGAGAGGTCGTCGGTGTAGGCGTAGCCGGTGCGCTCGCCGGCCACCACCCTCACCCCGAGGCCGCAGCTCACCCCGGCGGAGGCGGTGCGGATGATCCCCTCCTCGAGGAGGAGGGAGGAGGTGCGCTCGTGCTCGAAGAAGAGGTCGGCGAACGACCCGCCCCGCTCGAGGGCGAGGCCGAGGAGCTTCTCCATCTCGGCCACGGGGACGTCGGCGGGGGTGCGGGAGCGGTCGTCGAGGGCCATCCCCGATGATACCGCGCCACCCGGGTTCGTTCTCGATGAGCCCGGCCGACCCGGCGCGGCACGCCCGCGACCGAATGGCCCTGGCTACCCCCCCGCGACCCGGTTGCGGCCCTCCTCCTTGGCCCGGTAGAGGGCCTGGTCGGCCTCGCGGATGAGGGCCTCCGGCGAGTTCCTTCCTTCCATCTCCCAGCTCGCCACCCCCACGCTCACCGTGACCCGCAGCTCGCGGGAGCCCACCCGGAACGCGTGCTGCTCGATCTGCTCCCGGATGCGCTCGGCGGTGCGGCGGCCCTCCTCGGGGGGGGTGTGGGGCAGGATCACGAGGAACTCCTCCCCCCCGTAGCGGCCCACGGAGTCCACCGTGCGCAGGGTGTCCTGGAGGAGGCGGGCCACGTCCCGGAGGACCGCGTCCCCCGCCAGGTGGCCGTGCTCGTCGTTGGTCCTCTTGAAGTGGTCCACGTCGAGCATGAGAACGCTCATCCCCCCGGGGTAGCGGCCGGCCCGCTCGACCTCCCGGGCGAGGAGCCCGAGCACGTGCCGGTGGTTGAACAGGCCGGTGAGGCTGTCCCGGATCGCGAGGTTCTGCACCCGTTCGAACAGCCGGCTGTTCTCCATGACGATGTGGGCCTGGTTGGCGAGCTGGCCGAGGAAGCTCCGGCCGTCCCCGTCGAGCTTCTCGACCGCGCGGCCTCCGAGGACCATCAGGCCGGAGAGCCGGCCGCTCGTCTCGATCGGGAAGGCGGCGAAGGCGCCGAGGGACGCCTCGATGGGGCCGCTCGCTCCCCCCTCCCGGGGCAGGAGGCGCACCTGGACCCGGTTGAAGGAGGGGGCGGAGGCGAGGGCGGCCACCGTGCGCAGGACCCGGGCCTTCGCCTCCTCCAGCACCGGGGGGGTGGCGGCACGGTTGAGGGTCAGCACCATCTCCAGCTCCCCCGCCTCGATGAAGGCCATCCCTCCGATGGTGAAGTCCACCACCTGGGCGGCGAGGGCCATGACCGAGGAGAAGGTCTCGTCGAAGCGGACCATCTTGCGGGCCACCTTGCCGATCTCCGAGAGGATGGTGGCCTCGTACAGCTTCCGGTCGAGGAGGTCGTTGACCCGGGTCAGCACGTCCACCTCGGTCGGAGGCCCGGGGCGGGGGGCGGGGGCCCGCTCCTTCTCTCCGGCCAGGATGTTCCTGACGAGGTCGAGGACCCGCTCGGGGTTGGCGTCCTTGGTGACGTAGTAGTCGGCCCCGGTCTCCAGGCCCCAGAAGCGGTCGGCCGGCTGGTCCTTGCTGGTGAGGATCACCACGGGGATCCCGCGGGTGGTGGGCTCGCTCTTCAGGAGGCGGCACGCCTGGTAGCCGTTCATGCGGGGCATCATCACGTCGAGGATCACCAGGCCGAAGTCCTCGGACAGCGCCTTCTCGATCGCCTCCAGCCCGTCCCGGGCGGTGACCACGGACAGGCCGGCGCCCTCCAGGGTCTTCTCGATCATGCGGAGGACGAGGGGGCTGTCGTCGGCGATCAGGACCTTCGCGGAGCCCACCGATCCTCCCCGGGTTGAAGGTGAAAAGCCATGTGGCCTACGATGTCACCCCGGGGCGATTCTACCGAACCTCGAGGCGGTCCGGTCCGTACCCATTGGATTAGGACAACTCGGAGGGCTCCATGGCAGCCAGGAGGAACCGGATCATCGGGGCGGTGGCCGCGGTCCTGGTGCTCGGCGGGATCGTCGGCTTCAACGTCGTCCGGGAGAACCGGAAGAAGGTCCCGGTCCAGACCGGCAAGGTGGGCCGGCGCGACCTCGTCTCGGTCGTCACCGCCTCGGGGGAGATCAAGCCCCGGCGCTACGTCAACGTCGGGGCCAACGTCTCGGGGCGGATCGTGGACCTGAGGGTCCAGGAGGGGGACCGCGTCCGGAAGGGCCAGGTGCTGGCCCGGATCGAGTCCGAGCGGTTCGAGGCGGCGCTCCGCCAGTCCGAGGCGGCCGTCCAGTCCGCCCGGGCCGAGCAGCAGCGGGCGGAGGCCGACCTCGAGGTCTCGCGCCTCCAGTACGGCCGCACGAAGCAGATGTACGACGAGAGGCTCGTCTCCGCCCAGGCCTACGACGAGGCCGACGCGGCGGTCAAGATGAAGGCGGCCAACGTCGAGGCGGCTCGCAAGCGGGTGGCCCAGCTCCAGGCCCAGCGCGACAGCAATGCCGACGACCTCCAGAAGACCACCGTCTTCTCCCCGATGGACGGGGTGGTCACGAGCCTGCCCAAGGAGGAGGGGGAGGTGGTGATCGGGGCGCAGAGCTTCAACCCCACGGTGATGATGACCGTGGCCGACCTCTCGGTCATGGAGTGCGAGATCATGGTCGACGAGACCGACATCCGCAGCCTCGCCCTCGGGCAGCCCACCGAGGTCCGGGTGGACGCCCTGGAGGGGGTCGAGCTCGCGGGCGAGATCACCGAGATCGGGTCGAGCGCGATCGTGCGGGGCACCACCGCGGCCACCACCACCCAGCAGACGGGGACCAACACCGGGAACCAGGCCAAGGACTTCCGGGTCACGATCACCCTCGAGGAGCCTCCCCCGAGCCTGCGGCCCGGGCTCAACGCGACCGCGGACATCACCACCGCGACCCGGACGGGCGTCCTCGCCGCCCCCATCCAGGCGGTGGTGGTGCGGCAGGTGGACGCCGAGGGGAAGCCGGTCGACCCCGACGCCTCCCCCCGCCCGGACGCCAACCAGGGCGATACCGTCGTCGAGACCAGGCAGGCCAAGCTCGACGAGAAGGAAGGGGTCTTCGCGGTGGGGAGCGGCAAGGCGGTCTTCCGGGCGGTGAAGACGGGGATCATGGGAGAGACCGACGTGGAGATCCTGGAGGGTCTCCAGGAGGGGGAGGAGATCGTCACCGGCTCCTACCGCACCCTTCGCACGCTCAAGGACGGGGCGGTGCTCAAGGTCGAGCCCGCCAAGAAGTCATGAGCGCCGCCCCCGCCGTCGCTCCCGAGCCCATCATCCGCGCCGAGGACCTCTGGCGCACCTACCAGATGGGGGCGGAGGAGATCCACGCCCTGCGCGGGGTTACCTTCACGATCGACCGCAACGAGTACGTGGCGGTGATGGGTCCCTCGGGCTCGGGCAAGTCGACCCTCATGAACCTCGTCGGCTGCCTGGACACCCCCACCCGGGGGACCTACGTCCTCCGGGGAAAGGTCGTCTCGGAGATGAACGACGACGAGCTCGCGGCGATCCGGAACCGCGAGATCGGCTTCGTCTTCCAGACCTTCAACCTCCTCCCCCGGGCGAGCGCCCTCCACAACGTGGAGCTGCCCCTCGTCTACGCGGGGATCGCGAAGGAGGCGCGGCTCGAGCGGGCCCGGCAGTCCCTGGCCATGGTGGACCTCGCCGACCGGATGCACCACAAGCCCACCGAGCTCTCGGGGGGGCAGCGCCAGCGGGTGGCGATCGCGCGCGCCCTCGTCATGAAGCCCTCCATCCTCCTCGCCGACGAGCCCACCGGCAACCTGGACTCCCAGACCGGGGAGGAGATCATGCGGCTCTTCGAGCGGCTGCACGACGACGGCAACACGATCATCCTCGTGACCCACGAGCGCGACATCGCCGAGCACGCCCACCGGACGATCCACATCCGGGACGGCCGGATCGAGAAGGACGAGCGGAAGGGGGCCTGAGCGTGCCCTTCCGGGAAGCCGTCGCGATCGCCGTTTCCTCCCTCCGGGCGAACAAGCTCCGCTCGTTCCTCACCGTCCTCGGGATCCTGATCGGGGTGTCCTCGGTGATCGCGGTCGTCGCGATCACCGAGGGGCTCGACCGCTACATCAGCGACCGGGTCCTCGAGCTGGGGAGCCGCAGCTTCAGCGTCCAGAAGATGCCCGACGTCATCACGAGCCGGGAGATGTGGCTCGAGATGCAGAAGCGCAAGAACCTCGAGCTCCCCGACGCGGAGGCGGTGCGCCGGGCCTGCACCCACTGCGCCGAGGTGGGGGCGATGGTGGGCACCGGGGGGAGCGCGAAGTGGCGGCGCACCACCCAGAAGAACGTGCGGATCATGGGGGTGACCGAGAACTTCAGCCGGATCGGCACGATCCGGGACCTCCTGGCCGGCCGCCACCTCATCCAGGGGGACGTGGACCAGGCCCGGGCGCTGGCGGTGATCGGGACCGACCTCGTGGAGGCCTTCTTCGGCCTCATGGACCCCCTCGGCCGGGAGATCGACCTCGACGGCCACCCGGTGAAGGTGGTCGGGGTGGCCGAGAAGAAGGGGAGCGTCTTCGGGGAGAGCCAGGACAACTTCGCCTGGATCCCCATCACCACCTTCCGGAAGTACTACGGGGCCCGGCGTTCGGTCACCATCCAGGCGGAGGCCGCGTCGATGGCGGTCTTCGAGGAGGCCCAGGACCAGGCCCGGGTCAGCATGCGGGTCCGCCGCCACCTCGACTACGCCGATCCCGACGACTTCTCGATCGAGACCGGGCAGAGCGTGATGGACCTCTGGCAGAGCGCGACCCGCGGGATCTACGTGGTGACGATCGTGGTCACCGCGATCAGCCTCCTCGTGGGCGGGATCGTGGTCATGAACATCATGCTCGTCTCGGTGACCGAGCGGATCCGGGAGATCGGGGTCCGCAAGGCCCTGGGGGCCCGCCGGCGCGACATCCTCCGGCAGTTCCTCGTCGAGTCGGTGATCCTCTCGGTCTTCGGGGGGGCCCTCGGCATCCTCGGGGCCTCCGCGTTCTCGGTCGTCCTCGCGGCCGTCCTCGGCGGGATCATGTCCGCCGACTTCTCGGCCCCGGTCCGGCTGTGGGCGGTGGTGGTGGCCGTCCTCGTCTCCACCGTGGTCGGCCTCGTGGCCGGGATCTACCCGGCGAGCCGGGCGGCCGCCCTCGACCCGGTGGTCGCCCTCCGAAACGAGTGATGAAGGCCCCCGGCCTCCTCCGGCGCTTCGCGGCCCGCCATCCCGTCCTCTTCGGGATGTGGGAGGCGGTGGGGATGGGCCTCCAGGGGATCCGGGCCTACAAGCTGCGGGCGGGGCTCACGATCCTCGGGGTGGTCATGGGGATCATGACCGTCACCGGCATGAGCGCGATCGTGGCCGGCCTGAACCGCTCCATGGCGAGCCAGATCCAGAGCCTCGGGGCCTCGGTGGTGTTCATCCGGCCGTTCGCCCCCGGGGAGAACCCTTCCGAGGAGGAGTGGCGCCGGCGCAAGGGCCTCACCCCGGCCGAGGTGAAGGCGATCGCGGAGCGGCCGGCGGTCCGGGCGATCGCGGCGATGGAGATCGTCCCTTCCGAGCTCGTGAAGTACGGCACCGAGAAGGCCCGGGACGTCCGGGTCTTCGGGGCCGACCACAACTACGACCAGGTCCACGACACGTACGTCCGGCGGGGCCGCTTCATCGCCGAGAGCGACGTGAACCGGGGGGCCCGGGTGGCCGTCCTCGGCTCGGAGGTCGCGGACGCCCTCTTCCCCTACCTCGACCCGGTGGACAAGGAGATCTCGATCGACGGCCGGCGCTTCCGGGTGATCGGGGTCATGCAGAAGATGGGGAAGTTCCTCTTCTTCAGCCGCGACAACATCGTCCTCGTGCCGGTGGGCTCGGTCCAGAAGAAGGACCCCCGCTTCAACTTCCTGGTCGCCGACTTCAAGCCGGCCTCGACCGAGCGGATGGAGGAGGCGATCGAGCAGGTCCGGGAGACCCTGCGCCGCCAGCGCCGCCTGAAGTACCTCGACCGCGACAACTTCGCGATCTTCACCCAGGACACCTTCACCGACCTCTACCGCCAGTTCACCGGGGGGATCTACCTGGTGATGATCGCGATCTCCTCGATCGGCCTCCTCGTGGGCGGGGTGGGGGTCATGAACATCATGCTCGTCTCGGTCACCGAGCGGACCCGGGAGATCGGGGTGCGCAAGGCGCTGGGAGCCACCCGGCGGGACATCCTCTGGCAGTTCCTCACCGAAGCCATGACCCTGACCGGGGCGGGGGGCCTGCTCGGGATCGCGATCGGGGGGGGAGTGGCCTTCCTCATCGACACCTTCTCGCCCTTCCCCGCGGTCGTGCAGCCGACCTGGGTGCTGATCGCCTTCGCCACTGCGGTCGGGGTGGGGCTCACCTTCGGCCTCTGGCCCGCCGCCAAGGCCGCCCGCTTGGACCCGATCGAAGCCCTCCGCTACGAGTAGGCCGGGGCCCTCCCGTCCGACAGTTCCGTCCCTCTCCCGTGGTCGCTCGACAAGTCTGTCGATTTCCGCACCGAGAGGGCGCGGAGCGCCCTCTCGGCAAACCCGTCCGTCCAAGGAGGTTGTCCGACTCTCCCCCGTTTCAGAGCACTGGCCCGCCGATTGCTCCGTGATGGGGCAGGATCGAATCCGGAAGGAGGGCCATGCGTCCGCTCTACGACTCCCTCGTTCTCCTCTCCCCGTCCGAGATGGGGACCCCCGGCTACCGCGTCCTCCCCACCACCCGCGCCCTCTACTCGGTCCGCCTGTGGGGGCCGCTCGACTCGCTCTGGGCCGACCGCTTCACCCTCGGCGTCTCCGCCCTCGGCCTGTCGATCCTCAACGGGTTCGCCCGCCAGGACGGCGCCGGCGCCTGGGGGGCCGAGTTCCTGCTCACCCCCACCGAGGGAG
>Ga0268386_10002225_pt1 | contig 13700 bp, 9 predicted proteins | sample RVTome_15_FD_200260 | JGI IMG/M metagenome (GOLD analysis project Ga0268386, IMG submission 200260) | Soil microbial communities from uranium-contaminated site in the Upper Colorado River Basin, Wyoming, United States - RVT150D86... ...
ACGCGTCTTCAAGCCGTCGAGTTGCGCACGAACGGCGCTTCCGGTCGATGCCGGCAGCTCGCCGCGACATCGATCGAGATGCTCGCGCGCGGTCTCGACCAGCCGGTTCAGAGCGGGCACAGGGCTGCCGGTTTCCGCACCCGGTTCCTGAAAGTGGCGCAGCCACCTGCCTGCACGGCGCACGGCTGATACCAGGTCGGCCTGCACGGACCGATCGCGCGCGAGCCTGCACCCCCGGATGAGCACATCGAGCGGCTCACCGCTGCACGCCTCCATCACCACGCAGGCGTCGTCTGCATCCAGGTAGAGCGGCCGCGGCACGCCGCTGCCGTTTACCGGCGCGCGGCTCAACGTTCGCAGTATCTCGAACTCCCGGCGAGCGCGCTCTGCCGCCGGCCTGGATTCCCCCGGTCGTGACTTGTGCGTCTTCAAGACCAGCTCGTGCGGTGCGGCACCGTTCGGCACGATCACCTGCGCAATGCGCGAATCGCGACGCTCCTGCAGCCGTCGCAGACCGATGGGCCCCGATCTGAATCCAGCCCCGAGGGCCGGACGCCGAACCATTTCCGAACCGTCTGGAAGAGGATTGTGTCGATCGATCAGGCGGAGGAGTGCGGACACGCACAGGTCCAGCCGAAACTCCTGCTCGATTGCGGCGCGGCCTGCATCCCCCATCCGCCGCGTGGCGCCTTCATCGGAAAACACACGCTCGATCGCAAGGGCGAGCTCCGAGGGACGCCCTGGTTCCACCAGGAATCCAGTCGATCCGTGTCCCACCGCCTCGGGAATTCCCGACAGCGACGAGGCGACGACCGGAAGCCGCGCCGCCATGGCTTCCATGATGGCGACAGGAATCCCCTCCATCTGCCCATCAGGCGCGACGATGCTCGGCATCACGAGGAGCGAGGCCGAGCGCAGCAGCGCGGCCACCTCGTGCTGCGGACGCGCGCCGGCGAGCGTCACTACGTGCTGCAGGTCCAGGCGTCGGATCTGCGCCTCGAGCGCAGGACGCATGGGCCCTTCGCCGACGATGGTGCATGTGAAGTCCACACCCCGTTGCCTGAGCAGGCTGCAGGCGTCGAGCAGCACCGGAATACCTTTATAGGGTTGCAGCGAGGCAACGCACAGAACTCGCCGCTGCGTCGGCGCGGGGTGGTCGCGGAGCGACGTTTCTTCGGGTGCTCCACCGTAGATCGCGGGATTGATCCCCACGTGAATCACCTGGACCTTCCGCACGAGCGCAGCGGGATAGCGGCGAGCGAGGAACTCGCGATTGAACTGCGAGATTGCACGGACGAACGACGCCGCCTCGAGCTTCCATCGCAGCAGTGAACGCCGCACGAAGATGTCATGCGCGTGCACGGTGAAGCTGAACGTCATGCCGGTCAGCGCCGATGCAATCAGCGCCACCGTCGCCGGGTGGGTCGCGTAGTGCGCGTGCAGGTGCCGAATACCCTCGCGCTCCAGACGTTCGGCCAGAAAGACCGCCTTCGGGAACAGCGCCAGTGATCGAATGAAGAAGTCAGGGCTCGCAACCGTGCCCATCCCGATTCGCCAGAGGGTTGCGACATACTGACAGGGCCGCCGCCGCATCATCCGGAGGTTCGCCCGCACGATGTCCGCCGAGAGGAACGGCGTGTAGAGCGCTTGCTTCGTCCAGGGCATCGCTTCCCTGTGCACGACAGCCGGCGTCTCTTTCAGCAGCGGCACGAGCAGCACGGGTTGGCCCTGCCGCTCCATCTCGATGATTTCCCGCAGGATGAATGTTTCCGTGATGAGCGGAAAGCGCGAGAGCAACACCGCAACGCTTGGCCGTACCTCCGGCGGGCCCGCCGGGTGTTCGCAGGCGGTGTCCGGCTCGAGTCCCCGATCTGCCGCCAGCCGTACGCGCGCTGCCGTGGTCGATTCAATCGGTGCGTGCTGTCGGCGGGCCGAATGAGTCCCAGCCGCGACGTTATGGAAGGCAGCCGCGAACCCGGCGATCAGCCACCAGTACCGGATGAAGTGCCCGTGGAGAAACAGACTGGACACGAGATACCCACACAAGCCGATCGAACACGCCGTCGCAAGCGCAGCAGTCGAGAGATCGCCGGCTGCGAGAAGACGGACCCGCGCGCGCCAGAGGTACGCGAAACAGGCGGCCAGCGCCAGACCGAAGACAGCCAGTCCGATGACGCCGGTTTCGGCTGCGACCTCGAGGTAGAGATTGTGCGGGTAGTAGCCCTCGGTGGGCGTCACATAGACCCGCGCCTCGGAGCCGACCTGCTGCGCGTACTCGAGGAAGTGGAAGCCGTAGTTGCCGGCGCCTACCCCCAGCAGCGGCGAGTCCTCGAACATGCGCCAGGCTGCCGCCGTGAAGAGCCGTCGCTCGCCGAACGAACTGTCCGGACGCAGGACCCCCTCGCTGCCCGGCAGGAGTTGGCCGAGCGTGGCGAGACGCTGCGCGAATTCATCGGGCAGCGCAATCCAGAGCAGCGCCAGAACCGGTACGGCACCGAGAGCGATCGCCCGCACACTGATTCCGCGAGCGAGCATGGACAGCAGCAGGACCGCGAACAGCGCGAGGGCCCCTCCACGGGAATACGTAAAGACGGTTGCCGCCATCGCCAGACCGGCTGCGCAGAATGCGAGGGCTCGCCTCCGGATGTCGTATTCCGTCCACGCGAGAAACAGCGCAAATGGCACCGCGACGATCAGGAGCTGCGCGAAGAAATTCGGGTCGCCCAGTGGACCTGCGATCCGGGGCTCGAATGTGGTTCCGTGGATATGCGCGTACTTGACCCTCGCCAGGCCGCCGAGATTGCGGGTGAAGTCACCGGTCAACACGTGAACGAGCGCGAGCCCCCCGAGCACGGCTGCGCAGGCGACGAGCGTCCAGGCCCCCAGCCGCATGGAAGCGGTCGAGCGTGCGAGCAGCACCATCACGACGAAGATTGCAAACCCCCGCAGGTGTTCGAGTAGACGCAGGTCCGCTGCGGCGGCGTCGGCGGCACTCGTCGTCGAGCACAGCACGATTACGAGATAGCCGATCAAGAGCAGCAGCAGTCCGTGGGAATGCAGGCGGCGGCCGCGCGAAGCGCTCCACCAGCCGGCCAGCGCCAGCGGCACGAATGAGAGCTGCAGCAGCGATGGCAAGCCGTGGCTGCGGACGAGAACGTCCGACAGGTTGAGATACACGAACGCCACGAGGCAGCAGAGCGCCACATCTGGAAAGCGCAGGCACACCGCTCCCAGCACGAGGCCGGCCAGGAGCAATGCGAAGCCCCCCGGGGAGGCCACGCCGGTGAGGTTGAAGAGGTCCGGGCGCTGCACGACAAGTCCCGCACCGAGTGCTGAGAGGACCAGCGCAGCGGCGATGATCACCCGGTCACGAAATGGGACACCGCTGCGGATAGTGAAGGGGTTCACCGGAGGCTCGGGATCGGAGAACGAGGTCAAGCGCCAGCGCGGGGTCCACCGATCGCGCCGACCGCGACGACGCCGACGAACAATCCGAACACGCCGGTCGCCAGCGAATTGCGGCGCGGATCCGGATGGATGGGGCGCTTCGACGCTTCCGCCGCGGCAATCGGCCGCATCGTGTAGATGCGGTAGAGCGACCGGGCCTCCGCGCCAACCACCTCGCCGGCGGCGTTTGCCATGTGCGCGGCCAGCTGCGGGTCGGGTCCGTCCACGTCGATGCGGATGATGTTCGTGTTCGGGAGCACCGATGCCCCCAGGTGATATCTCGCCAGCTCCACGAGATCGCGTTCAATGCGTTCGGCAACGGCCATACGGGTTTCACGCGTTGCCGGAAGCTGCGCAAAGGTCGCCAGCACCGTCCGGCGCTCGAGCGAGTCGATGCTCCGCAGGACATCGGCGTCCCCGATGCTGCTGCTTGGGACGACGGCCAGCATCGCACTGGCTCGATAGATCCTCGGCTCGCGGGACGTCCACCAGAAACCCGCGGCCACGCCGGCGATGAGCGTCACCGCGGGCACCCACCATCGCCGGATCACCAGTCGCAGAAACGAGTCGTTCACACCGCCTCCTCTATCTATCCCCGGAGCTCACTTGAGTTGATGATCCGTTCCGCGTTCGTAGCGCAGGCCTTCAGGCCTGCCTGCCGCGGCACCGGGTAGCCCCGACGGGCTGCTACATCCCAAGTCACGCGAACGCCAGTCTAGACGGCGCCTCGCGCCGTGATCACGACCGGAACCGTTCTGGCGAGGATCGCCAGGTCACGAGTGAGGCTCCAGTTGTCGACGTAGTCGATGTCGAGCCGGATTCGCTCGACATCCGGAAGGAGGCTGCGGCCGCTCACCTGCCAGAGCCCCGTGATCCCGGGCTTCATCGCAAAACGGCGCATGAGGCTGGCGCGCGGGAACCGCTGGAGATCGCTGCGGAGCAGGGGGCGCGGCCCGAGCAGGCTCATGTCGCCGCGAAACACGTTGTACAGCTGGGGCAGCTCGTCGATGCTGCACCGGCGAAGCACGCGCCCCAGGGACGTCGTACGGGGATCGTTCTCGATCTTGAGGAAGGTACGATTTGGCTGCGCCTGCGCCAGCCGATTCTCCTGTCGCTCCGCCCCTTCGATCATGGTGCGGAACTTGTACATGTTGAACTCGGCGCAGCGGTATCCAATCCGCCGCTGCACGAAGATCGCCGGCCCCTTGCTGGTCAGCCTGATCGCCATCACCACCAGCATGAGCATCGGGGCGAGCAGCACCAGCAGTGCACCCGAGACCACGACGTCGAGCCCTCGCTTGACGAGCAGCGCGCCGCGCCGTGTGCGGGGAAAGTCCAGCGTCCACGCCCAGTCAGCCACATGTTCCATGGTTCAACCCCGTTCGTTTCGACAGATGAACGCTCGCGTATGCCCCGGACCGCCGCGTCGCAGGCGCTGGACGCGGTCGCGGATCACAATTCAGAACTCGCCGGTCCGGCCGCGAGACACAGGCCTTTGCGGTGCGGGCACAGACTGCAAGGCGCGAACCCTCGCGGCCATCATCGTCAGCGACTTCACAATTCCTGCTTCCGGAAGAACTTCGCGAAGGTGTGTGCGATCAACGATGTGCAGGACGACGGCGGAGGGATTACGAATGCCAGAGCGGGATTTCAATCCTGACGACTGTCGGTCGATTACAGAGTCGGGCCTACGCTTTCAATCCTGGGCGGGTCCCCGCGAGCGAAAGCGATCGGCGCGGCGGGCAAGGCCCCGCGGCTTGGTTCGTCAGGCAGCGTGAATCACGTATCGAGGAGGCAGATCGCCGTGCGCGCCTCGCCGGACCGGGTGCCGATGTGATGTGGCTGCGTAGAGGGGCACAGGATTTGATGGGCGACGGTTTGCATCGCCGATCTCCGCCCTCGCGCCGAGGACGGCGAATAGAAAGCGGTACTGCGCTCTCGAGGCCCGCCCACATCGATATGAAAAACGAGGCTCGCCGCACGCTCAAGCGCCTGCTCGCCCGCCACCACAGCGCGTATCGCTGGACGCGTCGCGTGTGGATCGTTGGGAGATACTTGTATGGTCGCCCGCACGAGGCGGACTTCGCCGCGTTTCGTCTCTTCCCTTGCCAGGACGGGCTGTTTCTGGATATCGGAGCAAACAGCGGCGAATCGGTCCTGTCCTTCCGCCTCTTCAACCGTACTTCGCCCGTTTTATCGATTGAGCCGAATCGCTACCACGAGCCGGATCTCAGATTCTTGAAACGCTGGATCGATGCCTTCGACTATGTGCTGTGCGCCGCGGGCGACACGGGCGGCTCGGCGACCATGTATGTGCCCGTCTACAAGGATCTGCCCCTCACCGGTGAGGCGTCCTTCTATCGGGACCAGGCCATCGAGAACTATTGGGTACGGGAACAGGTCGGCGCGGGAGAGACGGACGCCGTGCGGCTGATTGAGGTGCCGGTCGAAATGAAGCGGCTGGACGACCTGGCGCTGCGGCCGGCTTTTATCAAGATCGACGTCCAGGGATTCGAGTCGAACGTCGTGGCCGGGCTGCGACGGACGATCGCGGAGTCGCGACCCGTTCTGCTGCTCGAGCGGTCCGGCTGCGACGACGCCCTGCACAGCGAGTTGGCGGAGCTGGGTTATGCGGCGTTCGTGTATCTCCCGGGACGAGGCGCCTTCATGCCTTACCGCGGCCAGCCCGCTCAGAATCTGTTCTTCCTGTGGGGGTCTCAAGCGGAACTGGCGGGGGATCCTGGACGAAATCGCCGAAGCCCTGGGGAGACCTCGGAGTGCTGAGGCTCTGAGAGCGATTCGGAACCGGCCGGTGATTCGGCTGACGTGTGCGGCAGACGCCGCTCGGGCGGAACGCTAGGCGCGGTGATCGCCCCTCGACAGGTCCCTTAGGCGGGTAAGTCTGGCCAACCGGCTCGCCCGTCGCACTCGCACCGCTGAGGCGGCGGAAAGGACCACAGGTGCCGCACTCGTCGGGCACATGGGCGCCCACTTGGTGATGCAGACTCCCGGTGTCATCATTCTGACAAGAATGGCTGTGATGGGTACCGATCCTCGAGTACTGATCCCCGCGGTTCGCCCGCATGCGCAGCGCGCAGACGTCTCGCGAAAAGGGCCGTCATCTGGGTTCGACTCCCACCTTCCTCACGGCGAGACGATCGCAGCAAGAGCAAGCTTGTCTACGTCGATGTCGCCTCGACGGCGCGCACGTCCTCCGTCCGCAAGACGAGCTCCGGTCCCGGTTCCCATCCGCCTCCCCAAACCGACCCGTGCTTGGATGTAGACACGCTACGTGGACACCCTTCGCCGAGTGTGAGTGAACTGGGTGGCTTGCCACCCGAAGCTCGCTCACCGTCGAAGGCGAGCGAAGGGTGGCGGAGAGAGTGGGATTCGAACCCACGGTAGAGTTTCCCCTACACACGCTTTCCAAGCGTGCTCCTTCAACCACTCGGACATCTCTCCGTTTAAAATCAACAACTTGCAGCCTCGACACGATCCAAAACTCCGAATTGTGTCAGACCCTCTAATGTGCCGCGATCACTTACAGCGATTTTAAGTATAGCCCTCCGCCGCTGATCAGTGACCGGGATGGCGGCACGGGTGGCCCGTTGCCGCCATTCACCTGCCTGGGCTCTCCGGTCCGCCCGACGGCCAGCAACCGCCCCGCGCGTTCTTGTTGCTTTCCAAAAGGAGATGTGTCAGCCTCTTTGGGAAACCAAGAGGACGCGACATGCGCCGGAAGAAGGAAGTCCAGCAAGGCACGCTCGCCCTGATGGTGCTGAAGACGCTCGACGTCCTCGGCCCACAGCACGGCTACGGGCTCGCCAAGCGCATCGAACAGATCAGCAACGACCTGCTCTCGGTCAATCAGGGCACCCTCTACCCGCTGCTCTTGAGACTCGAGCAGGAGGGTGCCATCGCCTCGGAATGGGGACCGTCCGACAACAACCGTCGGGCGCGCTTTTACCGATTGACCGCGGCGGGACGGCGGCAACTCCAGGCTGAGACACGGAGCTGGGAGGAAACGACGGCGCTGATCGCGCGCTTCTTCGAGGTGAGAGCGGAGGACCTGAGATGAAGGCGCTGCGGCGATTTCTCAATCGATTGCGTGCGTCTGCCACGTGGCGGCGGGATGACGCCCGATTCACGGAGGAATTCGAGGCCCACCTCCAGATGCAGGGCGAGGAGAACGTCCGAGCGGGCATGCCGCCGGAGGAAGCGCGACGCCAGGCGGTTCTCAAGTTCGGCCCGATTGAAGCGATTAAGGACGGCTACCGCGACGAGCAGAGACTGCAGCTGCTGAACGATTTCCTCCAGGACGTGCGATACGCGATCCGACAGCTCCGGACCTCGCCTGTCTTCACCCTGACGGCGATAGTGTCGCTGGCAATGGGCATCGGCGCGAACGCCGCCGTGTTCACGGTCGTCGAGCGACTGTTGCTTCGGCCGCTGGCAGTCTCGAATCCGCACGAGCTCGTTTATGTGACCGATGAACGGATCCTGACCCAACCGAGCCCGCGATTCTCCTACCCGTTCTACGCCGTTGTCCGGCAGAACACGGTGCTGAACGGTGTTGCAGCGCGCTCGGCCTTCGGTGTGAACGTCACGGTGAATGGACAGACGCTGAGAGCGAGCGGCGAGCTCGTTTCCGGGAACTATTTCGAGGTCTTGGGGGCGACCACCGACGTCGGGCGGCCCCTCTTCCAGGAGGATGACGGCACGCCCGGCGCGCATCCGGTCGCGGTGATCAGCGGACCTTTCTGGAAACGCGCGTTTGCTTCGGACCCTGCGATAGTCGGCCGAACCGTGCTGCTGAACGGTCAGACGTTCACGATTGTCGGCGTGTCGGGGAACGGCTTCACAGGGACGGATGTCGGCCTGCCCGCGGACATCTGGATTCCGCTAGCGATGCAGCGTGAGGTGGGTCGGGACCTGTTGACTGAAGCCCGCACGAACTGGCTCGAGATGGTCGGGCGACTCCGCACTGGGCACAGTCGTGAACAGTCCGCGGAAGCCCTCAATCGCGACTTTCAGCAGCGCGCATCCGAGCTGCCGCCACAAGCATCAGCAAGGCTGCTGGTGCTCGTGCCCGGTGACAGGGGCAGTTCGCCTGCGCGTGGAGAGCAGAAAACCGCGCTGCTGGTCACCTTCGCGCTGACCGTGCTCGCCCTGGCACTTGCCGCCGTCAACGTCGCGGGCCTCGCCGCGGTGCGGTCGGCGGCGCGCGACAACGAGATGGCGATACGGCTCGCCATCGGTGCCGGCCGTTCACGCCTCGACCGTCAGCTTCTCACCGAGGGGCTCGTGCTGGCCGCGCTAGGAGGACTCGCGGCCCTCCTGATCATCCCCTGGACGGCCCGAGCGCTGAGCGCGGCGTATTCCACCGGGCTCGCCATCGAGACTGGTCCCGACCCGCGCGTTCTCGCGTTCGTCGTGCTCACGTCAGTGCTGGCCGGTGTCGCTGTTGCGCTGGTGCCGATCGTCGCATCGAGGCAGATCAGCCTGGCGCACGGATCGGTGACTTCCGCCGCGAGCCGCGGGAGCGCGATCCGCCGCCTCACAGCGCACGACGCGATCGTGGCGCTTCAGATCGCGGTGGCGCTGTCGATGCTGATCAGCGCCGCATTGTTGCTGCAGAGTCTTCGAGGTTTTAACTCCGTCGATCCTGGATTCCGCGCCGACAATCTCCTGCTTGCATCACTCGATCCCAAGGCCGCAGGGTATGAATCGAACCGCATCGACGGCTTCTGGCGCGCTGCGCTGGAGCGAATCAGCCACATACCGGGCGTACAGAGTGTTTCGCTCGGCAGAACGGTGCCGCTGGCGCCCGGTCGGCAACGCCAGCCTTGGGTGAATCCAACCTCAGGCGAGACAGCCGAGATCGACACCAACTTCGTGGGACCGCGGTACTTTCAAACCCTCGGCATTCCCGTGCTCAGCGGGCGCGACTTCACCGACGATGATGGAAGAGCGTCGAGGGCCGTGGTGATAGTGAACGAGCGTCTCGCCCGAGCGTTCTGGCCGGACCAGGAGCCGATTGGCAAGGGCGTTCGCGTTCCCGAAGCGGGGAATCCGACAGCGGAAGTCGTCGGAGTCGTCCGCGATGTGAAGTATCAGGATCTGAGAGGCGAAGCTGGTCCGATGATCTACCGCCCTGTCCTCCAGACACACTCCACGGATTCGATGGTGTTGCACGTTCGCGCCGCAGCGGATCCGGGAGCCCTCGTCAACCCAATCCGCCAGGCGATACAGAACGTCGACCGCAACGTTCCGTTGTTTCAGATCACGACCCTCGAGGAGCAATTCGACGCGGCGTTTGCCGAGACGCGCCAGGCGGCGCTAATCGCAGGGACGTTCGGCGTGCTCGCACTCTTTCTGAGCGGTATCGGCGTCTACGCGGTTACCGCACTCGCCGTCAGCCGGCGGACTCGTGACATCGGCATCCGCATGGCCCTTGGCGCCCAGCGTCATCACATCATCCGGGCGATTGGCACGCGCGTCATTACGCTGATCACTGCTGGTGTCTGTCTTGGACTGCTCGGTTCGTTCGGATTCACCGGGCTCACCGGGACGTTGGTGTTCGGCGTGTCGACCGGCGACGCTGCGACTTTTGCGACGATGACCGTGTTGCTGGCCTTGATCTCCGTGCTTGCGTTTGTGATCCCCGTTCGCGCCGCAACTCGCCTGGATGCGCTCGCGGCGATTCGACACGAGTAGTTGGCGCCGTTCGACCTGGCAAGTCCTGTCGGAAACGACTGCGAGCTGCCGCTTGGCAGTCCGAAGGGTAAGTGAGGCCGAGTTCTGTGTCAGAACTGTGTCAGATGCACCTTGAAACCCCGATCGAACACCGTGGTTTACCGACGCATACCGAAGGATATCGCCGTGGCGACAAGTGCTTGAGGCGGTGTGACTTGATGCGATTCGAAGTGTCTCGCTAGGCGCGGCCGGAATCTATTTCCAAGCGTGCTCCTTCAACCACTCGGACATCTCTCCGTGTCTTTAGAATCAGCAGTTTACAGGCTAGTTGATGAGCCTGCAAACTCGAATTGTGATAGCAATTGTGATAGACGCCTGAATCCCCGCGATCACTTACCGCGATTTGGTCCAGCTTGTCGTGGCTGGCTCGGGAGCAGCACAACCGCCCAACTCCAGGCTCCAGTATAGAACGCGATCGGGCGCGGTGATTCGGCGGCGTCTCGGGTGACCCTACATGCCGCGCGGCTTGCGCGCGGGCTTCCGCTTGGACGCGATGATCCGCCGCGCCTCGCGCAGGTGGCTCTCGAGCGCGTCATCCGCGATCTGATCGAGCAGGATGCCGACCCACCCGCCGGCGCCGACATACCGCGGGTAAGAATAGATGTCGGGCGATTCTTCGATCATCAGCGGCTGCAGGCCGTCCGCCACCGGCACCCAAAGCGACAGCCGGCCATCGTCGCGGTGGTGCTCGGAAAACATCGCGAAGCAGCCCTTGCCCTGCTCGACGAAGAAGCAGGGCTGCCGTGCGACATCTTCTCGAACGCGCTGGGAAGCGCGGCGCAGATGCGGCGGATCCGATCGACCTGTCCTTCCCGTCCGCCTTTGCGCCGGCCTGTAGCCGCGTCGCGCGTCGTGAGTTGCCGGGCCCGAAACTTCGCGATCCGCTCAATCAGGCGGACGGGCACAGGCTCGGACAACGGGAACTTGAGCGTCCCCTTGCTGCGTTCGTATGGCGACAGCTCCTTGGCGAACGCCTCGACCAACGCATCGCTTGCGGGATAGAGCGAGTAGTGTGACTTCCACCCGGCGAAATACAGCACGCCGACGCCGTTCAGCGTGTAGGCCGGCATCTGATAGGCCAGCCCTTCTTGCGCATTGGGGAGCGCCTTGAGAATCGCCCGGCGCACCGCTTCGAGGCTGGCTCGAGACTCTTTCGGCTTCGACGCGACGTACTCACGCACCGATGCGACGCGCTTTCTAGACCGTTTGGCCCTCATGCTGCGCACATTATGCGCACACCCGAAGCCAATCGTCGTTCGCGCCGAGAATCAGCAGGTCGGCGCGCTTGCCGATCGCGATCGTGCCGAACTCACGTTCGGCGCGAATCATTTCCGCCGCGCGCCGCGTACCTGCCTGGAGCGCCTCCATCGGCGTGAGGCCGGCCTGGACGAGGAGCTCCAACTCGCGATGAACGCTGTAGCCGGGGAAGACGGACGGGTTGGCCGATATCGGTCCCGACGGCAATGAGGACACCTTGCTCATGCAGCATGCCTACATTGGAGAGTACATCCCGTACGTGGCGCTTTGGGTCCGCGCCTGGCCCGCCCGCCACCAACTCCGCGCGTCTACGGACGCTGTCGACGAAGCGAGGTTCGCGGTGCGGTGAGTGCCTCATCGGAGAGGCTTTCCCGCAAGAACGGATCATCTAGAGCGTTCAGGTCTGTCGGGTACCTGGCCCAGCCCTCGAACAGCGTGAGCGTCGGGACGTACCCGAAACGCTTCGCAGCCATTCGGCGAGCGAGGGTCGTGTCGGGAAGCGGCCGGTCCACGACCGCGTGGGCGACGCCCGCGGTTCCTCCGTCCAGTGCCAGCTCCAGTTCATGGGGCGACGTCACGTGCGCGAACACAGGCAAGCCGTGCCGCCCCGCCTCGCCGACGATCGCGCGGATCATTTCGACGGGCATCAGCGGGTGGTTGTCGCCGAACGACGCGGGGCCGGATTCGATCGTGATCTTGATGGCGCGCATGCCGCCGCTGGCGCGCTCGCGGACCGCCTTGCGCGCGGCTTCGCTGGTTCGCACGAGCGAGATCCCCATACCGAGTGAGTACAGATTCGCCGGCTCGCCCGACGGTGTCTCGGAGAGGATCGACTCCGCTCCCTGCCGGATCCGAGCGGGCATGATCGTGAAAACGGGATGCGTCCCCGGCAACGTGAGATGGCCGCCCGTGCCGTAGATGTACGGCGACTGGAGCGTGCCGGCGGCGCGCCGCGCCCGGAGCGCCCGAATCGACTCGGTGCTCGCGTCCGAGGCGCCGAGGTTCCGGATCGACGTGACGCCGTAGTACAGGCACCGCGCGAGCACCTCGGCCGTCTCCTCGGTGCGGCGTGGGAGCGGCGTCCTGCGACCGAAGTGAACGTGCATGTCAGCGAGGCCCGGAATGACGTACTTCCCTGCCGCATCGATGACGCGTGCAGCCTTCGGCTGCTGGATCTCGCCGTCAGCGCCGACGCCAACAATCCGCCCGCCGCGAGCGATGATCGTCGTCGCTTTGCGCGGCGGCGCGCCCGTGCCGTCGATCAGCGTCGCGCCGGTGATGACCAGATCGTTCTGTTCGGTCTGCGCGCGCGGCGCCACGAAACAGAGCAGAAGCCCGGCGAGAACCAACGGCGCGTGAACTTCGGAAACGCGCAGCAATGGGCGGGCGAGGGCAGTCATCCGGCGCATGGAAGGCCTCCAATCAGCGCGTTTCGACTTCATTCACTTCCTGCGTCTGTTAAGGAGAGATCGGGAATCTGCTTTCTACCTCACATCAGCGCCGTGAGCAGCGCCCGGCCGACTTCGCGCCCGCTCTCCGACTCGATGACGATGAAGTGCCCGGGGATCCTGGCGATCAGAATTGGCGCGCCGATCAGATAGGCCCGATGAATCCGCCGGCGCGTCAGCACGTCATAGCTCATCGCGATCAGCAGTGGAAAGAGCCATACGAGCAGGACGACGAGTGGCTGCAGCCCGACGACCGCGAGTACCAGCCGGCCCGCCCCAGGCAATATCAGCGCGACCGTTGCCAGCACGATCAACCGCTTGTGGGTCTCCGGCCGCCGTCTATAGGCGACAGCGGCCGCGAAGAATCCGGCGAACAGCGCCATGTCGAATAAGCCCGAGAGCAGCAGGCCCGCGGCTTCGTCCATCGGCATGTCGCCGGCGGCAAGATGATGGAGAGGGGCAGCGACGCTAACCAGCAATCCCATGAGGAGAACCAGACAGCCGTAGCCGATGCCGAACGTGCCGAGCTTCCGATGGAGGCGCGTCTGCCCCGTCGAGACGAGAAACACCTGCACCAGCAGCAACGCCATCCATCCCATGAACGTGGCGGCGTGCAGGTGGATGACCCCCGGCAGGTCCACTGCGATGCCGCGGGCGAACCGCCCGAAGTAGGACGGCCAGAACCCCGCGAGCACGATGGCGATCATGAACAGCGTGACGCCAACATAGAAGCGTCGGACCGCTGGTCGGGACGTTGCGGCCGCCGTGACGGCGCTAGCAGAGACGCGCGGC
>Ga0268386_10002226_pt1 | contig 13698 bp, 15 predicted proteins | sample RVTome_15_FD_200260 | JGI IMG/M metagenome (GOLD analysis project Ga0268386, IMG submission 200260) | Soil microbial communities from uranium-contaminated site in the Upper Colorado River Basin, Wyoming, United States - RVT150D86... ...
GCACCTCGCTCTTGACCGCGTCCACGGTCTCGAACTCGCCGAGAACCTTGGCGAACTCGTCGTCGAGGGCCGGCAGGATCTTCTCCTTGACCTCGCCGAGCTTCAGGCGGGCCGTGCCGGACTTGCCACGCAGCGACTCCATGCGGTGGTCCTCGGCGAAGCGCAGGCTCACCTCGCGCTCCTCGCCGGCGCTCATGCCGACCACGGCCGCGTCGATCTCCGGCAGCACGGTTCCGCTCCCGACCAGGAAATGGTAGCCGTTGGCGGTGGTGGGCTCGTGGTCGTGGGGGGCGAGCGTGTAGTCGACGACGACGAGATCCCCGGTGGCGGCAGGGCGCTCGACGCTGTTGAACTGGGCATGCTGCTCGCGCATCCGCTCCAGGGTCTCGTCGATCTCGGCGTCGGTGACCGCTGTCGGCGCGTGCTGGACATCCAGACCCCGGTAGTCGCCGAGCGTGATGGCTGGCTTGACCTCCACGACGGCCGTGAACGACAGCGGCGCCCCCTCCTCCAGCGTGAGGTCCTGAAGGTCCGGCTCGTTCACCGGATCGAGGCGGGCCTCGGAGAGCGCGCGGCGATAGACGTCGGGGATCAGGTGCTCGGCGACCTCCCGCCGCACGTCGTCGGCGAAGTGCAGCTTGACCAGAGAGCGCGGGACGCGGCCCCGACGGAAGCCCGGCAGGCTGGCCCGCTTCTGGACGCGACCGTAAGCGCGCTCCCACTCCTGGCTGACGACGTCGACCGGCGCCTCGACGGCCAGCTTGCGCTTGCAACTCTCGATCTCCTCGACGGCGACCTTCATGCGAGTCTCGTTTCCCCGAGCGTGTCGTTCAGCTGGACGCGCTGTCCGGATGTGGTGCGAGAGGGGGGAGTTGAACCCCCAAGGGCTTTGGGCCCACTGGATCCTAAGTCCAGCGCGTCTGCCAGTTTCGCCACTCTCGCGGAGAGTCCGCCCGACCGACGCCCCAGCATACCCAGGACGCCGGGGTGTCGCAAGGCACGGGGCCCGGTGGCACCGTCCTTGAACCGGGACGAAGGCGCTCGATGCATCCGCCTCACGGGAGAGAACAGCACAATGGCACGCTGGGCGATTCCGACGCCGGCCATCGGCGGGCGTCGGGGGATGACCGCGAGTCGAGGCTCTCGTCGAAGGCGGGCCCCCTCGGGGCGCCCGGTCGTCACGCGGCCTGGGTGGGTCTCGCCGAGGGCAACACCGGCTCGGCGCGCTTCTGGAGGAAGCGCTGATGCTCGGCACGAAAGCGCGCCAGGCACTGCTCACAGATGCCGTCGGTGAAGCGGACGTTCCAGCCGCGCCAGGAGGCGATGCCGCTGAGCAAGGGGTAGCCACGGTAGCGTGGATGCCACGCGCATCGACAGATCAGCATGGCGTGCTCCCCCTTCTGGTGCGTAGCCCAAATGCCCGCATGCAAGTGATGTGCCTCACCCGTCACGCTGTTCGGGTAAGGACTTCCGTCCCTGACACCCCGGTCCGGGCACCGGGTTTCTCTGCGTATGTGGAAAAGTCTTCCCGTGGGCCGGGCCCGGGCCGACGGGCATAATCGAGTGATGCAGTGGCTGCGCCTGCTGTCCTGGCCCTCCGCGCGCCGCCTGCGGCTGGTCGGGCTGGCGGCTGGCGCGCTGTTGATCTTCCTCGTGCTCGCTCTCGTCGGCTACTCCACCGTCGCCCTGTCCCGCTTCGAGCGCGTCGAGGCACGCCGCGCGACCTACGTGTACGCGGGCCCTCAGCCCCTCGTGGCCGGCGTCAACGTCCGCCGGACCGACCTGGCCGGGACGCTGGCCCGGCTCAAATACGTCGAGACGCGCGGCACGCCGGCGGCGCCGGGACAGTACCGGCGGGCCGGCAACGCCTGGGACATCCACCTGCGCGGCGCCGGCGGGGCCGCGCAGCGCGTACGGCTGGAGGTCCACGACGATCGCATCACGCGCGTCACCCGCAACGGCAACGAGATCGGCGCCGCCACGCTCGAGCCGGAGATCCTCGCCAGTGCCGACGATCGCCGCGGTGAGGATCACCGCCCGGTGCGCCTCGGCGACGTGCCGCTCGTGCTCTTCAATGCCGTGCTGGCGGCCGAGGACCACCGCTTCTTCGAGCACGGCGGCCTGGACGTCCGCGGAGTGATCCGGGCCGCGTGGATCAATCTCCGGGCCGGGCGCGTGATGCAGGGCGGCTCGACGATCACCCAGCAGCTCGTCAAGAACCGGCTGGTAGGCCCCCGGCGCACCTACGCGCGCAAGCTGAGCGAGGCCTGGCTGGCGACGCTCGTCGAATGGCGATACTCCAAGGAGCAGATCTTCGAGGCCTACCTCAACGAGATCTACCTGGGCCAGCGCGGCGGCCTCGCCATCCGGGGCGTTGGCTCCGCCGCCCGCGCCTACTTCCGCAAGGAGATCCACCAGCTCACGCCGGCCGAGGCCGCCCTGCTGGCCGGCATGGTGCGGGCGCCCAACAGTTACTCGCCGGCCGTCAATCCGGTGCGGGCCCGGGCCCGCCGCGACGTCGTGCTGGCGCGGATGCGCGAGCTTGGCACACTGTCGGCCGCGGACGGGGAGGCCGCGCGCGCCCAGCCCGTGCGGGTGCCCCCGGCGGCCGCGACCGCGCATCCGGCGCCGTACTTCGTCGACTACGTCCGGCTCGAGCTCGAGCAGCGCTTCGCCGACGTCGGTGACGACGTCGGCGCCTCCGTCTACACGACGCTCGACCTGACCCTGCAGCGCTTCGCCGAGGCGGCGGTGGTCCGCGGCCTCGACCGGATCGAGACGCGCGTGCCGCGGCTGCGCCGCGCGGAGCCGGGCCGGCGGCTACAGGCTGCACTGGTCGTGCTGGATCCGGCCACCGGCGAGATCCGAGCGCTCGTCGGCGGCCGCGACTACCAGGCGAGCCAGTTCAATCGCGCCGCCCTGGCGCACCGCCAGCCCGGTTCGGCGTTCAAGCCGTTCGTCTACCTCGCCGCGTTGCGTGCGCAGGAGGGGACGCCCGCGCTCACCGCCGCCTCGATCGTGGACGACTCGCCCATCACGCTGACGGTCGGCCGCGACAGCTGGAGCCCCCGCAACCACAACGACCGCTACGAGGGGCGGGTGACCGTGCGCCGGGCGCTGGAGCAGTCGCTCAACGCCGCGACCATCCGCGTGGCCGAGAGCGTGGGCCTGCCGGCGGTGATCGAGACCGCGCGGGCGCTCGGCCTGGCCGGCGAGCTGGCCCCGGTGCCCGCAATGGCGCTGGGCACGTTCGAGGTGACGCCGATCGAGCTGGCCCGCGCCTACCTGCCACTGGTCAACGGCGGCGTGCGGCCGCCCGGTGTCGTGACCGTGCGCGCGGTACGCGACCGCCACGGGGCCATCGACGGCGGCGACGCCGGCGAGCCGGCCACGGTCATCACACCGGCCGAAGCCTACCTGCTCACCTCGCTGCTCGAGGGGGTGGTCACCTCGGGCACCGCCGCTGCCGCCCGCGCGCTGGGGGTGGCGGGCGCGGTCGCTGGCAAGACCGGAACGACCAACGACGGCCGCGACGCGTGGTTCGTCGGCTACGCGCCTCGCCTGCTGGTGGCCGTGTGGGTCGGCTTCGACAGCGGCGACGCGCACGGACTCGGCGGGGCGGAGGCCGCGCTGCCGATCTGGGCCGACTTCATGCGCCAGGCGCTGGACGCGTACCCGCAGCCGGCGTTCACCGTCCCCAGCGGCATCGCGTTCGCCGACATCGACCCCACGACGGGGCAGCTCGCCAACCGATTCTGCCCGGCCGTCGCTCGCGAGACGTTCCTCGCGGGCACCGAGCCGCCGCCCTGCCAGGAGCACGGCGGCGTCGGCGATCAGATCTCCGACTGGTGGAAGCGTCTGCGCGGATGGTGGCGCCGGTGAGCGCGCGGGTCACCCGAGCCTGGTGCATCCTCGGCACGGTCCTCGCCCTGGGGGGCGAGGGGTGCACGACCGCGCCGTCCTCGCGGCCGGCGGCCCTGGCGTCACCGTCGCAACCGCGGCCGACGACCCAGACGGGACAGGCCTCGTGGTACGGGGAGCCGCATCACCGCCAGCTCACCGCGAGCGGCGAGCGCTTCGACATGCACGCGCTGACCGCGGCTCATCCCACGTTGCCCTTCGGCACGCGACTGCGGGTGGTGAACCTGGACAACGCCCGCGAGGTGGAAGTGCGAGTCAACGACCGGGGACCGGCCGTGCCCGGCCGCATCATCGATCTCTCGTACGCCGCCGCCCGCGCGCTCGGCGCCGTCGGGGCCGGGGTCGTGCCCGTGAGAGTCACGGTGCTGCCCTGATCAGAGGGGGCCTCGAACGGGCCTCCATTGGGCTCGGGACCTTCAGGCCTGGGCGGTGAGCGACACGACGTGCACGCCGGGCAGCCGGCGCAGGGCCTCGGGCGAGAGGCGTACCTTGGACGAGCGGCTGCCGCTGCCGAGGATCGCCCACTCGAGCGCCATCACCTTGTCGTCGACGTAGATCGGCAGCCCAGGCGGAAGCGCGAAGACCGTGACGCCGCCGAGCAGCATGCCGGTGAGCGCGCGCGTCTCGTCGGCGGAGGCGAACGACACCCGGGACGCGGCCAGCAGGCGGCGAACCGCGCGATTGACGTCCAGCCGCGTGGTCGCCTTGACGACGCAGGCGGCGTGCTGCCGCGGCTCCTTCTTCGAGGTGACGATGATCGTGTTGGCCGCGTGGTCCAGCGGCACGCCGTAGTGCTCGCAGTAGGCGGCGGTGTCGGCGAACGTCGGATCGATCGACTGCAGCTCGTAGGGCACGCCCAGGCCATCGAGGACCGCGACGACCCGGCGCTCGACGTCGGCGCCGTCGTCGCTCATCGGGGGGTTTGCCGGAACATCGTGCCCAGCTCCGGCGCGGCCGGCAGGTCGACCGCTCGCGCGCTCGTGAACTCGACGGCGATCGGCCCCTCGTCGGCGTCGGGATCGAGGTCCGCGGCGCCCGACGGGCCACCCTCACCGGTGGGCGTGCCGCCGAGCGCGCCCACGAGGACGGCCGGCGCGTCGGCCATGCGGTGCGCGGCGATTGCGATGTGATCGAACAGGATCTCGCTCATCGTCCCTCCCCGGGCGCCTGACAGTCTACGCGATCGGTCCAGCGCGCTAGAATGCGCCGGTGCCTCCGCGCGTCTTCTACGGCTGGATCGTGGTCGCCATCGCGTTCGTGACCATGGGCATCGGCGTGAACGCGCGCACCGCGTTCTCCCTCCTGATCCCGCCCATCCTCGACGAGCTCGGCTGGGAGCGCGGTCTCACTGCCGGCGCCTTCTCGGTCGGCTTCCTGGTGGCGACGATCTTCACGCCGTGGATGGGCGGTGATGGACCGGCGCGGGCCGCGCTGGGTCATCGGCGCCGGCGTGCTCGCGGTCGGCGCTGGCCTGGCGCTGGCGCCGCTGGTCCGCGCGCCGTGGCACCTCTACGTCACGCTCGGCATCCTCGTGTCGGGCGGCACGCTGGCCGCCGGGTACACGGGGCACGCGCTCTTCCTGCCGAACTGGTTCGTGCGCAAGCGCGGCCTGGCCATCGGGATCGCGTTCTCCGGCGTGGGGGTGGGCTCGATCCTGATGCTGCCCTGGATCCAGACGGTGATCGTGCGATCGGGGTGGCGACCTGGTACTCAAGTGTGGCGGACGCATCCAGTAACCGGGGACCCGGCGCCGATTCCCGCCGCCAGCCGTCCTCGGCGACGGTCCAGTCCTTCTGCTTGACCTTGAGCCAGCGCCGCGTCGGCCCGCCCTCGTACACGCTGGCCGGGTCCTTCGCGACGTAGCCCTCGTACCCGCGCTGGACCACCTGCGCCCACGCCTGCACGCCGTCTGGCGCGAGCCGGCGCACCCGGAAGAACAGCTCACTGCCGGCGACGACGTCCTCCAGCCGGGCGCGGCGGTCACGCAGCTGCCGTCCGGTCAGGTCGCGGCGGTCCTGGTACAGCAGGTCGAAGGCCATAAGGAGCGGCGGCGTGGCGACGGCGTCCGGGTCAGGCTCCCGCATCCCGTCGAACCGCGACCGAAGCTGCTGGTCGTAGATGGCCACTTCGCCGGCGAGCACGAGGGAGCGCGCCGACAACTTGGAGATCGCGGACGCGGCGAGGATGCGCGAGCCGTCGACCTTCTCCTCATAGACCCAGCCGTCGCGGTGGAACGGCTCGCGGACGAGCGTCGGAGCCTGGGGGACCACGAACTACCACTCTACCTTGAGGCGAGATGGCCCCGCGCTTCGCTATGCGCGCCCCTCCCTCAGATCACGCTCGATCATGTCGGCGATGGCCAGTAGCCGAGAGCGACCCGCGCCCTCCTTGCGTTGTGCTCCATTCTCCTTGGTCCCACCTTGTACGTCGTATCCGCGCCTCTCCATGCACCTACTGAACAGATAGACGTCGTGATCGCTCCCCCATCCTCGGAGTTCTCCCGCCGGCGTCAAGTGCATGTCGAACTTCGAGGAGACCTCTTGTCGCCGAACGTCCGCCACGCACTCGCTAATTGCCGCACGATGTGCCTTGAGTGGGTTCGTCTCCTGCGAGACCCGCTCATCGGCGGACGTGGGATGCAGCTGAGCGAACATGAGGAGCACGACAACCACCGAATGAAGCCGCATCATCGCGTGTCCTCTTTTGTCCAACGGGACGGTCCGGAGGAAGTTGAACCAGGTGTAGAGGTGGAGAGGCATCGACACTCCCGGTGCTGAACTGCGCCGCCCGATGCCGGGCGAGGTGCGGCTGGTCCTTCCAGTGTAGGCGATGACGCAGCGAACCAGGAACGACTAAACGCCGTCCGGGGAGCAGCGCGGTGCGAGGATCAGGAAGCGGTGCGGAAGAAGAGGTCGGCGGACGGATCAACCGAGTCGGCGGGTGTGGTCGCGCCCGTTGCGGCTGACCAGGCGGACGCGCTCGCCGTCCCATGTAGGCCAGAATCGCCAGCCGTCGACCTTCTCCTCCTTCTCCTCGTAGACCCAGCGTCGCGGCGGACCGGCTCGCGGACGAGCGTGAGGGCCATGGGCGTGCACTCCCTGATCAAGGGGCTGGCCTGGACAGCTCGTCAAGAAGTCGCACATCACGGAGAACCCTCTGCCAGTCCGCGACGCAGTGGCCCGCGACGGTCTCCGCGTCCCACCTCTGGTCGGCCGCCCTCGCGACGACTGCGCCGGTGACCTGGAATGCGGCCTCCTGGAATGCCTCTGCCTCGAACGCCACCGGAACGACCGACAGGCCGGGGCGGATCGAGCTGGATGGGATCGTCGACCCACTGGCGCAGCCGAACGGTCGCCGCATCGAAGTCGAGGCCCTCGAGGGCGGCGAGCTGCTCGAGCACCAGGCACAGCTCGCGCAGTCGCGCCAGGCGCTGTGCGCCGTTGGGCCCGTGCGCGACGGCGCGGCCGAGCGCGGTATGCTCCAGCAGGTCGCGCGCGGTGGACGTAATACGACTATCTTCTCCTTCAATGCTGGGCGGAGGGCGCCCAGGCGGTCGTGCGGCCGGCGATCGTCTCCCAGCGGATCCGCGCACCGCGCGCCGTCCGGGCGAGCGGATCGCGCGCCCAGCGGCGGTGAAAGAGCCAGGCGCGCGGGTAGCGGCCCTCGTCGGCCCCGGCCCTGACCGCCGTCGCCAGCACCGCGCGGAGGCGACCGCGCAGGCGCGATGCCTCGAGACGGGACAGCGTGCGTGCGGGGCGTCTCGGGTCGATGCCGGCCTGGTAGAGAACCTCGTCGGCGATCCAGTTGCCCACGCCGGCGGCGAACGTCTGATCGAGGAGGAGCGCCTTCATCGGTGCCGTGCGCTCGCGCAACAACGCGAAGAAAGGCGCGGGGGGTGGCAGCTCGTGGAGCGCGTCGAATCCCAGATCGGCCACCGGCGGCTCGCAGCGGGGGTCCTCGCGCAGCCGGATGCGGCCGAGCCGGCGGGCGTCGGCCATCGCCAGACGGCCGCCGTCGTCGAAGGTCAGGATCAGCTTGGCGAAACGGGGGGGCCAGCCCGGCGGTGACCAGCCGCGCGTGGACATGAGGCGCAGCGGCGGGCGCGCCGGCACGGAGAGGCCCCCGGTCATGCCGAAGTGCATCAGCAGTGACGGGCGGCGGTCCAGCTCGAGCCAGAGATGCTTGCCGTGACGCCGCGCCGCCCGCACCAGCCGGCCGCGCAGGGTGGCGGCCAGGCGGGCCGGCGTCACCCCTTCGAAGACGATGCGATCCGTCGCGCACCAGACGGCGGCGATGCGCCGGCCCACCGCGACCCGGGTGGCGAGTCGGCGGGCGGCCTCGACCTCCGGGAGCTCGGGCACCTGCCGGTTACTCGGACACGACCTCGAGCAGCTCGACCTCGAACACGAGCGTCGCCCCCGGTTTGATCCGCGGCGGCGCGCCCCGATCGCCATAGGCCAGCTCGGCCGGGCAGACCAGACGGCTCTTGCCCCCGACCTTCATGAGCTGGACCCCCTCGGTCCAGCACTTGATGACGCCGTTGAGCGGAAATGTCGCCGGCTGGCCGCGCTGCACGGAGCTGTCGAACACGCTGCCATCGGTCAGCGTCCCGTGGTAGTGCACCTTCACCTTGTCGGTCGCCCGGGGCGACGGTCCGGTGCCGGCCTTCAGCGTCGTCGTCACCAGGCCGGAGTCGGTCCTGTGGGCGCCGGGAGCCGCCGCCGCCTTCGCCAGGTAGGCGTCGCCCACCTTCTTCTCGGCGGCCGCCACCGTGGCGGCGCGCGCCGTTCGAAGCTGCTGGATCCTCGCCGTCTGCTCGCGCGGGTCGGCCTTGCGCTCGCGGCCGAGGACGGCGTCGGCGAGGCCGGCCTTGACCAGCTCCAGCTCGGCTGCGCTCAGCGCGAAGGGCGCCAGCCGATCGGCCAGCGCGACCCCGATCGCGTAGAGCGCCTTGTCGTCGTCGCTCTTCAGCTCCTGGGCCGCGACCGGCGCCGACACCGCGACCGATGCGAGCACGAACGGGACGAGCCAACGCATGCCCACTCCTCTCTGGCGCGTGAGCCCGGGGGCCCGGGCTACGTCAGCACGGCAGTCTTCTGCCGCGCGATCAGGTCGAAATCGATTGCCGCCCCGAGGCCGGGACCGGTCGGCGCCCGCACCAGTCCGTGGGCGTCGACCTCGATGTCCTCCGCGAGGCCGTACTTCTGGGCGGCCGCGGGCAGCAGCACCTCGAAGAACTCGCAGTTGCGGATCGCCATCGTCACGTGCAGGTGGGCGACGTTGTTGAGCGAGTTGCCGCCGTGGTGAATCTCGAAGTTCATGTGGAAGGCCTCGGCGAGGTGCGCCGACTTCACGAGCGGCGTGATGCCGCCCTTCACCGCCACGTCGCCACGCAGGTAGTCGGTCGCCTGCGCGGTGATCCAGGGCGCCAGCGCCGTGAAGCCACCGGGGGCGTACTCGGTGGCGAGGATCGGGATCCGGAGCTGCTGCTTGAGCTTCACGTAGTTGTAGAGGTCGTCGTCGGCCAGTGGATCCTCGTACCAGTGAAAGCCGAGATCCTCGGCGACACGGCCGACGCGCAGCGCCTCCGGGTACTGGTACGCCCACGTGGAGTCGAGCATCACGGTGTAGTCGTCGCCGACCGCGCGGCGCACCGCCTGGCACACCCGGATGTCCGTCGCCGGGTCGGTGGGCGGGTGGATCTTGTAGGCCTTCCAGCCGGTGGCGCGATACGCGGCCGCCTCCTCGGCATAGGCCTCCGTGGAGGCCAGCACCGCGGACGACGCGTAGGCGGGCGCCGTCTCCCGGTAGGCGCCGAGCAGGCGGGCGATCGGCAACCCCGCCACCTTGCCGCCGATGTCCCACAGGGCGACGTCCACGGCGCCGATTGCGCGCAGCGTCGTGGCCCGGTTCCGTTGCCACATTGCCTGCCACAGCCGCTCGCGCTCGAGCGGATCCTGGCCCAGCACCAGCGGCTTCAGGAACCGTATGAGCGAGGCGCCGTCCATCGCCGCGCTGCGCATCGAGGAGCCGAGGAATGCGTGGCCCTCGACGCCCTCGTCGGTGCGGAGCGTGAGCAGACCGAGCTCGCTGCTGCCGCTGAACCGACCGCTGTGGCGACCGTACGTGGTAGCGGGAATCCCGCTCCAGGTGAACAGGGTCAGGGTGACGTCGGTGATCTTCAAGGTCAGCCTCCACGTCGTCGGCGCGACCGGCGTAGCCTATCACGACCGCCAGGACCGGTGATGGGTCCGACGGTTGCAGTCGTCGATGGTTGCAGTCGATATCGCCCGTGATGATCCTGGGCCGGAGCTGATGGGCGCTCGCGCTGCGCGGGGGCTCGGCGTCGCTTTTGGGGCCCCTTCGAGGCCTCCCATCCAACCGGACGACCGGAGCGCGGTCGGCCGCCGGCCGATGGGTCGCCAGGGCCCGGCGATGGTCAGGGCCGGCGTTGCAGCAGGCGATCCGCGGCGGACGAGCCCTCCGGACGCCGGCCGGCCGCGTCGTTCAACCGGCGCGCGATTCGCGCAAGGAGGCGGCGCTGGCGCTCGGCGATCCGGCGCTGCTCGATGAAGATCCGCAGCATCTCGCCCAGCACGATGAACGGGGCCCCTGTGAGCACGCCCGAGATCACCAGGAGCGCGGCGGCCAGGAACCGCTCGAGGACGGCCTGGCCCGTGAGGGTGCCCCACGGCATGTCCAGCGTCACGGCAGCGACGGCGAGCATGAGTCCACCGGCGAGCAGCAGCAGGCCCATGATCACGAGGACGGCTGCCCAGAACGCGGCGAAGCGGTGCCGGCGAGACATGGCGGGTCCATCCTACCGCGGAGCACCATCGGTCGACAGCGCCTCCTGGATGACGGCTCCCGGGAGCGCTACCATGACGGCCCGGAGGAGGCATGCCCGACACCGACATTCTCATCGTGGGCGGCGGCATCGCCGGCGCCTCGGCGGCGTACCACCTCGCGGCGCATGGGCGCCGCGTCACGCTGCTTGAGCGGGGCGAGATCGCCTCGGGCGCCTCGGGTGTCAACGCGGGCGCCATCGACTCCATCGGCTGGGGCGACCGTCCCGACCTGCAGGCACACCTCACCGCGGGGAGCGTGGACATCTTCAAGGCCGTGCAGCTCGACCACGGCGAGGACATCGAATTCCGGCAATCGGGCGCGCTGCAGGCCATCCACACGGCTGAGCAGTACGAGTTCGAGCGCGCGCGCATCCAGACGCTGCGCGCGCGAGGCCACCAGGTCGAGCTGCTGGCGACGCGTGACGTGCGGAGCCTCGAGCCCGGCGTGTCCCCGAGGCTGCTCGGCGCCATGTACTCGCCGCTGCGCTCGCAGGCCGACCCGCGCCGGGCCACGCGCGCCCTCGCCACGCTAGCCGAGCGGCTGGGCGCCCGGATCCTGACCAGCCACGAGGTGAGGGGGCTGGCCCCGCGGCCGGCCGGCGGCTACGCCGCCCGCACGGCACAGGGCGAGACGGTGGCCGGTGCCCTCGTGATCGCCGCCGGCGCCTGGTGCGGCCCTCTCGGCGCGCTGCTGGGTCTCGACATCCCGATCGTGCCCGTCCGCGGCCAGATGTGGGCGACGCCGCCGGCGCCGCCGAGCATCTTTCAGACGATCTCCTCGGCGGAGTCGCAGCACGCCTGGCACCTCGATCCGGGCGGCGAGCCGCCGTTCCTCACGATCCGCAAGGGCGTGCGGGTGACGCGCCACCTCTACGGCCGCCAGCGGCGGGACGGTGAGATCATCTTCGGCGGCGACCGCGAGGAGACTGGCTGGAGCACCACGCCCGATCCGGTCGGCATCGAGGTGAACCGCGGGCACGCCGCCGAGGTCCTGCCGTTCCTGGCCGGGCTGCGGGTTGCGCGGACCTGGGCCGGGCTCATGCCGTTCCCCCTCGACGGCAAGCCGCTGATCGGCCGCGTCCCCGGCCGCGACAACCTCTGGATCGTCAGTGGGCTGGCGTCGTCCGGCTTCGGCCGCGGGCCCATGGCGGGCAAGCTGCTCGCCGACTACCTGCACACGGGCACACCCGCGCCCGTGCTGGCCGAGGCCGATCCGGCCGGACGGATCAGGGAGCGCTGAGGCCCGGCGGGCTCGAGAGCAGGCGCGCGAGCGCAGAGACGCCGGCCTCGACCACGCCGAACGCGTCGCGGAGGTCGAGCGCGCGAAGGCTGGCCGGGGCCCCGAACACGCGCTCGAGCGCCGCGCGGTCGTCGACGAGCCGCGCCGCGAACGTCGGATCGACCGTCGTCCGGCGCGCCTCGGCGCGCTGCAGCTCGCGCACCACCGCCTGCACCTGGTCGAGGTCGAGCATCGACAGCGGCGCGCGGCAGTGGCTGCACGCCGACTCCCGGACCAGGTCCACCGGCGCCCCGCACGCCGAGCAGTTCACGGTCCCGGTGTGGCGGCGCAGGTCGGCCAGCCGCTCCGGCGACAGCGGGCGCACGAAGTTCTTCTCGCGCAGGAAGTCGAAGAAGGTCGTGAGCCGACCGTGGTCGGCCGGACAGCGCCAGTACGAGAACCGCGTGGCCCGCTGACGGTCCACCGTGGCCGCGAGTCCCCGGCGGCAGCGCGGGCAATACATCGCCTCCCGCGCCAGCGGGTGCCGCTGCTCGTGATGCTCGTCGAGCGCCGCGAAGAGCCGGAGCACCGCACCAGGCGTCAGCGAGATGCTCTCCCGGCTGTCGAACCAGATGAGCGCACAGCCGTGGCAGAGGTCCAGATCGACCGCGCGGCCATAGTGGGCGTCGAGTCGCCTCGTCTGCATCGGCTGGTTGCAGCCGGGGCAGTCGAGCGGCGGGCCGGTCGTGCCCCCGCTCACCGAAGGCGGGTGCGGATGCGCTCGACGGCCTCGGCCGTCTGCGCGCGGGAGCCGAACGCGGTGAGCCGGAAATAGCCCTCGCCGCTGGGGCCGAACCCCGAGCCCGGCGCCCCGACGACGTGGGCCTCGGCCAGGAGCTTGTCGAAGAAGTCCCACGACGTCAGGCCAGCCGGCGTGCGAGCCCAGATGTACGGCGCGCTGGTCCCGCCATAGACCGTCAGCCCGGCCGCCGTCAAACCCTCGCGGATGATCCGGGCGTTCTCCATGTAGAAGTCGGTCAGCGCCCGCACTTGCTTCTGCCCCTCCGGCGTGTAGACCGCGGTTGCGGCCCGCTGGACGACGTAGGGCGGGCCGTTGGACTTCGTCGACGTGCGCCGCAGCCACAGCTCGTTGAGGCCGAGGCGCTTGCCGTCGGCGGTGCGTCCCTGCAGCTCCCGAGGGACGACCGTGTAGGCCAGCCGCAGCCCCGTGAAGCCGGCGCTCTTGGAGAAGCTGCGCGACTCGATGGCAACCTCGCGCGCGCCCTCGACCTCGTAGATCGAGTGCGGCACCTCCGGATCGCGGATGTAGGATTCGTAGGCGGCGTCGTAGAAGATGACGGCTTCGTGCTCGCGGGCGTAGTCGACCCAGCGCCGCAGCGCCGGGCGCGTCATCACGGCGCCGGTCGGGTTGTTCGGATAGCACAGGTAGATGAGATCGACGTGGCCGTCCGGCAGCGCCGGCTGGAAGGCGTTCTCCGCCGTGCACGACAGATAGACGAAGCCGCGATAGCGGCCGCTCGCGTCGGCCGGACCCGCGCGCCCGGCCATCACGTTGCTGTCGGCATAGACCGGGTACGCCGGATCCATCAACGCGACGACGCAGTCGGCGGCAAAGATCTCTTGCAGGTTGGCGCTGTCGCTCTTGCCGCCGTCGCTGACGAAGACCTCGTCGGCGCCGAGCGTCACGCC
>Ga0268386_10002227_pt1 | contig 13698 bp, 16 predicted proteins | sample RVTome_15_FD_200260 | JGI IMG/M metagenome (GOLD analysis project Ga0268386, IMG submission 200260) | Soil microbial communities from uranium-contaminated site in the Upper Colorado River Basin, Wyoming, United States - RVT150D86... ...
CTGACCGCTGATCGCTGATAGCTGACCGCTGCCGCCGTCAAGATTTCAAGTGTCCTTGGCTATTGCTAGTCCCGGGCGGGACCGCGGCCCAGCCACGTCCGGAACTCTCCCGCCCGCTCCTGGCTCACCAGCACTCGCTCGGCGGGCTCGGGGTGCAGGACTACGTGGAGCCGTCCCCTCTCGACCGGCCGGAAGCGCCGCACCGCGTCCACGTGGGCCAGGTACTTCCGGTTGAGGCGGAAGAACAGCGCCGGCTCCAGCTCCGCCTCCAGCTCCGCCAGCGGCCGGTCGACCAGGTACTGGACGCCTCGACGGTCGCGCAGGAAGACGAGCTTGTGCTCGGTGAAGAAGTACGCCGCCTCGCTCACGGGGACGGACACGAAGTCCAGGCCCTTGCGGGCCAGCACGCGGTCGCGGCGCCGGCCGCCGGCGCCGGTGAGCGAGCGGAGCAGCCCGGGCAGGTCGCCGACGAAGTGGCTCCTCAGGCGCAGGTACTTCTCCAGCGCGGCGGCCAGACGCTCGCGGCGCACGGGCTTCAGGAGGTAGTCGATGCAGTTCAGCCCGAGCGCCTCGAGGACGTACTGGTCGTACGCGGTAATCACCACCACCGGAGACGAGACGTCGACGGCCCTCAGGATCTCGAGCGAGGAGCCGTCGGAGAGCTGGATGTCCATCAGGATCAGGTCGGGCGGGCGATGTGAGCGCAGCCAGCCGATCGACTCCTCCACGCTCGAGAGCGTCCCCACGATCCGCGCTCCCGGCTGGGCCGCGCGCACCGCGTCGACGAGCCGCGCCATGGCCGGGGGCTCGTCCTCGATGAGCAGCACCTCCATCAGGCGGACGTGTGCAGGGCCGGCATCACCACCTCGAACTCCGACCCGCCGAGCCGCACCTCGATGCCCTGCCCGGTCACGCGCCGGCACCGCTCGTCGAGGTTGGCGAGGCCGAGCCGCGGCGAGCCCGGCGCCGCCTTCGGACGCAGCGGGTTGCTCACGGAGACTCGCTCGGCGGAGACCCGCACGCGGACGAGGAGCGGAGACTCGCGGTCGAAGACGTTGTGCTTGACCGCGTTCTCCAGCGCCACCTGGATGGAGATGGGAGGGACGAGCAGCGAGTCGATCCCGTCCTGGCCCTCCACGACCATGCGGACCGCGTCGCCGAAACGCAGCTGGAGCAGCCCGACGTAGCCTTCGGCGAAGGCCAGCTCGTCTGCGAGCGGGACGAGGTCGCGCTCGCCGTTCGTCAGGATGTAGCGGTAGGTGTCGGCCAGCCCCTCGGTGAAGCGCAGCGCCCGCTGCGGGTCGCTGAGGATGAGGTGGGCCAGGGCGTTCAGCGAGTTGAACAGGAAGTGCGGCGAGACCTGGCTCTTGAGGGCGAGCAGCTCCGCCTCCGCCCGGGCGCGGTCGAGGCGCGCCACCGCCACGAGGTCGCTCTCCCGCTGCTGGATCAGGTACACCGTCTCGTAGACGTGGGTGATGAAGACGACGCAGACGACGTTCATCAGCGTGACCAGGCGTATGACGCTCCAGTCCACCGCTGCGAACCCCGCGAAGCGGTACCAGGCGGCGAGCATCAGGGCGGTCAGCGGGGCGGTGTAGAACACGTTCGCGAAGAGCAGCAGCGTCACCTTGCGCCAGGCGTGGTCGAACCAGTCGTAGTAGCGCCTCTGCTGGATCAGGAAGTAGCGATTGCCCTGCCAGATGAGGCCCGAGAGGAGGACGAACCAGGCGTAGCCGAGCCAGTACAGGGCGGAGCGGGGCCCGATGGGCCCGAACAGGCCGGCCAGGTTCGGGATCACGATGCCGAAGAACGGGATGCCGGCCAGCCGGATCCGGAGGTCGTTGAGGATCACGTGCCCCGGCAGCTTGGGCACCGCCAGGACCGGCTTCGGCTTTCGATTCTCCGGTTTCGGGCCGTTCCCCCTGGCGGCGGGCGGGCCGGACCGGCTAGGCTCCCGCGTCATCTCCGGAAGGAGGATGCCACATGAGCGACGTCGTGTTGAATCCGTGGGCGATCCTGGCCGCCGCGCTGTCGACGTTCATCCTGGGCGGGGTGTGGTACTCGCCGATCCTGTTCGCCCGCCCCTGGATGGAGGCGGCGGGTCTCTCCGAGGAGGACGTCAAGAACGGCGGCATGTCCCGGATCCTCGGCGGTGCCTTCGTCCTATCCCTGGTCATGGCCGCCAACCTGGCCGCCTTCCTCTCCGGCCCCCCCGACCTCGTCTGGGGCATGACCGCCGGAGCCCTGGCCGGGTTCGGGTGGGTGGCCATGGCGCTCGGGGTCATCTACCTGTTCGAGCGCCGGCCCCTGAAGCTGTTCCTTGTGAACGCGGGATACCAGGTGGTGGCCTTCGTGGTGATGGGCGCGATCCTCGGGGTGTGGAAGTAGCGACGATCTGCTAGGCTTTCGGTGGGCCTGTAGTTCAGTTGGTCAGAACGTCCGGCTCATAACCGGATAGTCGAAGGTTCGAATCCTTCCAGGCCCACCACGGCCTCTTCTCCGCACCGCGTGGCGGACCGTCAGCCGGCGTCCGGCACCTCGACGGAGCGGAAGACACCCCCAGACACCCACTCGCGGAACCAGCGGAACAGCTCGTCCTGGGTTGGCGCCCGGCGGCCGCCGCGGCCGAGCGCCGCCGAGACCGCTTCGCCCAGGGGCCGTCCGGCGGCGAGGTCGGCGAGCAGGTCGTGGGCGGGCCGCGTCAGGTCGTGACGCCATACCGAGTAATCGCGCCGGTAGACGGCGGTCCAGGTGTCCCGGGCCTTCGCCCTGGGGTGATGGTCGTGGTCCTCGTTGCGGACGCTGTCCAGGTAGCCGTTGACGGGATAACGGAAGGACAGGAGGCGAAAGGCCGCGACCGGCTGCAGCCGGCCGCGTTCCCAGTCCCCCGGCGCGACCGCCGCGATCTCGGCTTCGCCGAGGCACGGCGTCTCCTCGGCGTCGAAGGCCTGGCTCACCGCCAGCTCCAGGCGGGCGAGGTCGTGGCAGAACTCGCGACGCGGCACCCCCGGGGCGGTGCACAGGTATTCGGGAAGGTGGTCGCCCAGGCGGTTCAGGGTGTAGCTCTGCGAGGGATGGGCCTGGACGTAGCCTCGCACCAGCTCGAAGAAGGCGTCGTCGCCGAGGAAGTGCTTGAGCGCTCCGTAGTCGCCGGCGAGGGCCTCCTCCATCCGCAGCAGGTACATGCCGTGGTAGATCCCGACCCGTTCGACCGGAGTCAGGGTGCGGGACGGGAGGATCACCTCCGCGAGGCGCGAGGCGGGCACCTCCGCCTGCGCGGCCTCCGATTCCAACGCCTCGCCCGCCGCGCCCGGATGCACCACGACGCTCTGCATCCACCGCTGGAGCGAGGGGAGCGGGACCTCAAGCGCCATGGATCGAGGCCGCGGTCGTGACGGCCTCCCCCTGGAGAGCGCGGGCCTTGAGGGCCTCGCGGTGGACCACGTCGAAATCGGGGATGTCCTCGTCCCACTCGTAGAGGGTGGCGACCGGGCCGGTGCGCCGCCAGGCGCGCCGGTACAGCTCCCACACCTCGGCCACGGCGTGATCGCTGTGGGTGTCGACGATGTGGGTGCCCTTGTTCGAGTGCCCGGCCAGGTGGTACTGGACCACGCGGTCGGAGGGGATCGCGTCGACGTACAGGTCGGGATCGAAGCCGTGGTTGAAGGAGCTGACGTAGACGTTGTTGACGTCCAGGAGCAGGCCGCAGTCGGCGGCCTCGGCCAGCCGGGCCAGGAACTCCCACTCGGGCATGGTGGACGCGGCGAACTCGACGTACGAGGACGGGTTCTCGAGGACCAGGGGCCGCTCCAGGCGGTCCGACACCGCCCGCACGCGCTCGACGGTGTGGCGCAGCGCCTCCTCCGTGTAGGGCATGGGGAGCAGGTCGTGCACGTTTCGGCCGGCCACGCCGGTCCAGCAGAGGTGATCGGAGACCCAGTGCGCCCGGGTGCGGTGGGCCAGGTCCTTCAGCTTCCGGAGGTACTCGCGGTCCAGGGGATCGGTGTTGCCGATCCCCAGCGAGACGCCGTGGAGCGCGACCGGGTAGGCCTCGGCCACCTGGTCGAGGACGTACATGGGGCGGCCCCCGGTGTCCATGAAGTTCTCGGAGAGCACCTCGAACCAATCGACCTTCGGACGCTTCGCCAGGATGTGTCCGAAGTGGACGGTCCTCAGGCCAACCCCGATTCCGAGGTCCGGCAGGTTCCAGCGGTTGGTCGCCATCGGGTCTTCGTCTCTTGGGTGGGTTCGCCAGGGAGAGGCCACGGGTCGCCCCGTGGCCTCTCGAGACGACGTGTCCGCTAGGACTTGGGTGGAACCTTGCAGCCGCCCTTGCCCTTGCACTCGTTCTTGCCGGCGCAGGCGTTGCTGTCGGTCTTGCAGCCGCCCATACCCTTGCAGTCGTTCTTGCCCTTGCAGTCGTGCTTCGCGGCGGCGGAGGCGCAGCCCCCCTTGCCCTTGCACTCGTTCTTGCCGGCGCAGGCGTTCTTGTCGGTCTTGCAGCCGCCCTTGCCCTTACACTCGTTGTGGCCCTTACAGACGTGCTTGGGCGCCTTGTCGTCCGCCTTCTCCTGCGCGGAGACCTTGGAGCCGGCCACCATGCCGGCGACCACGGCTCCCATCACCTTGGTGAACTCTCTCCGATCCATTTGGTTCTCCTTGTACTGAGCGGATACCTCCCGGAGGACCCCAATGCGGAGGGACGTCGACCGGAAGAGCCATTCTGCCGAGAGGGCCGTTATGCTCCGACTGCCCTGGCCCTGTCAAGGGCAGCGGCCGGCCCTTCGGGCCGGCGGAACGCGAGGGGTACGCGACGGATGCCCTCATCGGATGCCTGTGCGGGGGAACGCCTGCAGCCGCCCGCGTATTCCCTTCGGCCATGCGCCGCGATCGGGCGAGACGCCCGGTTCCGGCCGCGAAGGCCGCCGCGTGGTGAGTTCCGGAACGGCCTGATAGAATGCCGCCCGTACATGTCAGGCAGGGTCCGTCCATGAACCCCGACCTCGAACGGCTCGTGGGTCTCCAGCGGGTGGAGACGGCGCTCCGGCGGGTGGAGACGGAACTCGCCGAGATCCCCTCCCTGCGCAGCGGGCTGGACGCCAGGCTGGCCGGAGAGCGGGCGGTGCTCGACACCTCGCGCGCCTCCCTGGCCGACTCCCAGAAGTCGCGCCGCCAACTGGAAGCCCAGCTCCAGGACTACGAGGCGAAGCGCTCCCGCTACAAGGGACAGCTCATGGAGGTGAAGACCAACAAGGAGTACACCGCCATGCTCCATGAGATCGAGGGCGTGGAGCGGGAGATCCGGTCCCGCGAGGACCAGGTGCTGGCGGAGATGGAGCGCGCGGAGAACCTCGGCACCGAGGTGAAGCGCGAGGAGGAGGCGTTCAAGGCCGCCGAGGAGCGCCACCGCTCCGAGACCCGGGTCCTGGAGGAACGGGGGCGTTCGCTCCAGGAGCAGGCGGGGCGGTTGTCGCGGGAACGCGACGCGACCGCCTCCACCGTGCCCGAGGACCTGCTCGCCCTCTTCCAGCGGGTGGCGCGCCTGCGCGGGGCGGCGGTGGCCGAGGCGCGGGACGGCATGTGCCAGGCCTGCCACCTGAAGCTCCGGCTCCAGATGTACGCCGAGCTCAAGCGCAACGAGGCGATCGTGCAGTGCCCGGGCTGCAACCGCGTCCTCTTCTACGAGACGCCTCCGCCGGTGGCCAGCCCCCAACCGTGAGCGGGCCCGGGGGCCCCGAGACCCTGCACCTGCACATCGACGGCGCCAGCCGCGGCAACCCCGGCGAGGCGGGCTTCGGCGTGCACGTCACGACCCCGGACGGCGCCACGGTGGCGGAGCTCTACGGATACCTCGGGCGGGCGACGAACAACGTGGCGGAGTACCAGGCCCTCGTCCACGCCCTGCGCCACGCCCTGGAGCGCGGCGCCCGCCGCGTCCAGGTCTTCTCCGACTCCGAGCTGGTGGTGCGCCAGATCAACGGCGCGTACCGCGTCAAGCACGCCGACATGGTGCCCCTGCATCGTGAGGCCTCGGACCTGATGCGCCGCTTCGACGAGGCCGTCGTCTCCCACGTTCGGCGCGAGCGGAATCGCGAAGCCGACCGCCTCGCCAACCGGGCCCTCGACGAGAAGGCTTCCCACCTGGCCTGACCCCGGGCGTCCCGCGGTGGCCGCAGCGAAGGCGCCGGCGACTCACCCCGTCCCGCTCCATCCGACGAAGTTGACCATACGGCCCGCTCCGGGCCCCTCGCGCCGGTAGGAATGGTAGAGGTCGGCCCGGCAGGCGGTGCAGTCCGCGACGTGGTGGATCCGGTCCTCCTCCAGCCCGGCGCTCCGGAGCTCGAGCGTCACCGCCGCCCTCACGTCCAGGTGGGGGCGGCCCCGCGGACCGGGGCGGAAGAAGGGATCCCCGCGGGGGCCGAAGGCGGCCCGCAGCTCGTCGCCGACCTCGTAGCAGCAGGCGCCGATGCCCGGCCCTACCGCGGCGAGGACCTCGGACCGGGCCGAGCCTTCGGCCACCAGAGCCGCCACGGCGCGGCCGACCACGCCGGCCGCGGTGCCGCGCCAGCCGGCGTGGGCGGCGGCGGCGTGGCGGTGGCGCGGATCCACCAGGAGCACGGGCAGGCAGTCGGCGGTCTCGATGCCGAGGATCCAGCCCGGCTCCCCGGCCACGGCCGCGTCTCCCTCGGGATACCCGCTCCAGGGCGCCCGCCGAACGGTCGTGCCGTGCACCTGCCGCAACAGGAGCAGTCGGCCCCGGTCCGCGAGCCCCCGGGCGACGCGGGCGCGGCCGGCTTCGCGGCTCTCCCAGCCCGCCGGTCCGATCCGCTGCTCGAACCCGTGGACGAGCCCCGGGGCGGCGTCGAAGGCGGGGACCCGAGTCGTTCGCAGGGCGTCGGGGGGTGAGCGGGGCAGGGACATCGGCTCCAATTGCCCATCGTACCGGAGGATGGCGATAGACTCGCGGGGATGGGACCGGCGGTGCCGGACGAGGACGGCGTCGTGGCCTCCGCGACCGAGGTCCTCGAGATCTCCGAGGTCGCACGGGCTCTGGAAGGGCCGGATTCCGCGCGGCTCTTTTCCGAAGCGGAGCGGCTGTTCGCCCGCTCCAAGTCCGATCCCGTGCGGAGGCTGGCGGCGCGCCTCGCCGCGAAGAGGGCGGCCGCGCGGCTCCTCGGCCTGGGCCTGGGCCCGGAGGACTTCGAGGTCGTCCGCGCGCCCGGCGGTCCGCCACGCCTGGCGCTCTCGGAGCGTGCCGCCCGCCGGCTGCGGGACCTGGGGGGCACGAAGGTCCTCGTCAGCCTCACCCACGGCCGTGAGCACGCCGCCGCCTCGGTGCTGGTGATCGCGGAGAGCCCGTGAGGGCGCTCCGCTGGGCGCTCCGGCTGGCGTCCGCGGCTCTGGTCCTCGCCCTCGGCCTCGGCCTGTACGCCGGCTTCGCGCCGGCCGGGGACCGCGCACCCCATCCTTTCAACCAGGACCGCAACGCGGTGTGGCTGGAGCACCGCTGGCTCGAGAAGCCGCATCCGTCGGAGGAGATGGAGGCGCTGATGGGCTCGCTGGCCCGGCGCGGCGTCCAGTACGTGTTCCCGCATCTCATCCCGTTCAGCCCCGCCGGACGGCTCCCCCCCCACGACCGCGAGCAGATGCGGGAGTTCCTGGCCGCCGCCCGGAGGGCGGCCCCGCAGATGAAGGTGCTCCCGTGGGTGGGCGGCCTCAGGCTCGGGTACCGGCGGACGCGGGCGGGCACGGTGAACCTGGCCGACCTCGGCCAGCGCCAGCTCATGGTGGCCGAGTGCCGCGGCCTCATGGACGAGGGCTTCGACGGCGTTCACGTGAACGTGGAGCCCGTGGACGACGGCAACGTCGACTTCCTCTCGCTGCTGCGCGCCCTGCGCGCCGCGGTGGGCGGCGGCGTCCTGTCGCTCTCCGCGATCCGCCCCGGGCCGGTGTCGCTGCCGGTCGCGCCGAACTTCTTCTGGACGCCGGACTACTACGCCCGCGTCGCCGACGTCGCCGACCAGATCGTGGTGATGGCCTACGACACCGGCATTCCCACGCCCGCGCTGTACAGCCGCTACGTCGCCTACGCGGCCTCGTCGGTGACCCGGAGCCTGGTCCGTTCCCGGGGCCGCGCCCGGGCCCTGATCGGCATCCCCACCTACGACGGGACCGGGCTCATGCACCGCGCCGCGGTGGAGAACCCCGAGAACGCGCTCGTGGGTACCGTCGCGGGCCTGCGGGGGCTGGGCGGCGGCGGGACCTTCGAGGGGATCGCCCTCTACGCCGAGTGGACCACCGACGAGCACGAGTGGTCGACCTACGAGCGCCTCTGGCGCGGGCAGGATCCACAGCCTGCCGTCCCCGGGCGCTGAGAAGCAGCGTTCCGGGGAAGCCTGGAGGGGGAGCCGTCAGCGTGAGACGAGGAGCGTCGCGCGATAGTCGCGCGCGGGGGAGTCCCCGGCGGACCGGGGATACGGAAGCAGGCGCGCCAGCTTCACGGTGAAGCCGTCGTAGGACGCGCTGTCGCCGAGGGCGCGCGCGGTGTGCAGCTCCACCGTGGCCGGGGTGGACCCCGGGCGGCTCAGGGAGAGCTCCACCACCGCGTCACCGGCCCAGACGCAGGCCACGTCGATCGGGCAGCGTGACTCCGACGCAACCGCCTGGAACGTCACCTGCGGCCCGCCCTCGACGCGGGCGGACTCACCGGGCGCCAGATCGAACTCCTGACCGGGCGGGACCTCCCTGGGGCCGGTGGGCGACCCGCAGGTCGCGGCGGAGAACAGCAGCGCCGCGGCGAAAGCCGGGGACGTGCTCACCGCAGTTGCGCCATCTTCAGGTAGACGGGCGGCGTTCCCAGCGACTTCCACTTCTCGGGCAGGCGGTACGCCGGGTTCGGGGTCTCGACGCACACCCCGCAGCGGATGCAACCCTGCAGCTCCGGACAGTGGGGCGAGAGCCTATCGGCCAGGCTCTTGTCCAGCTCCCGCAGGAAGTAGGCCTTGGAGACGCCGTTGTCCACGACGTCCCAGGGAAGCACCTCGTCCCTGCCGCGCCCACGAAAGAGGTAGAACGCCGGGTCGAGGCCGGCGGCCTTCATCCCCCGCTTGAGGTCCACCTTCTCCACCGCGGCCACCTCGAGGGCATCGGCGACCCGCCGATCGGCCAAGGCCAGGATCGACTGGTACGCGCCGGAGCGCGCGCTCTTGCAGATGGCCTCCACGTTGGGCATGCGCCCGAAGGCCTTGCGCAGGTACTGGAGCTTGCGGTCGGTCTCCTTCGGGCTCTCCATGGGCAGCCACTGGTACGGTGTGCCGGGCTTGGGCACGAACGGGTTCACCGACGGGTGGAGGCGGCCGATCCGGCCGTGCCGCCGCGCCTCCGCGAGCATCCGCTCGCGGACCCTGCCGGTCAGCTCCACGATCGCCTCGACGTCGGCATGCTCCTCCCCGGGGAGGCCCACCATGTAGTAGAGCTTGAGGTTCCGGATCCCGTTTCCGAAGATCCAGGAGGCCTTCTCGAGGATCTCTTCGTTGGTGAACTGCTTGTTCAGGATCCGCCGCATGCGGTCGCTGCCGCACTCGGGGGCCAGCGTGAGCCCTTGCACGCCGGTGTCGGCCAGCTTGAACACGAAGTCCGGGGTGAGGTCGTCGAGCCTGAGCGAGGCCACCGAGACCTCGTAACCCAGCGAGGCGAGGTCGTCCACGATGCCGTCGATCTCCGGGTGGTCGGCCACCGCCGTGGAGACGAGCCCGATCTTGCCGGTCCGGGCCCGGACCTCACGGGCGCGGTCCACGATGTCGGCGCGTGAGAACCCCCTCACCGGGAGGTAGTTGTACCCCGCCCAGCAGAACCGGCACATGCACGGGCAGCCCCGGGAGATCTCCACCAGGAACTTCATGGACATCTCGGTGTGCGGGGTGAGGATCACCGACTGGGGCAGGCCCATCTTGCCGGGCCAGCCGCGCCGCCGCACGACCGCTCCGGGGCCGTCGTAGGCCTTCACCGTCCCGTCCGCGTGGTAGCTCACCTGGTATCGCGACGGGACGTAGAAGCCGTCCTTCGCCTGGAGCGTCTCGATCCCGCGGCGCGGGTCGGCCGCCCCGGCCAGGGCGTCCATCATCTCCGGGACGAGGGCTTCCCCCTCCCCGACCGCCATCAGGTCGGCGAACGGGGCGAGCGGCTCCGGATTGAGGAACGTGGCCGCCCCGCCGAACACCACCACCGGGTCCCGAGGCCCGCGGTCCGCGGCGCGCAGCGGGATCCCGGACAGGCGCAGCATGCGCAGGACGTGGACGTAGTCGTTCTCGAAGGAGATCGAGAACGCCACCACCTGGAAGCGGCGGAGGTCGGTCCCCGACTCGAGCGTGCCCAGGGGCCGCCCGCTCCGCTCCAGCTCCGCGGCGTCGGAATCGTCGGGGAGGAAGGCACGCTCGCACGACACCCCGGGGATCCCGTCGAGCATGGAGAAGACGCTCTGGAACCCGAGGTTCGACATCCCGACGAAGTACAGGTTCGGATAGCAGAGGGCGACGCGGAAGGAGCCTCCGCGGGAGGCCGGCCCGAGAGGGATCTCGGCCTCGAGCAGGGTACGGCGGCGTTCTTGGAGCTGGCTGCCCATGAAAACGCCCATCAGGACCCTCCTGAAGGGCATCGACCATTATAGGCAGGATCGGGGGGACGCGCCCGGGCGGCGGGCTACGATGGACTCATGGCGCACCGAAGGCCGGCCCGCGGGGTCGGGAAACGACGCTGACCTCACCGGCCGAGGGTGAAGCCGTCCGGTCGGCCGAAACACCCAGTCCGGTACCGTTCCCGACCGCCCTGGACGTCCGATCGATCACCCTGACCGGCCTGTTCCTGCTCGCGACGGTCTACAGCCTCTACTTCGCCAGGGCCCTCCTGATGCCGCTGGTCCTCGCGCTGATCCTGGAGGCCTTCTTCGTCCCCGTCGTCCGGGCGCTGCGGAGGGTGCGGGTGCCGGAGCCCGTGGGAGCGCTCGTGGTCGTGCTGGGCCTGGTGGGCATCATGGGCTTCGCGGCCTACCAGCTCTCGACACCCGCGGGCGAGTGGATGAGGCTGGCGCCCCAGAGCCTCAGGCAGGTCGAGGCCAGGGTGAAGAGGCTCCGCAAGCCCATGGAGCAGGTGACCCGGACCGCGGAGCAGGTCGAGCAGGTGATCCTCATGGAGCCGGCCAGGACACCGGGGGTGGAGATCCGGGGCCCCAGCCTGATGGCCGTGCTGTTCGGCGGGACCCAAGCCTTCCTCGTCGGCCTGGCTCTGGTCCTGGTGCTGCTCTATTTCCTGCTCGCCACCGGCGACCTCTTCCTGCGCAAGATGGTCAAGGTGCTGCCGACCCGCGACGACAAGAGGCGCGCGGTGGAGATCGCCCGCGACGTGGAGCGTCAGGTCTCGGCCTTCCTGTTCATCTCGGTGATGATCAACGTCGGCCTCGGCGTCGCGGTGGCGGTGGCCATGCGTCTGATGGGCATGCCCAACGCGAGCCTGTGGGGGGTGCTGGCGGGGTTCCTGAACTTCGTCCCCTACCTCGGGCCGCTGGCGTGTACGGTGATCATCGGCCTCGCCGCGATGCTGACGTTCGAGGACACCGGCCGTGCCCTGGCGGTCCCCGCCGTCTACTTCGGGGTCAACTTCGTGGAGAGCTACCTGGTGACCCCGCTGGTGATGGGTCGGCGCCTCACGCTGAACCCGGTGGTGATGCTGGTGTCCGTCATGTTCTGGGGCTGGCTGTGGGGGGCGCTGGGCGGCCTGCTGGCCGTCCCGCTCCTCGTGATCATCAAGTGCGTGTGCGACCGCGTCCAGGGGCTGACCGCGGTGGGTGAGTTCCTCGGGCGGTGATGACGGTCGACGGTCGACAGACGGGACTCGACGCTTCGGCCTTCGGCCGTGCCCGCGGCGCCTCCTAGGCCGGGTCGGCGAGCCCCGGTGCGCCGCCGGGAGGCTCCGTGGGCCGCAGGAAGTCTCCGGCCACCAGCTTCGATGCGGGCATGGCGCGCGCGAGGAGATGCCCCTGCACCAGGTCGATGCCCAGCCCGGTCACGGTGTCGAAGTCGCCCTCGGTCTCGACCGCCTCGGCGACCACGCGCGCCCCGAACTTGGTGGCGAGGTCGACGACCGACTCGATCACGGCCTGGCGGTAGAAGTCTCCCCGGCACCCTTGGACGAAGTACCGGTCCACCTTGAAGTAGTCCGGACGGCAGTCCAGGATCATCCGGTAGTTCGACTGGCCGCGGCCCACGTCGTCCAGGGCGATCCGCACGCCGATGGCCCGCAGCGCGGCCAGCGCGCTCTGGAACCGCGGTCCGTCCCACGGGAAGGCGTGCTCGACGATCTCCACGGTCACGCGGCCGAGGCTGACCTGATGGCTCTCGGCGGTGTCTCCCAGGAACACCAGGAACTCGTGGTCCCGCCCTAGGGTCGAGGCGTGAACGTTGATCGACAGGTCGGGGCAGCCGGGCAGCTCGGCGGCGACGCGCAGCGCGGTGGCGACGCAGGCCCGGTCCACCTCGGCCTCCGCGCGCTTGCGCCGGGCGTACTCGAACAGGATCTCGGGAGACTCCAGGTTGGTCCCCTTCGGGCCACGGATCAGGCACTCGAGCGCGTGCAGACGGCGCCCGCCGCCCGACACGTCGAAGATGGGCTGGAACACCACCGACAACCCGCCCGGCTCCAGGACGGTCTCGAGAAGGGTGTCGCTCACGACGGGCTCCCTACCAGCGCGTAGACGATCTGGGCCACTTCGGGGAGAGGCTTGGGCTTGTGGAGGAACGAGTCCACTCCCCGCCGCCGCGCCTCCGCCTCCACCTCCGGAGAGCCGTACGCGGTCAGCAGGATGATGCGCGTCCACGGACACCGTTCCCGCACGTAGCCGATGATCTCCAGCCCCTCGGCCCCGTGGCTGCCGGTGAGCCGCAGGTCCGCGATGACCGCGGCGTAGGGCACGTTGGCCAGCAGCGCCTCGGCTTCCTCCATCTCCCGGGCGCAGTCGACCTCGTACCCGTAGGCGGTGAAGTACTCCCGCAGCGCGAACAGGATCGGCTCCTCGTCGTCGATCAGGAGCAGCCGCTGGGCCATGGGCCGGCTGCGGAGCAAGGACCGGGCCACCCTGGCGGCGAACCGGAGGCCAGCGCGGGCGGGAGTTCACGCGGAACGGCGGCGATCCCGTCCAGGATCGGGATACCGATTCTAGACTCTGGACGGGCGCAGCCCGTGCTTCTTGATCTTCTGGTACAGCGAGCTGCGCGGTATGCCCAGCCTCCGCGCGGCGACGTCGACGCGCCCGTTCTCGAGCGCGAGGACGCGCCCGATGTGCCGGCGCTCGAGCTCCAGGAGGGTCAGGTCGGTGTCACCCCCCTCGACGCCGCCGTCGCCGGCCCCGTCGAAGCGCAGGTCGCGTGGCTCGATCCGGTCCCGGTCGTTCAGGAGCACGGCCCTCTCGAGCACGTTGCGCAGCTCGCGGACGTTGCCGGGCCACGGATAGGCGGCGAGGGCGGCCATCGCCGAGGGCGAGACGGGCATGCGGCCGCGGCCCAGGTCGGCGGTCAGGTCGTCGAGCAGGCGCTGGACGAGCAGGGGCAGGTCCTCGACGCGGGCCCGCAGCGGCGGCACGTCGATGGGGATCGCGCTGATGCGGAAGTAGAGGTCGCTGCGGAAGCGCTTCTCGCGGACGAGCGTGGC
>Ga0268386_10002229_pt1 | contig 13695 bp, 4 predicted proteins | sample RVTome_15_FD_200260 | JGI IMG/M metagenome (GOLD analysis project Ga0268386, IMG submission 200260) | Soil microbial communities from uranium-contaminated site in the Upper Colorado River Basin, Wyoming, United States - RVT150D86... ...
GGCGCGGGCGACCTGCCAGCCCGACACGCGCGGCATGGCGAGGTCGGTCACCACCAGGTCGAACGGCTCGGCCGCGAAGCGGGCGATCGCCTCGCCGCCGTCGCCGAGCTGGACCACGCCGTGGCCGACCGACTCCAGGATGTCGGCGATCACGGCGCGCACCGGCGGCTCGTCGTCGACGACCAGGCAGCGCAGCGCGCGCACCGGCGGCGAGGACAGCGGGATCGGCGCCGGCGGCGCCGCTGGCACGTCGGTGCCGCGCGGCAGCGACAGCCGGAAGGTCGTGCCCTGGCCCGGCTCGCTCTCGACGGCGATGGAGCCGCCATGCCGCGAGATGATCCCGTAGGTCATGGACAGGCCCAGCCCGGTGCCCTGCGGTCCCTTGGTCGTGAAGAACGGATCGAACACCTTGTCACGGACCTCGGTCGGCATGCCGACACCGCTGTCGGCGACCGCGATCTCGATGCGCCCGTCCACCAGCGCCGTCGACAGCGTCAGGTTACCACCCTCGGGCATGGCGTCGAGCGCGTTCAGGATGAGGTTGGTCATGGCCTCGCGCAGCTCGGCGGCGTCGCCGAGCACCGCCGGCACCTTCCCGAGCACGGTACGTACCTCCAGCGTGACGCCGCGGCTGGTCGGCTCCTCTTTCCAGCGGGACTGCGTGATGTCCAGCGCGTCGCGGACGACCTGGTTGACGTCGAGTGGCGCCAGCGCCTGATCCCGCCGCATGCGGGTGAACTCCTGCAGCCGCTTCACGGTCTGGGCGCCGTCGAGGGCGGAGCGCTCGATCACCTGCAGCCACTGACGCAGCTGGGGCTCCTGCACCCGCCGCAGGAGGAGCTGGGCGCGGCCCAGCACCGAGGCCAGCAGGTTGTTGAAGTCGTGGGCGACGCCCGAGGCCATCTCGCCCAGCGCGCGCAGCTTCTCGGTCCGGACGAGCTGGTCCTGCGCGGCCGACAGCTCGCCGTAGGCGCGCGTGCGTTCCTCGTAGAGACGCACGCTGGACAGCGCCAGCGCGGTGAGGTGCGCGGTGTTGAGCAGCAGGCCCTCCTCGGCCTCGGTGAAGGGGCGCTCGCTGCTCCGGAGCACCAGCATGCCGAGCACCCGGTCGCGCGCGCTCAGCGGCACGCCCAGCCAGTACCGCATGTCGAGGGCGCCGGCGACCGGCTTCACCCCCCGGCGCGCGCACTCGGCGGCGTAGTCGTCGGTGCGCAGCGGCCGGCCCGATTCCAGCACCACCGCCACCAGCCCCACTCCGCTCGTCGGGTAGCGCCCCGGCTCGTGGTCGTCGCGCACACCGTCGCGGATCCGCAGCGCCACCTCCAGCGTGTCCCCGCCGTCGGCGCGCAGCATGACGATCATGTTGCGGGTGTCGACGACGCGGGCGAGCTGGCCGCGCAGCGCCTCCAGCAGCGCGGTCCGGTCGAGCTCTCCGGTGACCGCCCGCGACAGCTCGTGCAGCACCGACAGCTCCTCGACCCGGCGCCGGTTCTCCTCGAACAACCGCGCGTTCTCGATGGCGACGCCGGCCTGGGCGGCGATGGCCTCCAGCAGAGCCCGATCGCTCGGGCTGACGTCGCGCTGCCGTTCCCACCACACGACCGCGAAGCCGCCGATCATCCGGTCCTTGGTCACGACCGGCACGAAGAGCTGGCTGCGATGGGGCGCCTGCTCGCGGATGATCGGTGGCAGTCGCGGATCGTTGGCCGCGTCGGCAGAGAACACCGGGCGCCGGGTGCGGGCCGCTTCGGCGTAGATCGCGTGGTCCATGATCGACAGCCGCACCTCGCGCAGGGCCATGAGCTGCGCGGTCGGCACCCGGTAGCCGGCCAGCGGTGTCAGCCACTGCCCCGTCTCGTCGACCATCCACAGCCCCACGGTGTCCGCGCCGAACGTGGTGGCCACCTGGCGGAGGAAGAGCCGCACGAGGCTCTGGACGTCGAGCGTGGAGGAGACGGCACGGCTCACCGACAGCAGCGTCTCGGTCTCCGACAGCTTGACCTGGGTCTGCTTGGCCAGCTCGATGTTCTCCATGGCGAGGCCGACCTGGGTGGCGATGCCGTCCAGGAGCCGGACCTCCCCCGGAGGGAACACGCGACCGGTGTGCCACCACACCAGGAAGAGGCCGCCGACGGGCTGGCCGTGGGCCAGCGTGGGCGCGAACAGCATCGAGCACGGCGGCAGCGCGCGCGTCCACTCGGCGTCGTAGCCGGCGTCGTGGTGGACGTCGCTGCTCGCCACCGGCCGCCCGTCACGGAAGGCGGCCGTGAGCGCGGGCCAGCGCTCCAGCGGGATCGGACGCTCCTGCAAGCCGTCGAGGAGCTCCCTGGGCACGTGGTAGCCGGCCGCCGGGACCAGCGCCTCCCGCCGCTCGTCCACGAGGTAGACGCCGACCATGTCGGCCCCGAAGGCCCGGCCGACCTCGACCGCCACCCCGCGCAGCAGGACGTCGGTGGGACCCGGCTGCGAGAGCACCTGACCGACCGCCAGCAGCGTGCGCGTCTCGCGCAACCGCTCCTGGGCCTCGGCGAACAGCCGCGAATTCTCCAGCGCCAGCGCGATCTGTCCGGAGATCGCCAGCGCCAGGTCCCGCTGCCAGTCCTGGAACACCGCGGGGCGGTCGCAGTAGTCCAGCATCAGGACGCCGATGACCCGGTCCTGGCGCAGCATGGGAACGATCAGGCAGGCCCTGAGCCCGAACGCGGCGACCCAGCCGGCGGGGATGAGCGGCGACGTCGCGCAGTCCTCCACGAGCAGCGGCTGGCGGGTCTCGATCACCTGGGTGTTGGCGGGAATCGCGCCGGGCGGCCCCGACGTGGCCTGGAACTGCCGCCACATCTCCGGGGCCTTGCGGCCGTCGGCGAACTGCGACATCAGCGGTACCACGTGGTCGCCGTCCCACAGCTCGAGCGTGCAGCGGTCGACGCGGCAGACCTGGGCGACCTTGAGCGCGACGCGCTTGAGCAGGCGGCGTGAATCGAGCGTGGCGGACAGGATCTCGGCGATCTCGAGCAGCGTGCGGGTCTGGGTGAGGCGGCGGCTCGTCTCGGAGTACAGGTGCGCGTTTTCCAGCGCGATGGCGGCCTGGGCGGCCAGCGAGCCCATGAGGGTCGCCGTCTCGGGTTGCTCCGGCAGGGCCGCCGCGCGGTGGACGGCAAAGCTGCCGAGCATGCGGTCGCCGATGGCGATCGGGTACACGGTCATCCAGCGCAGGCCGCGGCGCCACAGCTGAGGCGCGTCGACGAAGCGGGGATCGACGGAAACGTCGGTCCACAGGATGGGCTGCCGGTGCAGTGCCACCCAGCCCACCGCGCCCTCTCCCAGCGCCGCCTCGTCGTGCAGATCGGCGGCCAGCTCGGGGTCGCCGAAGGTGAGCGCGCGGCGCAGACGCTGGGCGCCGGTGTCGTAGGCCCAGATGCTGACGTAGGGCGCGTCGAAGAACTGGGCGATGGCCCGGGCCAGGTTCTGGAGCACCTCCTCCACGTTCAGCGAGGAGGACACCAGGCGGTTGACCTCCTCCAGCGCCCGCAGCCGCGCGGCGTACCGGCGCGCCTCCTCGTAGAGCGCCGCGTTGCGGACGGCCGCCGCCGCCTGGGCCGAGAACGACTGCAGCAGGTCCTCGTCGTCGGAATCGAACCGGAAGGGGTGCTCGCGGATCATGATGAGCACCCCGAGCAGCCGGTCGTGGTCGAGAATCGGCGTGCTGAACAAGCTGCGGAGCCCCCGCTCCGAGGCCCACTCGCGCGCGACGAACCGGCCGTCGGCGAAGATGTCGTCGATGGTCAAGCGCCGCCGCTCGGCGGCGACCCAGCCGACGGCGCCCTCGCCGAACCTCAGCTCGGCGACGCCCTCGGCTTCCCCGCCCGCACCCACCTCCGACGAGGCCTGCATGCGGAGCGTGCGCGCGTTCTCGTCGGCCAGCCAGAACGCGACGAACGGCGCGCGCATGATCTGCACGGCCGCCTCGGCGATCGAGGTCAGCACCTCGGCCGTGTCCAGCGAGGACGTGACCCGGTGATTGAGCCGGGCCAGCGTGCGCAGGCGCGAGGCCCGCGTCTCGGCCGCGCGGTACAGCCGCGAGTTCTCCAGCGCGATGCCGGCCTGGGCGGCGAAGCTCTCCAGCAAGCCCAGGTCGTCGGTCATGAACGGCTCGCCGGCGTCCGTCCGGGTCATCACGACCGCAGCGTGGACCAGGCCGGCGATGATGATCGGCTGGGCGATCGCGTGCCGCGCGCCGGGCGCCAGAAGCTGCGGCCCGGCCAGCGCCGAGCCCGGATAGTCGTTGGCGATCACCCCGCGGCGCTCGGCCACGGCCGTGTCGATCAGTCCCGTCCCCGCCGCCTCCACGATCGTCCCCGGTCCCTCGCTGGTCCAGGCCCGTCGCACCGGGCGTCCCTCGGCGTCCAGCAGGTAGATCGCGCCTTCGGCGTCGAACAGCCGTGCCGACCGCTCGACGATCAGCTCCAGCAGCCGTTCCGTGTCCAGCTCGGCGGCGAACTCGCGCTCGATCTCGGCCAGCGCGGCGATCTGCCGGCGGCGGGCGCGCTCCAGCGAGAACAATCGGGCATTCTCCAGCGCCAGCGCCGCCTGGTCGGCGAACGCCTCGGCCAGGCGCGTCTCCTCGTCGTCGAAGACGCGGCCGGTGCGGTCGGCCACTGCGAGCACGCCGAAGACCCGGTCGCGAACGATCAGCGGCACCCCCATGAGAGCGCGGTCCGGGCTGGCGCCCACCACCGCGCCCGCGTGGTCGTCGTAGCGGATCTGCGGGTCGGCCAGCACGTCGGGAGCGGCATAGGTGCGCCGCTGCCCGCCGGCGAGGCCGGCCAGGCCGGTACCCGGCGGCAGATCGCGGGTCCACTCGAAGGTGCTGCCGCGCGAGACGGTCAGCGCGATCATCCGGCCGTCATCGGCCCTCCGGTAGAGGGCCGAGGAACGGGCCCCCAGGAGCGCGCAGATGCTGTCCGCCACGCGCTGGCTGACCACATCGGGGTCGAGGGTCTCGGACAGCACGCGGCCGAGCTCGGCCAGCGCCCGCATACGCGCGGCCTGCTGGCGCGCCTCGCGGTACAGTCGCGCGTGCTCGAGCGCGACGGCCGCCTGGCCGGCGAACGCCTCGGCCACCTCCTGGTCGCGGGGCGTGAACGCGCGGCGGGCCCGAAACGTCAGCACGCCGATCGTCCGGGCTCCCACCTTGAGCGGCACCCCGAGAAACTTGGTGTAGCCCAGGCGGCGGTCGGCGGCCAGGTGCTCGACGACGGTGCCGGCCTCCTCGTCGAGATCGAGCATCAGCGAACGGCCGGCGGTCATGACCCGGCCGCTCAGGCTCTCGTCGCTGCGCAGCCGCGGGCGGAGCATCGTCTCGGCGGCGGTCCCGGCCAGCCCGGCCAGCACCAGGTGGCCGCTCTCGAGCAGGCGAAACCCGGCATTGTCCACCGCGAGCAGTCGAGCCGCCTCCTCGGCGATCGAGGTCAGCAGCGTCTCCGTCGGCGCCAGGGCACCGATCTTCGTGTTGATCTCCAGCACCGCGTTCAGGTGCGCCCGCCGAGCCTGCTCGTCGAAGAACAGCCGCGCGTTCTCGATCGCGATGGCGGCCTGGTCGCCCAGCGACTGCAGCAGCGCCAGCTCCTCGTCCGGGTACGGGCGGCGCTCGCGGGTGCCGACGGCCAGCACGCCGAGCACGCGGGGGCCGAGGAGCAGCGGTACGCCGGCGGCCGCGGCGATGCCCTCGGCGCGGAGCCGGGCGGTGTTGCGCACGCGCGGGTCGCTCGGCACATCGGGCATAGTGACCGCCGCGCGCCGCGCGACCACGAGCCCGACGAGCCCCGCGCCGACCGGCAGCGTGCGCAGGTCCTCGGGGGCCGTGATCGATCCGGCGGCGGCGCCGAGCGTCAGGCGCTGCCCGTCGTCGTCGAGCAGCCACAGTCGTGCGATGTCGCCCCCCAGTAGCTCGACCGCGGAGCGAACGACGCGCTCGAGAACCTGGTCGCCGGACAGCGTGGCCGTCAATCCCTGGGCCAGGCGGGCCAGGGTCTCCAGCCGGCGGCTCTTCTCCTGCGCCTCGGCGAACAGCGCCGAGCGCCGCACGGCCAGACCGACCTGGAGGGCGACGCCCTGCAGCAGGGTGAGCAGGTCGGCGTCGAACGTCCGCGGCTCGGCCGTGACCAGGACCAGCACGCCCCACACCTGCCCCTCGGCGGAGATCGGCAGCGCGAGCTGGGTATGGAAGTGGCCGTCGGCAATCGCCTGGCGCAGCACGGGATCCTGCACCCACGGCGAGGTGGTGAGGTCGGTGACGACGAAGCGCCCGCTGCGGACCGCCTCGCCGGTATGGGCTGCGTCCAGGCGCCGCTCGCGCAGCCGGTCCGCCTGCTCGGCCGTGAGGCCGCGGCTGGCGACGAAGGTCAGGCGCTCCCGCGCGGTGTCGAGCCGGTACACGATGCCCACGTGCATTCGCGCGACGGCCAGCACGACGTCGAGCGTCTGCTCGGCGGTGGTGACGAGGTCGCCGCGCGAGCCCATGGTGACGGCGGCGGCGTGCAGCGCCTCCAGCTCGCGGTTGCGTCGCTCGATCTCGGGCTCGGACGGCTCGGCGAGGGCGGGCGGCCCGACGGGAACGACCGGCCCCGACAAGCGCCCGGGCCGGAGCACCGCGAGCACGGCGCCGGCGGCGGCGAGCACCCACGAGCCGGCCAGCAGCGCCCACAGCCAGCCCCGCCCGGTGGCCACGGCGTCGGCGGGGATGAGCGCCCACGCCACCGCCTCACCGACGCGCCCGGCGCGGCGGGCGAGCCAGCGCTGGCCGCCGGCCTCGATCCGGCCGTCGGCGGTGGCGGCCGCCCACCCGGTGGGTGGCGCGCCACGCAGCGTGGAGCCGAGGAGCCAGTCGCCGGACACGAGCGCGACGGCGGGCGCGTGGGCCGTGGGGGACAGACGATCGAGGCGACGGGCGACCGCCACCAGCCCGACGAGACCGCCGTCCGCGCGAACCGGGGCCCGGGCCAGCAGGTACGCCTCGCCCTCGAGCACGCGGACCGCGACGACCGGCTCGACCGGCGGCGCCGCGTCGGCACCGGCCAATCGCAGCGTGGGCGGCACCTGGGCCAGCGGCGTGCCGCCGGCGTCGGCCACCAGCACCAGGTCGGCGACGCCATCGAGCGTGAGCGCGCGGAAGGCGCCGCGGGCCGGCGTCGCCCGGTCGCGGCGGGCCAGGCCCTCCACCACGGCGGCGTCCTGCGCGAGCAGCATCGCCTCCCGTCGCACCAGCGACTCCGCCTCGCCGAGGCGGGCGCCGGCGGCGGTGGCGAGGGCGGTCAGCGCGGCCTCCTCGTGCTCGTGGAGACACTGGGCGAGCCGCGCTCCACCCACACCCCACAGCGCCGTGAGCGCACCCAGGACGAGGCCGAGCGCCAACCGGCGGCGACGGCTCAGCGGCGCTCCCCGACGCGATGCAGCTTCATGAGGTTCGTGGTCCCCGTCACCCACATCGGAGCGCCCGAGATGATCACGATCACGTCGTCGATGCCCACCGAGCCGTCGCCGAGGAGCGCACGCTCGATCTCCTCCACCATCTCATCGGTCGTCTCGACCTTGCGGATGAGGCGGGACGACACCCCCCAGGACAGCGCCAGCCGCCGCCGGACCTCGACCGAGGGCGTGAAGGCGATGATGGGCACCTCGGGCCGCTGGTGGGAGATGAGGCGCGCCGAGAATCCCGACTGGGTGAAGGCGACGATGGCCCGGGCATTGAGCGCGTTGGCAGCCATGGCGGCCGCATCGGACACGGCCTCCGGGAAGCCGACGACCCCGTCGTGGCGACGGCGGCGCACCGGCTCCTGCGAGAGGACCGCCTGCTCGGCACGGACGGCGATGCGCGCCATCATCTCCACCGTCTCGACTGGATAGCGGCCGGTGGCCGACTCGGCCGAGAGCATCACCGCGTCGGCGCCGTCGAAGATGGCGGTGGCCACGTCGGAGACCTCGGCCCGCGTCGGCCGCAGGTGGGTGACCATCGACTCCAGCATCTGGGTCGCCACGATCACCGGCACCTTGGCGGATCGCGCCTGCCGGATGATCTCCTTCTGCATGTGCGGCACTTCCTCGAGCGGCACGTCGACGCCGAGGTCGCCGCGGGCGACCATCACCGCGTCCACCGCGGCGAGGATGCCGGGCAGGTTCTCCATCACCTCCTGGCGCTCGAGCTTGGCCACGACCGGCAGACCGGCGCCCTGCTCGACCAGGAACCGCCGCACCTCGGCGATGTCGGCCGCCGAGCGGACGAACGAGATGGCCACGAAGTCGACGCCCTGCTCGATGCCGAACCGCAGGTCGTCGCGGTCCTTGTCGCTGAGGCACGACACCGGCAGCGCCACCCGCGGCAGCGACAGCCCCTTGTGATCGCTGATGCGTCCGCCCTGGATCACGCGGCAGCGCACCTCCTCGGGCGTCGTCTCCTCCACGCGGAGCTGGATCATGCCGTCGTCCATCAGCACCTGGTCGCCGACCTTCACCTCCTGTAGCGACTCGGGGGGCGCGACGAAGGCGCGCTCGACGGTGCCCACGCAGGGCCGGCGGCACAGCGCGAAAGGCCGGCCCGGCTCGAGGTCCACACGGCGGCCGCCCCCTTCGCCGAACGTGCCGAGACGGATCTTGGGGCCCTGGAGGTCTTGCAGGATGGCCACCGGCCGGCCCCAGCGCGCTTCACCGTCCCGGATCCGGCGGACGACTTCGGCGTGCTCGGCGTGGGTGCCGTGCGAGAAGTTGAGCCGGGCGACGTCCATGCCGGCCGCCGCGAGCCGATCGAGCTGCTCGACGCTGGACGAGGCGGGGCCGATGGTGCAGACGACCTTCGTTCGACGCATCCGACGACTCTTGGCGTCGCTTCCGGCCCTCATGCGCGCTTCAGCACGGGCTTGAGGAACTGGCCCGTGTAGGACGGTGCCTGCTGGGCGACCGCTTCCGGCGTGCCGGTGGCCACGACGCGGCCGCCCTCCTCGCCGCCCTCGGGACCCAGATCGATCACCCAGTCCGCGGTCTTGATGACGTCCAGGTTGTGCTCGATGATCACCACGGTGTTGCCCTGCTCGACGAGGCGGTTGAGCACCTCGAGCAGCTTCTCGATGTCGGCGAAGTGCAGGCCAGTCGTGGGCTCGTCCAGGATGTGGAGCGTTCGACCGGTCGCGCGCCGGGACAGCTCCGTCGCCAGCTTCACGCGCTGGGCCTCGCCGCCCGACAGCGTCGTGGCCGACTGACCGAGGCGGATGTAGTCGAGGCCGACGTCGTCGAGCGTCTGCAGCTTGCTCTTGATGACCGGCACCGCGTCGAAGAACGTCCGTGCCTCCCGCACGGTCATGTCGAGCACCTCCGCGATGCTGGCGCCCTTGTAGCGAACCTCCAGCGTCTCGCGGTTGTAGCGCTTGCCCTTGCACACGTCGCAGGTGACGTAGACGTCGGGCAGGAAGTGCATCTCGATCTTCACCAGGCCGTCGCCCTGGCACGCCTCGCATCGTCCTCCCTTGACGTTGAACGAGAACCGGCCCGGCTGATAGCCTCGCATGCGGGCCTCGGGCGTCCGGGCGAACAGCGCGCGGATGAACGCGAAGACCCCGGTGTAGGTCGCCGGGTTGGAGCGAGGCGTGCGGCCGATCGGCGACTGGTCGATGTCGACGACCTTGTCGATGTGCTGGGCGCCCTCGATGCGCGTGTGGGCGCCGGGCCGCTCCTGGGCGCGATACAGCATCTGGGCCAGCGCTCGGTACAGGATGTCGTTCACGAGCGTCGACTTGCCCGAGCCCGACACCCCGGTCACGCAGGTGAACGTTCCCAGCGGGATGCGGACGGTCATCCCCTGCAGGTTGTGCTCCCGCGGCTCGTGGATCGTCAGGAACTGACCGCTGCCCCGCCGGCGGTTGACCGGCACCCGGATGCTGCGGGCGCCGGCGAGATACTGGCCGGTCAGCGACCGAGGGTTCGCGACGATCTCGTCGGGCGTCCCCACGGCGACCAGATGACCACCGAGCTCTCCAGCGCCGGGACCCAGATCCAGGACGTAGTCGGCGGCGCGGATCGTCTCCTCGTCGTGCTCGACGACCAGTACCGTGTTGCCGAGGTCGCGCAGGCGCTTGAGCGTGTCGAGCAGCCGGCGGTTGTCGCGCTGGTGCAGGCCGATCGACGGCTCGTCCAGGATGTAGAGCACGCCAACGAGGCTGGATCCGATCTGGGTGGCCAACCGGATGCGCTGGCCCTCCCCGCCGGAGAGCGTTCCGGCCGGCCGGTCCAGCGTGAGGTACTCGAGCCCGACGTTCATGAGGAAGCCGAGCCGCTCGCGAATCTCCTTGAGGACCCGGCGGGCGATGGCGGCCTCCCGGTCGCCGAGCGTCAGCGTGGTGAAGAAGCCGCCGGCCTCCTTGATGGTGAGCCGCACGACGTCGGCGATCGAACGGCCGGCGATCTTGAGCCCCAGCGACTCCGGCCGCAGGCGCGAGCCGCCGCAGGCTGGGCACGGCCGCTCGGCCATGAACGCCTCGATCTCGGTCCGGGTCTCCTCGGCCTGCGTCTCGCGGTAGCGACGCTCGAGGACCTTCACCACGCCCTCGAACCCGCCGTCACGGTCGCCGAACAGGATCACGTCGCGCACGCTCTTCCTCAGCTTCGACCACGGCTCCTCGAGCGAGAACTTGTGACGCCGGGCCAGCGCCTGGAGCGTCTGCCGGAAGTAGGTCGTCTCCCGCGCGCCCGCCCAGGGAGCCAGCGCGCCGGCCTTGAGCGAGCGGGCGGCGTTGGGCACCAGGCGCTCGGGGTCGATCTCCCAGCGCGTGCCGATGCCGCCGCACCCGGGGCAGGCGCCGTACGGGTTGTTGAAGGAAAACATCCGAGGGGAGACTTCCGGGAAGGAGATGCCGCAGTCGGCACAGGCCAGGCGCTCGGAGAACACCATGGTAGCTGGGGGGCGCGTTCCGCTCCCCCCAGACCCCCCCGTTCGCGTCGCGTCTCGTCCAGCCGTACTACCAGTCCGGCCGCCTTCAATCCGGCTGCCGTCGCCTCGGCCGCTGTCGGTGCCTCCAGCGCTCTCGGTCACCGCATTGCCGACCGTCTCGACCTGCACGACGCCGTCGGCGAGGCGGAGGGCGGTCTCCAGGGAGTCGGCGAGTCTGGGGCCGAGGTTGTCGCGGACGACGAGGCGGTCGATCACGACCTCGATGGTGTGCTTGCGGTTCCTGTCGAGGTCGATCTCCTCGCCGAGCTCGCGGATGACACCGTTGACGCGGACGCGAGAGTAGCCCTGGCGTCGGAAGTCGTGGAAGAGCTTCCTGTACTCGCCCTTGCGGCCCCGGATGACGGGCGCGAGCACCAGCACGCGGGTACCGGCCGGCAGTGTCAGCACGCGATCGACCATCTGCTGCACGGTCTGCGCGGAGATCACGCGGCCGCAGCGGGGGCAGTGCGGCACGCCGACCCGCGCGAACAGCACGCGCAGATAATCGTAGATCTCGGTGACGGTCCCGACGGTCGAGCGCGGATTCTTGGACGTCGTCTTCTGCTCGATCGAGATGGCCGGCGACAACCCTTCGATCGAATCGACCTCCGGCTTCTCCATCTGCTCGAGGAACTGGCGCGCGTACGCCGACAGGGACTCGACGTACCGCCGCTGGCCCTCGGCGTAGATGGTGTCGAACGCCAGCGAGGACTTTCCGGAGCCCGACAGGCCGGTGATGACGACGAGCTGGTCGCGCGGGATCTCGACGTCGATGTCTTTCAGGTTGTGCTCACGCGCGCCCCGGACGACGATGCGGTCGCTGGCCATGATCTGAGTATTATGCGTCCGCTTCCCTGGGATCACAACGAAGTGGGGTCGGGGATCGGCAATGAAGTCGCCCGCTTACTTCGCAGCACGCCGCGCGCGCGGCCGTCCGGCCCCGGCCGGGTCGCCCAGCGCGCGCACCGTCGCCCAGCCCAGGGGCATCGCCACCAGCGCCGGGTAGCGCACCAGCGCGTCCAGCCAGGCCTCCACGCCGGGCGCCAGCAGCGGAAGCCCGCTCAGGCCGACGAACACGACGGCGCCGACGCCGGAACCGGCCAGCGCCGCCGCGCGGTGGCTGGCGAGCAGCGAGGGCGTCCACACGGCGGCGGCCAGGCCCAGACCGAGCACGAGCAGCCGCCACGGGTCGGGTGACCACGCGGCGAGCATGGCCGCCAGCCCGACGACCGCGGCCCAGACCGCCCGCCGAGGACCGGCAGTCCCCGCCAGTCGCCTGCGCAGCGCCATCGCCGCCGTGACGAGCAGCACGCCGACCGCGCCGAGCGCCAGCGCGGCGACCGCGTCCCCCGTCCGGGCACCGAGCGCCCGAGGCGGCAGGCGGAGCAGCGGCGCCAGCAGCGAGCCGCCGAGCGCGAGATCGGGGGCGGCGGCCGCGGCGTACACGCCCCAGCCCACCGCGGTCGCGACCGCGGCCATCAACACGAGCGGGGCCCCGGCCGCCGGCAGGCCCCACTGCCGGGTGGCGGGAACCAGCGCGAGCGCGCCCCCCACCAGCGTCACGAGCGCGCCAAGCGCGCCCGGCAACATCGCGGGGCCGCGAGCGGGGGCGTCGGCCCACGCGATGCCAGAGGCGGGCGCGCCGGGCACGCGGCGGCCGGCGTCGAAGCGCAGCCGCGCCCCCGCCTCGATCGAGAGCTCGTCGCCGGGACGCAGCGTGAGCGCCTCGCCGGCGCTCAGCCGCCACTGCCGCACCGTGGGCGGCGTGACGTCGCGCTCCACCACGCGGTACATCCCCGCGGTGAGCGCAGTGACCCGCTGGCCCTCCGTGAAGGTCAAGCGCGCGGGACGAGGAAATCGCTCGCCGTCCACGACCCACTCGCTCGCCTCCGGAAACGTGAGCGCCGCTCGGAGACTGCCATGGCTCCACGCCGACCACGGCGCCGTGCCCATCGCCATGGCCACGGCGGCCAGCGGCAGCAGCAGGGCGACGACGGCCACGGCGGGTGCCAGCGTGCCGATCCACCGGGACGCGGGCAGCAGTGGCATCAGCAGCGCGAGCCCGGCGGCCAGCCCGACGCCGTGCCACGGCGTGGCCCCGAGCAGCGTGGCGGCGTCGGCGGCGACGACGAAGTCGGCGGCGAGAACCATCGCGAGAGCCAGTGTCGCGGCCGCGGCGGCGATGGGGTTCGAGCCGGCCCGCCGCCTGGTGGGCGCCAGCAGCGCGACGAGAGGGGCGATCAGCGCGCCGAGCGCCAGCCAGGGCGCCTCGGCGTCGCCGGCGGCGACGCGGAGCGCCAGGACGGTCAGCAGCACGGGGTGCAGCCAGACGGCAACCGCGACCGGGGCGGTCATTCGCGGTCGCGGACCAGGCAGGCGATCGCGATCCCGGTGGCCAGCACGGGCGCGACGAGGGCGGCGTACCACCAGAGCAGGCTGACGCCGGCCACGCGGACCGCGCCGGGGACGGCCGGCGCCAGCGCCAGGAGCGGGGCGCCGGCAAGCAACACGAGCAGCGCAACGATCGCCGCGCGGCGCCGGCGAGGCCCTGACATCGGGCGCGATTATAACGCGCGAGCCGCCCTGAAACGGTATGCTGAAACGCGACGTCTCAATCGCAAACCTCGAAGGGGAGCGTGCATGGCCGACACGATCCAGCGCGTGCTGGTGGTGACGGCCCACCCGGACGACTCGGAGTTCGGCGCGGGCGGCACCGTGGCGAA
>Ga0268386_10002230_pt1 | contig 13695 bp, 13 predicted proteins | sample RVTome_15_FD_200260 | JGI IMG/M metagenome (GOLD analysis project Ga0268386, IMG submission 200260) | Soil microbial communities from uranium-contaminated site in the Upper Colorado River Basin, Wyoming, United States - RVT150D86... ...
CAGTCCGCGCCGCCGGGCCCGGTGACGTGGCTGTGGCAGTCCACCATGCCGGGCACGAAGGTCGCTCCCGCGCAGTCGACGACGGCCGCATCACCCGAGTCCTCCTCCCCGCCGGCCGGCCGGATCCACGCAACCCGATGGTCCTCCACCAGGATGGAGACGTTGCGCCGCAGGCTCGGGGAGCGGCCATCGGCGAGCGCCCCGTCGCGGTGGAGGACGCGGCCGGTCATCGGCCGATGCGCCCGAGGTGCGTGTCCCTGAAGTTGGTCGGCAGCTTGAGCCCGTAGCCGAGCGACCGATCCATCCCGACGTGCGCCACGAGCACGGCGCCCGCGATCGCGAGCGGCGCGATGGCCGCGAACCACCCGACCGCCAGCGCGGTGAGGCCGATGACGAGGTTGTGGACGATGTTGTAGGTCAGCGCCCCGAGCCGCGGTCCCCCGAGGTAGCCGAGCATCGAGATGTCGGGCACCAGCAGCAGGAGCAGCAGCCACCAGGGCTCGCCGCCGAGCTGCAGGTACCCGACGACGCCGGCCACGAAGAGGGCCACCGCCTCGGCGCGCAGGATCCAGTCGACGGTTCGCATCGGTCGCTCAGCCGATCCGCACGGATCCCAGGCCACCGGCGACGCGGATCTCTGCCCGGCGCTCGGCCGTCGCGAAGTCGGCGGACTCCCAGCCGTCCGGGGTGCGGGGGAAGCGGACCGTGTCGACGCTGGTACTCCCCAACCCGACCTGCGATCGGATCCGCGCCGCCACACCGGCCGGGATCTCGATCGACACCTGCGCGGCCCCGGCGTCGACGCGGACGTCGCAGGCGGGAACGTCTCGCGGCAGGATGATCCGGGTATCGCTCGCCCCGGTCTTCACCACCAGCGAGGTCACCTGGAGCTCGGCGAGGTCGAGCACGCTCTTGGACGCCCCTCCCTCCAGGCGCAGCGAGAGCGGCAGGTCCGGCGCCAGCCCGACCTGCCAGTGCAGCTGGTTGCCGAACGGGAAGACCTGCGCGATGTCGGCCTCGAGCTCAACCCGCCCCGGACCGAGGTCGCGGCGCAGCACACCGCCCTCGAACGTGCCGTCGACGAGGACGCCCGGCGACCCGCGGCCGATGTCGAGCCGGCCGGCGCCGAACTTGAGGACGACCTCGCCGGACGCCGCGCCGCCCAGCGGCACCGAGACTCGGTCCTCCACGCCCCGCCCGCGCGGCCAGAAGGCGCCGGCCAGGACGAGCAGCCCGATGACGATCAGGATGACCGGCCACCAGCGAGCCAACAGATCAAGCGTGTCGGCCTCGACCAGGCCCGCGAAGTCCAGCAGCAGCAGCGTTCCCACCGCCACGAGGAGGACCGGCCAGACGAGCGCCCAGGCGACCGCCAGCGGGCTGATGCGCCGCCCCGCGAGGCCGATGAGCGCCGAGGCGCCGCTCCCGACCCCGGCCATGATCATGAACAGCGGCCAAGCGCGAGCCCACGACAGGTCCAGGGCCTGCTGGATGAGGAAGACGGAACCGATGGCGATGAGCCAGATCCCCCCGATCAGGCTGCCCTTCTGCGTGCCGGTCACTGCCGCACCTCCGTGAGCGTTTGATACAGGTCCGCGGTCTGGCGCGCGATCGACTGCCACCCGAAGCGATCGACGGCGCGACGGCGGCCGGCCCGCCCCATCGCGTCGCGGGCGCCCGGGTCCGCCATGAGGGTGTTGATCGAGGCGGCGAGGCCGCGCTCGAAACGATCGGGGTCGACCGGCGACATCGGGTCGTCGGGGCGAAGGTCGACCGGCACGAGCAGCCCGGTCTCGCCGTCCACCACGACTTCCGGTATCCCGCCGACGGCGGATGCGACGACCGGCGTCTCGCAGGCCGCCGCCTCGAGGTTGATGATCCCGAACGGCTCGTACACCGACGGGCAGCAGAAGACCGCCGCATTCGAGTACAGCTGGCGGACGTCGGTTCGGCTCACCATCTCCCCGATCCAGACGACGTTGTCGCGCTCGGCCTGGGCCGCCCGGACGCCCTCCTGCATCTCGCGTCCGATCTCCGGCGTGTCGGGCTGCCCGGCGCACAGCACGACGCCGATCCCGGGATCGAGATGGCGGATGGCGCGCACGAGATGGATGATCCCCTTCTGGCGGGTGATGCGACCCACGAACAGCACGTACGGCACCGTCGCATCGACGCCGTGCCGCTCGAGCGCATCGGTCGCGGAGTCGGGGCGGTAGAAGTCCGGGTCGATCCCGTTGTAGATGACGTGGACGCGTGACTCGTCGACGTCGAACAGGCGGAGGACGTCCGCGCGCGTCCCCTCCGACACCGCGATGACCGCGTCGGCCGACTCGATCGCCGTGCGCTCGATCCAGGAGCTCACGTCGTAGCCGCCTCCCAGCTGCTCGCGCTTCCATGGTCGCAGCGGCTCGAGCGAGTGGACGGTCAGCACCAGCGGGATGCCGTAGGCGAGCCGGGCCAGCAGCCCGGCGAGATGCGTGTACCAGGTGTGGACGTGCACGACGTCGGCGTCGACCGGGTCGGCAACCATACCCAGGTCGCGCGACAGGGCTGCGAGCATCGGCCGCAGCCGCTCGTCCGTGGCTGAGAGATCGTGGGCCACCTGATAGCCGCGCACTCGCCAGCCGGCATCGTCATCGGCCTGGGAGCCGAAGGTGCGGACGTCGAGCTCGATCAGCGCGCGGAGGTGCCGCGTCAGCTCGTCGACGTGGACGCCGGCGCCGCCGTAGATCTCCGGGGGGAACTCGTTGGTGAGGATGAGCGCACGCACGCGCTCAAGCCTACTCCGACCACTCGAACGCGGCAGGCCCCTCGCGGCGGCCGGCGGCCTCGAGGAACCGCTCGATCTCGACGAGGTCGAACGGCTTCGAGATCACGCCGGGACAGCGGCCGACCCTGGTGCCCGCGGTTTCCTCGGATACTCCCCATGAGTATACATCCGCTGGCCGAGGCGATCGTCCGCCACGCCGATGGGCTCGGCGTCGAGGCGATCGAGGCGATGGCCTTCGAGGCGGTCGCCGGTCGTGGCGTCCGTGCGACGGTCGACGGCGCAACGATCGTCGCCGGCACCGAGCCCTTCGTGGCCGACGCCGGGGTCGACGTGTCCTCCCTCGCCAAGGTGGCCGCCGCGGCCGCGCGGGACGGCGCCTCGCCGGTGCTCGTGGCGCGCGACGGCACGCTGCTCGGCCTGATCGCAGTCGCGGATACCGTGAAGCCGGCCTCCGCCGAAGCGGTCGCTCGGCTGCAGCGGGCCGGGCTCGAGGTGTGGATGATCACCGGCGATCGCCGCGCCACCGCCGAGACGATCGCGGCGCAGGTCGGCATCGGCCCGGACCGCATCCTCGCCGAGGTCATGCCGGCCGACAAGGCCGCCAAGGTCGAGGAGCTCCAGGCGGCCGGCGCCGTCGTCGCCATGGTGGGCGATGGCATCAACGACGCGCCGGCCCTGGCGCAGGCGGACCTCGGGATCGCGATCGGCACCGGTGCCGACGTGGCGCTCGAGGCCTCGGACATCACGCTCGTCGGCGACAACTTGGGCGGCGTGGCGACCGCCGTCCGGCTCTCTCGCGCGACGATGCGGACGATTCGCCAGAACCTCGGCTGGGCGTTCGGTTACAACGTGCTGCTCATCCCGGTCGCCGCCGGCCTCCTCTTCCCGCTGGCAGGACTCCTGCTGAATCCCGCACTGGCGGCGCCATGGCGCTCTCGAGCGTCAGCGTCGTCAGCAACTCCCTGCGGCTGCGGGCCTTCCGCGCCGCCTGACGAATCCGATCTGAACCGAACCGAACCGAACCGATGGAGGACCCGATGAACGAGCTGAACATGGCACCGATGGCCAAGGACCCGGTGTGCGGCATGGAGGTCAACCCTGAGATCGCAACGGCCCAGGGCCTGTCCAGCGAGCACAACGGCGAGACCTACTACTTCTGCGGCAAGGGCTGCAAGCTCGACTTCGACGAGGATCCGGAGAAGGTCTTCGCTGCCGGCTACACCCCCAGCATGTAGGCGCTGCCGCGCGAATCGGTGCCCGGAGGGACGGCGTCGCCCCGATGACCACCGCGGCGTGCCCTGGGCGCTCAAGAGGGTAGTCTGGTTCCCAGACGTCCGAGCGCCGCGTCGGGTTGTGCGTCCAGTGCACGCAACTACGAGGCAACCCTCCGGACTGTGCGGCAGCCGCACCAAACGGCGCCCAGAGGCGCCCGCGCCGCCCGGATCACCGCGGCGTGCATCGGGCGCATACGACGGCACCCTGGGTCGTAGATCGGTGCGCTGAGCGCGCACGCGCGAGCGCGGCTCCCAAACGCGACCCAACCTTCCCGCGCAGCGGGATCGGCCGATGCGGCCCAGGTGCGTACCCGCCCGGTGGCACGAGCGGCCGACGCCCTCCGCGAGTCCCGTACACTGGCCGCCGCATGGCACTCATCAGCACCCGAGCACTGACGAAGCGCTATCCCGGCGGCGTCACCGCCCTCGACGGCCTGACGGTCGATATCGGCGAGGGGGTGATCGGGCTGGTCGGCGCCAACGGCGCGGGCAAGAGCACGCTCATCAAGATCCTGCTCGGCCTGCTGCCAGCCACCGATGGGGATGCGCGCGTCCTCGACCTGGACGCGGCGACGCAGGGCGGCGCGATCCGCGAGCTCGTCGGCTACATGCCCGAGCACGACTGCCTTCCCGCGGACGTGTCGGCCACCGAGTTCGTCACCCACATGGCGCGCGTCTCCGGGCTCCCGTCGGGAGCCGCCCGCGAGCGGACCGCGGATGTCCTGCGCCACGTTGGCCTGTACGAGGAGCGCTACCGGCCGATCGGCGGCTACTCGACCGGCATGAAGCAGCGAGTCAAGCTCGCCCAGTCGCTCGTCCACGATCCGCGCATCCTCTTCCTCGACGAGCCGACGAACGGCCTGGACCCCGCCGGAAGGGACGAGATGCTGGCGCTCATCGAGCGCATCGGCCGTGACTTCGGGATCACCGTCATCGTCGCCAGCCACCTGCTCGGCGAGATCGAGCGGATCGCCGGCTGGCTGGTGGCCATCGATGCGGGGCGGCTCCTGCGCACGGCGCCGCTGACGAGCTTCACAGAGCGCACCGGGCAGTTGCTGGTCGAGACCGATGAGGACGCCGCGCCGCTCGCCGAACGCCTCGTCGCCCGCGGAATGGACGCCAGCGCCAGCGGGCGGACGCTCGTCGTCGACGTCGCGTCGGGGGGCGGGGCGAAGCACGCCGTCGAAGACGCGGTGCGCGACGACTCGGTGGCGCTCGGGCTCGCCCTCGTGCGAATCGAGCACGGCCGGCACCAGCTCGAGGACCTGTTCCGGGACGACGCGGGGGGGGACGGATGAGCGCGTCGCCTGAGACCACCGGCACGATCTACGACATCGGCTACCGGCGCTACGACGGCCCGCGGCTCGGCCGGCGGGGCGCCATCTCGGCGATCGTGGGCGCCGGGCTGCGGGCGGTCTTCGGGCTCGGCCGATCCGGGCGCTCGAAGATCCTGCCGTGGGGCTCGGTCATCCTGGCCGTGCTGCCCGCCGTGGTCGCGATCGCGATCCGGGTGCTCGCCGGCGACATCATCGAGCTCTACAGCTACCACAACTACCTGTGGGAGATCGGCGGGCTGCTGCCCATCTTCCTCGCCGCGCAGGCGCCCGAGCTTGCCGTCAACGACATGCGGCAGCGGGTCCTGCCGCTCTACTTCAGTCGTCCGATCAGCCGGCTCGATTACGTCGTCGCCAAGCTGGGGGCGCTGACGATCGGGCTCCTCGCCCTGACCCTGCTGCCCGTGCTGCTCCTGTTCGTCGGGCGGGTGCTGGCCGCCGAGGACGTCGTTGGCGCGCTCGGCGACGAGCTCGGCTTCCTTCCCGCCATCCTCGGAAACGGCCTGCTGCATGCCGTCGTGCTGGCCAGCATCGGCCTGGCGATCTGCTCGCTGTCGGGTCGCCGGGCCTACGCGGCGGCCGCCATCCTCGCCATCTTCCTGGTGGGAAGCGTCATGAGCGCCATGTTGACCGAGCTCGGAGGCGGCCTCCAGAACCTGGCGCCGTTCGCGTACCCGCTGTCGATCCTGGACGGGACCCGGCAATGGCTCTTCGGCGAGAGCGTGGCAGGCTCGCCGGTCTCGTCGTCGGACGTGCCGCTCCCGTTCTATGCGCTGGCTACCGCCGTCCTGCTGGCGGTGAGCTGGGCGGTGCTCGCCCTTCGCTACCGGAGCGTCTCGACGTGAGCCAGCTGACGCTCGGGGCCGTCTCGCGCTGGTACGGCAACGTCGTGGCGGTCAACGACGTGACCTTCGAGGTCGGGCCGGGGATCACCGGGCTGCTCGGCCCGAACGGCGCCGGGAAGACGACCCTCCTGCACATGATGGCCGGGTTCCTCGCGCCGTCCGCCGGTGACGTGAAGCTCGATGGCACGCCGACCTGGCGCCACCCGGAGCTGTACCGGCGGATCGGCTTCGTCCCCGAGCGCGAGGCGGTCCATTCGTTCCTCACCGGCCGGCAGTTCGTGGAGGCATCGGCCCGGCTGCAGGGCATGGACGATGCCCGCGCGGCCGCGGATCGAGCGATCGACATGGTCGACCTGCAGTCGGCCGCCGCCCGGGCCATCGGCGGCTACTCGAAGGGGATGCGCCAGCGCGTCAAGGTGGCGGCCTCGCTCGTCCACGACCCGGGGACGCTGATCCTCGACGAGCCGTTCAACGGCATGGACCCGCGGCAGCGGCTCCACATGATGGATCTCCTCCGCCGCATGGCCACCGAGGGACGCACCATCCTCTTCAGCAGCCACATCCTCGAGGAGGTCGAGCGGCTGTCGGACCGCGTCCTGGTCGTGGTTGCCGGCCGGCTGGCGGCGTCCGGCGACTTCCGCCGCATCCGCCGGCTGATGACCGACCGGCCGCATCGGTTCACCATCCGCTCCAGCGACGATCGGGCCCTGGCCCGCGAGCTCCTCGCCACGCCGAGCGTCGAGGGGGTCGACCTGCGCGACGGCCTGCTGTCGGTGAACGCGGGAGACTACGGGGAGCTCACGCGCGCCGTGGCGCCCGCCGCGCAGCGCGCCAACGTCTCGATCCTCGAGCTGCGGCCGGCCGACGAGTCGCTCGAATCGGTCTTCAGCTACCTGGTGCGACGGTGATCCTGACGCTCGCCTCGGTCAGCCTGCGCGGGCTGCTCAACCGGCGGCGGACGCTGCTGCTGGGCCTGTTCGGGGCGCTGGTGGTGCTGGTGGCAGTGCTGTTCCAGCTCGCCGACCAGCCGGAGGACGAGGCGCTCGCCTTCACGGGCCAGCTGCTGGGGAACTTCGGGCTGGCGGTCCTGCTGCCATTGGTGGCCGTGATCGTCGGCACCGCCGCCATCGGGTCGGAGCTCGACGACGGGACGATCATCTACCTCCTCGCCAAGCCGATCCCCCGCGGCCTGGTCGCCGTGGTCAAGTTCGTGGTCGCGTGGGTCATCGTGGTGCTCCTCGTCTGCCCCCCGATCCTCGTCGCGGGGATCGTGGCGACGGGCGGCGACCCGGATCTCGGCGTCGCGTACGCGGTGGCGGCCGGCTTCGGGGCGCTCGAGTACACCGCGGTCTTTCTCGCCCTCTCGCTGGTCACCTCGCGGGCGCTGGTCGTCGGGCTCGCCTATGTCGTGATCTGGGAGGGCGCGGTCGCCGGCCTGTTCGAGGGAACCCGGATCCTCTCGGTCCGGCAGCACGCGCTCGCCATCGCCGATGCGATCGGCGGCGAGGGCGCCATCGAGGCGGCGCTCGAGGTCGGCCCGGCGCTTGTCGTCGGGGTCATCGTCACCGTCGTGGCCGTGGTCCTGGCCATCCGCCGCCTGGAGCGCGTCGAGCTGCGGGGCGAGACCGGCTGATCGGCGTGGCGGCCGCCGGGCGATGCTAGGCTGCTCCGATGGACCTTCCCACGCCGTGGGGCCGAGCTTGGGCCGGCCGCCTCCACGAGCACGCCTTCGACAGCCAGGTTCTCACCGGCAACCCGCTGGGCGACTCGCACGTGCGCCCGCTGTACGTCTACACCCCGCCCGGCTACGACGATGATTCCGATCGGCGCTATCCATCGGTCTGGCTCATCCAGGGGATGACCGGGCAGGTCGACATGTGGCGCAACCGCAAGGCCTTCTCGCCATCGGTCCTCGAGTCGGTCGACGCCTGGTTCGCCGACGGCCACCCGCCGGCGATCGTCGTCTACGTCGACGCCTGGACCAGCTACGGCGGCTCGCAGTTCCTCGACTCGCCGGGGACCGGGCGCTACCACACGTACCTGTGCGACGAGCTCGTCCCGTTCGTCGACGAGCACTACCGCACCCTGCCCGATGCCGCGCACCGCGGGATCGCCGGCAAGAGCAGCGGCGGCTACGGAGCCATGGTCACGCCGATGCTGCGCCCCGACCTCTTCGGCGGCCTCGTGACCCACGCCGGCGACGCGCTCTTCGAGGTCTGCTACCAGCCCGAGTTCCCCGAGGCCGCTCGAGCGCTCCGCGACGAGTACGGCGGCTCCTTCGAGGCCTTCTGGGCCGACTTCCGCTCCCGTCCAGGGCGATCGAAGCGCTCCGATCCGGCGCTCGTCAACGAGTACGCCATGGCCGCCTGCTACTCGGCCGATCTCGACGGCATGATCCAGCTGCCCTTCGACGTCGCCACCGGCCGCCTGCTTCCCGAGATCTGGGCGCGCTGGCTTGCGTGGGATCCGGTCCGCATGGCGAGCTCGCATGCCGAGGCGCTGCGCGGCCTGCGTGCCGTCTGGATCGATGCCGGGCGCAGCGACGAGTACTTCCTCGATCTCGGAGCGGAGGCCTTCCGTCGGGAGCTCGCCGCCGTCGGCGTGGACGACGACCGGGTCCGGTTCGAGCTCTTCGACGGCGCCCACGGCGGCATGGAATGGCGCTACTCCGAGGCGATCGGCTGGCTGGCGGAGCGCCTGGCCTGAGCTCAGTGGCCCCGACCGATCGCACCGGGTCGGGGTTGGCACGCCAGACGCTATGTTCCAGAGCGTCGCGCTGAGCGACCAAGCGAGTGACCACCGAACGAACCACCGTGGAGAACCCTCGAAGCCATGACCTTCCGTCCTGACGCCGACCTCGATCCCGGGCAGGTGAGCGACCGCCGCGGACGGCGCGTGCGCGGGGGCGGCCTCGCCATGGGCGGCGGGATCGGTGGCCTGATTCTCATGGCCGCGATCGTCCTGCTGTCCGGCGGTGACCTCGGTGACATCGTCGGCGGTCTGACCGGCGGTCCGGTGCGGGAGGGCCCGGTGGGAAGCCAGGCGGCGGCCGAGTGCGACACCGGGGCCGAGGCCAACGAGCGGCTGGACTGCCGCATCGTGGGCAGCGTCAACAGCGTCCAGGCCTACTGGGCTGATGCGTTCGAGGCGGCGGGCCGAGAGTACCAGCAAGCGACCACGGTGCTGTTCACCGACCAGACGACCACCGCCTGCGGCGGGGCGACCAGTGCCGTCGGGCCGTTCTACTGCCCGCTCGACCAGACCATCTATATCGACCTGGGCTTCTACGACCAGCTCGAGTCGCGCTTCGGCGCGGAGGGCGGTCCCTTCGCCGAGATGTACGTCATCGCCCACGAGTACGGCCACCACGTGCAGAACCTCCTCGGCTTCCTCGAGGGCGGCCGGGATGCCGGCGAGGAGGGAGGCGCGGTGCGGGTCGAGCTCCAGGCCGACTGCTTCGCGGGCGTGTGGGCCGGCAATTCGGTCGACACCGGCTATCTCGAGCCGCTGACACAGAGTCAGATCAACCAGGCGCTCGACGCGGCCTCCGCGATCGGCGACGACCGGATCCAGGAGCAGACGGAGGGCCAGGTGAACCCCGAGACCTGGACGCACGGCTCGTCCGAGCAGCGCCAGGAGTGGTTCACGACCGGCCTCGAGGCGGCCAACGCCGACGCCTGCGACACGTTCAACGCCGAGGACCTCTGAGCGGCCGTCGCGCCAGGCGCCGAGCTATTCCTCGTATGGCAGGCCGCGCGCCACGGCGGCCCAGCCGGCGGCAAGCAGGCGCACCACCACCTGCGGGTCCCGCGCCGGCGGATGATCGGCGCCCACGAGCGTGCCGGCCAGCGCCGGAAGCAGCGGGGCGTGCCCAAAGCTGACGGCGACCACCGAGTCCCCGGCGAGGGCGCCATCCTCGACGGTGAACAGCGTCTCCTGGCCCACCCCGTCGTACGCGACCCAGTAGGGGTCGGTGGTGGCAATCTGGCGAAGCCGCGTTCCCGCGGCCAGGCGCCGGGCAGGTGGCGTGAGCGGCAGTGCGGGTGCGCCCGCAAACCAGATGGATCCAGCCTGGTGCCTGCGCTCGAGCGTTTCGTTCCATGACGCCCACCACGTGCCGGGGCGGGGGCTGGTCGGGTCGAGCGCCAGGTCGCCCAGCACCACCATCCGGTCGGGACGATGCTCCACGCCGTCGCAGCGATCGTCGCAGCCGGGATGCATCAGCCGGGGCAGCTCGGCGATCGTCAGCCGCGCCTGGAGCCACGCGTTGAAGGCGTGCGGGTCGCGGCCGCGCGCTGACGGGTCGATGAGCGAGAGCACCGTCTCGCCGTCGCGGATGGCATCGACGGCCATCGACAGCACATCGCGACGGCCACCGGGCGCGTGCCATCGGCCGGTTTCGGGGTGTCGGGCAGCCATGCACCCGATGGAACACGACGCGGCGATAGTGAGCAACTGGTCGTAACCACACCGAACTGCCCCAGACCATTCCGAACCGTGATCATCCGCACCGGACCATCCCTGACCGCACCGATCCGCCGCAGAGCCCACCGTCAGTGCGCCCAACCCTGGGCCCGATGAGGGCTTGGCGGCGTTGACCGAACGTGTGAGACTGTCGCCCCTCGAAGGCGGGAGTTCGACGGATGAGCGGCAACGGTGACGGCAGTCGAAGCGGAGAGGGCATCCGCACGGCCACCCGGCGTGTGCGACCGGGTCCCAAGTCGCGTGATCGCTTCGACGGCTCGCCCTTCCCGCCCATCGGTGAGTACGCCTTCCTCTCCGACTGCGAGACGACCGCGCTCGTCGCTCCATCCGGGAACGTGGAGTGGATGTGCCTGCCACGCATGGACTCGCCGAGCGTCTTCGGCTCGATCCTCGACCGCGACGCGGGAGGGTTCCGATTCGGCCCATCCGACATCATGGTCCCCGCGGCGCGGCGCTACCTCCCCGGCACCATGGTCCTCGAGACGAGCTGGGGCTCCCCCACCGGCTGGGTGATCGTCCGCGACGTCCTGCTCATCGGTCCGTGGCGCCATGACGACGATCGATCAAAGACGCAGCGCCGCCCGCCGACCGACTACGACGCCAACCACGTCCTGCTGCGCACCGTGCGCTGCGTGAACGGCGAGATGCAGTTCACACTCGACTGCGAGCCGATGTTCGACTACGGCCGCCACTACGGCGAGTGGAGCTACACCGAGAGCGGCTATCGGCAGGGCGTCTGCCGCGCCGAGGGCAGCGACGTCGAGCTGATCCTGACGAGCGACATGAATGTCGGCTTCGAGGGTCCGCGCGCGGTGGCGCGCACCCTGATCAAGGAGGGCGAGACCCGCTTCTGCACGCTCTCCTGGAAGGGTGCCGAGGTTCCGCGAAGCGCCGGTGACGCGTACCAGCGGCTGGTCTGGACCGCGCATCACTGGCAGCACTGGCTGGCACGCGGCACGTTCCCCGACCACCCGTGGCGCTCGTTCCTCGAGCGGTCGGCGCTGACCCTCAAGGGCCTCACCTACGCCCCGTCGGGCGCCGTGATCGCGGCGCCCACAACCTCGCTGCCGGAGACCCCCGGCGGCGAGCGCAACTGGGACTACCGGTACAGCTGGATCCGCGACTCGACGTTCGCGCTGTGGGGCCTCTATACGCTCGGCTTCGACTGGGAGGCGAACGATTACCTGTACTTCATCGCCGATGTCGCGGAGCGCGATCCCGAGCTCCAGATCATGTACGGGATCGACGGCGAGCGTGCGCTCCCGGAGCAGACCCTCGACCACCTGTCCGGGTACGAGGGCGCTCGCCCGGTCCGCATCGGCAACGATGCATATGGGCAGCGGCAGCACGACATGTGGGGCGCGGTGCTCGACTCGGTCTACCTCCACACCCGCTCCCGAGACCATCTCGACGAGCGGATCTGGCCGATCCTCGTCCGCCAGGTTGAGGCCGCGCTGGAACATTGGCGCGAGCCCGACCGCGGGATCTGGGAGGTCCGTGGCGAGCCGCGGCACTTCACCAGCTCGAAGATGATGTGCTGGGTTGCCGCGGACCGCGGCGCGCGCCTCGCGCGGCTGCGGGAGGACCGGGAGCGCGCCGAGCGCTGGCAAGCCGCGGCCGACGAGATCCACGCCGACATCTGCGCCAACGGGCTCGACGAGCGGGGCGTCTTCACGCAGCACTACGAGACCGATGGCCTGGATGCGTCGCTCCTCCTCATGCCGCTCGTCCGCTTCCTCCCGGCCGATGACGAGCGCATCCGGCGAACGGTCCTCGCCATCGCCGATGAGCTGAGCGACGAGGGTCTCGTCCTGCGCTACCGCACCGATGAGACCGACGACGGCCTCTCGGGCGAGGAGGGCACCTTCACCATCTGCTCGTTCTGGCTCGTCTCCGCGCTGGTCGAGATCGGCGAGGTCGCGCGTGCACGCAAGCTGTGCGAGAAACTGCTCTCGTACGCCTCCGGCCTCGGCCTCTACGGCGAGGAGCTCGACGCGGACACCGGGCGCCATCTCGGCAACTTCCCCCAGGCGTTCACCCACCTGGCACTCATCAACGCGGTCATGCACCTCATCCATGCCGAGCGCAGCGACGCTCAGCATCAGCGCTCGACCTCGCTCGGGCCGCGTCCCGATGCGACGGCGAGCGGCTGGGACAACGCGCCTCAGCCCGCGCCCGAGGCAGTCGAGCGCCGCGCGGAGTGACGGCGCCGTCCAGAATGGGCGAATGCCGACGCCATTTCGTTTCCTTGCCGATGCCCGCGAGATCGCCGGCGTTCGCGAGCTGACCGAGACTGCGCGACGAGCGGAAGCCCTCGGGATCGACACCCTGGTCGTCCCCGACCACCTCATCCAGCAGCTCGGCCCGGTGCCCGCCATGGCGGCCATCGTGGCCATCAGCGACCGGCTGCGGGTCAGCGGGTTCGTCCTCAACAACGACCTCCGGCACCCGGCGGTGCTCGCCCAGGACCTCGCGAGCATCGACGTGCTCTCCGGCGGGCGGCTCGACGTCGCCATCGGCGCGGGGTGGAATCGCGCCGAGTACGAGGCGATCGGCCTGCCCTTCGAGCCGACGCCGATCCGCCAGGCGCGTCTCGCGGAGGCGATCGCGGTCCTCAAGGGCTGCTTCGGCCCCGGTCCGTTCAGCTTCCGCGGCGAGCACTACACGATCAGTGACTACGCCGCCCACCCCAAGCCGATCCAGCAGCCATATCCGCCGATCCTGATCGGCGGCGGCGGCCGCCGCACCCTGGAGCTCGCGGCGCGCGAGGCGGACATCGTCGGGTTCGCGCCTCGCATCCTGCCGATCGGCGTCCCCGATCCGTCGTCGATCACCTTCGCGGGCACACGCGAGAAGCTTGGGTGGGTGCGGGAGGCCGCCGGCGACCGATTCGACGACCTCGTGCTCAACGTCTACCCGTCGGGCGTCGCGCCGGCCATCGTCGACGACCCGCTGCGCCACGCCGCCGAATTCGCCGATTCGCTCAC
>Ga0268386_10002231_pt1 | contig 13691 bp, 15 predicted proteins | sample RVTome_15_FD_200260 | JGI IMG/M metagenome (GOLD analysis project Ga0268386, IMG submission 200260) | Soil microbial communities from uranium-contaminated site in the Upper Colorado River Basin, Wyoming, United States - RVT150D86... ...
CGGCTTATGCTGCCTGAAAGCACTGAGCCGCAACGGCCCCGGACTACCTCCAATGCGTTCCGTGTTGAAGTGCTGCAGCCGGGGATCGCGTACATGGAGGTGCAGTCGTTCGATATCAGCCTGAGGGAGGAGTTTGCAGCCTTTCTCAAGGACAGCTTCAGCAAGATCAGGTCCTCGCAAATCCGCAGGCTGATCATCGATATACGCCGCAACTCCGGGGGCGCGCACGAATTGAGTGATGCCCTGCTCGACTATCTCGCCGACGAACCCATAAGGCAGGCGTCGCGCCTCGTTGCGCGCGTCTCGGAACAGAATCGCGAGGTGGCGCCGAATGCTGCAATCGGTGACGTCGTGGAGTTGTCCTGGGACGAGTGGCTGAAGCCGTCCGACAACCCGCTACGCTTTAACGGCGAGTCGTTCTTGCTGATTGGCTCCAGCACCTACTCTCAAGCGATCGTCTTTGCCGCTGTCTTCCAAGACTTTGGCCTGGGTACCGTAGCAGGTGAACCAACCGGTGGTTGGGCCAATCAGACCGGGCAGGTGAAGATGACTCCCCTGGCCCATACCAGTTTGCTCGCGGCTGCGCCGCTCTACATCATCGTCCGCCCCAGCGGCGAGATGAAGAGAGCCGGCCTCGTGCCGGATGTGCTGATCCCAGACGACCCTGCCAACCCTCGCGGCATGATTGATGAGGTGCTGACAACTGAGGCGCGCCGTCGAAGCATCGCGCACGACAGGTTTCGGCCGACTTCACCCCGTGATCAATTGAAGGGCGACAAGTGACAGGACCAACGGCCACGCTCTATTTCCTCTGCGGCAAGATGGCTGCGGGCAAGTCGACGCTTGCGCGGGAGCTTGCGCGCGACCGTGATGCGGTACTACTCGTCCAGGACGAATGGCTCGTTGCGCTCTATCCCGGTGAGATCCGGGACATCCCGGACTTCATTAAGTACTCCGCCAGGATCCGTCAAGCTCTATCGCCGCACGTTCGCGCGCTTCTCACGCGAGGCAATTCGGTCGTGCTTGACTTCCCCGGCAACACCAGGCGTCAGCGACAGTGGTTTCGCGAACTCTTCGAGAGCGTCAACGCGCAGCATGAGCTGCACTACGTCGACCCTTCCGACGAAGTCTGCAAGCGTCAGCTGCGGCGCAGAAGTGAAGGCCTTCCGGCAGGCACGGTCTGGACCACAGATGCCGAGTTCGATGCTGTCACGGCTTACTTCGAGTCGCCCGCACCCGACGAACGCTTCAACATCGTCCGGCACGAGCGGAGCTGACTCCACAATTCAACATTCCGTTCGTACTGGTCGATTTCCACCGCCTTCATTCGACTGCCATAGAGTGACGAACGGAAGACAGGATGAGGAACATGAGAAAACTCGTGGTGGGCACTTTTACGACCCTGGACGGCGTCATGCAGGCGCCCGGCGGACCGGACGAAGATCGTGATGGAGGATTTCAGCACGGCGGCTGGCTGGTCCCCTATTTCGATGACAAGTTCGGCGAGATCATGACCGAGTGGACGACGCGCGCCGGCGCCTTTCTGCTCGGCCGCAAGACCTATGAGATCTTCGCGGCCTCGTGGCCGAAATCGACCGACCCGGCCGACGAGATCGCGGACGCGCTCAACAACCGGCCGAAGTTCGTCGCCTCGCGGACGCTCACTCGCGTCGAGTGGAATAACTCCAGGTTGCTCGAGGGCGACGTAGCCACGGCGGTCGCGCAGCTCAAGGCACAGGAAGGCGATGAGATTCAGGTCCATGGCAGCGGCAATCTCCTGCAGACCCTGCTCGAGCACGACCTCATCGATACGGTGCGGATCTGGCAGTTTCCCGTCGTGCTCGGCACAGGCAAACGCCTGTTCGGGGCAGGTACGATGCCGCGCAGCTTTCGGCTCGCCGACACCCAGGTCACCACGCCCGGCGCGGTGCTGCACGTTTACGAGCGCGCCGGCGACCTGCGGTACGGTGAGGTCGAGGTCGGTCGGGAAACCGTGATTTTCGTTCGAACGGATCGCGCGGATAACGGATCCGTGTCGTCTACGACCGGCTGAAGGCGCAGCTGCGCAGCCGCGAATACAGTGAGCCTCTTTTCGCCAGCAACACGCATGTCTGGCCAGGGGTGACTACTTCTCCAGGGAGAACCTCATGGCCAGAGTCACGGTGAACGGCGTATCGCTGTATTACGAACAGTCGAAGCGGGGCGAGATTCCACTCGTGCTCGTGCACGGATCCTGGGTCTCGGGCGACAGCTGGGCGCCAGTGGTGCCGCGCCTCGCGGAGTCCTTCCAGGTCGTGTCTTACGATAGGCGCGGGCACAGTCGCAGCGCTACGCCTGCGGGCCAGGGGAGCGTTCACGAGGACGTCGCGGACCTCGCGGGCCTGATCGAGACGCTGCAATTGCCCCCTGCCTGGGTCGTCGCGAATTCCTTCGGCGGCAACATCGCACTGCGGCTCGCCGTGGCGCATCCGGAACTCGTTCGCGGTGTGATCGCACACGAGCCGGCGGCGTTTGGCTTGCTCGCTGACGATTCGCAGCTGCGTCCAACGCTCGAGGAAACCGGGCGCAGAATTCGCGCCGTCGTCGATAGGATCGCAAGGGAAGATCCCGCTGGCGCCGCCGAGCAGTTCACCGAGACGGTGGCGCTCGGACCAGGCTCCTGGCAGCAATTGGGCGCGGCAAAGCAGCAGGTGATGATCCAGAACGCACCGACTTTTCTGGACGAGTCACAGGATCCTGAAGCGCTCGACCTCGACCTGGCATCGCTCGCGACGTGCACTCGCCCATGCCTGTTGACGCTCGGCGATCAGAGTCCGCCGACGTTCGCACCGATCGTTAAGAAGCTGGCTGCTGTCGTGCCACAGTCGCGAACGCGCGATTTTCGTGGCAGCGGCCATATTCCCCATGTGACCGACTCCGATGCATTCGTTGCGACGGTGGCCGAGTTCGTCGGCGAGCACACGACTCACTTCGCGAGGACAATGCCGATTGCGTGAGCCGTTTAGCGGTGCGTTCTGGACGCCGGCGTGGACACGCTGACCGCAGCGGAATCGGCGGAGTACGATAGACGCGCAATCGATGAGCCTGGCGCAGAACGCGCGCGCTGGCTCGCGACCGGCAGAGGAGACCGGGGTGAGCGCGGAAATCCGGATCGGGTACCTCGTTGATCATGCGGAAGTGCTGCCGATCCTCGTGCACTGGTTCGTGACCTGGTGGCCCGAGTACTACGGTCCCGACGGTCCCGGCGACGCAAGGCGCGACCTTGCCGCGTACTCGGGCCGGGACACCCTGCCGATCGGTGTCATCGCATTCAGTGACGGTCAGCTCTGCGGCATCGCCGCGCTCAAACCCGACTCACTCGACACCCACAGGCATCTCACTCCATGGGCAGCCGCTGGCCTCGTCGCGCCGAGCTTCCGGCGTCGAGGCATCGGGGGGACGCTGCTGACCGAACTGGAGCGCATTGCCAGACGCCTCGGTTATCCCGGTCTGTATTGCGGGACGAATACGGCGGACAGCCTGCTCGAGCGGAATGGATGGGAGTGCTTCGAGCAGGGCCTGCAGCGGGGTCAGCATGTTCGGATCTACCGGAAGACACTCTGACGGCGATGTATTTGCGTTAGTGAGAGGATGATTGTCTCACTACATTTTCTCGGTGCCGAGGTCTACGCCACGTAGGAATACAGCGCCGGGTTGTGCCATGTCACGCTAACGCTGATAACGACAGGGGGGGTCATGGTCGAAGCGCATCACGAAGCAACGCAATTGCCGCCGGCGAAACGCACGCCCTGGCACGTTTGGCTGGTCGGCATCGTCGCGCTCCTCTGGAGCTCGTTCGGAGCGATGGATTACCTGATGTGTTCACGGCTGTGATCTTCATCGTGGCGCTGGCGCTCGTTCTCGATGCGCTCGCGCCAAAGCGCAACGGGATTCTCACGTAGCCTGCAGTCGATGCTGATTCTCCTCGTGGGGCCCAAAGGCAGCGGCAAGAGCCACATCGGGCGTCTGCTGGAGCGGGAGCTCGGCGTGCATTTCTTCCACGTCGAGCCCCACTGGCTCGAGTACTACCCCGATGCCGAGCAGCCGGCCGCAAACCGGGTATCGCCGGCGGCATCGTGCGCGTGCACCCGCGGATTCGCGAGGCGTTGGAGGTCCATCGGGCGGTGTGCGTCGAGACGACGGGCGCTTCTGCCGAGATCCTCATCGATCTGCCCGACACTGCGATCGTGGAGGCCTTCGCAACTGCGCTGGCTCGATCTGCGCCCCCGGTTGCGCGGGTGACGGTGCGCCATCGCGAACTCGAAGATGCGTTCGATTTCGTGAGCGCGGGCCGGCCGCTCGAAAACGAGGCCTACCTGGTGCCGAAGGTCGAGGACATATTCCGGCGCAGAGGTGCTTACGGGCGCTTCAAGTCGCTGCTCGAGCGCCGTGGCGTGCTCGACGAGTGGTACGCGTACGAGGCCAGGCACCGCGAGTCGGCACTTCGTCAGTGGTGTGCCGAGAACGGCATCGCGCTCGTAGATTGAGCCGTGCCGCATTGATCACGATCGGGTGCTCGAGCTCTGTGATCCCGATGTGCTCTGGGCAGGTCCCGGAGTCGGGCTCTGCGCGGTCGCGAGGCGGTCGCGAATAGGTTTGCGGCGCAAACCGGTGCTGGTCCATGCCGCGTCGACATCGAGGAGCTCGATCTCGTGATCACGGGTCGCGTTGCCGTCAAGACAGCCCGCTTCCGGGTAGTGGGTCAGTTTGAATTTGACTGATCCGCGCATCTATGCGACGGTGCAGAGCAGAGCATGCCTAAGCGGTCAAGCAAGCGCCCTCGCGACGTTAATCAGCTCGCCAAGCTGATCTCCGATCTCGCGACGGATGAATCCAAGAAAGACGAACCGGATGACGGGAAGGATCCGGCCGCTGTGGCGCTCGGACGTAAGGGCGGGCTGAAGGGCGGCATAGCGAGGGCTCGCAGCCTGACGCCCGAGCAACGATTAGAGATTGCCAAAACTGCCGCTAATGCTCGCTGGCGAAAGCGGAGCCACTAGCTAAGCGGCGTCAGCTCGGTCCAACTCCTCAAGGTCCAGCGTGAAATCGAAAATCATCTGGATTGTCGGACCGGTGTTCGCATTGTCGTTGTAGCTGTCTACGTCGGCCTTTAGGTGGCGACAATCGCCGATGATCTGGTGCCTGCGCTGTTGGAATGCAAGCTCCATATGCTCGCGAGGCGCGGTTCTGATATCGGCCCAGAGGGGTAGCTGTTCGCCATCCTTGTCGATGATAGCGACATGCTTTGCGCGTACCCGCCGTCCCTGAGGATCAGTTATGTATTCCTCGCGCATCGCCCGCGCGACATGGTCGGCACACTGAGCGATTATCGATGACGGCTGCTGCTGCCACCGTTTCGTCTGTATTGCCCATGCTGCAATATCTTTCGCAGTTGCGGGCCAACGGCGCCCCGCGTCCCGATACTCTCGGACAATCAACTGCATTCGCTCGTTGTAAGTCGACATGATTCGCCTCTATGCGCTCAGCGTGTTTTGCCATCCATCAGTAATGGCTGTTGCAGTAATCACCTGTCGGACTTTCACCAGATGCTTACGTAGGTTCGCGTAAGAGATTTCCTTCGCGCGCTGTAACCGGCCTACTACTACTCCGGGATGAACCCCGATCCGACTAGCAAACCCGATAATCCGAACCTCCGCGTATAACGGCCGCACACGCACTACGAAGTTGTTCAACTCCGCGTCTGGGATTAGGAATTCCTGGGCCTCGTCGTCCGCGCGTTGCTCTGACGCGGGCACGTTCTCTCTGTCTGCATCATCGCCAACGAGGTTCAAATCCAAGACTGCAACATCTTGGCCGTCGCCATTTGCTACGTGGCGAAGCTCATGAAGTAACGTAAACCAAAACCAATCGATGCGGTCGTATCGAATCGAGATCGCAATGACGGGACTTTTGCTATCTAGCCAGAAACAGACCCCGTCGATCTTCGATCCTGGCAGCGCCTCGATCACCACAAACCTAATTCCAGCGGCAGCGAGAATTCTCGGTACATGGCGGATCTCTTCTGCTGAGGGCAGCAGCTTGCGTAGCTCCTCAAAGCAAGTCGCAAGAGAGTCCTTATGGAACTTTCCCACGAACATCTTTTTCGCTATCTGACGCGCTCGGAATAGCCATGCTATTTGCAACGGCGTCGGTACGCTGTCTGAATCTCGCTTACGGAATGCGTGCGCCAATGCCAGCTCATCGTCTAGGGACGGGAGTTCAAAAAATGCCTGGAATCGCTCCTCCATCTCTTCGATGCTCTTTGAAGCCTCGACCCAGCCACGTTTAACCATTTCCTTGACGGGGAATTTCGTGTAGAGGCGAGATCTCCGTGCGATTAGGTCGTTCTCCGAAGCAAGCTTGGAGAGTCGCCAGACACTCTCAAGGTTCATCCACACTTCAGCCGACGTGCCGAGCGCCTTTGCAAGAGCGGTGGCCGTCTCCGGAGTGATCGAACGCCTCGCAGAGATAATTTCATTTACCAACCGAGGAGATCGACCCAAAACTTCCGCCAAGTCGTTCTGAGTCCACTCGCGAGCGTCCAGCTCTTCACGAAGAAAATCTCCGGGAGGGAATACTTCTGCATAGTTTCTGTCGCTCATGTCCGCCCCTCGCCTTCCATCAGTGATAGTCCTCAATTGCGATGACTGCGACCTTCTTTCCGGATCCCGATCCTCTGAATTCGAGAATTAGTCGCCATTGCTTGTTCAGGCGCATTGAGTATTGATGTTTTCGATCTCCTTTCAGTTTCTCGAAGTGAAGTGATTTCAGCGCATAGAAATCCCGCTCATCCGGGGCATTTCGAATCAACTGCATGCGCTTGCGGAACAACGAGACGATGGCGCCATCGAATCCGGCCGTAAAATCGGGATCGGTCTCCAGCCTGTCCAACCGCTCATCATCAAACTGTACATCCATACAGCCATAGCACCCCTCATCAGGAGCAAACGATACCCTACTTACCGCCTAGTGTAAAACTGATCTTTATGCTTGACTGGTCTTGCATTATGGGTTACTTTAGGCCCCATGAACAAGCTCGACGTCAAGAAGCGCGCTCAAATCCTCTCCTGCCTCGTGGAAGGCAACTCGATCCGCGCCACGGTCCGCATGACCGGTGCGGCCAAGAACACGGTCGCGAAGCTGCTCGCTGATGTCGGGGCAGCCTGCGCCGCCTATCAGGACCGGACCATGCGGAACCTGCCCTGCAAGCGCATTCAGTGTGACGAAATCTGGTCGTTCGTTTACGCCAAGCAGAAGAACGTTAAGACCGCGAAGGCCGCCCCCGAGGGCGCTGGCGACGCGTGGACGTGGACCGCGCTTTGCGCCGATACGAAGCTTATTCCGTGTTGGATGATCGGACCGCGCGACGGCGGGATCGCCTATGACTTCATGCAGGACGTTGCCGGCCGGCTGGCGAATCGTGTGCAACTCACGACCGATGGCTTGAAGGCCTATCTTGAGGCTGTAGAGGCTGCCGTCGGCGCCGAAATCGACTATGCGCAGCTTGTGAAGCTCTACGGCGAGAGCCCGGTGAACGGTCCGGAGCGGAAGTACAGCCCGAGTGTATGCCTCGGGATGCGTGTTTCCACCGTCACTGGATTGCCAGCAGCGGAAGCCATCAGCACGTCCTACGTCGAGCGTCAGAACCTAACGATGCGGATGAGCATGCGCCGGTTCACTCGCCTGACAAACGGCTTCTCAAAGAAGCTCGAAAACCTCGGCTACGCGGTCGCGCTACATTTCATGTATTACAACTTCGGTCGCATCCATCAGACGCTGCGGATTACCCCGGCCATGGCCGCTGGCGTCACCGATCACGTTTGGGAGCTTGAAGAGATCGCGGCATTGGCCGACTGGACGCCAGTATCTAGAAGCTCACAATTCCAGAGGTGAACACCAATCCTGTCAAACTCGATGATCTGACCTAGTACGGAGATATGTTTATTTCTCGGTATGACCTGAAGTCGCTCAAACCAATCCTCGTTAAATCGCATGAACACATCTTTCAGATCGCTCATAAGCCCGCGATTCGCAAAGGTCACCATCATTGTGTTCTTACTCTTGGTCCACTCACGCTCGCCCGTATAGCCGGGTGGGAACACATTCCCCAAAGGCCCAGACACTGCAATCCATTTGCGTAGATAAATTGTTCCAAGTGCGCCTCCCTGTACATCTGTGCGGTCCTTATATAAGCCCACCAGATCTTCGGGGGTGACATCTATTGGTATCTTCTTTTTCGGGTCAGCCTGAGGCTGAACTGCCGACTGTTGATCCAAATTAGCTGCGGGACGCGGTCTACCTGCTAAGCGCCGCTCCTTGAATTCTGGCCATGCCAGCCAGACTAGAAGAGCGGTGCTGAAGATCATCAGCACCCAAGGCGCTATCTGCCATCCGATTTCCTCTCTCGCGATAACGAAGGCATGAACGGCATCGACAAAATTCGGCATGTTTAGTGCCGCGTCTGCCGCACCAATGAAGCTGAGGAAACGCCACCCCCACCCCAAGATATAGATGACGACCGCAGTGAGGATGACAAAGAAGCGCCGCATTGTGGCGCAATGCTACTCTCGACACGTGCCGAGCCGCCCGTGAGCCTCAAGATACGCGCCAATTTCCCAAACTGACCCACTACCCGCTTCCGCACGACGTCGTCTCGCCGCGATGGGTCCAGCTCGACAATCACCGGCGTGCACCTGTGGACGCTGCAGGATCACGGCCAGTGGCTTGTGACGCGGGTGATCTGGCCGGTTGACTGAGGGTTCCAGCGGCCGCGCGCATTGCCGTGAGCTCCGGCTCCTGCGCCCCATGGATGACACGCTTGCTACAGGAGATTGACGCATGAAGTGCGCCCGTTCTGCTGCGACCGCACTGATCACCCTCGGCATCGTGCTCGCTGGCTGTGACCGGAAGGAGGCGGTTCCGGCGTCGAGTGAGTCGCCCGGCGCCGGCGCTGTGATCGTGAGCGGCGAGCTCACCTATCGCGCGCGGATTGCGCTGCCGCCTGACAGCCGGGCAGTCGTCGAGTTGCTCGGTGCGTCGCCTCCGGGATCGGTCGTGACTGATCGGGTCTTCGATCTCGAGGGCAAGCAGGTCCCCGTACCGTTCAGGCTGTCCGTCGAACGGGCATTGCTGACCGGCGAGCAGCCGTACACGTTCCAGGGCGCAATCTATTCACAGGGCCTGCCGATCTGGATCAGCGAAGAGCTTCCCGTGGACCTGAGCGCCGCAGCAGTGGAGCTCGGCTCGCTCGAGCTGCAGCGGTTTGCCGCCGAGCAGACGGAAACCGAGTGGAATTGCGGTGACCAGGTGGTCACCGTGACCTTTGCTGACGACGCGGCGCGACTGCGTGTCGGCGAGGACATCTTCGCATTGCGTCGCGTACCGACCGCATCAGGTGCGAAGTACGAAGCGATCGACGACGCCTCCATGTTCGTCTGGAACAAGGGCCCGCAGATGACGTTCTCGATGCGCGGCGAGAGCCATCCCGATTGCGCACGCATCGACCGCGAGGCGAGTGCGTTTCGCGCCCGCGGCAACGAGCCCGGCTGGGCGGTGACGATCGGCGCAGACGAGCTCGAGCTCGTGACGCAATATGGCGAGGTCACTACGACCGTGCCGGCTCCGGAGCCGCAAGTCACTGGCGAGCGGATGGTCTACCAGGCCGACACCGAGAGAGGCCCGCTCGCGGTGACGATCGTCCCCGGCCCCTGCATCGATTCGATGAGCGGTATGCCCTATCCCAGAAGCGTGACGGTCGAGTTCGCCGGCGCCACGTTGCAAGGTTGCGGCGGGGAGCCTCGCGAGCTCCTGCTCGGCGATGAGTGGGTCGTCGACTCGGTCGCAGGCGAGCCCGTGAAAGAGGCCCGCATCACGCTCGCTTTCGATACGGACGGTCGCGTCGCCGGCTCTGCCGCCTGCAACACGTACACGAGCGCCTATGCGCTCTCCGGCGAAGGGCTGTCGTTCACGAAGGCCGCGGTGACGATGAAGGCCTGCGCACCGGAACTGATGCAGCAGGAGGATCGTTTTCTTGACGTGCTTGGCGACGTCGCCCGGTTCGAGATGGTCGAGGCAGGTCAGCTGGCCTTGCACACTGCCGACGGACGAGTCATCAAGGCACACCGGAGCTGAGGCACGCCGGCGTGGGCACGTTCTCCGATAGTCAGCTCGAGGGCGGTTGCACCTGTGGGGCGGTACGTTATCGACTGCAAGGTCCGCCGCTGATCGTGCATTGTTGCCATTGCCGCGGGTGCCAGCGAGAGACCGGCACGGCGTTTGCGCTGAATGCATTGATCGAAGCGCAGCGGTTGATCGTGCTGCAAGGTGTGCCCCGAAGCGTGCTCACGCCGTCGGCGAGCGGTCGAGGCCAGAAGATCGTGCGCTGCCCGACCTGCGAGGTTGCGGTATGGAGCCACTACGCGGGTGCGGGAGCTGCAATTTGCTTCGTGCGCGTCGGCACGCTGGACGCTCCGGATGCGTTGGCGCCGGATATTCACATCTATACCGAATCGAAGCAGTCGTGGGTGGTGCTGCCGCCGAATGCTCGAGCAGTGCCGGGTTACTATCGCAGGCAGGACGTGTGGTCGCCTGAGAGTCTCGCGCGTCTCGATCAACACTGAAACAGGAGTTCGTCAGTGGGAACGAAAGCGAAAAGGATGTGGGTGGCAACGGCGGCGATGACGACGGCTGCGTTCAGTAGTGTCGGGGAAGCCGCCTCGCAGGGCTCTGCAGCCGCGACGGCCACACCGCCCGAGTCGGTCTTCGCGATCGAACCCGTTGCCGAGTTCGATGAACCCTGGGCGATGACGTTTCTACCCGACGGCCGTTTACTCGTCACGGAAAAGCGCGGTGCGCTGAAGCTCCTCGACGTCGACACCGGCCAATCGGGTGAGATCCGTGGCGTGCCCGCGGTCGATTACGGCGGGCAGGGCGGTTTTGGCGAGGTCGTGCTGCACCCTGAGTTCCCCGACAACCGGATTGTGTACCTGAGCTATGCGGAAGCGGGCGACAACGACACGCGCGGCGCGGCCGTTGCGCGGGCTCGACTCGAGCTCGACGACGCAGGGGGCGGCTCGCTCGAAGACCTCGAAGTGGTCTGGCGGCAGGTGCCGAAAGTGACCGGACGCGGGCACTACGCCCATCGGGTCGCGTTCGGCCCGGATGGATACATGTACGTCAGTTCGGGTGATCGGCAGAAGTTCGATCCGGCTCAGGACGTGAAAGCGAATCTCGGCAAGATCCTGCGGCTGAACGACGACGGCTCGGTGCCGACCGACAACCCGTTTGCCGATCAGGGTGGAGTGACCGCACAGATCTGGACGCTGGGGCACCGTAATCCGCTCGGCATCGCGTTCGATGCGTCGGGCCAGCTGTGGAACCACGAAATGGGCCCGCAGGGCGGGGACGAGCTGAACCGGGTCGTGCGCGGGACGAACTATGGTTATCCGATCGTCTCGAACGGCGATCACTACGACGGCCGGCCGATCCCCGACCATCAGACTCGACCCGAGTTCCAGGAGCCGGTGATCACGTGGACGCCGGTGATCTCGCCCGCCGGATTCGTGATCTATTCCGGCAGCGAGTTCCCGCAATGGCAGGGCGATGGCTTCATCGGCGGGTTGACGAGCAAGTCGCTCGTGCGCGTCGAATTCGACGGCGAGCGCGCCCGCGAGGCCCAGCGGTTCGCGATGGGGCAGCGGATCCGCGAAGTCGAACAGGGTCCGGACGGGGCCCTTTGGGTGCTCGAGGACGAGCGGGACGGCTCCGGCGGGCGTCTATTGCGGCTGACAGCAGCGCAGTGAATCGACGAAACAATGACTTAGACAGCTAAACAACCGTTGAGTTGCTCACGGTCAGCACTTAAACTGTCATTTAGTTTGGGCTGACGGAGCGACCGATATGGCAGCTGTCCTGGGCCCTGAACGCCCAACGGGGTCGAAGCGGGATCTGATCGACGCGACGATCGCGGCGATCTCCGTGCACGGTCTGTCCTCGTTGACGTCCGCAAAGATCGCCGGCATGGCAGGTCACACGGCGGCGTCGATCAATTTCCATTTCGGCAGCAAGGAAGCGCTGCTGCTCGCAACGCTGCGAGCCGTCTCTGAGGAATTCGCGGAGCTCGTCGAGACGCGCCTCGCGCAGGCGGGTGGCGAGCCACTGCGCGGGCTGCTCGCGATCATCGAGGCGAGCCTGAGCCCGCAGCTGAGCGATGCGCGCAAGGTGGCTGTCTGGTACGCGTTCCTGGCCGAGTCGAGTGCCCGGGCGGACTATCAGCGGATCTGCGGCGATCGCGACGCGCTGTACAACCAGCAGGTGACGCAGCTCTGCCGGTACCTGATCGACAGTCATCCCGGTCCGTCACGGCCAGATCTGGCGGCCGTCTCCCTGGGACTCGTCGGGCTCATTGACCAGCTGTGGCAGTCCATCCTGTTCGACGGCGACGAGTTCGATCGCGCCGCAGGCATCGAGCAGTGCCGCGCGTACCTTGCGAGCGTGTTTCCCTGGCTCGCAGAGCAGCTCCGGGAAGCGTCGCCAGCAGCCACGCTGTCTTCCGCCGCGGAGCGTGCGCTGTCGGCGGATCGGGAGCTGCGCTACACACTGCCGGCCTGGGTCTACCGGAACGACGAGTTCTTCGAGCTCGAGAAGGAGCGGCTGCTCCTCCCGAGCTGGCAGATCGTCTGCCATACGAGCGAGCTCGCGAGCACCGGCGACTATGTCGCGTTCGAGCTTTACGGCGAGTGCGGTTTCGTCCTGCGGGGCGACGACGGGAAGATCCGTGCGTTCCACAACGTCTGCGCCCATCGGGCGCATGCAGTCGTCCGGGATGAACGGGGGAGTTGTCCGAAATTTCTGACCTGCGGCTATCACGGCTGGACCTATCACCTCGATGGACGCAATCGCAGTGTGAGTGCGGCCGACACCTTCCCGAAGTTTGATCGGTCCCGCTTCGGCTTGAAGCCGATCGAAGTCGAGACGTTCATGGGCATGGTGTTCGTCCGGTTGCGAGCCGGACAGGGCAGCGTCGCGGAGCGTCTGGCGCCATTCCGGGAGGAGCTCGCACATTACCGAATTGAGCAGATGGTGCCGCTCGATCAGGTCTGGGAGCAGGATCTCGAGATCGACTGGAAGAACGTCGTCGAGAACTACGTCGAGGATTATCACTTCCCGATCGGACATCCAGGTCTGTCGGCGCTGATGGAATCCGATTACGACCGCGAAGTTGCACCGCGCGGCGACGCGATGCGCCTCAGCCATCGGATGCGCGCGCAACCGCTGCGGTCGTGGAGCGCACAGCACTACGCAAAGCTGCTGCCGGAGATCGAGCATCTGCCCGAGGAAATGCGCCGTCGCTGGACCTACTTCGGGCTCTTCCCGAATGTGTTCTTCGACGTGTATCCGGAGTGGCTCGACTACTTCCACGTGATTCCGACTGGCCCGGGACGCGTAAAGATTCGTGCCCGCTCCTACGGATTTCCGGATGAGCGGCGTGAGATGCGTGCCGCCCGCTATCTGAGCGTCCGGATCAACGCGCGCGTGCAGGCGGAGGACGAGGTTCTGACGCGTTCGGTCCAGCGGGGGCTCGGGACAACGGCGTACCGCCACGGCATCCTCTCGGACAAAGAGGTCGTGCTGGCCGGCTTTCAGGACTGGAT
>Ga0268386_10002232_pt1 | contig 13689 bp, 7 predicted proteins | sample RVTome_15_FD_200260 | JGI IMG/M metagenome (GOLD analysis project Ga0268386, IMG submission 200260) | Soil microbial communities from uranium-contaminated site in the Upper Colorado River Basin, Wyoming, United States - RVT150D86... ...
TCAACATCAGCGAGATGGACGTGCGGATCCGGGGGCTGAGCGGTGACATGGCGTCGCGGCTGCAGCGCCAGCGCGAGGTCTATCGCGAGCTCGTCGGCGTCTGCGTCGCCCACCCCCGCTGCCACGCGGTGACGTTCTGGGGCTTCACTGACGCGCACTCGTGGATCGACGGCTTCTTCGGCGCGGACGACCCGCTGCTCTTCGACGAGCAGTACCTCGCCAAGCCCGCGTTCTTCGGTGTCGAGGATGCGCTGAGCGGCTCGTGACGCCGCTTCTCGCTCGGCCGGGGCGGCGCGGCCGCTGCTGCGCCCACCCTTCGGAGCAGGGCGGGCCTTCGCTAGAATGCGGGTTGATGACGAGCTGGCCCCTTCTCCTGGTCTTCGCGCTCATGGCTGAACGGAGCACGGCCGCGGAGCCGGCCCGGAGCGTCCGTCCGGACGGCGAGGAGTCGGCCCGCATGCCGGGCGTCCCCTTCGAGGAGCTCACGCTTCGGGCATCCGAGGCGGCGACCGCCGGTCGGCTGCTGGAGGCGCTGCGCTTCGCCCGGGCGGGCGTGGCGCTCAACCCGATGTGGAGCCAGGGCTGGTTCTACATGGGAATGATCGGCCATCTGCAAGGCCGCTTCGTCGAAGCCCGCGACGCGTTCCGGAAGGTCGTGGAGATCGCGCCGGAGTGGGCTGCGGCATGGGCGCTCCTGGGCTTGTGTGAGTTCCAGCTCGAGGAGTACGACCGTGCCCTCGACGACATCCGACGGGGGCAGTCTCTCGGGCTCTCAGGTGACGAGGAGATCGAGCGAGCGGCCTTCCTGCACGAGGCGCTGCTGCTCATCCGGATGGGGGAGTTCGAGCGCTCGGTGGCACCGCTGACCGAGCTCGTTCGCACGCAGCCCGACTCGGCCGGGCTGCGCGCCGCCTGCGGCCTTATGGTCCTGCGGATCGCCGCGCTCCCGACCGAGGTCGCGCCCGATCAGAGGGACCTGGTGATGACGGCCGGCGCGGCCGGGTGCTCCGTCCTGGCGGGGCGCCCCGAGGAGGCGGAGGAGGGTTTCGAGAAGCTGGTGGCCCGATATCCCTCGGCCCGCGGCGTGCATGGCGCGTACGGGCTCTTCCTCTCCGGCGAGGCCTCGGAAAGGGCCCTGCCCATGCTGCGCAAGGAGGTGGAGCTCTACCCGGACAACGCCCGGGCACATCTGCAGATCGCGCTGGAGGAGCTCACGAGGGGGCAGGCGGCCGCGGCGCTGCCGTCGGCGCGGGAGGCGGCACGGTTGGCCCCCGAGCTCTTCGCGACGAATCTGGCTCTCGGGAGGGCGTTGGCCGAGACGGGCGCGGTGGAGGAGGGGATCGCCGAGCTGGAGCAGGCGGCCGTCCTCGGGCCGGAGCGCGCGGAAGTCTACCTCGCCCTCGCTCGGGCCTACGCGGCTGCCGGCCGTTTCCGCGATGTCGAGCGCGCTCGGGAGAAGCTGCTCGAGCTCGAGGCCCGGCGGCGGCCTCAGCTGCGGTAGCCAAACAGAAACGTGCGCAGGCCGCTGCCGTAGCGCTCGCTGAAGGCGCCCCCGCCCCGCAGCCTGCTCGCCGACCGGCTGCCGGCGTGTGCGGTGTATCATGTCGCCGTCGGTGCGTCGGGCCCTCGGCCGCCCCGGTGAACGATGCGGTGCGGCGGTCGCCGATTCGTGCTCGAGCGCTGCGTCATGCCTGGAGGCCTCCCATGAGACACGCCGCGTCTGCAATGGTCGTTGCGTTGGCTCTCCCTTGCCTCGCCTCTCCCCGAGCGGCCGAGGCACAGGCGGGGGCGCAGATGCGCGGGGTCGTGGTCGACGAGGAGGGCCAGCCCATCCCGGACGTGGACGTCGAGATCGAGTACGTCGGGGAGGGCCAGAAGAAGGTCTACCGCCAGAAGACCAACAAGAAGGGCGGCTTTGTCCGGGTGGGCCTGCCTCCCGGCAACTACAAGATCTACTTCAGGAAGGAAGGCTACAAGACCTACGGCATCGACACGTGGCTCTCCCTCGGCGGGCTCTCCGAGATCTGCGGCGAGAGCGAGCCGGGGGCGCCCTGCGCGGACATCGTCCTCCAGAAGGCGCCGGTCGTGGTCAACATCCCGGGCGGGACGGGAGCGGCCGGGGCCGAGGGTGAAGCCCGCGAGGTCGACTCCGAGGAGGCGGCGCGGCTCGGGGCGGCCTACATGCAGGCGGTCGAGGCGATCAAGGGCGAGCGGTGGGGCGAGGCGGAGAGCGCCCTCAAGGAAGTCCTCGCCCAGATCCCCGACCAGCCGGCGGTGCACTTCAACCTTGGTCACGTGTACAGGCAGAAGAAGGACTTCGCCGCCGCGGAGGGAGAGTTCCGGCGGACGATGGAGCTCGATCCCGACGATCCTGACGCCTACGTGGCGCTCGCGGCGCTCTACGAGGCCCAGGGCAAGGGGACGGAGGCGGTGACGGTGCTGACCGAAGCGGCTCCCCGCTTCGAGGAGAGCGCGAAGTTCCAGACCGCCCTCGGCGCCACCGCCATGAACGAGGGCCGGGAGAAGGACGCGGAAGCCGCCTTCACCAAGGTGGTCGCGCTGGACCCCACGAACGCCCAGGTCCAGTACTACCTCGCCACTCTCGCGCTCAACCGTGGCGACAAAGACGACGCCATCGGACACCTCGAGGCGTTCGTGGCCCACGCGCCGGCCGGGTCGCCGGACCTCGAGGTCGCCAAGGCGCTTCTCGAGGCCCTGAGGAAGTAGGCGCGGGCGGCGTCAGCGTCACGTTCCGGGGGCGCGGCACGCGGCCCCGGGCGAAGACGATCCTCAGCCGCCCTGGCCGGGGACGATCGTGAAGGGCTCCACCGTCCGGACCGTCCGGCCGCTTTGCCGGTCCCTGACCTCGAGCTCGAGGTCGTAGGCGCCCGCGCGCAGTCCTTCCAGCGGGATCTGCATCATCCGAAGCAAGGAGCCGAGCGACGTCGGGGCGATCTCGGTCGGCGCGCTGCGGCTCACGACGACGCCGTCGTCGCGGCGCAGGACGTGGCTGGCGGTGACGTAGGGCAGCCCGGTCCCGGGGTCCTTGTCCGCCCCGTAGACGTCGAAGCGGCAGTAGAGGGGGCGGTCGGTACTGAACGTCCGCCGCGCGAGGAGAACCGCCATCGGCGGCCCTCCGGCGGACTGCTGGACGCTGTCGGTGAGGATGACGCTCGACAGCCGAAGCGTGTCGAGCGGCGGCACGTCCAGCTCCATGCTCACGGTACCCAGGCGCTTGCTCACGGGATCCCGCACCACCACCTTCGCCTGGTACGCGCCCGGCGGCAGGTCGAACTCGCGGACCATCGTGTACCAGCTCGGGCCCGAGAGGGCTCCGGGCCTGCGCTCGAGATCGACCTTCTGGTCCCGGCGGTAGATCTCGGCGTTCTCGCGGCGCGCCACCACGGCCAGGGTGTCGATCGAGGCCAGGGCCTTGCCTTCGGTCTCCTGGAACTCCACCTTCGAGAGGTCGGCGTCGGCGGCGACCAGCACGCGGACGCTGTCCGTCCCGACCGGGTCGAGCGCGTAGGCCGTCATCCGCAGCGGAATGCCGTCGAGGGCGGTCGGGGAGTCGAGACCGTATTGGAGCTGTGGATCGTGGTCGGCCGTGGTCGTCGGAGACGGGACGTCCGAAGGGGCGTAGTAGCCGCGCCGGGCGCGGATGCTCAGCTCCGGCCGGCTCACCTTGACCTCGATCCTGCGGAAGCGCCCGTCGTGGGCGATGGCGCCGGGGTTGTAGCCGATCAGGTAGTAGCTGCTCTGCTCGCGTGCGATGCGCACGATGCCCGCTTCGAGGTCGTTCGTGTCGGCCACGGTGAAGCCGCCGGTGTCGCGGGCGAGTGACGCCGCCCCCTCGGAGTCCTGGGTCGTGTCCGCGACCGCGGCGAGCAGGTTCCTCTCGTCGATCGGGGCGCCGAACTGCGCCCCGTAGAAGCCGGGGAGGTCGGCGAGCCCGCGCGTGTCGACGAAGTACAGGACCGCGTTCGCGCGGCGGGCGGCCTCGACGACGCGCCGGAAGCCGGGCTCGTTGGGGTCGTAGACGAACCCTTCCGAGACGAGGACGAGCGACTTTCGGTCGCGGGTCGCCTGCAGGGGCTTGAGCATGCGCTCGAGCGCGCCGAGCGTCGCGCGGTTGCGGGTGCGGGCGGCCATGTACGTCTCGGCCGCCCGGTTGTCGACCATGAGGTTGATGCGGCCGGGGCTCCCGATCTCGTCCTGGTCGATCTGCCGCTGGTCCTTGACGCGATAGGAGACCCCGTAGCGCTCGAAACGGTCCTGGACGCGCCGCGCGATCATGTAGTCGGAGTACTGGTAGATACGCATGGCCTCGAAGTCGGTCATGCGCTCGAGGTCCGGGGCGGGCGACCTTCGACCGTCGAGACCCTTGAGGACGGCGACGAGGTCCTCCCTCCCCTCCGGCAGCCGAGTGGTCCACCAGGCGCCCCCGGTGGCGGCCAGCATCACACGGTCCCCGTCGCGGAGGCCCTTGTCGAGGAAGGCCACGACCGCGGCCTTGGCCCGCTGGGCGTTGAGGGGCGACATGTTCAGGTTGTCGAACACGACCACGAACGTGCGGCCGGGAGGGGGGGGAGGGCCCTCGTTCGTCACGATGCGCGGGCGCGGCGGCTCGGCCGCGGGCTCCTCCACCGAGGCCTCGGGCGGGGCGCCGGCCGTGATGACGTCGAAGCTCACGATTTCCTGGCGCTCGCCCTCGTCCAGGATCGTGAAGTCGTCGCGACTCAGCCCGGTCACCGGCCTGCCTTCCTTGTCGGTCACGACGACGTCGACGGTGACCATCTCGATCTCGCGCGGGAAGACCGGGGTGGTCTCCTGGGCGGGTACGACGGCCCCGGCCAGGACGGCGGCGAGGGCGGCGATCGGTGTGAGGCGAAGGTGTGGCTTCATGGGCGAACCGTCTCGGGTCGAGGGTGACCGGTGGCTCACGACGCGCGGTTTCCGTCCCGCCTCGGCGAGTTCACTCCGCGACCGAGAAGGGTGTGGCGGTCGCCGCGACGCGCCTGGTGCCGTCGAGCAGCGACACGCGCAGCTCGTACTCTCCGGGAGCGAAGCTCTCGAGAGGCAGCGTCCCGGCGTGCTGGATGCGCCCGTCGGCGTCGGGCTCGGGCAGCTTCATCATCAGGCTCCCTGTGACCTGCCCGGCTCGGGCGACTTCGAGCAGGGCCCGGCGGCTCGGGCCCGGAGCGCGGGCCGAGAAGAAGAAGCCCAGCGCCTTCGCCACGGACTTGCGGTACGGATCGCCCATGTTCGGGTAGAGGAGGGCTTCCCCGAAGTAGAGCGGGTTCGACGAGTCGCGCTCCTCGGCCGGGACCCGCTCCACCCGGTCGATGAGCACCAGGCTGCTGAGCTGGGCGCCGGCGGCTCCGCCCGCCGACACCTCGAGGGGGACGCTCCTCACCGAGGCCGAGCTGGCCGAGGCGTCGTAGGCTACGGCGTCGAGGGTGTACTGGCCCGGCGGCAGCTCGGCCTCGCGATAGAAGAGGATGTCCCCGGCCCGGGCCGCCTCGAGCTTGTCGGCGGGGCTGGAGAGCTGGTAGCGCTGGCTGAGCCGCGCGACCTCCTGCCGATACTCGTTCCTCACTCGGACCACGATCGTCAGGTCGGCGACCATGGAATCCGGGCGGGAGGGCTCGGGCTCGTAGCGGATCGCGTCGCCGGGGACCTGTACGAGCACCGGCACCTTCGCGGTCGTGCCGTCGTCCGGGAAGGTCAGCGCGACTGCGTGAAAGGGGAAGGCTTCCGGCGGGGGGCCCCCCCGATCGAGGACGGCGACGGCGGGCGCCTCGTAGGCGCGCACGGGGCTCGACCCTCCGGGCTGAACGGCGAAGTACCCGCGCCGCGAGTGGACGTCGACTCCCTTACGGGCGACCTTGACGGAGATCTCCCGGAAGCGCCCGTCGTACGTGTCGTTGGTCGGGGTGTAGCCCAGCACGTAGTGGAAGCGCATGTCCTGGGCGATCCGGCGGAAGCTCCCGCGCGCGTCGTTGGTGTCGCGGATGAAGAAGCCGCCGGTCTGGTCGGCGAGCTGCCCGAGGCCGGAGTGGGGGTTGAGGCGCAGGAGGTCCTCGTTGCGCTCGGCGTCGGGGAGCATGAGGCCAACCGCGTCCTCGCGTCCGAGGCTGCGGTAGCGGCTCTCGTTGGCCGCCATCATCTGGCGCCGGGTCTCCTCGGTGGGGCTGTGGGCTCTCAGCCCGCCGGCGTCCATCGTGTAGATGGCGACGTTGGCACGGTTCGCGGCGGCGATCACCGAGTGGAACTGCGCCTGCACGCGGTCCGGGATCGCCATCCCCTCGGAGAAGAAGACGATGGTCTTGCGCCCCGGAACCCGCTGGAATCCCTGGACCAGGGCGAGCAGGCTGTTCGTCGTGGCGAGACCCTGCTGGTCCCGCTCCAGCGATTCGAAGCTGCGGGCCATGTCGACCTGTATGCTCATGAAGTCGGCCTCCACCGCGGCGCCACCGGCGAGGGCCCGTGCGGCGGCGCTTCCGCTGGTGCCGCCCGGACCGCCGCCGCCGGTCGTCGCCGTGACCCGCGCCTCGGCCTCGAGCGCGCGGCCCTCGAGCGTCTGCAGGGCGACCACCTGGTCGGCCGACGACGTGAACGGGGTCGCGGCCTGGGTCGCCGCCAGCGCGATCGCGTGCCGGATGCGCGCGGGCTCGTTGGTGAAGCTCTGGACGGTGTGGAGGGCGAGGTCGATCGAGAAGACCGCCACGAAGTCGGTGTGGTGGCGGGCGGAGAGATAGGTCAGGGCCGCCTTGCGGGCCATGTCGCGCCCCTCGGTCGACATCCGATCGAAGACGAGGGCGAGAACGGCCGGAGTGCCGTCCGTCTGTGGCGCGGGCGGAGCGGGCTCGGCGGGAGAGGGCCCGGCCGGGGTGGTCGCCGCGGCAACGGACGCCTCGGGTGCTTCGTCATCGGGCAGCCCCTCCACGCCCCGCGCGACCACGGCGAAGCTGTCGACGTGCTGTTTCTCGCCGTCCTCGTACACGTCGAAGTGCTCGGCCGTCAGGTCCTTCACGAGCCGTCCCTTCTTGTCGCGCACGACCACGTCGAGAGCGACCGCGCCGGTGGTGATGCCGAAGGTGGCCGCCGGCGGGGGTGGCTCCTCGGCCTCGGGCTCCTGGGCCCCGGCGGCGACGGGGGGTGCGGCCACGGCGAGCAGCGCGGCCAGGATGAGAGCGGTCAGGGGATCGGGCTTCTTCATCCTCGTCTACTCCTTCGGGGACACAGGGTCGAGCGGCAGGTCCTGCGTCTGCCCGCGCATGAGCTCGGCGCGCATGGCGGCGTCCAGCTCCATGAACTTCTCCCTCGCCTTCCGGACGTCCTCGGTGCGGCCCGCGCGCTGGTAGGCGCGGGCGAGCGCGAAGAAGGTCTGGGCGCTGTTGGGGGCGAGCCGGGCCGCCTTCTCGAGGTGCTCGATGGCCTCGTCCGTCCGACCCAGCTCGAGCTGGATGCGGCCCAGAGCGTTGTGGGCGGCGAAGAAATCCGGCTCCGTGAGCGCGGCCTTCTCCGCGTACGGCAGCGCCTGGCTGAAGTCCCCCTGCTTGAGCAGGTTCAGAGCGATCTGCAGCATCGCCGGGACGTGGGTGGGCTGGATCGCCAGCACGCGGCGGAACTCGGCGAGCCCGGACTCCACCTCGTTGAGAGTCATCAGGAACGCCCCGTAGGCGTAGTGGGCGCCCGGCTCCTCGGGGTAGCGCGTGACCAGCTCCTCGAAGGCGAAGCGGGCGGCCGGAGAGTACCGGTTCCGGGTGAAGTGGAACAGGGCCCGGCCCGCGATGAGGATCATCTCCCTCTTCTCGGCCGGCGCCTCGCCGGGAACGTAGGGCAGCCGCAGCCCGGCGAGCCCGAGCGCCTCGATCACGCCCGGGCTATCCTTGTCGCCGAGGGCGAAGTCGCGCAGGATCTCTCTCGCGACCTCGTAGTGCTCGAAGCGCGTGAGCAGGATCGCGGCATGGAAGTCGACCACCGTCTTCATGTTCGCGTTCCCGCCCAGGCCGAGGAGGCGGCCCTTCTGGAGGTCCGCCAGCGCCTGCTCGTAGTTCTTGAGCTGGAACTCACACATGCCCTTGAAGGCCCAGGCCGGACCGCTCTCCGGCTGCTCGGCGGCCACCCGACGGAACGCCGTGCGGGCATCACGGTGGCGATCGAGGTCGTAGAGGACGGTCCCGAGCCCGAAGCGCCCCTCCGTCCAGCCTGGTCGCATCTCCAGCGCCTTCTCGTAGAGCGCGAGAGCCTCGTCGAGCTTCTGGGCGGCGTGGGCTTCCTGGGCGCGCCGGGAGAGGTCGTCGAAGGCCTTCGAGCTCGGCGCCGGCGCCTTCGGGCGTGAGGCCGCGGGGGCGGGCGCGGGGGGTGACTTCGGGGCGAGCTGGGAGGCGAGGAGCGACAGCACGATGAGCAGGGTCGCGCTCACCGGTCGCTCTCCGCTCCGGACGGGCCCTCCCGGGCCTTGCGCTCGGCCCGCAGCCTCTCGACCGTCGCCCGCGCCTGGTCGCCGAGCTCCCTCTTGCCGCGCCGGTAGTAGACGTTCGCGAGGAGCACGTGACCGGGCTCGAAGCCCGGAGTGGCCTCGGTCAGCTCCTGCAGCGTCGCCTCGGCCGACTCGAGGTCGTCGCGGCCGACGTAGATCCGGCCGAGACCGTAGAGCACGTCGGGGTCGCGGGGGCGGACGCGCCCGGCCCGTCGCATGTAGTCCAGGGCGGTGTCGAGGCGGTTCTCCTCGCGGAGGAGAAGGCCGAGCCGCAGGTTGGCCTGGAAATCGTTCGGGTTCCTCTCGAGCTCCCGTCGGAACTCGGTGATGGCCTCGGCCCGCTCCCCGTTGTTCATCAAGGCCACGCCGAGCATCGAGTGGACGGTCGGCAGCTCGGGGTTCAGCTCGGCGGCGCGCCGCAGCTCGGGGACGGCGAGGCGGGAGTCCTCCCGTCCGAGGTGCTGCACCCCGAGCAGGAGGTGGCCCTCGGCGCTCTCGCCGCCGCGGAAGAGGCGGTCGATCAGGATCTGGCCGTGCCGCAGCTCGTCCTCGTGGATGAGGGCTGTACCCAGCAGGTAGGCGAAGAGACGATCGTCCCCGAGGGCGTCCTCGTGGGGGGAGAGCAGGTCGATCACCTGCCGGTCGTTCCCCATCTGGAGCAGGCAGTCGGCGAGCAGCAGGAGGGCGGCCTGCTGGGACGGGTCGCGATCCAGCGTGCCCTGGAACTCGGCGGCCGCCTCCTCGATCCGGCCGCTCTTGTAGAGCGCGAGGCCGAGGTTGAAGCGGACGGGGACGCTCCCCGAGTCGGTCTCGAGGGCCTTGCGGTACTGCTCGACCGCCTCGTCGAAGCGGCCGAGCCGCACGAACGCGGCCCCGAGGTTCGAGCGGGCGTCGAGGCGCCAAGGCTTGACCTCGAGCGCCTGCTCGTAGGCGTCGATGGCGCCGATGATGTCGCCCGCCTGATGGAGGGCGACGCCCTTCGCGAACAGCTCGTCCGAGCGCTCGAGGTCGTCGCGAGCCGCGGTCGGGGCGGCCTGCGGCATTCCCACCGCCTGGAGCGGTGCCGCGAGAAGCGGGGCCACGACGAGCGCGACGAGGGGGAAGCGAACTGCCATTGTTTCGACGCCACGGGCGGAAAGCCGGCCGCCGGGGCTCTTCAATTATACAAAACGGGTCTCACCTGCCGCGCGGGCGGCGAAAAAAAGGGGGAGGGCACGGAGCCCTCCCCCCTCTCTCCGGAGCCGTCACCGGCCCCTTGATGCGACGCGACTAGAAGTAGAACTTCACGGCGAACTCCACGATGCGGCGTCCGCGCTTCAGCAGGATGTTGCCGAAGTTCTCGAGCGTGTTCTGGTTGAAGCGGAAGCCACCCGCGGGGTCGCAGACGTTGTCGACCATGCCGCCGGAGCCGTTGGGCACGCCGTTCACGCGGACGTTGCACTCGGTCTGGAGCGTCAGGTCGAGGTCGGTGAAGCCGATGTTGTAGGTCGGGAAGGCCTGGTTGAAGATGTTGAAGAACCCGGCCCGGATCTGCAGCTTCTTGTCCCCGCCCAGCCCGAAGTTCTTGAAGATCGTCAGGTCGTGCGTGTTGCGGGCCGGAGTGCGCAGGTAGTACGGCGAGACCCAGTAGCCGGTCTCGGGGAAGGTCGGGACCCCGAGGCAGTTGACGTCCAGGAGCTTCTCGCCGACGTTCGAGCCCCCGGCCTGACCCGGGTCACACGAGAGGATCGGCGCGGGAGCGCTTCGTCCCGGAGTCTCCCCCAGGATGTCCGGCGTCCCGAACCAGGCCCGCTGCATGCCGTCCGAGTTGAGGTCGCCCGAGAAGTTGACGCGGACGGGGATACCGCTCGAGTACGTCGAGATCCCCGAGAGCTGCCAGCCGTTCAGGAGCCCCTTCAGGAAGCCGTTGTCGCTCTTGGTGAGGTCGGGGACCTGCCAGTTCCACGAGAGGTTCGCCACGTGGGTCCGGTCGTAGCTCAGCACGCCGTAGCTGCGGCTGCGATCGAACGGGTCGATCTCGGCGTACTCGTCGTTGATGGTGCCGAGCGCCTTGGAGAAGGTGTAGGTCACGAAGTACTGCAAGCGCCCGCTCGTCTGGCGGCTGAGGGTCGTCTGGAGCGAGTGGTAGTCGGACGTCGAGCTGTACTCCCAGAACCCGACGTTGCCCAGCGTCGGATACGGCCGGTAGGGCGTCTGGGCCGCGTCCGAGAGTGCCGCGCGCTGGACCGGATCGGGGAATGCCGCGTTGAGCGCGCCCTCCGGGATCTGGTTCACGTTGCGGCTGTTCAGGAGGTGCCGGCCGAAGCTGCTGACGTACGAGACCTCCAGGAACTGCTGCCAGGGGAGGCGCTTGCCCACCGACAGGCTCGCCGTGATGTACCGCGGGTAGAAGATCGAGTCGGGGTTCACCGACTGCGGCACGGCGATTCCGCCGACGAAGCCGAAGGGATCGACCTGCCCGATGCTGTTGTAGTCCAGGATGCCGCCCGGGATCTGCTCGGTCGAGCCGGAGCCGATGCCGATACGGTAGGCGTACGGCGCGTAGCGGATGACGTCGTACTCGGCGTTGCCCATCGGGCGGTTGTAGAAGACGCCGGCGCCGCCGCGCAGGATCAGGTCGCCGTCGCTCTTGATGTCCCACGCGAAGTTGACGCGCGGCATCACGTACAGCGGCCGGCTGTCGACGAGCTGCTTGTCGATGTCGCCGAACTCGGCGTACGCGACTCCGTTCATCCGCTCCTTGGCGTCGTCGACGAAGCTGGCGAAGTTCGGGTCGTACCGCGCCTCGTCGAACCGGGCCCCACGGCTGTTCCTCTCGACGTTGTTGGTCATCTTCGAGAAGCGGACGCCGTACTCGAGCGTGAGGTTCTTCTTGACCTTCCAGGAGTCCTGGACGAAGAAGTCGAAGTTCCACAGCTGGAAGTTGCCGATGATGGACGGCGTGCCGCCGTCGATCTGGCTCGGCCGGGCCGTCAGGAGATCTCCGAACACGTTGCCGGTCGTTCCGTTGCCCCAGGTCGAGAAGATGAGCTGGTTGTTCTCGTCGTTGTTGAAGTTCTGGTCCTTGCGCGCCCGCTCGATGCTGAAGCCGGCCTTGATGGCGTGCGTGTTGAGGACCTTGGTGAAGGTGTCGCTCACCATCAGCGAGGAGTTGTACGCGAAGAGGTCCTGGCCGAGCGGGTCCCACAGGTCGCCCACGGGGGTGCTCCACGTGTTGATGAACTGGAGGGGAGCGACGTCGACCGTCGGGCCCCAGGCCCCGTGGAAGTCGGATCCGAGGGCGCTCAGGCTGACCGTCTGCGGGTCGTCGTGGTTGATGTCGAGCCAGAGCTTGCTGAACGTGAAGAGGATCTCGTTGGTGGTCGTCGGGCTGAGGACGCTCGTCACGTTGAGGGATGCCGAGCGGCCCCGGTTCTTGTGGGCGATCGCGCTCGGCAGCTCGTAGCTCGAGGAGTCCCACCACACGCCGCGGGCCTTGTCGAGCTGCTCGCCGTCCTGGGCGAGGCGCAGGTACGCCTTCGTGTTCTCCGAGAAGTTGTAGTCGAGTCGCAGGATCATCTGCAGCCGGTTCTGCGGCTCGAGCTTGCTGAACACGTAGTTGTACCGGTTGTTGGGGTCGACGTAGTTCGCGCCGGGGTAGAAGCCGATGAGCTGCTGCCCGAAGGGGTCGATGTAGGGGCTCAGGTCGTTGCCCGGGGCCGCTCCGCCCGCTCCGGGATAGCCGCCGGGGATGTTCACCCCGGCTCCCTGGGCGAGGTTCTGGCCGTTGCCGGCGAGCAGCTCGCCGAAGTCCCCGTTGCGCTGCGCGTCGGTCGGGACGACGGCAAACTGGGAGCCATTGTCGACCTTCTGCCGCTGCACCTCGAGGCCGAAGAAGAAGAACGCCTTGTCGCGGTTCTTGTTGAAGTCGGTGCCCGGGATGAGGATCGGACCGCTGAGGCTGCCGCCCGGATACCAGAACTCGCTCTCGGGCCGGTCGGTGCCGGTGATGCTGTTCGAGCGGTCGTTGGCCTGGAAGTTGTAGTGGCGCGCGTAGGTGTACAGGTTGCCGTGGAACTCGGAGCTGCCGCCCCTCGTGATGGCGTTGACCTGGATGCCCGCCGAGCCGTACTCCGCGGCGTAGTTGGAGGACTGGACCTTGACCTCCTGGACGAAGTCGTTGTTCGGGACGACGATGACGCCGTTGTTCGAGCCGAAGTCGGCCAGACGCGACCCGTCCATCGTGATCACGGTGTTCGAGCCGCGGATGCCGTTCACGGTGAACTGGGCCTGCTGGTTCGTGTTGGACACCCCAGTGAGGTTCCCGACGCTCTCGAGAGAGCTCACGTCGGGCATGACCGACCCGGGGAGAATGCGCAGGAGCTCGAGAGGGCTGCGGCTGACCATGGACAGGGTGTCGATCTGCTCGGCCGTGATCAGACCCTCGCGCGCTCCGGTCTCCGTCTGGATCATCTCGCGCTCGGCGGTGACCTCGACCCGCTCGGTCTGCTGGCCGACCTCGAGGACGACGTCCAGGCCGGCCGCTTCTCTCTGGCTGATGCGAAGGCCCTTCCTCTCAGACGTCTTGAAGCCGGGAATCTCCACCGCGACAGTGTAGCTACCCGGTGAGACCGCGCCAAAGTAGTAGCCTCCGCGAGCGTCGGTGACGACGTCTCGTGTGAAGCTCGTGGACTCGTTCGTGAGCGTCACGGTGGCGCCCGGCACGACGGCGCCCGTCGTGTCGGTGACCGTGCCTCGGATGCTGCCCGCGTCCTGCGCGAACGCCACGGACGCAACCAGCACGACGAGGAGCCCTAAGCCGATACAGCTCAGAGTCCGCTTCATGCTAGAACCTCCCTGCGGTTCCCTTCCCTGGGCCCGCTTCGCGCTCAGAAAAACCACACGACAGGATCCTGTCGGGTGAGCGTTAACACCGGCTCGGGGGGTGGCGGGTGGACCCCTCGGACGGCCGGCCCGATCAAGATGCGCGAGTATTGACTCACCGTCAGAGGTTGTCAAGAAATAATGCGGCTAGCTCATAGGGACTATGAGGGATGGGGCGTCCTGCTCCCGCTCGGAGCCGCCGCCCGGAAACGCCTGAAACGAGGCGCTTTCCATCAAAGAGCAAGATTGCAGCCGCTTGCTTGATTAGGGATATAGATTGGTTCGATCAATCTCCGCGATGCGTCGGTCCTTAGCGATGAAGCGGGAGCCGGGGCGAG
>Ga0268386_10002233_pt1 | contig 13683 bp, 11 predicted proteins | sample RVTome_15_FD_200260 | JGI IMG/M metagenome (GOLD analysis project Ga0268386, IMG submission 200260) | Soil microbial communities from uranium-contaminated site in the Upper Colorado River Basin, Wyoming, United States - RVT150D86... ...
GTCAAGGGCGCGCTCGAGGAGCTCGGCCGGTCCTGAGGATCCGCGAGCGGCGCCGTCGGCGACGGGCGAGGACGAGGTGCGGCCGCCTGCGATAAGCTGTCGGGCCGATGGCACGTCTGGCCGAGGGTCTGCGACGGGGCGAAGACGGCGTCGTCCGCTGCTCCTGGGCCGGTGCCGACCCGCTGTACCGCCGCTACCACGACCGCGAGTGGGGCGTCCCCGTCGCTGACGACCAAAGGCTCTTCGAGAAGATCTGCCTCGAAGGCTTCCAGTCCGGCCTGAGCTGGCTCACGATCCTCCGCAAGCGGGACCGCTTCCGCGCGGCGTTCCGGGGATTCGACTACCACGCGGTGGCGCGCTTCTCCTCTCGCGACGTGGCGCGCCTGCTCACGGACGCCGGCATCGTGCGCCACCGGGGCAAGATCGAGTCGACGGTGAACAACGCCAGACGCGCCGTCGCCCTCGAGAGGGAGGCGGGCTCGCTCGCCGCCTTCCTCTGGGGCTTCGAGCCCCCTCCCGCGAAGCGGCCGCGACGGCTGACGTGGCGGGTCCTGAGCGCGATGCCGAGAACCGCCGAGTCGCAGGCCCTCAGCCGCGAGCTCAAGCGCCGCGGCTTCACGTTCGTCGGCCCCACCACCGCCTACGCGTTCATGCAGGCGGTGGGCCTCGTCAACGACCACGTCGAAGGCTGCTCGGTCCGCGAGCGCGTCGAGGAGAAGCGCCGCCGTTTCCGCCGGCCCGGTCGCACCTGAGCCCGGGGCTCGCGCCGCGCCGCGGGGCCACGCGCCGGCCTTGGGCAATCCGGCAGGTGCCCCCTCCCCCTACGAGGGGGAGGGGCGGGCGAAGTGGGTGCTGCCATCGCAGGCCCGGGAATCGGTCGCGTATCGAGGGTGTCCGGGGTCGAGTCCTCGCGGTGGGCGTGGATCAGGACGCTGACGTCCGGTAGAAGCATCGGCCGAGCGTCTTGGCGATGAACGCGCTCACGTTCAACCCTGGGCGGCCGCCTTGCGCTTGCCTGGTCGGCCAGTCGTTCGTCCAGCGAGATCGTGGTCCGCATATTCACATCAGATCTGAGCCGATCGGTGCATCGACGCTCGGACACCGAGCCTGAGCAGGTTCGGGGACAGGGCTTTCCGGGGCGGGCGTTCCGGCAATGGCGCACCTTCCCCCGTCTCCGCGGGGGGGACGCCCCGCAGCCTCGCTCCGGCTCTCGCACCGGAGGGCTTGTCTGGACCAGCGGCCTACACCCCCCAGTCGGCGTGGGCGGGGGCTTCCTCCTCGGCGTCGGCCGACCAGCGCGACCACTTCAGGTGCCGCAGCACGCTCTCCGTCACCTGGTCGGTCGTGGCCCTTCCCCCCACGTCGGGGGTGCGCCAGTCGCGCAGCGTCGTGACCACCGCCGACTCCACCGCGCGCGCGAGCTGAGGCCGCCGCAGAGCGTGCTCGAGCATCAGGGCCACGGTGAGGATCGCCCCTGCGGGGTTGGCCGCGCCCTTGCCCGCGATGTCGTTCGCCGCCCCGTGGACCGGCTCGTAGAGCCCGGGACCCTCGCCGAGCGAGGCCGAGGGCAGGATGCCGATCGACCCCGCCACCGCCGCCGCCTCGTCGCTGAGGATGTCGCCGAACAGGTTGTCGGTGAGGACGACGTCGAAGCGGTGGGGGGCGCGGAGGATCTCGAAGCTCGCCGAGTCGACGTAGCGGTGCTCGAGCTGCACGTCCTCGTAGCCGGCCGCGACCTCGGTCACGACCCGGCGCCACAGGCGCGAGCAGGCGAGGACGTTCGCCTTGTCGACCGAGGTGACCTGCTTCTTCCGCCGCCGGGCGAGGCGGAACGCCACGTGGGCGACCCGCCGGACCTCGTCGGCGGTCTGGTGCCAGGTGTCGAGCGCCTCCTCGTCCTTCAGCCAGCGCGGCTCGCCGAAGTAGACGCCGCCCGACAGCTCGCGCACCACGAGGATGTCGGCGTGGCGGGCGAGCTCCTCCCGCAGCGGCGTGGGCAGGCCGACGTACCGGGCCGGACGCAGGTTCGCGTAGACGCCGAGCTCCCGGCGCAGGCGGAGGAGCCCCTGCTCCGGACGGTCCGGGGCGGCGTCCCACTTCGGACCGCCCACGGCACCGAGAAAGACGACGTCGGACTCGCGGCACACCCGCACCGTCTCCGGCGGCAGCGGATCGCCCGTCGCGTCGATGGCGGCACCGCCGACCAGGGCCTCTCGCGCCTCGAACGGCAGGCAGGCCTCGAGGACCCGCAGCGCCGCCTGCGTCACCTCGGGGCCAACCCCGTCCCCGGCCAGGACTGCGATCTTCGGCTTCATGACGACCTCCAGGGAGCAGGACCGGCCGCGGCCTCGAAGGCGGCGATCTTCTCCTCCCGCGCGAGAAGAAAGGCGAGCTCGTCCTGCCCGTTGAGGAGGCAGTGGCGCGCGAAGGGCTCGAGGGGGAACGCCGCGCGGGCCCCTCCGAAGGCGATCGCGCAGGCGTCGACGTCGATCGTGACCTCGGTACCCGCCGCCTCGACGAGGCGGGCGTGGAGGGACTCGTCGACCACCACCGGGACGAGCCCGTTCTTGAGGGCGTTGGCCCGGAAGATGTCGGCGAAGGCGGTGCTGATCACGGCCTCGAAGCCTCCCGCCTGCAGGGCCCACACCGCGTGCTCGCGGGAGGAGCCGCAGCCGAAGTTCCGCCCCGCCACCAGGACCCGCGCGCCCTCGGCATCCGGACTGTTGAGCGCGAAGTCCGGACGCGGCCGGCCGGCGGCGTCGAGCCGCCAGTCCGCGAAGAGGCCCGGCTCGAGGCCGTCGCGCGAGGTGGTGACGAGGAAGCGGGCCGGTATGATCTGGTCGGTGTCCACGTTCTCGACGGGCAGGACCAGGGTCCGGGAGCGGATCTCGCGGAGCGGTTTCACGACAGCAGCTCCCGGGCGTCGGTGATCTTCCCCGTCACCGCCGCGGCGGCGGCCGTGAGGGGGCTCGCGAGGAAGGTGCGTCCCCCTGGTCCCTGCCGGCCCTCGAAGTTGCGGTTGCTGGTGCTCACCGCGTACTGGCCGGGCCGGAGCCGGTCGTCGTTCATGGCGAGGCACATCGAGCAGCCCGACTCTCGCCACTCCGCCCCCGCCTCGCGGAACACCCGGTCGAGCCCCTCCGCCTCCGCGTCCTTCTTGATCCGCTGCGAGCCGGGGACGACGAGGACCGTGACGCCCGGCGCGACCTTGCGGCCCCGGAGGACGCGGGCCGCCTCGCGCAGGTCGGAGAGGCGGGAGTTGGTGCAGCTGCCGATGAACACGACGTCGATCGGGCGGCCGAGGAGCGGCTTCCCCGGCTCGAGACCCATGTAGCGCAGCGCCTTCTCCCGGCCGGCGTCGCCGTCGGGCGCGGGCACGGGCGCCCGGACCGGGACCCCCATTCCCGGGCTGGTGCCCCACGTGATCATGGGCTCGAGCGAGGAGGCGTCCAGTGTCTCCGAGCGGTCGAAGCGGACCTCCGCGTCCGTCGGCAGCGCGCGCCATCGCTCGACGGCGCGGTCCCACGCGTCCCCCCGCGGGGCGAAGGGCCGACCCGACAGGAACTGGTACGTCGTCTCGTCGGGGGCGACGAGGCCGGCGCGGGCCCCCGCCTCGATCGACATGTTGCAGACCGTCATCCTCCCCTCCATCGAGAGCGCGGAGACGGCGCCGCCCCGGTACTCGATGGCGTGGCCGGTCGCCGCTCCCGTGCCGACCCGGGCGATCAGGCCGAGGATCAGGTCCTTGGCGGTGACGCCCTCCCGGAGGCGCCCCCCGCACTCGACGGCGAAGGTCTTCGGCTTCCGCTGGAGCAGGCACTGCGTGGCGAGAACGTGGCCGACCTCGCTGGTGCCGATCCCGAAGGCGAGCGCGCCGAACGCCCCGTGCGTGCTGGTGTGGCTGTCGCCGCAGACGATCGTCGTCCCCGGATGGGTGAGACCCAGCTCGGGGCCGATCACGTGGACGATGCCCTGACGGTCGTCGCCGGTGCCGTAGAGCTCGATCCCGAAGTCCCGGCAGTTGCGCTCGAGGGCTCTGACCTGCTCGGCGGCGGCGCCTTCGGGCTGGGCCCGGCGACCGTCGGCGCCCACGCGCGTGGGAATCGCGTGGTCCATGGTCGCGACCGTCCTCTCGGGCCGCCGCACCGTGATGCCGCGCCGGCGCAGCTCGGCGAAGGCCTGGGGCGAGGTCACCTCGTGGATGAGGTGCAGGTCCACGTAGAGGACGGCCGGCGTCTCCGCCGTCTCCGCCGACACGAGGTGCGCGTCCCAGATCCTGTCGACGAGCGTGCGGGGGAGTGCGGGCATGGCGCTCCTCAGGCCGCGGCCCGCGCCTCGCGCGCGGAGGCCACCGCCGAGAGGTAGGCCTTGAGGGTGGCCTCGATGGTGTCGGCGCTGGCCGCCTGTCCCAGCGACTCGATCCCGTCGTGGGCGACGCGCACCGTGACCTCGGCCACGGCGTCCTTGCCCGCGGTCACGGCCCGGGTGTGCATCTCGAGCAGCTCGAGCTCGAAGCCGATGGCGGCGTCGGCGGCCTTGAGCGCGGCGTCGAGGGGACCGTTGCCCACGGCGGAGGCCGAGCGCTGGTGCCCCTCCACCTCGACCTCGACGGTGGCGGTGGGCAGGATGTTGCTGCCGGAGAGCACCTGGTAGCGCACGAGCTTCGCGCGCGGCTCGGGCGAGTGCTCGACGATCGCGAGGAGGTCCTCGTCGTAGACGAACTTGGTGCGGTCGGCGAGCTCCTTCACCTGGGCGGTGACCTTCTCGACCTCGGCCGGCGCGAGGTGAACCCCGAGCTGCTGGAGCCGGGCCTCCACCGCGTGCTTGCCCGAGTGCTTGCCCAGGATCAGCATCGACTGCGACACGCCGACGCTGGCCGGGGTCATGATCTCGTAGCAGAGCGGGTTCGCCAGGACGCCGTGCTGGTGGATGCCGGCCTCGTGGGCGAACGCGTTGCGGCCCACGATGGCCTTGTTGGGCTGGGGCCACACCCCGGTCAGGGTCGACAGCTGGGCGCTCGTGGGGGCGAGGAGCTCGGTGCGAATGCCGGTCTCGAGGCCCAGGACCTCGCGGCGCACCTTGAGCGCCATCACGAGCTCCTCGAGCGACGCGTTCCCGGCCCGCTCGCCGATGCCATTGATGGTGCACTCGACCTGGCGGGCGCCCGCCTCGACCGCGGCCAGCGAGTTGGCCACCGCGAGGCCGAGGTCGTTGTGGCAGTGGACGGAGATGACCGCCTCCGGGAGGTCGCGCACGAGCTTGCACACCATCTGCGCGTACTCGGACGGCAAAGCGTATCCCACGGTGTCGGGGACGTTGAGGGTGCGAGCGCCGGCCTCGAAGCAGGCCTGGAGCATCTCCCTGAGGAAGCCGTAGTCGGTGCGCGACGCGTCCTCGGCCGAGAACTCCACCTCGTCCACGAAGGTGCGAGCGAGCTTCACTCCCTCGGCGGCCTGCCGGATCGCGTCCTCGGGGCTGATCTTCAGCTTCCACTTGAGGTGGATCCCGGAGCTCGCGAGGAAGGTGTGGATCACGGGGCGGGCGGCGCCGGCCAGCGCGCGACCCGCCGCCTCGATGTCGACCGCCTTCGCCCGGCACAGCGCGGCGACGCGGGCCGTCTTCAGCTCGGCCGCGATGCCCTCGACCGCCTCGAAGTCGCCCCGGGAGGCGATCGGGAAGCCGGCCTCGACGATGTCGACGCCGAGCCGCTCGAGCTGCAGCGCCATCCGGACCTTCTCCGGCGTGTGCATGCTGCAGCCTGGAGACTGCTCGCCGTCGCGAAGGGTGGTGTCGAAGATCGTGACTCGATTCGTGCTCATCGTACCGCTCCCGCCGGCCGTTCCTCGGCCTTCTTCACGTCTCCCTCCGCCGTGACCTCGACCGCGTCGAGGAAGGGCATCATCGAGCGCAGTCGGGCCCCGACCTGCTCGAGCAGCTGCTGCCTTTCCGCCGTCCTCTGGGCGGAGAACCACGGCCGGCCGGCTTCGTTCTCCTTGATCCACTTCTCGGCGTAGGCGCCGCTGCGGATCTCGGCGAGCATGCGCTTCATCTCCTCGCGGGTCTCCTTCGTCACCAGCCGCGGACCGCCCGTGTAGTCGCCGTGCTCGGCGGTGTCGGAGACCGAGTAGCGCATGTAGTTGAGCCCTCCGCGGTACATCAGGTCCACGATGAGCTTGAGCTCGTGGAGGCACTCGAAGTAGGCGATCTCGGGCTGGTAGCCCGCCTCGACGAGCGTCTCGAAGCCGGCCTTGACGAGGGCGGAGGCCCCGCCGCACAGCACGGCCTGCTCGCCGAAGAGGTCGGTCTCGGTCTCCTCGGCGAAGGTCGTCTCGATCACCCCCGCCCGGGTGCAGCCGATGCCCCGGGCGTACGCGAGCGCGGTCGCCTTCGCGCTGCCGCTCGGGTCGGCGTGGACGGCGAGAAGACCCGGAGTCCCCTGGCCTTCCCGGAACACCTCGCGCACCCGGTGCCCGGGCGCCTTGGGGGCGACCATCGAGACGTCGACGCCCTCGGGGGGCTCGATCGTGCCGAACCGGATGTTGAAGCCGTGCGCGAACATGAGCGTGTTGCCGGGCTCGAGGCCGGGGCCGATCTCCTCGCGGTACAGCTTCGCCTGCCCGGTGTCGGGGGTCAGGATCATCACGATGTCGGCGCCTTTCGCCGCCTCCGCCGGGGACTTCACCTCGAGCCCGTCGGCGCTGGCCTTGGCCCGCGAGCGGCTCTTCCCGGGCAGCCCGACCACGACCTCGACGCCGCTGTCGCGCAGGTTGAGGGCGTGGGCGTGGCCCTGGCTGCCGTATCCGATCACCGCCACCGTCCGGCCCTTCAGGAGCGAAAGGTCGGCGTCCTCGTCGTAGTAGATCCGTGCCATGCTTCCGCTCCTCTCAGTGGGTGGCGGCCGAGGCCGTCCCGTGGCCGATCGCCGCATCTTCCGCGGTCGAGCCGCGGACCATCGCCACCTTCCCCGTGCGCACCATCTCGACTATCCCCCGCACGCGCAGGAGGTCCACGAGCCCGTTGACCTTCTGCTCGTCCCCGGTCACCTCGACGATGACCGACTCGCGAGCCACGTCCACGATCCGGCCGCGGAAGATCTCGACGAGGCTCGCGAGCTCGGCCCGCTCGGCCGGCGCGCACTTCACCCGGATGAGGGCGAGGTCGCGGTCCACGGTCGCCAGGTGGGTGACGTCGGTCACGTCCATGACCGGGATGAGCTTGCGGAGGTTGGCCTCGACGATGTGGGCGGGAACCCTCGCGGTGTCCACCACGATGGTCATCCGCGAGACGTCCCCCGTCTCGGTGTGTCCCACGGTGAGGCTCTCGATGTTGAAGGCGCGCCTGCGGAACAGGCTCGCGACCCGGTTGAGGACGCCCGGCTGGTCGGCCACTCTCGCGACGAGCGTGTGCTTCATGCCTTCACCTCCGTGGCCGCCTCGGCGGGACGGCGGATCATGGCGTGGAGGTCGCTGCCCGCCGGCACCATCGGGTACACCGCGTCCTCCTTCTGGACCTGGAACTCGATCAGGAAGGGCCCCGGCGTCGCCCGGGCCCTCTCCACGGTGGGCACGACGTCGGGGCGCGCGGTGACCTTGTGGGCGGGAATCCCGTAGGCGCCGGCGAGGGCGACGAAGTCGGGCGAGAGCATCGGGGTCGCCGCGTAGCGCTTGTCGTGGAAGAACTCCTGCCACTGCCGGACCATGCCGAGATATCCGTTGTTCACGACGGCGATCTTGACGTCGAGCTGCTCCTGCTGGAGGGTGGCGAGCTCGCACTGCGTCATCTGGAACCCGCCGTCGCCGGCGACGACCCAGACCTCGGCCTCGGGACGCGCCATCTTGGCGCCGATCGCGGCGGGCAGCGCGAACCCCATCGTTCCGAGCCCGCCCGACGTGATGAGGGTGCGGGGACGCTCGTGCGGGTAGTACTGGGCCTCCCACATCTGGTGCTGCCCGACGTCGGTGACCACGACCGCGCCCCCGCCGGTCGCCTTCCACAGGTCGTGGATCACGTGGGCGGCGAGGAGCCGACCGTTCGCGTCCTGGTGGAGGATGTCACGCGAGTGCGTCTCCCGGCGCCACGCGTCGATCTGGGCGATCCACGCCTCGTGGCGCTTCGCCGGCACCATGGGGGTGAGCGCCTTGAGCGTGGCGAGGAGGTCCGCAACGAGCGCGAGGTCGACGCGAACGTTCTTGCCGATCTCCGACGCGTCGAGCTCGACATGGATCTTCTTTGCGTGGGGAGCGTAGGTCTTGAGGTTCCCGGTCACGCGGTCGTCGAAGCGCATCCCGAAGGCGAGGAGCAGGTCGGCGTGCTGGATCGCGCTGTTGACGTAGGCCTCGCCGTGCATCCCCATCATCCCGAGGCAGAGCGGATGGCTCCGCGGGAAGCCGCCGAGGCCGAGGAGCGTGAGGCCCACCGGCGTGCCCGTGCGCTCCACGAACTCGAGGAGGGCCTGGGTGGCGCCCGAGCGGATCACGCCGGCCCCGGCGAGGATGAAGGGCCGCTCGGCCTTCTCGATCAGCTCGGCCGCCCGCGCGAGGTCCTGCGCGTGCGGAGGCTCCGGCTCGACGAGCCCGGGGAGGTCGACCGTCTCCGGCCAGCGGAACTCGGTCGAGGCCTGCTGCGCGTCCTTGCAGACGTCGACGAGCGTCGGGCCCGGCCGCCCCGAGCGCGCGATGACGAACGCCTCGCGAATCGTCGTCGCGAGCTGCCGCACGTCGGTCACCAGCGCGTTGTGCTTCGTGATCGGAAGCGTGATGCCGGTGACGTCGGTCTCCTGGAACGCGTCGGTCCCGAGGACCTTCGAGGGGACCTGCCCGGTGATGAAGACGGTGGGAGACGAGTCGAGCATCGCGGTCGCGATGCCCGTCGTCAGGTTGGTGGCGCCCGGGCCGGAGGTGGCGATCGCGACGCCGACGCGGCCGCTCGCGCGCGCGTAGCCGTCGGCCATGTGCGCGGCCCCCTGCTCGTGCCGGACGAGAACGTGCCGGACCGGGTAGTCGAGCATGGCGTCGTAGGTGGGGAGGATCGCGCCCCCGGGGTAGCCGAAGACGACGTCGACCCCCTCCTTCACCAGGCATTCCCAGACGATCTGCGCTCCCGTTCGTTGCACCCGCTCCTCCGCGAAAACGGCCCACAAACGAAAACCCCCGGGGGCCTCGCCCTCGGGGGTTCTCTTTGGCCTCGATCCGCCTGCGTCTAGGTCAAAGGACCCCCGAGTCTAATCAGGCCCAGCAGCAGGGCCCGCAGGGACAGTCGCAGCAGACCTACGGCGACGTTCGGGAGAACGGCGGCGCGGTCTGCGCGAGCGAGGATCATGACGATCTGCAGAGACTACGGGACCGGCTCGGGCGGTGTCAAGACGTTTTGTTCGTAAGCCTTGGGATGAGCCACACTTCTGAGAGACATCGAGCTCTCTCATGCCTCCGGCGCCGCACCCCTCGGGTGCGGTAGCCGCGGCCCGCGTGGCCTCTCTGCCGGCTGTGGGCTGGCTTGCAGGGTACCGTTCTACCGTTCGGGCGTCGAGGCCGCATACGCCGCAGTGGGACCTCGTCGAGCCTCGACCCCCACCCGGGCCTCGGGAGCGGTCACCGCCCGTCGGTCACCGCGCCAAAGGCGGCACTGCCCACCAGACGCGAGTACTTGGCGAGAACTCCCGCCGTGTACCGTGGGCGCGGCGGCGTCCAAGCCGCGCGCCGCCGCGCGATCTCGCCCTCGTCCACCTCGAGCTGGAGGAGCCGCCGCTCGGCGTCGATCGTGACGTGGTCGCCTTCGTGCACGAGGGCGAGCCCTCCCCCGACCGCGGCCTCGGGCGCCACGTGTCCGACCACGAGGCCGTGGGTGGCGCCCGAGAAGCGTCCGTCGGTAACGAGGCCGACCGAGCCCCCGAGGCCGGCGCCGACCAGGGCCGAGGTCGGCGACAGCATCTCGCGCATCCCGGGGCCGCCTTTCGGTCCCTCGTAGCGGATGATCACGACGTCGCCGGGCCCGATCCGCCCCGCGAAGATCGACTGGATGCAGTCGTCCTCGCTCTCGAACACGCGCGCGGGCCCCGTGATCCGGGGCGTCTTGACCCCGGTGATCTTGGCCACCGCTCCTTCCGTCGCGAGGTTGCCGCGGAGGATGGCGAGGTGGCCGCGAGGGTAGAACGGCTTCCCGAAGGGCCGGATGACCTCCTGTCCCGCCGGAGCCTCGTCGGGCACCGCGGCGAGGGCCTCGGCCACCGTCTTTCCGGAGACGGTCATCGCGTCGCCGTGGAGGAGCCCGTGCCGAAGGAGCGTCTTCATCACCTGCGGCACTCCGCCCGCCCGGTGGAAGTCGGTCGTGACGAACCGGCCCGAGGGCTTGAGGTCGCACAGGACGGGAACCCGCCCCCGGACCTCCTCGAAGTCGTCGAGGGAGAGCGGCACCCTCGCGGCATGGGCGATGGCGAGGAGGTGGAGGACGGCGTTGGTCGATCCGCCGATCGCCATCACGACGGCGATGGCGTTCTCGAAGGCCTCGCGGGTCAGGATGCGGCTCGGCCGCAGGTCGGCCCGGACCGCCTCCGAGAGCACGCGGGCCGACTCCGCCGCGCTCTCGGCCTTCTCGGCGTCCTCGGCCGCCATCGTGGACGAGCGGGGGAGGCTCATTCCCATCGCCTCGATCGCCGAGGACATCGTGTTCGCCGTGAACATCCCCCCGCAGGCGCCGGCACCGGGGATCGCCGCCTTCTCGATCGCGACGAGCTCCTCGTGGGTGAGCTTCCCCGCCTCGAACTGGCCCAGGGCCTCGAACACGCTGACGATCGTGATGTCCTGGCCGGCGTGGCAGCCCGGCTTGATGGTGCCCGCGTAGACGAACACCGCGGGGATGTCCAGCCGCGCGAAGGCGATCATCGCCCCCGGCATGTTCTTGTCGCAGCCCCCGATCGCGAGCACGCCGTCCATCGACTGGGCATTGCAGACCGCCTCGATCGAGTCCGCGATGATCTCGCGGGAGACGAGGGAGTACTTCATGCCCTCCGTGCCCATCGAGATGCCGTCGCTCACGGTGATGGTGCCGAACAGCTGCGGCATCGTCCCCGCCTTCCGGAGCTCGGTCTCGGCCCGCTCTGCGAGCGCGCCGATCCCCACGTTGCAGGGCGTGACCGTGCTGTGGCCGCTGGCGAGCCCGACGATCGGCTTCTCGAAGTCGTCGTCGCCGAAGCCGACCGCCCGCAGCATCGAGCGGTTGGGAGCCCTCACGTCGCCCTCGGTCATCACGCGGCTGCGGCGCTCGGTCGTCATCTCACTTCCCCTTCCCCTCGAAGAGAGGCGCGAAGTTCTCGTCGGCGAACATCTTCGCGAACTGGACCGGGTGCAGCTCGACTCCACCCTGCCCGGCGAGGTCCCGGTTCTTCCGCCAGAGAGTCCGGACCTCCTCGTCGAGGTCCTCGGTCATGCCGAGGCGCTGGCGCAGCGTCGCCTTCCAGTCGTCTCCCCCGCCGAACACCCTCTGCACGACCCCCTTCATCGCGGAGCTCTTCTCGGGACCGAGCTCCCCGATGACCGCGAGGACGTAGTTCTCGAGCACGATGAGCAGAGAGCGGCCCGAGTAGCGCCCGGGCTCGCTCTCCCTCTTCGGAAGCATCGGACCTGACCCCCAGCCGCGGCACGCCTTGTAGGGACGCCGGCAATCCTCGGGCCGTGGGCGGCCCGTCGTCCGGGCCCGGGCGGCCGGCCGGCTCGATCATACTCCGTGGGGGCGCGAGCCGCGTCGCACCGGCTCCGGGCGAAGGCCCGTCGCGCCGACCGGCTCAGGCCCGGCGGGCCACGGCCACCAGGCGGCGGGACTCGGGCCCGTAGGGTTCGGCGTCGAGGCTCCCGTAGAGCCTCGTCGCCGCGAAGCCGGCGCGGGCCAGGCGATCCCTGAGCTCCTGGCCCGAGTAGATCGTGTGATGGAAGCGGAAGGTCCGCGCCCGGCCCCGGCGGACCAGGGTCCACTCGTTCCCGACGCGGGTCCAGTCGTCGAGAATCTCGTGACGCTGGACGAGCGTCGTCCCGTCGGGAAGGGCCTCCGACGTCGTCGACTGGAAGAACCGGGCGACGAACTCCTTGCCGGCCACGTCGATCACGAAGGCCCCCCCGGGCTTCAGGCTCGCGAGCACGTTGCGCAGGACGCCGACGTCCTCCTCCTTGTCGTCGAAGTAGCCGAACGACGTGAACATGCTCAGCGCGACGTCGAACGCCCGGGGCCGGACGAAGTCGCGCATGTCCGCTCGCACCCACTCGACGCGCACGCCCGACCGCCGCGCCCGCGCGCGGGCCTTGTCCAGGAGGAAGCTCGTCCGGTCGACGCCGGTGACGGCGAAGCCCCGGCGCGCGAGGGCGATCGAGCAGCGCCCGGGACCGCAGCACAGGTCGAGCGCCGAGCGGCCGCGGGGCCGGGCGAGAGCGAGCGCCCGGTCGACCTCTCCCTCGGCCTGGCGGAAGCGCGACTCGGAGAACATGAACGGGTACAGCTCGCGCCAGAAGGACTCGTCGTCGAACCACTCCTTGCGGCGCTTCGGCACCATCGGCCTCCTCCGACCGAGCCGGAGCGGAGACGCTCGCCACCAGCGGTCAGTCGAGCCGGGTCGCGACCGGGCGAGCACCGCCGTTTGCCGCCCTCCTCCGGGGCACGCCCTTCGGATGGCAATCCTCGCACGCCACGCGGTGAATGTCGTGCGTGCTGTCGGCCGAGCGGAACGTCGTGTCCATCGTCTCGACGTCGAGGCCGCAGTTGGACAGCCGGGGGTGGCAGCCGGCGCAGGAGGCCCGTGTCGTCATCCCGTGGCGGGCGTGGCAGGCGGGGCAGGACAGGCCCTCGTGGACGCCGGTCGGAGTGCGGTCGTCGCCGGAGAAGACCTCGTTCCCCGCGCGGGGCGCGTGGCACTGGTAGCATAGCGCCTGCCGCCGGTCGGGGCTCGTGCGCACGGTCCGGCCCCCCTCGCGCATCGCGGGAAGGGGAAGCTCACCGACCGCGACGTGCTCGAGCGAGCGGCGGTCGTAGAGGGCGAGCGACGGCCTCACGACCTCCTGCTCGGGGCCGGCCACGAGCCCGCGCCGGGTCCGCGGTCCGAGCGGCTCTCCCTCGCGGTGGACGGCGTGGCAGGCGAGACAGGGGACGGCGGGCAGGCCCGCGACCTCCGCGTCGACGAACGTCCACGGTCCCTCGCGGCCGACCGGCGTCACCAGGTCGTCTATCCCTCCGTCGAAGTGCATCGCGTGGCAGCGCAGGCAGTCGTCCATCAGCCGCTGCGCCGCGTTGTGCTCGGGGTTGAGGAAGAGGGCGGCGTACGGGGTGCCGTGGGGGCCGCTCTCCCAGTCGGCGTGCTCCTGACGGTGGCAGGCGGCGCAGTGCTCGACGAGCGGTGCCACGTCCCGGTGGCGGATGCGGATCTGCCCGGGGCTCTCTCCCCGAGCGTGCAGCCAGACGCGCTGGAGGTTCTTGGCGTGCATGCGCAGCTCGGCGGTGAAGGAGCTCCCGTGGCAGTCCCGGCACGCGACGCTGCGGTGGGTCGAGGCGGCCCAGGAATCGACCATCGGCCGGATCTCGTGGCAGCGGCCGCAGCCCGCCCCATCCCCGCCGCCGTAGTGCCAGCTCGTTCCGGCGAGCGCGGCCATCCCGACGACACCGAGGGAGACGAGGGCGAGAGCCGCTTGCTGAAGGCGCCTCACGTCG
>Ga0268386_10002234_pt1 | contig 13683 bp, 9 predicted proteins | sample RVTome_15_FD_200260 | JGI IMG/M metagenome (GOLD analysis project Ga0268386, IMG submission 200260) | Soil microbial communities from uranium-contaminated site in the Upper Colorado River Basin, Wyoming, United States - RVT150D86... ...
CTCGATGAGGACCTTGTACATCGCCTCGGCGTCGGCCACGGCGTACTTGAGGCTGGGGATGGTGCGATGCTCGTAGCGACCGACGCCGATGACGACGGCGTAGGCATCGCGCGTCACCGGGGCCGGGGGCGGCGGGGCCGCCGCCGCCGACCGCTCCAGCGTCACCGTGCGCACGTCCTGGCGCGCGGTGCCGTCGGCCTCGCGGGCGGTGAGCACGATCGTGTTGATCCCCTCGCGCAGCGTCACCGGCGCCGTCACCACGACCGAGGCCTGGGGCCGGGACTCCGCCTGTCGCAGCACCTCGGTGCCGTTGAGCGCCACCGTCACGCTGCCGATCCCGCGGCTCGAGGTCACGACCGCCGCCACCACCGTGTCCGCCTCGCTGACGCGCGCGCCGTCGGCGGGATGGCGCACGGCGATGGTCAGCGGCCTCGTCCGGTCGTAGTGGACGGTGCGCACGTCCTGCCGGATGACCCCGTCGGCGTCGGTCGCCGCGATCACGAGCAGGTTCGCCCCCTCGCGCAGCTCCAGCGAGGCGCTCAGCGACACCGCCGGCCGCGGCGCCGGCTCCTCCAGCCGGCTCACCTCGGCGCCGTTCAGCGTCACGATGACGCGGGCGACACCGCGGCCGCTGGTGACCAGCCCGGCCAGCGCGATCGTGCTGCGGTCCACGCGGGCCTGGTCGGCGGGGCTGGACACGGCGACTGCGGGCGGCGAGGCCGTGGACGGCCGCGTGGCGGGCCGGGGTGCCTCCGCCAGGGGCGGGGCCGGGCTCGGCGTGTCTGGGGACCTCGGCCGGTCGGCCGGCACCTGCGCGGTCGCCGGCGAAGCACCGCCGAGCTCGAATGTCAGCAACGCCTTGCTCGACGCCGACTTGACGATCCGCTGCGTCGCCGGGGCGTACCACCACGTCACCTCGAAGGCGGCGTCCCGGGCGGCCGTCCCGTAGCGCTGCGCCGCGCTCTGGGAGCCGAACTGGCCGGGGATCTCGGGATCGAACACGGCGTGGATCCGCACGGCCTCGAACGTGCCGCCGGCGACGGTCACCCGCTCGGCCCCCTCGACGCGGACGTTGGCGTACACCTCGATGTCGGCGCCGGCGACCCGGACGATCGAGCGCCCCACCCCCCGCTTGCCGGGCTCCAGCGGCCACGACAGGCGCGGCGGTGTCTGGATCTCCAGGGTCTCGGCCCCGCGCTTGACGTACGTGATCGCCAGGTCGCGCGTCAGCCAGATCTCGCGCTCGCCGGCGGCGGTGAACACGTAGGCGTCCCGAGTGAGGCGGTCGAGGCGATACGCCCCGTCGGTGAGGATCCAGGCGTCGCCCACCGCGTAGGTCGGCCGCTCCGCCCGCGGCTGGGCCACCGCCGCCAGCGACGGCAGCCACAGCGCCACGGCCAGGCTCACCAGCCCCCGGCGCGCGACGGCCGCGGGCTTCACCGGCTCTTCACCTTCGCCAGCGGCAGCACCCCCTCCAGCTCGCCCTTCATCACCGGGTGCTGGTTGCCCCCCACCGCCCGTGACTTTGTCGTCACCTGCTGCTCCACGTACTCGTACAGCTCCTGCAACGAGACGATCCCGTCCCGGTTCAGATCCGCCGCCCCCTTGAGCCCGCTCACCAGGTAGTAGGTGAAGATCCCGTGGCCCAGCTCCGGTAGCTCGATCGACACCTCGGCCGGCCGGGAGGCCGTGATGATCGCCCGCCCCTTCGAGCGCGTCAGCCGCTCGAGGAACAGATCGTCGACGGCGCCGGCCCGCGTCCGCTTCGAGGCGAACGTGCGCCCTCCCGCCGCGCCGCTGTAGCAGGCGTCCAGGAACGCCACCACCCGCTCGGCCTCGATCCGGCCGAAGATCGTCTGCAGCTCGTCCATCGGCAGCGCTGTCGAGTACAGGTCGTCGGGATCGGCGTCGCTGGGGATCAGGTACTTGGCCAGCCCGTCGCGCTCGAGCCCGCGCGTGTCCACCTCCGGCGCGCCGTGGCCGGCGAAGAAGATCAGCACGGTGTCGTCCTTCTGAGCCGAGCGCCCGAGGAACGTGCCGAGCGCCCACTTGATGTTGCGCAGCGTCGGCTTGCGCTCGCTCCGGTCCGTCAGCAGCAGAACGTTGTCCTTCTTGAAGCCGACCGGCCCGGTCAGCGTCTGGTAGATGGCCTCCGCGTCGGACACGGTGTACCTCAAGCGCGGGATCGCCACGCTCTCGTACCGCCCGACGCCGATCACGACCGCCCACTGGTTGCGGGCCGGCGCCGGCGGCACGGCCGGGGCCGGCACGGCGGCGACCACCGGCGGCTCGTAGGTGACGGTGCGAATCTCCTGGCGCTGGGCGCCGGCGGCGTCAACGGCGCTGATGACGATCGCGTTGGTGCCCGGGCGCAAGGTCACGGGCGCGGTGACGACGACGGAGGTCTGGGGCGGGCGCTCCGCCTGCTGCGCGACCTCGGCACCGTTGAGCGTCACGCTGAGGCGTGCCACGCCCTTGCCCGAGGTGACGACCGCTGCCACGACGCTCGACTCCTCGGTGAGCCGGGCGCGGTCCTCGGGGAAGCGGACGCCGATCGTCAGCGGCGTCGGCGGGGCGTACTCGACCGTCCGCACCTCCTGCTGGGCTCTTCCGCCGGCGTCGATGGCGGTGACCACGAGGGTGTTCCGCCCCTCGCGAAGCCGGATTGGGAGGTTCAGCGGCAGCGCGGGCAGCGGCCTCGTCTCGTCTCGGCGGCTGACCTCCACGCCGTTCACCGTCACGATCACCTGGCTGACGCCCTGCCCCGCGGCCACGAGGCCCGCCAGTGCGACCGACTCGTGCTCGACCCGCAGGCGGTCGTCCGGTGAGGAGATGCGCACCTCGAGGGCGGACGGCGGCGGGGCCGCCACTCTCGGCGGAGGCGTCGCCGACGGTACGCCCGAACCGGCGGCCGACCGCTCGTAGACCACAGCGCGCGCCTCCTGGCGCGTCTCGCCACCGGCGTCCCTGGCCGTCACGAGCAGGACGTTGCGGCCTTCGCGCAGCGCAAGCGAGGCGCTCAGCGGCACATCCCGGGGCGCGTTCGCGGGTTCGTCGACCTCGAGCACCTCGGCGCCGTTGAGCGTGACGGTCACCCGGCGGACTCCGCGGCCGGAGGTCACCTTGCCGGAGAGCGGCAGCGTCGCGCTGTCAACACGCGTGTCGGCGACGAGCCCGGTGAGCGCGATTGCCAGCGGCGCCGGCTTGTCGACGTCGAGCAGGACCGCGCTGAAGCTGCTGCCTCCGCGGCCACCGAAGTCACGGTCGATCTCCATCTTCACGTACCGGCGCAGCTCGGGCGCATACCAGAGGCCGATCGAGGCCGTCCAAGCGCCTGGATGCGTGGCAGGCCAGCGCAGCCGGGCGCGGTCGGGGGGCGCGCTCTCCAGCGAGATCTTGAACGTCTTGAACGTGCCGGCCGGCACCGAGACCTCCTCGTACTTGTCCACGCTCAGCGTGACGCGTCGGGTGCACGAGGCAGGGCAGTTCGAGGTGATCCAGCGCGGCTCGCCGACGGCGACCTGCCCGACCTTGAGCGGCCACTGCAGCTCCAGGGGCGGGTCGAGGCTGAAGCCGCGAGGGCCGCGGGTCCAGCGAGCCAGGGCCAGGCTCTTCGTGAAGTGCATCTCCTTGCCGGGGCCGCTGGCAAACACGTAGCGGTCGTCCTCGACCCGGACGAGATCCCAGGCGCCGTCGGAGCGAACCCAGCGGTCGCCGACCCGGTAGGTGGGCGGCTCCACCCGGGGCTGGGCCTGGACGATCCCGACCACGAGCGCCAGGAAGAGCAGAACGGGTATCGCTCGCAGCATCTTCACGACGGATCCCTCCCGGGGTGCATCCGCCCGCCGGCCCCGGGACGCTCGGGCGGAGGAGCGTCTCGACAAGCATAGGTGGGTGCGAGCAGATTGGTCAACGATGTTGTGAGGTTTTACAATCCGGCGTGGGAGGCGACATGAGGATAGACCGCCGTCGGCTGGAGCGGACCATCGAGGAGCTGGGCGCCGTGGGAGCCACGCAGCGGGGCGGGCTCAGCCGCCTGGCCCTCAGCGACGAGGACAAGCGAGGGCGGGATCTCGTCGTGGCCTGGATGCGACAGGCCGGGCTGCGCGTCAGCGTGGACCAGATGGGCAACATCTTCGGCGAGCGGGGCGGTGAGCCCGGGCTGCCGCCCGTCATGATGGGCTCGCACGTCGACTCCGTGCCCACCGGCGGAAAGTACGACGGCCAGCTCGGCGTGCTGTGCGCGCTGGAGGTGATCCGGACGCTCGACGACCGGCGCGTCCACACGCGCCATCCCGTGACGCTGGTGATCTTCACCAACGAGGAGGGCGCGCGCTTCCAGCCGGCCATGATCGCCAGCGGCGTGATGGCCGGCAAGATCGCGCTGGAGGACGCCTACAACGCCCGGGACAGGGACGGCCTCCGCCTGGTGGACGAGCTGGAGCGCATCGGCTACCTGGGCTCCGAGCCGTGTGTGCCGCGCCCGCTGCGCGCCTACCTCGAGCTGCACATCGAGCAGGGCCCGCAGCTCGAGGAGGCCGGGCTCTCGGTCGGTGTCGTCGAGGGGATCGTGGCCATCGCCTGGTCGCGGCTGACGATCCACGGCGTGCAGGACCACGCCGGCCCCACGCCGATGCGCATCCGCCACGACGCCCTGGTCGCCGCGGCCGAGGTCGTCGCGGGTGTGCGCGGGATCGCCCGCGAGCTGGGCGGCGACCTGGTCACCACCGTTGGCAGCCTCGCCGTGGCACCCAACATCGTCAACGCGATCCCGGGGCGCGTGGCGCTGTCGATCGACATGCGTGATCCCAGCGACGTGACGCTGGATCGCGCGCGGCCACGCCTGGACCGCCTCGTGGCCGAGGCCTGCCGGCGCGAGGGGGTGACCTACGAGCTGGAACACTACTGGCGAGTGCCCTACACGCCGTTCGACCGGGAGGTCGTCGCCGCCGTCGAGCGCGCCGCCCGGGCGTCCGGCGCGCGCCACCGGCGGATCCTGTCGGGCGCCGGCCACGACGCGCAGTACATGGCCGCGATCGGGCCCGCCGGCATGGTGTTCGTGCCCTCGCGCGACGGGCGGAGCCACTGCGAGGAGGAGTTCACGTCGATGGACGACATCGAGCACGGCGCCAACACCCTGCTCGGCGCCGCTCTCGAGCTGGCGGGGCCAGCCTCGGCGGCGGCGCCCCTGGCGAACCGGGGGTCGTAGTGGAGGCCCGCCAGATCAGCGCAGCAGCACGGCGAGCGCGAGGGCGACGGCCGCGTTGTTGATGACGTGGGCCAGGATGGGCGGCAGCAGGCTGCCCGTGCGCTCGTAGACCCACGCCCACAGCACGCCGGAGAGGAACACGCTGAAGAAGCCGGCGGCGCCGTAGCCGTGTGCCAGCGCGAAGACGACCGCGCTGCCCGACGCGGCCAGCGGCCAGGCCAGCCGCGCCCGCAGCGTGCCGTAGAGCAGACCGCGGAACAGCAGCTCCTCGAAGAACGGGGCGAAGAGGACGGAGCCGAGCAGCGTGACGCCCACGGCGCCCGCCGAGCCCCAGGCGAGGTCGGCATCGAACCACTCCGTCCAGTGCGAGGTCAGCCCCAGCGGCTCGCCGAGCAGCGCGAGGCCGAGATCGATGGCGATGCCGGCCGCGACGAGGGCCAGCGTCGCCTGCACGCACGGCCGCCAGCCGCCGGGCCGCGGCCGCAAGCCGAAGGCCGTCGCGAAGCCGAGGCCGGCCGGTACCAGCAGCGCACGCCACACGAGCAGCACCAGGGGCAGGTACATGAGCGCCTGGTCGAGCGCCTCGGCCAGGAGCGGCTGCTCGGCGAGCCAGTGTCCGCCGACCAGGAGCGTCGACAGGACCAGCGCCGCGAGCGCGCCGCCGCGCACGAGCGTGGCCAGGCCCGCGCCCAGCGACCACGGCGGCGGCAATCGGGCGTCCGCCACCGGCCGCTGGCCGGCGGGCACGTGTCGCATCAGCGCGCACAGCCCGACGAGCCCCAGCATGATCAGGCCGACGTCGAGCGCGGCGATCGCCCGCAACCGCCACAGCAGGGGTGTCGCTCGCCCGGCGATCGCCGCCCGGGCCGTCGCCGCCACCACCGGGTTGTCCAGCCGAGCCGCCAGCCGGAGGGCCAGGACGTCGGCGAACCAGCCCGGCCCCAGCGCGCCCAGCGCCGCGCCCGCTCCCGCCGTGTCGACCTTGCCGGCCTCCAAATACCCCGCGGCGATCGCCTCGCCGTGGCTCGCCAGCGGCTCGCCGCGCACGCGCCACTGCCGCAGCACGCGCTCCAGACGCTCGCGGCGGCCCGCCTCGCCGAGCAGGATGGCCAGGCGCAGGTCCACGTCGGGGGCCAGCGAGTGGGCGGCCAGCTCGTCGTACCACTCGATGGCCTGGTCGATCTCGCTGCCGGCGTCGCTGAGGGTGAGTGCGTAGAAGCGGCGCTCCCACGCCGCCGCGCCGGCGAGCGCGGCCTGCAGGTCCATGGTCCGGCCCACGATCAGCGCCAGCGCGCGCTCGGGATCCTCCAGGCCCGTCAGGCGCGGCTCCCCCGCGTGCAGCCGCACGAGCAGCACGACCAGGGCGATCAGCACCAGCGCCGAGGCCCCGGTGACGACGTGGCCGAGCGCGCGGCGCCCGGGCGCCGCCGACGAGGCGGCCAGGACGACCGGCGCCGGCGGCGGCTCGACCGGGGGGAGGTCCGTGGCCGTGGCTACTCGGCGGGCGGCAGCGCGTCGCCGGTGACGTAGGGCACGATGCGCGGGCGGGGACGCACGCGAACGCGGGCGACGACCGGCAGGTGATCGGACGCGACGCGGGCCAGGCGGCTGCGATGCACGTGGAATTCTTCGCCCTGCAGCTCGACGTCCCAGTAGATGCGGTCGAGACGGAATAGCGGGAACACGGCCGGATGCGTGCGCCGCATCCGCCGCATGGGCGAGGAGAACTCGCGGCGGAAGCCTCGAGTGACGGGCCCGCGGTGCCACTCGTTGAAGTCGCCCAGCAACAGGCGGGGCCCCGCGCAGTCCGCGGCCCGCATGAACGCGTGCAGCAGCTCCACCTGCGCCCGGCGCTCGCGGAAGCCCAGACCGAAGTGGCAGTTGAAGACGTGCAGCGCCGTGCCGTCCACGCCGAGGTCGACGCGCAAGCAGCCGCGCGGCTCCCGGCCGTCGCAGGAGAGGTCGCAGCGCGTGGAGGCCAGCACCGGCAGCCGGGTCAGTACCGCATTGCCGTAGGTGCCGTCACCGAAGGGCCGCGTCTCGCCCATCACCACCGTCATCCCGAGGGCCTCGGCCAGGTAGCGCGCCTGGTCGGCGTGGGCGACGCCGTTGACGCGCACGACCTCCTGCAGCCCGATGACGTCGGGGTCGATCTCCCGGATGACGCGGGCGATGCGGTCGACGTCGCGCCGCCGGTCGAGGCCGACACCGCGATGGATGTTGTAGCTGGCCGCGACGATCGGGGTCACGTCCCGGCCTGGTACTGCACGAAGTGCGGGTAGAGCTGCAGCGGGTGCGTGATCGGCGTGGCCAGCGTCACCCCGGGCGGCACGACGACGAACGTTTGCATCTCGTCCGCGGTGGGCCCCGCGTGGGCGCCCGTCTCGGCGATGAACGACACGTGGCCCTCCGGCGCTTCCAGCCCGTAGAGGACGAGGTCGCCGGCGCTCGGCATCGCCATCAGGTCGCGGATGCCCGCTACCACCAGGTCGAGATCCGCGCGACCGGCGAACGGGCCGCTGCCGAGGTCGGCCAGGCCGTAGCGCTTGCCGCGCCAGTAGCACACCGGGCCGTCCGCCGAGCGCGCCAGGACCAGCCCCATGCCACGGCTGCGCGAGATGCCCTCGACCAGTCCCGGAAACTGCTGCTCGACGCGCTCGAGGGCGACCGGGGCCGGATCGTCGAGGAGATACACGAAGGCGTTGGGGCCGGCCGCGATGACGCGCACGCCCCCCTTTTCGCGAGCCTCCCTCACCTCGCCCAGCAGCCACGGGAAGTCGTGCTCGAGGTAGTTGACGAAGCGCTGCACGACCCCGGGGACGCGGCCGGTGCGCACCGCCTTGATGCCGCTGGCCAGCCGGCGACCCGCGGGCCGTCCGGGCGCCACCTCGTGAGCGCCGGCGGGGTCGAGGAACTCCTCGAAGAGCAGGCGCTCGATGCGCCGGCCCCCGTGCAGGCGGTCGTAGGGAATGCAGTGGGCCTGGCCGTGGTCGGCGAGCAGGTAGATGTCGTAGCGGTGCTCGGGCACGCGCCGGGCCACCCGCCACAGCACGCGCAGCGAGTGGTCGACGGACCGCAGCGCCCGCAGCGCCCGGCGATGTCGGGGGCCCCAGGCGTGAGCGAAGATGTCGTAGTCGAGGTAGTTCACGTACACCGCCGGTGTTCCCGCGTAGAGGTCGCGCGCCGCCGACAGCGTGAACAGCTCGCGGATCCACACCGAGACCCCCACCTTGAACGCCAGCAGCTTCCAGCCGCGCGGCGCGCCGACCGGGTCGGCGACGAACGCCAGCAGGGCCCGGCCGATCTGCCCGGCGGAGATCGCCACGCTCTTGGCGACGACCCAGGTCAGCACCACTCCGGCCGACAGCGCGCGCAGCAGCCCGGGCGCCGAGGGCCGCTTGAGCATCGTGAACGTCAGCAGGCTGTTGGCGGCGCCGCCCGTGAAGACGCAGCCGTACGTGCTGCCGCCGGTCACGATCCCGAGCCGGCCGGCTGCCTGGGTCGCCTCGACGTGGGCGGCGTCGCCCGCCCGCGGGAAGTAGACGTCGCTGCGGCGGCGCTTGTCGTGGTAGTGGAAGCCCGGGATGTCGGGCGCCACGCCGTACATCGCCGCCATCTGGAACGCCGGCGTGGAGGTCGGCAGCCCGACCGACATCGGGTACAGGCGGTAGCCGCCCCGCTCGAGCAGCCGGCGCAGGAAGGGCATGCGCCCCTCGTCGAGGCCGCGCTGCAGCACGGACTGCGACAGGCCGTCGATCTGCACGATCAGCAAGCGGCGGCGGCCCGGCGTCGGCGCCCGGCCGAGCCGCACGCGGCGCACCACCCGGTCGAGCCCGCGCTGGAGAGACAAGACGAGGTCGTCCAGAGGCATCCGTGCTCATTGTACTATCGGCCCCGTCATGCTCCCGCCGATCGTGGCCGCCGTCCGCCGCTTCGTCGACGACGAGGTCCGCCCCGTCGCCGCCGCGCTGGAGCACGCCGACCTCTATCCGCACGCGCTCGTGGCCCGCATGCGCGCGCTGGGGCTCTTCGGCGCGCTGGTGCCGGCCGACCACGGCGGCCTCGGCCTCGACGTGACCACGTACGCGCGCGTGATCGAGGAGCTGTGCCGCGGATGGATGTCGCTGGCCGGCGTGATCAACAGCCACACGATGGCCACGCTCATCGTCCTGCACCACGGTACCGACGAGCAGCGCCGCCGCTTCCTGCCCCGCTACGCGAGCGGCGAGGCGCGCGGCGGCCTCTGCCTCACCGAGCCGCACGCCGGCTCCGACGTGCAGGCGATCCGCACCACCGCCCGCCGTCAGGGCGATCGCTACGTCGTTGACGGCAGCAAGATGTTCATCACCAACGGTCGCGAGGGGCACGCCTTCGCGCTGCTGGCCCTCACCGACCCCCACGCCCAGCCTCGCCACCGCGGCATGTCGTGCTTCATCGTGGAGAAGGGCCACCCCGGCTTCCGCGTCGTGAAGTCGCTCGCCAAGCTCGGCTACAAGGGTGTCGACACGGTGGAGCTCCTGTTCGAGGGCTGTGAGGTGCCTGCCGCGAACCTCGTCGGCGGGGTCGAGGGGCGCGGCTTCGGCCAGGTGATGAGCGGGCTCGAGACCGGCCGCATCAACATCGCCGCTCGCTGCGTCGGCGTGGCCCAGGCGGCCTTCGAGGAGGCGCTCGGCTGGGCACGGGCCGGCGGCACGGCGCCGCCGGCGCTGGCCGATCTCGCCACCGGCACCCAGGCCGCCCGGCTGATCACCTACTGGGCGGCCGGCATGAAGGACCGCCGCGAGCGCTGCGACCTGGAGGCCGGCATGGCCAAGCTGTTCGCCTCGGAGACCGCGCACGAGACGGCCGTGGCCGCCATGCACGTGCACGGCGAGGCGGCGACCCTGCAGCGGCTGACGGTCGAGCGGCACTACCGCGACACGCCGCTCATGATCATCGGCGAGGGCACCAACGAGATCCAGCGCACGCTCATCGCCCGTCAGCTGGTCGAGCGCCACGGCGAGCGGCTGGGCGCGCTCACCTCGCGGGAGGGCGAGCCCGAGGAGCGCCGCCAGCTCGTCCTGGCGGTGCGGCAGTTCGTCGACAAGACGCTCGGGCCGGTCGCCGCCGAGCACGACGCGGCCGGGCGTCACCCGGAGACGATCGTGCGGGCGCTGGGAGGGCTCGGCGTCCTCGGCGCCGTGGTGGACCAGCGCCAGGGCGGCCTGGGCCTCGACCTCGTCACCACCGCGATGATCCTCGAGGAGCTGGGGCGCGGCTGGACGACGGTCGCCGCCGCGGTCGCCGCCCACCTGACGGCGACCTGGGCGCTCGACCGCTTCGCGCCACCGCCCGAGCGCGAGGCCCGGTTGCCCGCGCTCGCGCGCGCGGACGAGCTGGCCACCGCCGTCTTCACCGGCGCCGTCGCCGCGCGGGCCGACGGCGCCGCCTGGGGCTTGACGGGGGCCACCGGCCTCGCCGACAACGCGCCGCGGGCACGCTGGTTCGTGCTGCCGGCCGGCGCGCCCGGTGGACGCCTCGTCGCGCTGGTGGAGCGTGGGACGCCGGGACTGCGCATCGACGAGCCGGAGGCGACGCTCGGGGCGCGGGGCCTCGACCCCTGCCGGCTGGCGCTCGACCGCGCGCGGCCGGCCATGGTGCTCCAGGCCCCGGAGACGGAGGCCGCCGTGCGAGGCTTCGCCGCGCTCGCCGCCGCCGCGGTCGCCGTGGGCCTCGCCCAGGCGGCGCTCGAGGCCGCGCTACGTTACTCGCAGCAGCGCACGACGTTCGGCAAGCCGCTCTGCCAGCACCAGGCCGTCCAGCTCAAGCTCGCCGACATGGCCACCGGCATCACGGCCGCACGCCTGCTCACCTACCGCGCCGCCGAGAGCGAGGCCGGCGGTGCGCTCGACCCGGCCGCGGCCGCGATGGCGCGCCTGCAGGCGGCCGCGGTGGCCGCCCGGGCCACGCTGGAGTGCATGCGCATCCACGGGGGCTACGGCTACGTCGGCGAATTCCCGGTCGAGCGCTTCTACCGTGACGCCCCGCGCCTGCTCTTCGCGCCGGTGGACGACGACACGCTGCGCGCCGACCTGGCCGCTCGCCTGGTCGCAGGGCCGTGACGGCAACCGCGGTCGCGGCGGCGGCCGCGATGGTCGGCGCCACCACCTTCACCGCCTGGGCGCTCTACATCTCGGTCGTCGAGCATCCCGCCCGACTCGACGCGGGTGGCGGCGCCGGGCGCGCGCAGTTCCGCCCGAGCTACCGCCGGGCAGCGCCCTGGCAGGCCTCGTTCGCCGTGATCGCCTGCGCGAGCGGGATCGTGATGGCCATGCTGACGCGGCGCTGGACGTGGCTGGCCGGCGCGCTGGCCATCGGCGCCGTGCTCCCGCTGACGCTGCTGGCGATCATGCCGACCAATCGCCGCCTGCTCGGCCCCGATCCACTCGGCGACGCCGAGTCACTGCGTCTGCTCCGCCGCTGGGGGCGCCTGCACGCGGTGCGCACCGCGCTGGCGGCCGCCGGGCTGCTCGCGTTTCTCTTCTCCCTGGCCCCGCGCGGCTGAGGCCGCGCCACACGGAGGTCGACCAGGTGGGTTACGGACGGTACTTCGAGGAATTCACGGTCGGCCAGGTGCTGAAGCACTGGCCGGGACGGACGATCGGCGAGGCGGACTGCACCTGGTTCGCGCTGCTGACGATGAACCAGCATCCCCTGCACAGCGACGCGCACTACGCCTCCACCCACACCCAGCACGGGCAGCGGGTGGTGCTCGGGCCGCTGGTCTTCTCGATCGGCATCGGCATGACGGTGGCCGACGTCTCGGGCAAGGCCATCGCCAACCTCGTGATCGAGCGGATCGTCCACGAGGCGCCGACCTTCATCGGCGATACGCTCTACTCGGAGTCGACGGTGCTCGCCACGCGCGAGTCGAGGCAGGGCGACCGCGGGACGGTGAGCGTGGAGACCCGGGTGACCAACCAGCGCGGCGAGCGTGTCATGACGTTCACGCGCACCGCGCTGATTCCCAAGAGGAACCACCCCGCCCTCGGCGAAGGAACGCACCCGGCATGACCCGACCCATGCTCGACGGCCTGCGGATCGTCACCGTCTCCCAGTTCGGCGCCGGCCCGTTCGGCACCCAGCTGCTGGCCGACCTCGGCGCGGAGGTGATCAAGGTCGAGGATCCCGCCGTCGGCGGGGACGTCTCGCGGCAGGTCGGCCCCTACGCCGCCGACGGCGACTCGCTCTACTTCCAGTCCTTCAACCGCGGCAAGAAGTCGCTCACGCTCGACCTCAAGCACCCCGACGGCCAGGCGGTCCTGCACGACCTGGTCCGTGTCTGCCATGCCGTCTACAACAACCTGCGCGGCGACCTGCCGGCCAGGCTCGGCCTGACGTACACCGCGCTGCGCGACGTCAACCCCGCCGTCGTCTGCTGCTCGCTCTCGGGCTTCGGCGCCACCGGCCCGCGCGCCGCCGAGCCGGCATTCGACTACCTGATCCAGGGCTACGCGGGCTGGATGTCGCTCACCGGCGAGCCCGACGGGCCGCCCGGCAAGTGCGGCGTCTCCGTCGTGGATTTCGCGGGCGGCTACGCCTCGATGGCCGCGCTGCTGGCCGGCCTCTGGGACGCGCAGCGCACCGGGGTCGGGCGCGACATCGACATCTCCCTGCTCGACACCGCGGTCAGCATGCTCTCGTACTTCGCGATCTGGGCGCTGAACCGCGACTGGCAGGCCGACCGCGTCGCCGACTCCGGCCACCAGTCGCTGGTCCCCGCCCAGAACTTCCCCACCCGGGACGGCTGGATCGTCGTCTTCTGCAACAAGGAGAAGTTCTGGCAGGCGCTGATCGACGTCCTGGAGTTGGCGGAGATCGGCCGCGATCCGCGCTTCGCGACCTTCGCCGACCGGCTCGCCCACAAGGAGGCGCTCCTGCCGGTCCTCCGGGCGCGCTTCGCCGAGCGGACGACCGACGACTGGCTGGCGCGGCTGCGCGGGCGCGTGCCGTGCGCGCCGGTCAACACGCTGGCGCAGGCGCTGCAGGACGAGCAGGTCCGCGCGCGCGGCATGATCGTCGAGGTCGAGCACCCGGCGCTCGGCCGGCTGCGCGAGGTCGCCTCGCCGGTGCGGACCGCGGGCCCCGTGGCCTCCCCACGCCCCGCTCCCCGTCTCGGCCAGCACACCGACGAACTATTGGGGACGCTTCTGCAGTATGATGCCGCCCGCATCGCCGCGCTGCGCGCATCGGGCGCGCTGGGCGGCTGCGCCCCGACCGATGCTGCGGGAGGTCCCTCATGACCGCGCTACGAGCCCTCACCACTCTGGCCCTGCTGCTCCTGCTCACCGGGTCTGCCGAGGCCCGGATCCGTCTGCCGGCGACCACGCTGGCGACGCTGCCCCCGGACGCGCACAACCCGGAGGGCATCGCCGTCGACCGGCACGGCACCATCGACGTGACGACCTTCGACGTCACCAAGGCCGGCGGCCCCG
>Ga0268386_10002235_pt1 | contig 13681 bp, 12 predicted proteins | sample RVTome_15_FD_200260 | JGI IMG/M metagenome (GOLD analysis project Ga0268386, IMG submission 200260) | Soil microbial communities from uranium-contaminated site in the Upper Colorado River Basin, Wyoming, United States - RVT150D86... ...
GTACGGACGGCCATGCTGCGCCAGACGCAGCTCTTCAACATCACAGGCCACCCGGCGATCTCGCTGCCGGTACCCACGGGCGGACTGCCGGTCGGGCTGCAGCTGGTGGGCCGGCTCGCCGAAACGGCCAGGCTGCTGGCCACCGCTTCGGCATGCGAGCGCGCACTGGGTATGATGTCGGGCTGACACCTATGCCGAAGCAGATCTCCGTCAGTGAAGCACACGAGGCGATGCAGCAGGGCGGCACGTACGTCGACGTGCGATCGACCGTCGAGTTCGCGCAGGGGCATCCGGCGGGCGCCGTGAACGTGCCGCTCTTCGAGCCCGACGAGGCGACGGCCGAGATGCAGCCGAATCCGGACTTCATGCGTGTGATGCAGGCGACGTTTCCGCCGGACACCCGCCTGCTCGTCGGCTGCCAGGCCGGCGGCCGATCGGCGCGTGCCGCCCAGATGCTGGAACGCGTCGGGTTCCAGGACGTCAGCAACGTCCGCGGCGGGTTCGGCGGCGCGCGGGATCCCATGAGCGGCCGCGTCTTCGATCCCGGGTGGGCCGAGGCCGGCTTGCCGGTCGAGGAGGGCGCACCCGCCGGCCAGCGCTACGACGACCTGCTCGACGCCGCCGACCGCCAGTCGTGATCACGAAAAGCTTTCACGCCTGGGAACGGCGTCTCGCGTCGGTCGATCAGAACCGCGTCGTGCGCCCGTTCGAGTGGGGCGCGGAGTGGCTCGGGCTCGATCCCGCGCCCGGCCGGATTCGCCAGGCGCTCGCCGACTGGTCGGCGCGTGCGGTCGCCGCGAGCGATCGGTTCTTCGCCGCGCCGCCGATCGACGCGTACGAGCGCAGCGGCGACCTGCTCCGCTTTCCGAGCGCGATCACCACACCGTATCCGGTCAACAACACCGTCACCGTTCGCCTCTTTCCCGCGCGCGAACGCCGTCCGGGCGGCCCGCGCCGCGCGGTGATCGTACTCCCGCAGTGGAACGCCGATCCGGGCGGCCATGTCGGTCTGTGCCGCCTGTTCGCGCGGTTCGGCATCACCGCGCTGCGGCTGTCGATGCCGTATCACGACGGGCGGCGCCCGGCCGAACTGCTCCGCGCCGAGTACATCGTGAGCCCCAACATCGGACGCACCGCCCAGGCCAACCAGCAGGCGGTGCTCGACCTGCGGCGCACGGTCGACTGGCTCGAGCGCGAGGGATTCGATCGGATCGGCGTCATGGGCACGAGTCTCGGCTCGTGTCTCGCCATGCTCGCGATGACGCACGATCCGCGCATCACGGCGGGGGCGTTCAATCACGTGTCGCCCTATTTCGCCGACGTGGTCTGGCGCGGGCTGTCGACGCGGCACGTGCGGGCCGGGCTCGACGGCCACGTGTCGCTCGACGAACTGCGCCAGTACTGGCTGCCGATCAGCCCGTGGCCGTTCATCGATCGGGTCCGGGGCCGGCGTCTGCTGCTCGTCTATGCGCGCTACGACCTGACGTTCCCGGTCGATCTCTCGAAGCAGCTCGTCGGCGAATTCGCGCGCCGCGGCCTGCCGCACGAGCTGGCCGTGCTGCCCTGCGGCCACTACACGACCGGCCGGGCGCCGTTCAAGTTCATGGACGGCTACCTGCTCACCCGCTTCCTGGTCGCCAACCTCTGACAGCGCGCGTCGCGTCGGGTAGGATGGCCGCGGCATGAAGGCGATCCGGTTTCACGCGCACGGCGGCCCCGAGGTCCTGCGCTTCGAGGATGCGCCCGATCCGGAGCTCCGGCCCGGGTGGGTGCTGGTCCGCGTCCGTGCCTGCGCGCTCAATCGACTCGACATCTGGCAGCGGCGCGGCCTCGATCGCGTGAAGATCCCGCTGCCCCATATTTCCGGCGCGGACGTCGCCGGCGTGGTCGCGCAGGCCGGCGACGGCGTCGCGGGCTGGGGCGCCGGCGATCGCGTCATGCTGCAGCCGGGCCTGAGCTGCGGCGTCTGCGCGCCGTGTCTCTCCGGCCACGATAACTTCTGCCCGCGCTATGACGTGCTCGGGTATCAATCGAACGGCGGCTACGCCGAGCTCGTCTCCGTGCCCGCCGCGAATCTGATCCGCCTGCCCGACAGCATCGACTTCGTCCGCGCGGCGGCGTTCCCGCTGACCTTCCTCACCGCGTGGCACATGCTCCTCGGCCGCGCGCTGCTCACCGAGCGCGATACGGTGCTGGTGATCGCGGCCGGCAGCGGCGTCGGACAGGCCGCCGTGCAAATCGCGAAGGCGATGCGCGCCACGGTGCTCGCCACCGCGGGCGGAGCGGACAAGACCGCGCGCGCCCGCGACTTCGGCGCCGATGCCGTCATCGATCATCATGGCGAGGACGTGGTCGCGCGCGTGCGCGAGCTCACGGGCGGCCGCGGCGTCGACATCGTGGTCGAGCACGTCGGGCAGGCGACGTGGGACCGCAGTGTGCGATGTCTCGCGCGCGGCGGCCGGCTCGTCATCTGCGGCGCCACGACGGGACACGAGGCGCACGTCGATCTGCGGCATCTGTTCGCGCGCCAGCTGTCGATCCTCGGGTGCTACATGGGCGCGAAGCCGGAGCTGCTGCGCGCGTCGCAGTTGTTCGTCCGAGGCGTTGTCGGGCCGGTGGTCGATCGCACGTTTCCGCTGTCCGAAACCGCTCAGGCGCACCGACACCTCGAGGCGTCCGCGCACTTCGGCAAAGTAGTGCTGGTGCTAGACTGACGGGTCTATGAGCGTCGCCAGATTCAGTGTCAGCCTGATCGGCGTGATCGGGCTGCTGGCGGCGATGGTGAGCGGCGCAATCGTCTGGCTGCTCGTCACCGATCCGGTGCAGGTCGCCGACGCGGCGAAGGCCGCCTCATCGGGCGATCTCTCCCCCATCGTGCAGGCGATTGGCGCCGTGCTGTTCGACGCCCTGCGCGGGTTGTTCAAGTTTCTGTAAGGTCTTTCTCAGAACGCCGGCGTCTTCATCACCACGGGCCATCCGAGCCGCTCGAGCGGGGCACGGCACTGCTCCGCGTCCCCCACGACCACGATCGTCGACGCGTCCGGCCTGAGCACGGCGCGGGCGGCGCGCGCGACGTCGGCGGCCGTCGCGGCATCGATGCGCGGGACGAACTCGTCGTAGGTCCGCACGTCGAGTTGATGCGTCACCAGGTGCGCCGCCGCGCGCGCCAGCTGCACCGCCGTCTCGAAGTGCCGCGCGTATCCGCGGGTGAGCGATGACTTCGCGCGCGCCAGCTCGTCGTCGCCGAGCTGCCCCGGATCCCGCAGGCTGGCGAACTCGCGCCGCACCTCGGCGGCGGAGTCCGCGGTCGCCTCGGTGGCCACGCTCGTCTCGCACGCGAAGCTGCCGGCGCTGCGGCGGAACTCGAAGGCCGTGCGCACGCCGTAGGTGACGCCGCGATCCTCGCGGAGCGTGCGGTTCAGGCGGCTGGTGAACTGGCCGCCGAGCACCGCGTTCATCGCGACGAGCGCATGGTACGCCGGCGTCCGGCGCGGAGGACCTTGATGGCCCACGCGCAGTTCGGATTGGGCGGCACCCGGCCGATCCACGAGCAGCACCCGCCCGACGGCCGGCGCATCAGGCACGCCGACGTCGTGCTGTCCCAGCGGCCCTGATCCGCGCCAGCCGGTGAATGCGGGGTCCACCGCCGCCCGCACATCGTCGTGCGACACGGCGCCGGCGACGATCAACGCGGCTCCGGCACTCGCCAGCTGGGCCGCCCAGAATTCGCGCGCCTCGTCCAGCTGACAGCCGTCGAGCGCCGCAATCGTGCCCAGTGTTCCGTGGCCGTACGGATGCGCGCCGTAGACCGCCTCGAGAAACACGCGATCCGCCGCGGCGCCCGGCGAGCGGCTCAACTGGCGCAGACGTGCCGTGCGCAGCTCGCGCACGCGATTGAAGTCCGCCTGCTCCAGCCGCGGCCGCATCACGACGTCGCCAATCAATGAAATCGCGGCCGGCAGATGGCGCGTCAGCGTCGTCACGCCGAGCGTGGTGACGTCCGCGCCGACTTCGACCTCCAGCTCGCACCCGAGCCTCGCAAACGCGTCGGCCAGTTCGAGGGCATCCCGTGCACCCGCGCCTTCATCGAGCAGGTCCGAGGCGAGACCCGCGAGACCGGGCCGCGCGGCCGGATCGGCCGAGCTGCCGCGATCGAGGACCAGCATGGCCGCGGCCACCGGGACACCCGGCCGTGGGATCGTCCAGAGCTCGAATCCGGGGTGCAGGGTGTCGCGGAGAACGGTCGGGAAGCGGACGCTGACGGCCGGTCCGACCGGCGGCGCTTCCAGCCGGTCGATCACGAGCCGACCTCGATGGCGGCGCCCGCCGCGTCAGGCGCGAGGTCGCGCCGGCCCTGCGGGACGACGCTCAACGCCACGGCGAGCCGGGGATCGAGCCAGCGGCCGACGCTCGTCTGCAAATCGCGCGCGGTGGCGTGAAGATACCGCTGCAGATCGGCGGCGAAGTAGCCCGGGTCGCGCTTGTAGACGTTGTAGGCGTTCAACTGATCGGCCTTGCCGCCGAAGCCGCCGAGCGTCTGCAGCCGGTAGACGAACGCGGCTCCCGACTGCGCGCGCCCGCGCGCGAGTTCCGCCTCGTCCGGACCGGACGCACTGAAGCGGGCCAGCTCGTCGAAGATCGCGGTTTCGAGCTCGGCCAGCGTCCGGCCGGGCGCCGCGGTCGCGATGATCTGGAACGTCCCCGCCAGCTCGCGCGATGTCTGCGCCGCCGCCAGTTCCGCGGCGATGCGCGTGTCGTGCACCAGCCGCTTGTAGAGCCGCGAGGTCGGCCCGTTGCCGAGAATGTCCGCGGCCAGATCGAGCTCCGCGTCACCCGGCGCGAACAGCGCCGGCGATGGCCAGGCGAGATAGAGCCTCGGCAGCTCGACGCGATCCTCGATGACGAGCCGTCCAGCCCGCGGCCGCGGCACCGGCGCGACCACCGGCCGCACCGGCTCGCCCGCCGGAATCCCGCCAAAGTACTCCTCGGCCAGCGCGAAGGCCTCTTCAGGATCGATGTCGCCGGCGATCGCCAGCGACGCATTCCCGGGATGGTAATAGCGCGTGAAGAACGCGCGCACGTCGTCGATCGTCGCCGCGGCGAGATCGGCCGGGTGGCCGATCGTGGGCCAGTGATACGGGTGACTGGCCGGGAACACCGCCTCGTGAATCGCGAACGACGCCAGTCCGTACGGACGGTTCTCGTAGTTCTGGCGTCGCTCGTTGAGCACCACGGCACGCTGCGTCTCGAACCGCTCGGCCGAGAGCGCCGGCAAGAGCCAGCCCATGCGGTCCGATTCCATCCACAACGCGAGCCGGATCGCGTTTTTCGGCACCACTTCCCAGTAATTCGTCCGGTCGGTGCTCGTCGATCCATTCACCGCGGCGCCGGCTTCCTGGAGCGGTGCGAAGTAGCCGCGCGGCTGATGCGCCGACCCTTCGAACATCAGGTGCTCGAACAGGTGCGCGAGACCCGTTCGATCGGGCCGCTCGTTTTTCGAACCGACGTGATACCAGACGCTCACGGCGACGAGCGGCACGGCATGATGCTCGTGCACGATCACGTCCAGCCCGTTCGTGAGCGTGCGCTTGGCGTAGTCGACCTGCATCAGGAGATGTCCCGCAGCGGGATTTCTTTCCGCGCGAACGAGGCAATCGACACGCGTTGGGCAATGCGCGCGGCGATCTCCGACAAGGCCCGTCCCGGCGCCGATTCGGGATCGCCGATGACGATGGGGACGCCCTGATCGCCGCCGGTGCGAACCGGCTCGTGGAGCGGAATCCGGCCGAGGAACGGGATGTTCATGTCCGTCGCGAGCTGCTCGCCGCCGCCCTTGCCGAAGATGTCGCTTTCGCGCCCGCATCCGGGGCACACGAAGTGGCTCATGTTCTCCACCAGCCCGAGTGGCGGAATGTTCAGCTTGCGGTACATCGCCACCGCGCGCCGGGTGTCCGCCAGCGACACCGTCTGCGGCGTCGTCACCAGCACCGCGCCGGCGACCGGGACGCTCTGGCTCAGGCTGAGCGCGATATCGCCGGTACCGGGCGGCATGTCCACGAGCAGATAGTCGATGTCGCGCCAGCGGACATCGCGAAAGAACTGTTGAATGGCGCCGTGCAGCATCGGGCCGCGCCAGATGACCGGCGCGTCGTCCGCCGTGAGGAAACCCAGCGAGACCACCTGCAGCCCGTACCGCTCGGCGGGCACGATCTTCTGGCCGTCGGTCTCGAGCTGCGTCTTCAGCCCGAGCATGATCGGCACGTTCGGTCCGTACATGTCGCCGTCGAGCAGCGCGACGCGGCTGCCGCGCTGTGCCAGCGCCACGGCCAGATTGACCGCGACCGTGGTCTTGCCGACGCCCCCCTTCCCCGCGCCGACCGCGATGATGTTCTTCACGCCCTCCACCGGCAGGCGCCCCATCTCCGGGCGCGGCACGGCGCGCACGCTCGCGGTCATGTCGATGCGCACGTCGGTGACGCCCGGCAGCGCCGAGACCGCCGCATGCGCCTGATCGCGCAGGAGGTCCTTGACCGGACAGGCAGGTGTCGTCAATTCAATCGTGAAGCCGACGCGGCCGCCCTCGAGCTGCACGTTCTTGACGAACCCGAGCGACACGATGTCCTTGTGCAAATCGGGATCGCGCACCACGCGCAGCGCATCGAGCACCGCGGCTTCGGTCACAGGCATTGCAATCATTGTCCCCCATCCAACTGCTGCTCGACGAACTCGCCCAGATAGGGCAGCTTATACCGTTCGCCGCGGAGCGCCTTGAACATCAACCGGATCCAGATCACGACCGCGGTGACGATCGCCGCGACATACAGGAGCCCGCCCACGAGCGGCATCGCTAACAGCATCAACGCGAGGATGCTCGCGACGATCGAGAACACCACGGCCTGCAAGGCATGAAAGCGCACGAACGGCCGGTCCTTGTCGAGCAGCAGGAAGATGATTCCCGTGATCGCGCCAAGCGAGTACGACAGCGCCGCGGCCAGGTGCGCATCCAGCCGGGTTCCCGATTGAGGCGAGGCGGGCGGGCCTGTCATGCGCCTTCCACGGTCGGACCCGGCAGCGGCGCGCGCGGCGGCCGGCCGAACTCGCGGCGCGCATCGTCGTTCAGCAGCACCCAGAACGTGTAGATGCCCAGCGCCGTGCCGAACGGGACGAGCACCATGTCGGGTCCGGCCAGCACCAGCGCGGCCAGCCGGCCGCGCTGGCGGCGCCGGCGCAGCATGCGTCCGACCACGATGAACAGCACGCCGCCAAGTGCCAGCGGAGTCCCGCACACCGCGAGCAGGATCGCGGCCGCCTGGGCCGAATCCCCGGCGCCGGCGGCCTCGCCCACCGCCACGCGGGTCCCCGCCGCGAGCACGAGCAGCGACACGCCCGTCAGGACGCCGAACGCGCCCCAGACGGCATGGAGCCACCCAAGCAGATCGACATGCAGCCGCATGGGCTGTCGGGACTCGCGAGGATCCTTTAGCGGGCGATCGTAAAGAAGGCGGCCTGCATGCGCGCGACGATCGGCGTCATGTCCACGAAGTCGATCGCGGCATCCACCGATTCGGGCAGCGCCGGCGCAGCGGCGGTTTCGGCGAGGCTCGAACCGGACGAGCCGGGGCCGTGCCGGAAGTCCGGATGGCTCGGGCCGGATCGGCGGGCGCACGCGCGCCGGATCTCACGCGCCGAGGCGTCCTCCGGAATGCCGATGATGTCGAAATAGTCGTGCACGGCTGTTGCCTGCCACTCTCTCGCCCGGTCGCGAACCGCGCACCAACCCGGCGCGTGCGTTACCGCGCCCCGAGCGTCGTCAGCAGCTCGCGGCGCGACACCTCGTCGACCGAATCGAGGTCGACCGTGCTGTCGCACTCATCGCAGAGCACTTCCACGAGCGCCGGCCGCCCTTCCTCCTGCGGTGGCTGGATCTGACCATCGGCAACGCGCAATAAATGCATTTGCAGGGTCTTTACGAGGAAATTCTCGGCATTCCCGCAGTTCGGACACGTCAGGGGCAATCGCGCTCTCCGTTCGGCCTTCCGGTCCAGGCCGCCTCCAGAGAGTCTATAGCACGCTCCCCTGCTCACGCGTACACGATTTTGTGGTCGATCGACGGCAGCCCGAGCGCAGCGGCGAGCGCGGACGCGTACAACGATGCCTGTGCGCGGTGCTCCGGTCGCGCCGCACCCGTCTTGAACTCCACGACGGTTGCCTGGCCGTCAGGAGCCATGACGACACAGTCGATGACGCCCCGCAGGAGCACGTCGGGCCGGTCGTCAGGCACGAAAGTGAACGGCACTTCGTACAGGCACTGACCGCTGCCGAGCAGCTGCATGACGTCCGCACGGCCTCGGAGCCGGGCGTACAACTCGGCCGCGGCAGTGGCGAAGGCATCGGGATCATCCACATCGACCATCTCGGCAGGTTTGACCAGGCCGGCAACCGTGTGCCTGAGCGCAGGCACATCCAGCGGAAGGCTGGTCGCGCGCTGAAACAGGCGATGGACGATGGTGCCAAGCAGCCGATCGCTGGCCGCCGCCAACGAGCGCGGCGGACTGCCGGCTTCGAGGGTCCCAGGCGAATCGACGCCGGTGACGCTCGCCCGAACCGGGCCGGGAACGCGAATCGTGGGCGTATCGATCACCGGCCGGGCGCCGGGGATCGCATCCGGCGCGGGCGCGATTGTGTCGATCGGCGAACATGCGGGACGGCAGACTCGAAAATCAAAACTCCCCGTCCGATGTTCCCAGCGCACATACTCGTCATCCTGTCCGGGGACGCCTCCCGGCGCGCCAGGTGACGAGGCGGCGCCGAAAGCCGCCGCCAGCGACGGGGGCAGCAGCGCCGCGAGACTGCGCTGAGGCCGGCGCAATGTCCCGGCCTCCGTTTCCCCGGCCAGGTAGAGACGATCGCGCGCGCGCGTGACGGCCACGTACAGCAGGCGGCGCAGCTCCTCGGTTTCTCGCTGCTCTTCGATCTCCGTTGCCGCCGACGATCCGAACGCCACGACGGGCTCGTCGCCGGGTCCCCGCTCGATGACCGAAATGCCTGCCGCGCGCCTTCGCCCCGGCTGATGCAGATTGACGACGACGACGACGGGGAACTCGAGCCCTTTCGCGGCGTGGATGGTCATGAGGTTCACGGCGCCCGCGGCCTCCACGACGGCATTCGATTCCTCACCGGCGCGGAGCGTTTCGAAGTAAGAGGCGAGCCGCTCGAGCGTCGCATAGCCTCGGCTGCCGACGCGCCGCACGACGGTCCGCACCTTCTTCACGTTCTCGCGCGCCTGCCTCGAGCGCCGCCCGCGCAGCTCGAACGCGTACGTCGACTCGCGAAGGATGACGTCCACGAGCTCGGCGGGCGGCACCCGATCGGCCAGCGCGAGCCATTGCTGCGACGCCGTCCGCGCCCGCTGCAGCACCGCGAGATCGAGCGCGTCCAGGCCGGCCGCGGACGGCTCGAAGCCAGGGTCGCGCACCGCGCGCGAAAAGGCGGGCGCAAGCCGCGCAAGACCGGCGTCGGACAGCCGCACGAGCCGCGACCGCAGCCATTCGGCCGCCCGGCGGTCCGACTCCGGGCGCGCCAGAAATCGCAGCAGTGCCTGCAAGTCCTGCACTTCGGGCGCATCGAAGAACCCGAGTCCCTTGTGGACGTACGTCCTGATCCGCCGCGCCTCGATCGCCTCTTCGAAGGACTGATGGCCCGTGCGGGCGCGGAACAGAATCGCGATGTCATCGGGAACGATCCGTCGCGGCGGCCCTTCGCGATTGCGCACGACGGCTCCGGCCAGCAGCCGCTCGATTTCCCGGGCGACAGCATCCGCGCACGCCTCCATGGTGGGCTCGCCGATCAGGCCGAGCACGGGATGACCGTCACGGCGCGCGCCCGGACCGACGTCGCCCACGGGAAAACGGTCGTGCTCCGTGTACCGGAACCGCTCCGGCAGATCGTCGGGCCCCTGCATCTCCTCCGACAGCGCATTGACGAACGCGAGGAGCTCAGGCACCGACCGGTAGCTGGCGACAATCGTCCGCCGCGCGGCTCGCGCCGGCCGGAGCGCGGTGATGCGTCGAGCGGCCTCGTCGAGCAGCGTCACGTCTGCGTGCCGGAACCGGTAAATCGACTGCTTGCGGTCGCCGACCACGAAGATCGACGTCGGCGCGTCCACGACCCCCTCGCCTTCTCCCCAGGCGTCGATCAGCCGTGAGATGAGACGCCACTGCAGCCGGCTCGTGTCCTGGAACTCGTCGATGAGCAGATGGTGGTAACGCGCCTGCAGCTTGAGGCGGCTGCGGGCAAACTCTTCCTGCCGGTCGAGCAGCCGCACGGCGCGGGACAGCATGCCGGCAAAATCGAGCAGCGTGTGTTCCTGCAACAGCTGCTCGTACTGCCGCAGGGCGATCGTCAACACGCGAAGCACGCCGCGCGCGAGCAGGGTGTCGACGTCGGTGTCCAGCGCGCCGATCGCGGCCGCCACCACGGATGCGGTCTGCCGCACGGCGGCCTCGTGCCGCTTCCGCGCGGCCGGCGAGGCGAACAGGCCGGCCGTGATGCGGCGCGGCAATCGCTGGCGCGGCGTGCCCTGCTTCGTGAGGAAGTAGCGCTCGAGCCGGCGGCGCAGCTCCTGCGCGCGCGCCGGATCGTCGTCCGCCGTCCACGACGGCAGCGCGATCAGATCGGCGCGCACGTGCGCAAACGCCGGTGAGGCGAGCGGACCATCGTCCAGCAGCGCCCCGCGATGGCTCGAGTGCAGCAGCTCGCGTTCGAGCCGCCTCGCGAACGTCAGCGCCGCCTGCGAGGCGTCGGCCGTGTGGCGGCGACGAGCGACGAACGCGGCCACCGCGGGCAGCGCGATCTCGCGCCGATCGATGAGCTGGCCGATCGCCCGCCGCAGCACGGGCAGCTTGATGCGCGCAAACAGGAGACGTACGCACTCGTCTTCGACCAGCAGCGGCCGGACCACGCGAAACGTCAGATCGAGCGCCTCGTCGGCGAACCGCGCCATCTCGGTCTCGTCGGCGACGTCGAATCCGGGATCGACGTCGGCTTCGAGCGGGAACTCGCGCAGCAGACTGAAACAGAACGCGTCGATGGTGGAGATCTCGATGTCCGCGAGACGGTCGCGCAGTCTCGACCAGACCGGCGGCGCCAGCGTGCCGTCGGCCGCGCGGCGCCGCAGCTCGGCAATCACGCGGTCGCGCATCTCGGCCGCGGCCTTGCGCGTGAACGTCATCGCGAGGACGTGGCGGGGATCGACGCCGGCCTGCATCAGCCGGACATAGCGATCGACGAGCACGCGCGTCTTGCCCGTCCCGGCGGAGGCTTCGAGCACCACGTCGTGCGCGGGATCGATCGCGTACTCCCGTGCCGCCTGATCCGGCGGCGCCGGCACGGAGGGCGGCGGATCAAACAGGCTCGGCTGATCCGTCTTCGTCGTCCTCAACGAGATACTCCTTGCGGCAGACGCCGGCCTGCGCGCACCACTGGCACTCGGCCGGCCTCAGTGGCCGTGCTGGAAAACGGCCGGACTCGATGCCGGCGACGGCGGCGGCAAATGCACCCGCAAGCGCGTCGACGGCCGACGGCATCGCCTCGCGCCCCCGCTTGACCGGTCCGTCGACCTGCCACGGATCCCCGAACGCCAGGTACCGCGCCGAGTGCACCGGAGGCGGCGGCTGGTCCGGCTCCTGCAACAGGCCGCGGGCGCAATGGGCGTACACCGCGACCTGTACCGAATGGTCGAGATCCGGCATGCGGCCGAGTTTGTAGTCGACGACGCGGATCGATCCCTTGTCGAGCACATCAACGCGATCGGCCGTGCCCCGGACCTCGATGCGCCGCGTGGCGCCCTCGTTCGGGACCGGAAACGCGAACACGCCGCTCACATCGACCTCGAGCAACCGCCGCCTGACGGCGATGTCCTCCTCCACTTCGATCTCGAAGACGCGCTCGGCGAGGCCCCGGGAGACAATCGATCCAAGCCATCGTGCCTGCTCGAGGGCGCGATCGGGCGCCGGCAGCGGCGCCAGCAGCTCGCTGGCGAGCGTCCTGAAGCGCGTCAGGGCCTCAGGCAGGTTGTCCGCTGTGATTGCGCCGAGACCCGCGCCATCCCAGTCGCGATAGAAACGCTCGAACAATCCATGCAGCATCGTGCCGCGTTCGAGCGGCGTCAGCCCCGACGACTCCTCGGGTTCGTCCGGCAGTCCGAGCACGCTGGCAGCGAAGTACTTGAAGGGACAGTCCACGTATCTGTCCACCTGGCTGACGCGATAGGCCCGCGGCGTCTGCGGCCCGATGATGCCGCGATAACGCGGCGCGTCCAGCGCGCCGCGCGCATGCCGCAGCGCGAGCCACGCGGCGCGGTCGGGATCGAGGGCGGACGGCACCGCGTCCGCCTCCACGATCTCGTCCACGAATGCCACGGGCGCATCCGGGACGTCATGCGGCTGCGTGGGCAGCGGCCGCGCGCTTTCGATCAGCGGCGAGCGGGCGACGATCGTGTCGCCCTCCAGCTGAAACGCATGCAGCCACGTGCGCGCGGACGCGAGGCGCAGGAGATCCTGGAACGCCGCATGCTGCGCGCGCCGGCGATCCGATGCCTGCGGCCAGGAGAGCGCCCGCAGCAGCGAGCTCGTGTAGAACAGGCTGCCGCGGGCCCGATCGGCCCAGTCCGTGTCGACCAGGCCCACCAGGTGCACGTCGGCGAAGTCGCCGAACCGTGCCGCGACCGCGTCAACGAAGTGGACACCGCTGCCGCCCTGTCGGGGCGCGAACGTCTGCGACTCCAGCAACTGGTGCACGAGGGCCGTGAGCGTCTCGGGATCGCGGCGGGCGTTGTCGTGCGTACGGAACGCCTGCTCCAGCGCTTCGAGCGCGCCGAGCACCGCGGCGCGGGCACGTCCGTGGCGGTCGCTCCACGAATCGGTTTCCGCCGGCCGTCGTTCGTGCCGCCGCAGGAAGGTTGAAATCGCGCCGATCTGATCGCCGGCAGCGCCTGCGTCCACGAACCCGCGCAGCTCGTCGTGCAGCCCCGCGGCGGCGCGCGCGGCGCGTCGCGCCGAATCGAGCCGCACGGCCGATGTTCGACCGGGCCGCGACGCCTCGACTTCCGCGACAAAGGTGAATGCCTCGCCGGCGGCCCGGCGATCGATCAGGACGTGGTCGAGCGCGGCGGCGTCCTCGAGCCCCACGTCGAGGCCGTCGATGCGGATGCGCAGCAGCCGCGATCGCAGCAGCGCCATCATGGCCGTGCGGGAGCCGCCGGTCCGCGCGGCGGTGAGCACGAGATCGAGCAGCGCCGCGTACGGCTCGCCGGCCAGCGGCAGCGCGTCGAACGCCTGGTACGGCAGTCCCGCATCGCTGAGCGTCTGCGGCGCGAGGTACAGGTACGGCAGCGGCCGGTGAAACACGATGGCGGTCGGCTCCCGCAGCGCGCCATCCTGCGCCGAGGCGCGGTGCAGGATGATGCGCGCAACCGATTTCAGCTCCTCTTCGCGATCGCGGTTCACGAAGCAGACGTCATCGTCGCCGCGGGTCGCCGGCCGCACGAGCACCCCCGGACGCTGTCGCGGCGCCGCGCGGTCGCGGGGCCGTTCCTCGATGCCCGGCAGCTCCTGCTCCAGACGCTCGCGAAAACCGGCATCGTGCAGCTCGTCGGTGACCACGACCTCGATGCTGTCGATCG
>Ga0268386_10002236_pt1 | contig 13675 bp, 11 predicted proteins | sample RVTome_15_FD_200260 | JGI IMG/M metagenome (GOLD analysis project Ga0268386, IMG submission 200260) | Soil microbial communities from uranium-contaminated site in the Upper Colorado River Basin, Wyoming, United States - RVT150D86... ...
CGCGGGCTTCGTGCTCCGCGCGGTGGCGGGCGCCGAGGCCATCGCGGTGGAGATCTCGGGCTGGCTCGTGATCTGCACGATCCTGGTCGCGCTCTTCCTCGCCCTCGGCAAGCGCCGGCACGAGTATCGGACGCTCAAGGGCGACGCGGCGGCACATCGGCCCATCCTGGCCGAGTACAGCGAGGGCTTCCTCGACCAGATGGTGGCGGTGGTCACCGCCTCCACCGTGACCGCCTACGCGCTCTACACCATGTCCCCGGAGACGGTGGCGAAGTTCAACACGCGGCTCCTGCCGGCGACCCTGCCCTTCGTGCTCTACGGCGTCTTCCGCTATCTCTACCTGCTCTACCGTCGGGACATGGGCGGCAACCCCTCCGACCTCCTGCTCAACGACCGCGCGCTCCTCGTCAATACCGGGCTCTGGATGCTGGCGCTCTTCGTCATCATCTACGGTCCGGTCTGGGGGCCCGCGTGGCTCGCGCGGGGGATGCCGTGACCGAGCTCCCCCTCGAGGAGGTGACGGGGTGGGGTCGCCATCCGGTGGGCCGCGGGCGGGTAGACCGCTCCGATGGGCCGGGGCTGCCCGCGGGCGAGGATCCGCTGGTCGTGCGCGGCCTGGGCCGCGCGTACGGCGATGCCGCGATGCCGGCGGCGTCCGGCGGGCTCGTGGTGGACCGCACGCGCGCCGACCGCATCCTGGGGTTCGACGGCGACACCGGGCGACTCACCTGCGAGGCGGGGTTGGGCCTCGCCGACGTCCTGCGGGTCTTCGTGCCGCGCGGCTGGTTTCCGCCGGTCACGCCCGGCACCAAGTTCGTCACGGTCGGGGCCTGCGTCGCGTGCGACGTCCACGGCAAGAACCACCACCGCGACGGCTCCTTCGGCAACTTCCTCGAGCGTCTCGTCCTGGTCACCGCCGACGGCCGGCGCGTGGAATGCGGGCCCGCCCGGGAGCGCGAGCTCTTCCTCGCCACCGTGGGCGGCATGGGACTCACCGGTCTCATCGTGGAGGTCACGCTGAAGCTCCGCCGGGTCGAGTCGCCGTGGATCGTGCTGGAGACGGTGGGTGTCGACGGACTCGAGACCATGCTGGCCGGGCTCAAGCGGAGCGCGGACGACTGGCCCTACACCGTCGGCTGGATCGATTGCCTGGCCCGGGGACGCGAGGTCGGCCGCGGGGTTCTCATGCGGGGGCGTCACGCGACCGCGATGGAAGCGGCCGGACGCCGGCGGCCGCGCGGGCTGCCGCTGAGCGTGCCGGTGGACGCGCCGGAGTGGCTGCTGAACCCGCTCTTCATGCGCTGGTTCAACTATCTCTATTACCGGCTCCACGGCGGGACGCTCAGGCGGCGCCTCGTCACCCACGAGCGCTTCTTCTACCCGCTCGACGCGGTGGGGCAGTGGAACCGGCTCTACGGCCGCCGTGGCCTCCTCCAGTACCAGTGCGTGTTGCCGCGCGCGGCGGGCGCCGCGCCGCTGGTCGCGATCCTCGACCGGCTGGGCGCCGCCGGGGCCGCCTCGTTCCTGGCCGTGATCAAGGACTGCGGGCCCGCCTCCGACGCCTACCTGTCGTTCCCGATGGAGGGCACCACCCTGGCGCTCGACCTCGCGTACCGCGGCGCGCCCACCGAGGCGCTCATCCACGAGCTGAATACGGTGGTGATCGCCCACGGCGGGCGTGTCTACCTCGCCAAGGACGCGGTGACCCGCCCCGAGGACTTCGCGCGCATGATGCCGCGCCTGGCCGAGTGGCGCGCGGTGCGCGACCGATGGGATCCGGGCCACCGGTTCCGCTCCGCCCAGTCCGTCCGGCTCCTCGGGGACCGCGCGTGAAGGTCGCCTTCGTCGGCGCGACCCGCGGCATGGGCCGCGCCCTGGCGCGGGCGCTCGCCGAGCGCGGCGACTCCGTGTTCCTGCTCGGCCGCGACGCGGCCGAGCTGGCGCTGTCCGCGCGCGACCTGGAGGCGCGCGGCCCGCGCGCGCCGGTCGGCCATGCCCCGCTCGACCTCGGCCGGCCGGCCGGGTTCACGGCCGCGCTCGACGCCGCCGACCGCGGCCTGGGCGGCCTCGACGCCCTCGTGGTGACCGGCGGGGCCTTCGGCCGCCAGGAGGATCTGGCCGCCGATCCCGCACGCCTGGCCGCGCTCCTCGAGGTCAACTTCACCGGGACCGTGGTGCTCTGCCAGCAGGCCGCCGCGCGGCTGGCCGCCCGGGGCGGGGGACTCGTCTGCGCCTTCAGCAGTGTGGCGGGGGACCGCGCCCGGCGGAGCAACTATCTCTACGGCGCGTCGAAGGCGGGCCTCTCGGTGTTCCTCGACGGCCTCGACCTGGCCTATCGCGAGCGCGGGGTGCGCGTGCTCTGCGTCAAGCCCGGCTTCGTCCGGACCGCGATGACCGCGGGGCTACCCGTGCCGCCCTTCGCGGGCGAGCCGGAGGCGGTGGCGGCCGCGGTGGTGCGGGCCATGGACGGGGGCCGCCACCAGCTCTACGCCCCCGGCATCTGGCGGTGGATCATGCTGGTCATCCGCGCGCTGCCGCGCGCCGTCCTGCGCCGCGTGCAGTTCTAGCGCCACTCCTCAGGGAAAGGGAGCATATGCCGAAGATCTGGCGGGTCTACAGCGGCGCGGACGGGCAGTCGCACGTGGAGGAGGTGTCGCTCCCCATGACGTCCTTCACCGACACCGAAGGCGCGCACGGGGAAGGCACCCCGATGCAGCCCGTCGCGGGCCTCGCGTTCCGCGTGGCCCCGCCCGGCTACATGCTCGACTGGCACTGCGCGCCGCGGCGGCAGTACTCGATCACGCTCTCCGGACAGGCGGAGATCGAGGTCGGCGACGGCACCGTGGTCCGCGTCGGGCCGGGCGACGTGCTGCTGGCCGAGGATCTCACCGGCCGCGGCCACGTCACCCGCGCGGTCGGGGCGACCCCGCGCTTCTACGCCATCGTGCCACTCGCGTAAGCCCGCGATCCGGGGCAGCCGGGACGGGGGCGGGGGCGCCCCTACGCCCGTCCCGGCTGCGCGCGCCGGGTGCCCGCCCGCGATTGCTCCGCGGCGTCCGGCGGCCCGCGTCGCGCGCTCAGCGGGCGGGTTCGGGAGGGGCGACCGGGACGCCACGCACGCCGGACTTCTCGAGGGCCTGGGCCACGAACCCGGAGGCCTTCATCTCCTCGATGAACGCCTTCGCGTAGGCGAGGCCCGCGTCGCGGCCCTTGGGCAGCCCCATCGCCTGCTCGATCACCATGAAGCGGTCCTCGAGCACGCGCGAGCCCGGCAGCTTGGCCTGGTCCATCAGGAGGAGTTGTCGCACCCCGGCGACGACGTCGGCCCGGCCCGCCTGGAGCAGACCGAGCCCGGCGCTGTTGCCCGCCCCACGGACCAGGGTGGCGTTCTTGATGGTGCGGGTGAGGAAGTGATCGTACGCGCTCTTCTCGGAGACCGCGATGCGCATGCCCTTGCGGTCGATGTCGACGGCGCGGGTGTCGGAGGAGCCGGCCGGCACGAGGTAGGTACCCTCGATCAACAGGTGCGGCGCGGTGAAGCCGATCTCGCCCGCCCGCCCGGCTTCCCGGGCTAGGAAGGCCACGTCCCACGCGCCGGTTGCGAGCGCATCCGTCATCTGACCGGCCGAAGCGTACTGGACCAGCTCCACCGGCACGTCGAGCCGACGGCCCAGCTCATGCGCCAGGTCCACCGCGACGCCCTTCACCTCGCCGGTCGTGGCGTTCTTCTGGGCGAGGACGAGATTGCCGTGGTTGATGCCGACGCGCAGCGTGCCGGTCGGGGCGACATCGGAGCGGACGGCCGGAGAGATCGGTGCCATCGTGGGGCAGGCTCCTAGACGGTAGAGGGTTGGCCGGGTCGCACGTTCCGGAGGATCAGCTTGGGCATGACCGGGCGAGTGTACGGCGGCGCCCCGGCCGCTTCAAGCCCAGGGCGGCGACCACTCCGCGCGCCAATTCTGATAGGCTATGGCGCCATGGATCTCGAGGGTCGCGTCGCCCTGGTCGCGGGCGGCACCGGAATGCTCGGCATCGCCATCGCGCGGGGCCTCGCGAAGGCGGGCGCTCACGTCGCCATCACCTACCTCGAGCGCAAGGACGCCGCGCGGGAGACCTGCGCCGCGGTGGAAGCGCTCGGGCGGAAGGCGTGGAGCGTCGCCCTCGATCAGACCGACGCCGGGGCGATCCGGCCCGCCATCGAGGCGATGGTGGGCCGGTTCGGCCGGCTCGACGCGCTGGTCAACAACGCGGCCTGGAACATCAGCATCCCGTTCCCCGACCTGGAGGCGCTCGACGCCGCGACCTGGGACCGGCTCTTCTCCACCAATCTCCGCGGGCCGTACCTGCTCTGCCGGGCGGCCGCGCCGCACCTCCGGGCGAGCGGGTCCGGCCGCATCGTGAACATCGCCTCGGTGGCCGGGCTCAATCCGGGCGGCAGCAGCATCGCCTATGCGACGAGCAAGGCCGGGCTCATCCACCTCACGCGGTGTCTCGCGGTGGCGCTGGCGCCCGAGGTCACGGTGAACTGCGTGGCCCCGGGGCTGATGGAGGGGACGCGAATGACGTCACGCCTGCGGCCCGAGGTGGCCGAGGGGGCGCGCCAGCGCGCCGTGCTCAAGCGCGCGGCCAGCGTGGAGGACGTGGCGGATCAGGTGACCGCGTTCTGCCACTCGGACAGCGTCACCGGCCAGGTCCTCAACATCGACGCCGGCGTCTTCTTCCACTAGCCTTCCACTAGCCCGACCGCGGCCGGGCGCTGAGAAAGGTCCAGCTGCGAGGCGGCGCCCGAAGGTCGGGCGCGAGGCGTACTTCCGGTACGTTGAGCGCCCCGACCGAGGGCGCCAACGAAGCAGATGGGCCTTTCTCAGCGCCCGGCGAGCCGGGCCCAGGTGTCGCGGAGGCCGACGCTCCGGTTGAAGACGGGCCGGTCCGGCCGGTGGTCCTTCCAGTCCGCGACGAAGTAGCCCACGCGCTCGAACTGCACGGGCTCCTCGGGCGCGGCCCGCGCGACAGCCGGCTCGACCTTGGCGCCGCGCACGATCTCGAGCGAGTGCGGGTTGATCACGCTCTTGAAGTCGGGCGCCTCGTCGGGCTTCGGCACCGTGAAGAGCGTGTCGTAGAGGCGCACCTCCGCGTCCACCGCGTGCGCCGCCGAGACCCAGTGGATCGTGGACTTGATCTTGCGCCCCTTGGCCTCCCCGCCGCGGGTGTCGGCGTCGTACGTCGCGCGCACCTCGGTCACTAGGCCGGTGGCCGGGTCTCGGGTGAAGCCGGTGCACTTGATCACGTAGGCCGCGCGCAGCCGCACCTCGACGCCGGGTGAGAGGCGGAAGTACTTGGGCGGCGGCGTCTCGCGGAAGTCGTCGCGCTCGATCCAGAGCTCGCGCGAGAACGGCACCTTGCGGGTGCCCGCGCCCGGGTCCTCGGGATTGTTGGTCGCCTCCATCTCCTCGGTCCGGCCTTCGGGGTAGTTCTCGATGACCAGGCGCAGCGGCCGCAGCACCGCCATGCGGCGGAGCGCGCGCCGGTTCAGGTCCTCGCGCAGGCAGTGCTCGAGCAGCGCCACCTCGACGAGGTTCGCGGCCTTGGTCACGCCGATGCGCTCGCTGAAGTCGCGCAGGGACTCCGGCGTGTAGCCGCGCCGCCGCAGTCCGGCCAGCGTCGGCATCCGCGGATCGTCCCAGCCGTTCACCAGGCCGTCCTGTACCAGCGTCAACAGCTTGCGCTTGGACATCACGGTGTGGCTCAGGTTGAGGCGCGCGAACTCGATCTGCCGCGGGTGGTAGACGCCGAGCGCGTCCAGGTACCAGTCGTAGAGCGGCCGGTGGTCCTCGTACTCGAGCGTGCACAGCGAGTGGGTGACGCCCTCGATCGAGTCGGACTGGCCGTGCGCCCAGTCGTACATCGGGTACACGCACCAGGCGCCGCCGGTGCGGTGGTGCGCGGTCTTGCGGATCCGGTACATGACCGGATCGCGCAGATTGAGGTTGGGATGGGCCATGTCGATCTTCGCGCGCAGGACCTTGGTCCCGTCCTCGAACTCGCCCGCCCGCATGCGCTCGAAGAGGTCCAGGTTCTCCTCCACCGACCGGTTCCGCCAGCGGCTCTCCCGCCCGGGCTCGGTCAGCGTGCCGCGGTGCCCGCGGATCTCGTCGGCCGAGAGGTCGTCCACGTACGCTTTCCCGGCGCGGATGAGCTGCCGCCCCCATTCGTAGAGCCGGTCGAAGTAGTCGCTCGCGAAGTAGAGGTGCCGGCCCCAGTCGAAGCCGAGCCAGTGGATGTCGCGCATGATCGCGTCCACGTACTCCTGGCTCTCCTTGGTGGGGTTGGTGTCGTCGAAGCGCAGGTGGCAGCGGCCGCCCAGCTCCTGGGCCAGGCCGAAGTCGAGGCAGATCGCCTTGGCGTGGCCGATGTGCAGGTAGCCGTTGGGCTCCGGGGGAAACCGGGTGACCACCGGGCGGGGGAAGCGGCCGGCCTGGAGGTCCTCCAGGACGGCCTCCCGGATGAAGTGGGAGGGCTTGGCCGGCTCGGTCATGAGTCCGATCGTAACATCTGGGCGCATCCGGGGGACGTCTCCGGGGCCCGGGGGGGCGGAGCGGTCGGCCGGAGTACAATAGGACTCCATGTCCGAGCCCGTGCGCGTGCGCTTTCCTCCCAGTCCCACGGGTCACCTCCACGTAGGGGGCGCCCGCACCGCGCTCTTCAACTGGCTCTTCGCGCGCCACCACCGGGGCGTGTACGTGCTCCGGATCGAGGACACCGACCGGTCGCGCTCCACCGAGGAGTACACGCAGTCGCTCCTCGCGGCGCTGCGCTGGCTCGGGCTCGACTGGGACGAGGGTCCGCCCACACCCGGCTACCGCCAGACCGAGCGCTTCGACATCTATCGCGCGCACGCCGAGCGGCTCCTCGCGGAGGGGAAGGCCTACCGCTGCCGGTGCACGCCGGAGACGCTGGACGCGCTCCGGAAGACCGCGGAGGCGCGCAAGGAGACCTTCCGGTACCCGGGCACCTGCCGCGAGACCGGCGTGCCCGCCACCGAGCCCCACGCCCTGCGCCTGGCGATTCCGCGCGAGGGCCTCACGGTGGTGGACGACGTGAACCGCGGCCGCGTGGTGTTCAGCCACGCCGAGCTCGACGACTGGATCCTCGTCCGGACCGACGGCACGCCGACCTACAACTTCTGCGTGGTCGTGGACGACGTGACCATGAAGATCACCCACGTCATCCGCGGCAGCGATCATCTCTCGAACACGCCCAAGCAGGTGCTCTGCTACCAGGCCCTCGGCTACCCGCTGCCGGTCTTCGCCCACATCCCGATGATCCTGGCCGCCGACAAAACGCGCCTCTCCAAGCGGCACGGCGCCACCTCGACGCTGGCCTTCCGTGACATGGGCATCCTGCCCGAGGCCATGCTGAACTACCTGGCGCGCCTCGGCTGGTCCCACGGCGACCAGGAGATCTTTTCGCGGGAGGACCTGATCCGGCACTTCGACCTGGCCCACGTGGGTTCGGCGGACGCGGTCTTCGACCTCGAGAAGTTCAAGTGGGTCAACCACCAGTGGATCAAGCGGCTGCCCGCCGCGCGTCTCGCGGCGGACCTGGCGCCCTTCCTCGAGCGGGCCGGCCTGCCCGCCCCGCGCAGCCTCGACTGGCTCGCGCGCGTGGTGGACACGTTGAAGGAGCGGGCGCGGACCCTCGTCGAGATGGCCGAGCAGGCCGCGTTCTACCTGCGCCCGCCCGACGCCTACGATCCCCAGTCCACCGCGAAGTTCTGGAAGGAGCAGGCCACCGAGCGCTACGCCATCCTGATCAAGCGGCTGGAGACCCAGGAGGCGATGGATCCGCGGGCGCTGGAGGATCTCTATCGCTTCCTGGCCGCCGACCTCGGGCTCAAGCTCGTGGACCTGGCCCAGCTCACCCGCATCGCGCTGACCGGCAAGACCGCGAGCCCGTCGATCTTCGAGGTGGTGAGCATCCTGGGCAAGCCGGAGACGGTCGCCCGGCTCAAGGCCGCCGCGGCCGTGGTGGAGGCCCGCCGGTGAGGCGGCTCCTGCTCGCGCGCCACGGCCAGTCCGTCTCCAACGCGGTCCGGCGATTCCAGGGGGCGCAGGACGTGGCGCTGTCCCCGCTCGGCGTCCGCCAGGCGGAGGCGCTGGGCCTGGCGGTGGGCCGGCGACCGATCGCTCACGTCTACGCGAGCCCGCTCGAGCGCGCCCGCCGTACCGCCGAGATCGCGCTGACCGGGCTCGACCTCTCGATCACGATGGTGGACGACCTGCGCGAGCTCTCGCTGGGCGAGTGGGAGGGCTGCACGGTCGAGGAGATCCGCACGCAGCCCGGCGATCCCTATGCCCGGTGGGTGCGCGATCCGGTGCAATGCCTGCCGCCGGGCGGCGAGCCGCTCGCCGACGTGCAGGCGCGCGTGGTCCGGGCGGTCGAGCGGATCGCCGCCGCGCACCCGAACGGCGACGACGTGTTGATCGTCTCCCACGGAGGCGTGATCAGCGCGCTGCTCGCCCACTGGCTCGGCCTGCCGCTGTCCTCGATCTGGCGGATCGCGGTCGCCAACTGCTCGCTCTCGGAGATCGCGCCGCCGCGGGTGGTCTCGGTGAACGAGACCGGGCACCTCCGGGATATCGACGTCGCGGTCACCGCCCCGCTCAGCCCTTGACATGACGCTGCTCGCGCTCTTCGGCGGCCTCGCCCTGCTGCTCTACGGCATGCAGCTCATCGGCGAAGGCCTGCAGCGCGCGGCGGGCGGTCACCTGCGGCACCTGCTCACCAGCATGACCCGCACGCGTCTGGCCGCGGTGGCCTCGGGCGCGCTGGTGACGTCGATCATCCAGTCCTCGTCCGCCACCACCCTGATGCTGATCGGCTTCGTCTCGGCCGGGCTCGTGACGTTCCCCCAGTCGCTGGGCGTGATCCTGGGGGCGGACATCGGCACCACCGTCACCGTGCAGATCCTGGCCTTCAATGTCCGGGAGCTCTCGCTGCTCCTGGTCGGCGTCGGCTTCGCGATGACCTTCTTCGCGCGCCGCGGGCTGGTGAAGAGCTTCGGGCAGGTGATCCTCGGCTTCGGCTTCATCTTCCTCGGCATGAAGGTGATGAACGACGGGCTCGCCCCCCTCACCGACAACGCGCTGACGCGCCCGGTCCTGATGGCCCTGGCCGACAACCAGTTCCTCGCCCTCCTGGTCGGCGCGGTGCTGAGCGCGAGCATGGCTTCTTCCGCGGCGACTATCGGCCTGACCCTTTCGCTCGGCCACCAGGGGCTGCTGCCGCTCGGCGCCGCGATCCCGGTGGTGCTGGGCGCCAACATCGGCACCTGCGCCACCGCGTTGGCCGCGAGCCTGCGCTCGACCTCCGATGCGCGCCGGGTGGCGGTGGCCCACATCGCGTTCAAGGTCCTCGGGGTGGCGCTCGTCTTCCCGTTCATCTCGCCGTTGGCGAGTCTGGTCGCCCAGAGCGCGGGTGACGTGGCCCGCCAGATCGCCAACGCCCACACCTTCTTCAACGTGGCGATCAGCGCGCTCTTCCTGCCGTTCGCGCCGTGGGCGGCGCGGGTGATCACCGCGCTGGTGCCGGAGGAGGAGCGGGGCGACAATCCGTACCGCACGCGCTACCTCGACGACCGCTACCTGGACCAGCCGGCCCTCGCGGTGGGGCAGGCGACCCGGGAGGCCCTGCGCATGGGCGATGTCGCCCAGGGCATGCTGCGGGACGCCATGGTGGTGCTCCGCACCGACAATCAGGAGCTCCTGGAGGACGTGGAGCGGCGCGACGACCAGCTGGACTACCTCGACCGCGAGATCAAGCTGTTCATCGCGCGGCTCGGACGCGAGACCATGAGCCCGGACATGGCCCAGAAGGAGATCGCGCTCATCTCCTTCATCGGCAATCTCGAGAACATCGGAGACATCATCGACAAGAACCTGATGGAGCTCGCGCGCAAGAAGCTCTACCAGGGGCGCCGCTTCTCGGAGGCGGGCGAGGCGGAGCTGATCGAGTTCCACTCGCTGGTCTCGAAGAACCTCGAGCGCGCCATCGCGGGCTTCGCGGCCAACGACCGGAGCCTCGCCCAGGAGGTGCTGGACATGCGCCCGATGGTGCGGCAGCGGGAGCGCGAGCTCCGCGACTCGCACTTGGCCCGGCTGCGGCGGGGGTTGGCCGAGTCGCTCGAGACGTCCGAGATCCACCTCGACGTGCTGACCAATCTCAAGCGCATCTCCTCGCACATCACCGCGCTGGTGTACCCGATTCTCGAGGAGGAGCCCTAGATGCCCAGCCGGCTCCGCATCCTCCTCGTCGCGTCCGAGGTCGCGCCGTTCGCCAAGACGGGCGGGCTCGCCGACGTGGCGGGCGCCCTGCCGCGCGCCCTCGCCGCGCTCGGACACGACGTGCGCATCCTGCTGCCCCAGTACCGGGGCGCGGAGGCCCACGCCGGCGAGACGCGGCTCGTGGTGCCGAACATCCGGGTGCCGCTGGGGGATCGGGTGGCCGAGGGCGCGCTGAGCGAGGGGCGCGCCCCGTCCGGCGTCCCGGTGTACCTGCTCGAGCACGAGCACTACTACAATCGCGACGGCCTCTACGGCACCGTCGACGGCGACTACTGGGACAACTGCGAGCGCTTCGTCTTCTTCTGCCGGGCCGCGCTCGACGGGGTGGCGCGGCTCGAAGCGGCGCGCGCGGGGATCCGCTGGCAGCCGCAGGTCGTCCACGCCAACGACTGGCAGACCGGGCTGCTGCCGGTCTATCTGCGAACGCTCTATCGTGATCACCCGCTGCTCGGCAGACTGGCCAGCGTGTTCACCATCCACAACCTCGCCTACCAGGGCGTGTTCTGGCACTACGACATGCCGATGACCGGGCTGGGGTGGGATCTCTTCACGCCCGCCGGCATCGAGTTCTACGGCAAGCTCAACTTCATGAAGGGCGGGTTGGTCTTCTCCGATCTGCTGACCACGGTGAGCCGGACCTACGCCCGCGAGATCCGCACCGCCGCCTTCGGCAGCGGCCTCGAGGGCGTGCTGGAGGATCGCAGCCGGGATCTCCACGGGGTGGTCAACGGCATCGACTACGAGGTGTGGAACCCCCGGAAGGATCCCGCCATCGCCCACCCCTACTCGGTGGAGGATCCGGAGCCGAAGACGGTCTGTCGCGAGATGCTGCGCCGCGAGCTCGGGCTCGAGGACGGCGCGGGACCGGTCATCGGGATCATCAGCCGGCTCGTCGAGCAGAAGGGGATGGATCTCGTGCTCGAGGCCCTGCCCGGCATCCTCGCCGAGGGGTGCCGGCTCGTGGTGCTGGGCGCAGGCGACGCGCGACTCGAGGAGGCCTTCCGCGCCGCCGCGGCCGCGCACCCCGGCCAGGTGGCGGCGCGCATCGGCTACGACGACGAGCTCTCCCGCCGCATCTACGCGGGGAGCGACGTCTTCCTGATGCCTTCGCGCTACGAGCCCTGCGGGCTGGGCCAGCTCGTCGCGCTCCGCTACGGCAGCGCGCCCATCGTGCGGCTTACCGGGGGGCTCGCCGACACCGTCACCGAGTTCGACCCGGCCCGGCGGAGCGGCACCGGCTTCGTGTTCGACGCGTTCACGCCCGACGCCCTGCTCGGCGCGGTCCGCCGGGCGGCCTCGACCTTCCGGCAGCCCCCGGCGTGGAAGGCGCTGGTCCGCAATGCCCTGGGCGAGGACTTCTCGTGGGACGCTTCGGCTCGGGAATACGCTACTCTCTACCGCAAAGCGATCCGGGCGCGCAACGCCCGCTGAACACGGAGGCCGGCATGAAGAAGATCGAAGCGGTGATCAAACCGTTCAAGCTCGACGACGTCAAGGAAGCCCTCAACGAGCTGGGTGTCGTCGGCATGACCGTCACCGAGGTGCGCGGGTTCGGGCGCCAGAAGGGGCACACCGAGCTCTATCGCGGCTCGGAGTACACGATCGACTTCCTGCCCAAGGTGAAGGTCGAGGTCGTGGTGCCCGACAACCTGGTGGACAAGGTGGTGTCGGTCATCTGCCAGTCCGCCAAGACCGGCTCGATCGGCGACGGCAAGGTCTTCGTCCTCTCGATGGGCGAAGCCATCCGCATCCGCACCGGCGAGAAGGGCGAAGCCGCGATTTGAGGAAAGAAACGGTTGTCCGCCGACTGGGGGAGTGTGGGGGCCATTTCTGGGCCCCCCGCATTAGATAGAGCCTGAAGAAGTAGACGGGTGTCCGCGCCGAAGGGGAGGTCCGCGGTGAGCGTGACGAGCCTTCTGTCCGCCGCGGCCGATGACCGGGCCGCCCTGCGGAGGCTCAAGGCGCTGGGCTTCGCGGATCCGGCCGGGGCGCTGAGCAACCTCCACGCGCTGACGCCGACGCCGCGCGAGGCCGAGCTGCTCGCGCCCGCGCTGTCCCGCCTGCTCGCCGAGCTGGGCGCGGCCCCCGATCCGGACATGGCGCTCAACAACCTCGAGCGCCAGGCCTCCCAGGGCGAGCGCGCGACCTTCCTCCGCCTGCTGAGCGCGCATCCCGGCGCCATCCCGCTGCTGGCCCGCCTGGGAGGCACGAGCCAGTTTCTGGCCGACACCCTTCGCCGCTACCCCACGCTGCTGCCGTGGCTGCTCGAGCCGCGGACGATGCGGCAGTGGCTTGCCGATGAGCTCGCGGAAGACCTCGCCGCGAGCCTCAAGGCCTTCGAGCGGCCGGAGGCCCGGCTGAACGCGCTCCGCCGCTTCAAGTACCGCCAGCTCCTGCGCATCGGCTGCCGCGACATCCTGGGCGACGCCGATCTCACCGTGACCACCGAGGAGCTCTCTCACATGGCCGACGTGTGCCTGGCCGCGGCCTGGGACTGGGCCCGGGAGCGGCTCGAGCGGCTCTACGGGACGCCGATGGGAGCCGACGGCCTGCCCACCGGTCTCGCGGTCATCGGCATGGGCAAGCTCGGGGGCGAGGAGCTGAACTACTCCTCGGACATCGACCCGGTCTTCGTCTACGGGGAGGACGGTGAGACCGCGGGCGGCGAGGCGGGTCGCCTCGCCAACGGCGAGTTCTTCACCCAGGCGGTCCGCTCCATCGTGGCCACCCTCGAGACGGTCACCGAGGAAGGCCACGTCTTCCGCGTGGACCTGCGCCTGCGCCCCGAGGGGCGCTCGGGCGCGCTCATCCGGTCGGTGGACGGCTATCGCCGCTACTTCGACGACCGCGCCGAGCTCTGGGAGCGCCAGGCCCTCATCAAGGCGCGCGCCTGCGCGGGGGATCCCGCGGTGGCCGCGCGCTTCTTCGAGGCGGTGCGCCCCTTCGTCTACCGGACGGGGCTCGACCCGGCCATCGTCCGGGCGGTACGCGAGATGAAGGGGCAGATCGACCGCGCGCTCCGGGGCAAGGACGCCTCGCACCGCAACGTCAAGCTCGGCCGTGGCGGCATCCGCGAAGTGGAGTTCCTCGTCCAGGCCATGCAGCTCCTCTACGGCGGCGACGACCCGTGGCTGCGCGAGCGGAACAGCCTGCGCGCGATCTTCCGCCTCACCGAGCGGGGCTACCTGCCGCACGCGCTCGGGCGCGAGCTGGGCGACGCGCTCGTGTACCTGCGCACCGTGGAGCACCGGCTGCAGATCCTCCACGAGTTCCAGACCCACACGCTCCCGGAGGAGCCGCGAACGCTCGGGCTCCTGGCCCGCCGCATGGGC
>Ga0268386_10002237_pt1 | contig 13675 bp, 10 predicted proteins | sample RVTome_15_FD_200260 | JGI IMG/M metagenome (GOLD analysis project Ga0268386, IMG submission 200260) | Soil microbial communities from uranium-contaminated site in the Upper Colorado River Basin, Wyoming, United States - RVT150D86... ...
AGAGCCGGCGGGCTCCCCCAGCACGTCGATCCACCCGGCGGCGACCTGCTGGACCCCCACGATCGCGCGCATCAGGGTGGTCTTGCCCCCGCCGGAGGGGCCAAGGAGCCCGGTGAGGGTTCCGGTGTCGACGCGGAGGTCCATGTCGTCGATGACCGTGCGGCCCCCGCGGACGACGGTGAGGCCGTCGACATCGACCGCGGGCGCTGCGCCGTCCCCCGGTCGCCCTCCGGGTCGCGCGTCGACCCGCTCAGTGGATTTCACCATGTGGTGAATATGCTCCCGTGAGCGGGCGCCGTCAAGGGGCGGCGGGCCGTGTGCCGGACGTCACCTCGCCTCATCCCCAATGATCACGGCAGCCGCGTAAGTGGGTACCGAGCCAGGTGAATTCACTGGGGCGCGTGCCCACTTGCCGCGGCTACGGGACGGGTGCCGTGCCACCGGGACGCGTCGCCCACCCGGGCGACCGCGGCGACGGCGTCGGACGGCATGGGTGATCGCCCGTCGAGCACCACCTGGCCGTCGACGACGAGACAGCCCGGTGTCGTGGCCCGGGCAGCCTCGCGCAGGGAGGGGAGCCGCCCGCGTCCCGATCGGCGGGCGTCTCGGTAGACCGCAGGCCCGAGCCAGGCCCAGTTGCCGGAGTCGACGACGGTGACGTCGAGGCCGGGGAACCGCTCGCAGAGGGCCCGGTAGACGTCCGCCGACCGCTGCGCCTCGGCGGTCGGGAGGCCGGCGCCGTGCTGGTGCGGAGGGCCGAGGACGGCGGCCCCGTCGGCGGGAGTGCAGCAGCCCGCCCCGCCGGTGCTGCGGTCCCAGCCTCGCACCAGCACGACGCGGTGGCCGGCCCAGCTCACCGACGCCCCCGGCCCCCGCGGGTGTGCCGGCGAGCCGATGCCTCGGCGTCGGTCTCGGGCGGCCGGCCGTCGCGGTCCGCGACACCCTCGCCCAGCCGGCCGCGCGCACCGGCGTCCGCCGGCGCCCGGGCCCCCTCGGCCCTGGCGTGGCTGATGGCGCTGAACGCCTCGACGATCAACCACATCGCCAGTACGAAGATGACCGCGTCGAGCGTCGCCAGCACCCACTCGCCCTGCTCGACGAAGCGGACCAGGTTGATGATCAGCGCCCACGAGGTCATGACCAGCAGGAACGTGAGCGGAACCAGCACCGCCAGCGGGTTGCGCCCACGCCGTAGCACCCACAGCGCGATCACCGTGAGGGCCAGGCCCGCTGTCAGCTGGTTTGTAGTGCCGAACAGCTGCCACAGCACGCCGAAGGTGTAGCCCGCCTCGCCGCCACCGGGCATGAGCGCCAGGATCAGCGGGATGACCACGGCGACGAGGCTCGCCAGGGTCAGGTTGCGGCGCAGCACGTCGATCCCGGCGATCTCGGAGATCTCCTGGACGACGTAACGCTGCAACCTGACGCCCGTGTCCATCGTCGTCGCCGCGAACGAGATCACGACCACCGCCGCGAAGATCGTGGCCAGGTCCAGCGGGATGCCCAGGTTGTTGGCGAACTCGGCCACACCCGCGACGAAGTTGCCCGTCGCACCCCCCGAGGCGGTGGCGAAGTCCGCGTACAGGGCGTCCCAGTCGGCCCGGGTCGCAACCACACCTGCCGTGACGGCCAGCACGGAGCCGAGCGCAAGGCTGCCCTCGCCGAGGGCGCCCATGTACCCGACGTACCGGGCGTCGGTCTCCTTGTCGAGCTGCTTCGACGTCGTGCCGGAGGCGACCAGGCTGTGGAAGCCGGAGATGGCCCCGCAGGCGATCGTGATGAACAGGAACGGGAAGATGCTCGGCGACCCCTCGGGCACCTCGTTGACCAGCGGCGCGACGATCGTACTCATGCCGACGAGGATGCCGAGCAGGATCACGCCGAGCGCGATGAAGAGCTGGTGGCTGTTGATGTAGTCGCGCGGCTGCAGGAGCAGCCACACCGGCAGCCGCGAGGCGATGAACGTGTAGACGAACATGATGATCACCCAGAGGTCGCGGGGCCGGTCGAAGCCGAGGTTCTCCGCGAGCGGGGTGATGTCGATCGGGTAGAGGGCGCCGACCCAGATCAGCAGGTACAGGCAGATGACACCGAGGATCGACGGGATCAGCGCCGGGCTGCGGGTGCGGTAGATGTACTGGCCGATCGCTATGGCGATGGGGATCTCGACGAAGATCGGGATGACCGCGCCCGGGTTGGCGACGAAGAGGTTGCCGATGACGACCGCGAAGACCGCGTTCACCAGCGTCAGCAGGAAGAAGATGATGCAGAGGAACAGGGTCCGCGCCCGCAGGGTGACGACCTCGCCGGCGAGCGTGCCGATGTTCTTGGCCTTGTGGCGGACCGAGACGGCGATCGAGCCGGAGTCGTGGACGCCGGCGGCGAATATGGTGCCGAGCACGATCCAGGCGAGCGCGGGGCCCCATCCCCAGAAGACCGCGATGGCGGGCCCGACGATAGGTGCTGCACCAGCCACCGAGGTGAAGTGGTGGCCGAAGAGGACGTGCTTGTTGGTCGGGACGAAGTCGAGCCCGTCCTGCAGGGAGTGGGCCGGCGTCACGAACGCCGCGTCGAGCCCGTAGACCCGCTCCGTGATGTACCTGGAGTAGAAGACGTAGCCGAGGGCGAAGAGACTCAGCACCACGGCAGCCACGACGATCGCGGGCACGGTGACCTCCGATGCCTGCACGGCTCGCGCCGGTTCGGACCGCTCTGTCCGGACCGTTACACGCTATTTTGTCATTTGCTAGATGGACAAGAGGTGACTGACCACCGACACAGGGCCGAGATCCCGGCCGACGAGGCCATCGGGGCCGTCGAGGCCGCCTGCCTGGGCGAGCTGGGATGGGTCGGCCCGCGAGGCGCCTACGCGCTGGCCGTCGTGCCCCTGGTGCTCGGGGGCCGCCCGGCCGTGGCCCTCCCCTACGCCTGGGCGGACGCCCTGTGGCCGCTCGCCGACGCGGGCACGGCGGTACTCACGGTGACCGACCCGCGGATGACGGGCCCCCGCTGGCGACCCTGCGCGCTGGCCGGCAGGGTCACGGTCGTCGACGACCTCGACGGGGGCGTGGTGGTCGAGCAGCTGCTCGACCAGGAGCTTCGCAAGCACCCGCCGAGCCGGGTCCTGGCCGACAGCCCGCTGCTGCGGCGCGAGAACTGGTGGTACGTCCCGCGGGTCCTCGTCCAGCTTGAGGTGACCCGCTGTGACCCCCTCCCACCCCGGACCGATCCGACCGGCCAGGCGCTGCTCGTCACCCCCGGTACGGACGGGGTGCCGCGCGCCGACGTCGTCGCGGTGCCCGACTGGGCGGCCCGGCCTCTGCCCGTACGGGCGGTGGACCCCCACGTCCTGCCGGTGGCTGAGGGCCCCTCCTATACGGGGGGTGGCGACGGGTCCGCCCGTCGGGGAAGCGGCACCGCCGCCTCGCGTACGGGAGGTGACGGTCCGACGACGTCACGCCACGCGGACGCGGGGGAACCGTCGACCGCCGCCCTGCTCGCCACGGACGTGTCGGTCCCGGACCTCGAGCGTCGGCCGCAGCACCTGCTCGTGGGCCACTGGCGCTCGTCCGGCTCGGGCGGCGAGCTCGACGTGCTCGCGGGACCGGAGGGGGCTCCGGTGCTGCCGGGTCCGCTGGGCCTGCTGGCTCGGTGGCGGCGCCAGCGAGACCTGGAGCGCGCTTGCCGGGCGGGCATCGCGGCGGCGGAGGGCCGCCTGCGCTGATCCCGGCCGGACGGCCGTCGTCCCGGCCCCAATGATCACGGCAGCCGCGCAAATGGGGGCTCCGCCAGGCGAATGTGCCGCGGCACATACCCACTTACGCGGCTGCCGTGATCATTGGGGGGCAGCCGGACGCCGGGGGCGGAGGGGGGTAGAGCCGGTCCCGCGCCCGGCCGCCAGCCCGTCGACCAGCTCCCGCAGGGCCTCGTGCGGCGTGCGCTCCGGCCGCCAGCCCAGCTCCGTGCGGATCCGGGTCGTGTCCATGACCGGGACCGCAGCGGCGAGGTCGACCCAGCCGGGCGAGGTCGGCTGAACCCGGGCCAGCCAGGTGAGCCGAGCCAACGCGCGCAGGGCCGACGTGGGTACCGGCACCGCGCGCCCACGGATGGCTGCCGCCAGGTCGGCCGGGCCGAGCGGCGGGTCGGCTGCGACGTTCCACGGCCCGGCGGCCCCAGCCTGGACCACCCGCCAGTAGGCCTCGGCGCAGTCGTCGGCGTGCACGGCCTGGAAGACCATCTGCCGGCTCAGCGGGACGACCGGCACCGGCACCCGGCCCAGCAGGCCGAGCGGGAGGAGCGAGCCGAGGAAGTAGCGGCCGATCTCGCTACCCGCTTCACCCTGGAAGACGAGCCCGGGGCGCACCCGAGCCACCGTCGGGCCACCGGGGTCGGCCACGACGTCGTCGAGCATGCGCTCGACCAAGGCCTTGTGCCGGCTGTACCCGGAGGCGGGCACCCCGGTCGTCGGCCAGCGCTCGTCCACGGGGCGGTCCTTCGGGCCCGCCGCGTAGGCCCCCACAGAGGACGCCACCACCAGGTGTGGGACGCCCGCCCGTACTGCGGCGTCGACCACGTGTCGGGTCCCGTCCACGTTGGTGGCGCGCAGCACCCGCTCGTGGTGGCTCGGCTGCACGAGCCAGGCCAGGTGGACCACGGCCGCCGCCCCTTCCATGGCCGCGACGAGGGCGTCGGTGCTGCCGCGCCTCGACACGTCAGTGGTCCGCCACTCCACGTCTGCGTACGGCGGCGACCCCCGGTCCGGGGCGCGCCGGGCCACCCCGGTGATCCAGCTGACTTCCGGTGCGGCGTGCAGCCGCCTCAGCAGCGCCGTCCCGACGTTGCCGGTGGCGCCCACCACCACGACCTTCACGATGTCGACCTCCCGGGGCCTCGGGTGCACGCCCCGTCCTGGTTCCCCGGCAGGTGCCCCGCCACGCCTCCCCTGCCGCGGCGCCGGCCCGGCCCGACCCGGGCCGGTGGTTTCTCGGCGGGTCGCGATCGCGAGCGCAGTCTCGAATCAGGCGCTGGAGGCCTGGCCCGCTCCGGACGACGTCGCCGACACGACGGCCTGGCCGAGCTCGGTCAGGGCGTGATGGACTGCCTGGCCCTCTCGCCGGGTCGTCACCAATCCGGCGCCGCGAAGAGCTGCCGCGTGGGTGGAGGCGGATGCCGGGCTGATGCCCAGCGCACCGGCGAGCCCGCTCGTGGTGTGCTCGCTGACCAGCACGCGTAGGACCCGGGCGCGGGTCGTTCCCAGTATCGCGGCGAGCCGGTCTTGGCAGTCATCGCCGGGGCCTTCCTGTGCCCAGCTCGAGGGACGTACCGGGTAGACGAGCGTCGGCTGCGCCCAGCCGATCGCGACGGCTGGGCGCGTCCACACCGAGGGCATCAACCGGAGCCCACGTCCGGCAAGATCGATGGTGGCATCACCGGGGGCACCGACTTCCAGCACGCCGTCACGCCAGCGGATCCGCGGATGCAGGGCGTTCAGCGTGGCCTCGGCACCCTCGGTGGCCAGCTGCCACGCGCGACCCCTCAGCTCAGCCGCGACGACGCGCTGGATCGTGGGCCAGAGCGGAGCCATCACGTGGTCGTGGTAGACCCGCATGGCGCAGCCCAGCTCCTCCAGCGCGTCGACGCTGCCGCGGGCGAGGTCACGGATCCAGGGCGACAGTCCCGAGGAAGGCGGCATCTCCGCGAGCTCTGCACGTATCAGCGAGGTCGGCGTGGACCGTACGACGTCGAGCGCCTCGTCCAGACAGCTGCAGCTCTCCGGGGCCAGGAAGGTGGGAACACTGCCGTAGGCGGGAACCAGGTCCAGCAGCCGACGCGCCCGTGCCGGCATGCGGGCCCGACCGGCCCGCCACAGCCGCCGGAACTGACTCGTCGGCTGTTGGACCACCTGCGCGCTGACGGCGAGCTCGCAGTAAGGCGTGGGGGCTGCGAACGTCGTGCGCGCGAGGTCCTCCACCCCTAACCGAAGCCGGAGCATCCACACCACTCCCGCGTCCGACACACCGACGATCAGCCATGCCCGCGTGGCCGCGACCCAACTGCCGCACCGCCATCCTCCGGCAGTTCGGGCTCTGGTTGTCAACACCCTTCGGCCAACGCTGAAAGGTTTGCGTGCGGCGCGCGTCCCCCCGACGCTCCAGAGGTCCCCGCACGAAGACGCAGACCGACCGAGGAGGCACCAGCCATGCGCAGACCGATCGTCGTCCTGGCCCTTGCACTGTCCACGGTCGCCCTGACCGCCCCTGCTGCGTCTGCTGACCCACCCGACAACCCGAACTGCCTGGGCGTGGTCACGTCCCAACGTGCCGTGGCTCACCACGACATCGGCGAGCACGCGTCGTCGCAGGAGGAGCCACGTCTCGGGCTCGGCAACGTCACCCGGCTCCTGCTCGGTGACGATGCGCACATCGGTGACCTCGGGGCCCTGCTGGGCGAGATCGATGGCGACCCGGCCACCAACTGCCCGTGACCTCACCCCACCGATCCCTCGCCAGGGCGGCGTTCCACATCAGTCCAGGTGAGGGAGCGCCTGCTCGACGGCGAGGAGCGTGAGGAACGGGTCGCCCCGATCTGCCGGCCGATCGTGGACGGTGCGGATTGTGACCCCTCCCGGTCTCAGTGAGGGGTTGTCGAGCTCCTCCCAGCCGATCGGGAGCGCCACCGGAGCACCTGCTGCCGCCCGGGGGCTGTAGGGCACGACGACCGTGCGGCCCATGGCGTCGGCCGCATGGTCCAGCCGCGCTCGCCGGGGATCCCGTCCGTCCGGATCCACCAGGTCGGGGACCACCCCCGTGACCGCCCGTGACAGCTGCTCGACCCACACGCGCACCTGGTCGAACGTCGTCCCCCGACCCACAGGGACCCGGATCTCGACCCCGCCGTCGCCGGACACCAGGACGCCGGCCCGTACGGAGAGGTGGTCGAGGGCCGAGCGGTAGACGCGGGCCACGGCCAGCAGGTCGGCCCAGCGGGACCGCGGGCCGGGTCGCAGGCCCACGACGGCGAGGGCCGGAACGTCCGACTCGTCGGTGGTCGAGGTCCACATGTGCCACTCGACCGCGCCCGATGCGGCCGCCCAGACGAGTGCCGCCGGCTCGTCGGCCGCCAGGGCCGTGATCGTGCGCCCCCCGGACGCCTCGGGCACATCGGCTCGCTGGAGCCACGCCGGTACCCGCGTCGGTAGCCGGCGCTGCCGTACCAGGCGGTCATCTGCACCGCCCGCGGGCCGGTGCAGCTCGACGCCCCGCCCCCGCACGTACGGGAGGACGGTCGGGGCGATCCGGGCGGCGTAGCCGACCAGCTCCCGTCGGGTCACGGGCCGTCCGCCGGACCGTCCGGGAACGACGACCTCGTCGAGCTCACGCACCCGGATCCGGCGCCCGAAGACGTCCCACGTGCCGCCGGCACGGAGGGCGTCGAGGGCCGCCAGCTCCTCCTCGGACACCGGAGCGACGGGTGGTGGCCGGAGGGCCACGGACGCCTCGGCGGCCGGGAGGTCGGATCGCCACAGCCGGTCCGGGTCGGCGGCGACCTCCTCGTTGGTCCGGCCGGTCAGCACCGAGAGCGGGTGCTCCTCCGGGTCCCAGCCCTCGACGGCGTGCTCGTCCCGCTTGTGGAGCAGGAGCCACTGCTCCTTGCCACCGTCGGCACGTTCCCGCCTGACCAGGACGAGGCGGCCGCGCAGCTTGTGCCCGAAGACCTCGGCGTGCAGCTCACCGGCCGCCACCGCCGCTGCCGGGTCGTCGGTGCCGTGCGGCTCCCACGTCCCGGCGTCCCACACGATCACGTCGCCGCCGCCGTACTGCCCGGCCGGGATCACCCCCTCGAAGTCCAGGTACTCGACCGGGTGGTCCTCCACGTGGACGGCGTTGCGCCGCGCCGACGGGTCGAGGGTGGGGCCCTTGGGCACGGCCCAGCTCACCAGCACGCCGCCGATCTCGAAGCGCAGGTCGTAGTGGAGTCGTCGGGCCCGGTGGCGCTGGACGACGAACCGCGGTCCGGATCCGTCGGGCCAGGGCGAACCTCCTGCCGGCTCCGGCGTGCGACCGAAGTCCCGCATACCGCGGTAGCGCGCAAGGCTCGGGTGGTCGGGCATGGGCCTCCCTCGGTCGGCGCGTTCAGGATCGCCCCCGCAACGCGCGCCGGCCAAGCACAGCCCGCGCGGGTCCCTGAGGCGCGCACGGGCGGGCGGATCACCGTGCGGGCGTACGGTGAGTGACGACGTCCCCCTGCCACGCGTGGGAAGGAGGGACGCACATGACGCCCGTCACCGGTCGCGAGCCCGGCAAGGGCCACCTCCATCCCGCCCGAGCTTCCGTGCTGTGGGCACTCGGTGTCGCCGGGGTGGCGGCCGCGTCCGTCGCGGTGACCTTCGCGATGACCGGCGACAACCTGCAACGCCCTGTGCTGCAGGCAGTCCTGATCAACTGGATCGTCCTCCCGTACACCCTCAGCGGGATCGTCGCCTGGTGGCGCCGGCCGGACAGCCGGCTGGGCCCGCTGATGGTGGCAGTCGGCCTGGTGACGGCACTGTCGTCGCTGCAGTGGGCCGACTCGCCTCTCCTCTTCACCGCCGGCCACCTGGTCGACATGCTCCCGCCGGTGCTGATCCTGCACGTCTTCCTGGCCTACCCGACCGGCCTGCTGCAGACTCGCTTCGAAAGGCTCGTCGTGGTGACCGGCTACCTTGTCGCCCTGCTCCCGCAGGTGGCCAAGGGACTCCTGGGCGTCCGACCGGGCAGCCTGCTGAACCTGGTCGAGGCGGCAGCGCTGGGCACGGCGATCGAGCAGGGCCAGCTCCTGGCGATCAGCTTCCTCCTGCTGGTGGGGGTCGTCCTGCTCGCGTCGCGCCGGCGACGCACTGGGCGACCGCGACGACGACCGGTCGGGTTGCTGACCGACGCCTTCGCGTTGGGACTGGTCATGCTGGCCCTGCTGTTCGTCGCCGGTGCGCGCGGCTGGGCCTCCTTCGAGATCATCCGTCACCTGACCTTCCTCGTGCTGGGCCTGGCCCCCCTGGCCTTCCTGGCGGGGTTGCTCGACGCCCGTCTGGCCCGCGGGGACGTCGGGGGCCTGCTCGTCGACCTCCAGCAGGATGGCGTTCCCGACCTGTCCCCCTCGTTGGCGCGGGCGCTACACGATCCCTCGGTCCAGGTCGCGTACTGGCTGCCGGAGTTCGACAGCTGGACGGACCAGGACGGCCGCCCCACGACGCTGCCCTCGTCGGGTGGCTCGCGGGCGGCTCGCGTGATCTACAGCGCCGGAGTACCAGTCGCGGCGCTGTCGTTCCACAGCTCCCTCGAGGACGAGCGCGAGCTGCTGGACGCGGTCGTCGCGGCAGCCGCCATCGCCCTCGAGAACGGGCGGCTCCACGCCGAGCTCAGAGCGAGGCTCGACGAGCTCCAGGGCTCCCGCACCCGTGTGCTCGAGGCGGAGCAGCGGGAACGGCAGCGCCTCGAGCGCGACCTGCACGACGGGGCGCAGCAACGGTTGGTTGCCTTGACCCTCGAGCTCGGGCTGCTGGAGCGGGGCCTGGGGTCCGATCCGGCCACGGCGGCTCGGCTGGCCCTGGTCAGGCAGGAGCTGGCTGTCGCCCTGACCGAGCTTCGGGACGTTGCGAGGGGCCTGCACCCTGCGGTGCTGAGCGGGCACGGGCTGGCTGTGGCACTCGAGTCCCTGGTGGCTCGTTCGCCCGTCCCTGTACGTCTCGCCGTCCACGTCGAGGGCCGCCTGGGCGAGGCCGTGGAGGTGGCCGCATACTACGTCGTCTGCGAGAGCCTGGCCAACGTCGCCAAGCACGCAGGAGCCGACAGCATCGAGGTCGCCCTGGCCAGCGGCGGCGGACGGGTCACCGTCCGAGTCGTCGATGACGGCGCCGGCGGCGCCGACCCGGAGGGTGGCTCGGGCCTGCGCGGTCTCGCCGACCGCGTCGAGGCGCTCGGCGGCCGGTTGCGCGTCTGGAGCCCCGCCGGAGGCGGGACGCGCCTCGAGGCGGAGATCCCGTGCAGGTAGCGATCGCCGAGGACAGCGTCCTGCTGCGGGAGGGACTCGCCCGCCTGCTCACCGACGCGGGGGTCGCCGTGACGGGCCGTTTCGCCAACGCGGTCGACCTGCTGCGCTTCGTCAGGAGTTCGCCGCCGGACGTGACGATCGTCGACATCCGGCTCCCCCCGACTCATACCGACGAAGGAATGCGGGCGGCGTTGGAGATCCGGCACCACAACCCCGGCGTGGGTGTGCTCGTCCTGTCGCAGTACGTGGAGCTAGGCCTGGCCATGAAGCTGCTGTCGGAGTCGGCCGAGGGTGTGGGCTACCTGCTGAAGGACCGGATCGGCGACGTCCCGGAGTTCCTCGCCGCCGTCGAACGGGTGGCGAAGGGAGGGTCGGCGCTCGATCCGACCATCGTGACGACGTTGCTGGGCCGTCGGCGCACGGTCGACCCGCTGGCCGCGCTGACACCGCGGGAGCACCGCGTCCTCGAGCTCATGGCAGCTGGCGCGTCCAACCAGGGCATCGCCGACGCGCTGGTCATCACTGTGCGCGCGGTGGAGAAGTACGTCTCCAGCATCTTCAGCAAGCTCGGCCTGCCGTCGACGAGCAGCGATTCCCGCCGGGTCCACGCCGTCCTCCTGTTCCTGCGCAGCTGAACCCGGCACGCCCCGGGCTGGACCCCGGTCTCAGCCGGGGACACCAGAAACCCGCCCTGCCGATAGGCCTGGCCACCGGTCGGCGCGGTCAGCGTACCGGTGGGACGTTCGAGGCATCCCTCAGCACCGGAGCCAGCGATGAAGACCCGAGTCCTCCAGGACGAGCCCGGTGACCGCCGTCACCACGTCCCGGTCGACACCGTTCCGCGCGGTAAGCCCGCCGAGCCTGCCTGGCTGAGCGGCGTGTCGAGCCTGGTACGCCGCCATGCCCTCACAGCCTTCTTCGTCCTGTCGTGCGCCTTCTCGTGGTGCCTCGTGCCGGTCGGCACCTTCCTCCCGTTCGGACCGTTGCTGGCGGCCCTCGTCGTCGTCTCGGTCACCGGCGGACGGGCGGGCCTGCGGCGCCTGGGGGCGCGGCTGGTCCGGTGGCGGGTGGGCTGGGTCTGGTACGTGGCTGCGGTGGGCATCCCGGTCGCGGTCCACGTGGCCACCTCCTGGCTGAACGTGGGCCTGGGTGCATCGTCGCCGTCGACGGGTCAGTTGAGCCCGTGGCACGCCGTCCTCGTGGTGATCGGGCTGCGGCTGGTCGACCCCCTCGACGGGCCGCTCGGCGAGGAGCCCGGGTTCCGCGGGTACGCCCAACCCCGGCTACAGCGCGGCCTCGCACCCCTGCGTGCCACTGCGGCGCTGGCGGCCTTCGTGGCGGTGTGGCACCTCCCGCTCCTGCTCATGGGGGCGGACGGCATGCAGCCCGTCGACCTCGTCGGGAGCGTGGCGGTCACGTTCTGGTACGCGTGGCTCTTCAACCACACGGGCGGCAGCGTGCTGCTGACCGTCGTCGCGCACGCCACCGAGGGCAGCGTCCAGACCGGCTCGCTCTGGGCTGCCGGCGACGACGCCTCGCGTCAGACGCTGCTCTACAGCCTGGTGTGGGCGTCTCTGGCCGTGGCTCTCGTCGTCCTCGACCGCCGCGCGTGGCTGTGTGCGCCGGAAACCGCAGTGGATCCCGCCCGCCGACCCGACCTCGAGACGGCCAACCCATCGGAGAAGCCATGACCACGCGCCTCAGCACCCCCACGCCGGCCAGCACCGCGACCGGCACAGCCGGTCCGCCTGTCGGGCGGGGACCGCACCTCGCGCAACGGATGGGTCGCTGGAGCGCCCACCACTGGAAGACGGCGACGTTCGGCTGGCTGGCGTTCGTGGTCGTGACGGCGGCTGCGTCTCCTCTCGTCGGTGTCAACCAGATCGACCCGGCCACGTCCGGCTCGGGTGAGTCCGGGCGAGCCGACCGCATCCTGGTGGAGGACTTCCCGGAGCCGGCAGCCGAGAGCGTGCTCGTCGAGAGCGCTGAGCTCACCGTGGACGAGCCGGCCTTCCGTGCGGCCGTGGACGCCGCGGTGACCACGCTCGGAGCCGAGGTGGACGTCGAGAACGTGCAGTCACCGCTCGCCCCCGGTCACGAAGGCCAGATCTCGAACGACCGCCACGCCGCGGTGATCCACTTCCAGATCGGCGGCGACCCGGCCGAGGCCGAGGACAAGGTCGAGGCGATCACCACGGCCACCCGACAGGTCGGGCTCGACCACCCGACGGTGTTCGTCGGGCAGTTCGGCTCCACCAGCGCCAACGAAGCACTGCAGGCGGCGTTCGCCACCGACCTCGAGCGCGCCGGTCTCATCTCGATCCCGATCACGCTGGCCATCCTCGTCCTCGCGTTCGGCGCCCTGGTCGCGGCCTGCATCCCGGTAGTCCTCGCCCTCTCAGCCGTGGCGTCGGCGATGGGGTTGGTCGCCCTGATGAGCCACGTCGTGCCGATGGATGCGTCCGTGTCGGCGATGATGCTCCTGATCGGTCTGGCGGTCGGCGTCGACTACTCGTTGTTCTACATCAAGCGGGAGCGAGAAGAGCGCGCCGCCGGAAGGAGCGAGTCCGCCGCACTCGAAGCCGCGGCGGCCACGTCCGGCCGCTCGGTCCTCATCTCAGGTCTCACCGTCATGGTCGCGATGGCTGGCATGTTCCTCACCGGGGACCAGACGTTCGTCTCGTTCGGAGTCGCGACGATGACGGTCGTGGGCGTCGCGATGCTCGGGTCTCTCACGGTCCTGCCAGCACTGCTCTCCCGCCTCGGGGACCGCGTGGACAGGGGCCGAGTGCCTTTTCTGGGAGGACGGGACCGTACGACTGGTGGGGGCTGGCTCTGGGGAGCCGTCATCGACCGTGTGTTGCGGCGACCGGGACTCTCGGTCCTGCTGGCCGGGGGGCTCCTCCTCGCACTGGCCGTGCCCGCTGCGCAGCTGCGGACCGTGCTGCCAAGCCCGGACACCTACCCTGCCACGCTGCCCGCGGTGGAGACCTACGACCGGCTCCAGGAGGCCTTCCCGGGGGGCGAGACCCCTACCGTCGCCGTGCTGCGCGCCCCCGACGTCACGACCCCCGAGGCGCAGTCGGCCATCGCCGACCTGCGTGAGCGTGCCCTCTCCAGCGGCCTCATCGAGGAGCCCGTGCAGGTCGCGGTCAACGCCGCGGGCACCGTGGCCCGGGTCGCGCTGCCCGTGGCGGGCGAGGCGACCGACGCTGTCGCGAACGACGCGCTCGACCTGCTCCGGGGCGACATCGTCCCGTCGACGCTGGGCACTCTCCCCGGCAGCGAGACGGGCGTGACAGGACTCACCGCCGTGTCCCGCGACTTCAATGCCCTGATGACGACCTCACTCCCGCGGGTGGTCGGTTTCGTGCTGCTACTTGCCTTCTGCCTCATGCTGTTCGCGTTTCGCTCACTCGTCGTGGCAGTCAAGGCGGTCCTGCTCAACCTGCTCTCGGTCGCCGCGACGTTCGGGGTGATGGTGTTGGTCTTCCAGCGGGGCTGGGCACAGAGGTGGCTCGACTTCGACTCGACGGCGGGCATCCACGCCTTCCTGCCCATCATGTTGTTCGTCATCCTCTTCGGCCTCTCGATGGACTACCACGTCTTCATCCTCAGCAGGATCAGGGAGACCTACGACCGCGGCGCC
>Ga0268386_10002238_pt1 | contig 13673 bp, 14 predicted proteins | sample RVTome_15_FD_200260 | JGI IMG/M metagenome (GOLD analysis project Ga0268386, IMG submission 200260) | Soil microbial communities from uranium-contaminated site in the Upper Colorado River Basin, Wyoming, United States - RVT150D86... ...
GTAAACGGTGCCGTCGAGCCAGGCCCCGCCGGCCGGCCGGACCGTTCCCGGGCGTAGTAGCAGGGCTGTTGGCCGGTGGCCAGCGGGAAGGTGACGGGCAGCCGCCCGGATGGCGACACGTTGCCGAAAAGGATGTCTGCGAGCGCCGGGCCGGTTTCAGTTCCTAGGAACCAACCGACGAGGATGGCCTGTGCGTTGCGCACCGCACCTTCCAGGGCCAGCGCTCGGCCATTGCGCAGGATCACGACGACCGGTTACCGGTCGCGGCAACCGCTTCGGCGAGGGTCTGCTGGGCTCGAGGCACGACGATCTCGAGGCGCGAGGCCGACTCGCTGGACATGGCGGTCGCTTCGCCAATGGCGAGGAGGACGACGTCCGCCGCACGTGCCGCCGAAGCAGTCCCGCTCGATGCCGCCGTCGATCGGGGCGTCGATATCGCTGCCTTTTGCGACCAGCAGGTCCGTCGGGTTGGCCATGGCTGCGCGCAGACCATCGACCAGCGGAACCGACGGCGTTGCCGGAACGAAAGGAGACCAGGGACCGTCGAGGTTGTCCTTGTCCTCACCGAACGGGCCAATCAGTGCAATGCGCTTTCCCGATCTCGGCAACGGCAGCAGATTGCCTTCGTTCTTCAGCAGCACGACCGATTTCGCTGCCGCTTCGCGAGCCAGTTTGCGGTGTGCAGGTGGCGGTGGACTTGTGGCACGTCCTTCGTCGACGCGACGGAACGGATCGTCGAACAGGCCGGCCTCGCGTTTGACGATCATTGTGTGTCAGTAAGCAGCTCATTGACCTCGAGCCACTGGTGGAACAACTCCATCCACCCCTGCGATGACGTGCCCGGACGCCCGAGCCCGAAGCCATGACCGCCGCTTGCGAACAAATGGAACTCGATCGGTTTGCCCGCCGCGTGAAAGCTCTCAAGGAGGCCAAGTCCGTCGCGCTTCAGAAGGAAGTCGTCGGCCGCGATGGCTACGAAGGTCGGGGGCGCGTTCCCCGGCACCTCCATCGTGGCCATGTTCGGATAGATGGGCGCGGCAAAGGCCGGCATTTCGCTTCCAGCGGCTCCGATGACACTGCGTGTCAAGAACCCGCCGGCGGAGAATCCCATGAAGCCGACGCGGTCCGGGTCGATCCGGAACTCGTTGGCGCGTGTCCGCACGAGCCGCAGGGCAGCCATCGCATCGGCCAGGGCTTCTGGAGGCGTATCTGCCGGATTGGCGAAGCTGACCTTCTCGCCGCGGATCATGCGGTTGAACTCGCTCTCGAAAACCTCGAGAGACGGCGGAGTCGGCAGCACTCTGTATTTCAGGACGAACGCCGCGATGCCGTGGTTGGCCAGCCAGCGGGCGACCTGCCAGCCTTCCGTGTCTATCGCGAGACCGAGGAAACCGCCACCGGGGGCTACGATGACTGCCGCGCCAGTCGATGGGCCGGCCGGCAGCACCGGTGTCAAGGTCGGCTGCACGACGTTGCGAACGCCGATGATGCCGTTCTGCAGAAACCATTCTTCCTGTCGGTCTTTCGGCAGTTGCTCGACGGACAGATCGATCGCGCCCGGCTGGCCTGGCGTTTCGATCAGTTCGTATCGGAAGGACGGAGCCTGAGCCAGCACCGAAGCGGGCAAAGTCAGCGCACCGAGGATCACGAGCAGAGTCAGCCGCAATCGCATGAGTCCATCTCCGTGCACAAGACCCTGGCCTGTCTGACACTGGCGTCCTCTCTCAATGCCGCAGCGCTCGAGTCGCGGCTTGACTTTGTACCCTGGAATGCGCTAAAGATTAGAACACATATTCTAGTTATCACGCAAGACGTCTGAGATGGGCTCAGCGCTTGGAACATCGCGTCCGCAGTCCAGGAGAACGGAAACGGAACCATGAGCAGTGATCAAAACTTCGTCGAAGAACTCGCCACCCTGAAGAAGGAAGTCGAGGAACTGCGTCGCCTTGCACGCAGAACAGCCGATCGCGGAGAGATCGAGAATCTGTTCAGCCGCTACATGTACTACCACAATGCCTTTCGCGACGATCTGATCATTCCACTCTGGGTCAAATCTGGAACCGAAGGGATTCGGGCGCGATATACGAACGCCGGCGTCTATATGACCTACGAGAGCGTTATTGCGTACCACCAGGGACGCCCGACGCCGGTCGGCAAGCTGATCCTGCATTACACGACGACACCGGTGATCGAAGTGGCGAACGACGGCCAGACCGCGAAGGGCGTCTGGATCATGTCGGGTTGCGAGTCCGGCTTGACTGATCCTGAGGTCGCAGAACAGCAGCCGCAGTACATGTTTTCGCCGGGCATGGTTCAGGGCAAGCGGGTGTGGGCCCATTGGGTCTGGTGCAAGTACGCGGTCGATTTCCTGCGACAGGACGGTGACTGGAAGATCTGGAAATTCCGCTGCTACGAACTCAGCCGGGCACCCTTCGAGGAGAACTGGATCAGCTTCGCCGAGAAGAATGCGGAAGCCTTCGATCTCGACCTGATGTATTTCGGTGATGATGGCAAGCCAGTCTTCATGCCGCGGGCAGACGAGCCGGTCCCGAGTCGGTATTCACCCTATCGCCCGGACACGCGGCAGGCGCTGGAGCCCGAGCCGCCGCTGCCCCACGACACGTACGAGGATACGTTCCGCTAAGTCGGAACGGAGCTGCGATCGTGCTGTTCCTGGGTATCGACATCGGCAGTTCCTCCGTGAAGCTGTCGCTGCTGGACGGCGACACCGGGAGGCGTATTGCGTCCTCGCAGTATCCCGATGGCGAACTCGCTATTCAGAGCCGCGCACCGGGCTGGGCCGAACAGGACCCGCAAGTCTGGTGGGACAGCGTCGTGAAGGGCGCGCGCGTGCTCGTCGCGAAGGTCGACCCCCAGCGGATCGGGGGCGTCGGTATCTCGTATCAGATGCATGGTCTGGTCGTCGTCGACAGAAAGAACGAACCGGTGCGACCGGCCATCATCTGGTGCGACAGCCGCGCAGTGAATTGCGGTGAGCAGGCTTTCCGCGATCTGGGCGAGGACTTCTGCTTCCGGCATCTGCGCAATTCTCCCGGCAATTTCACCGCCGCCAAGCTGCGCTGGGTGCAGCTCCACGAGCCAGAAGTGTTCGCGCGCATTCACAAGGCCATGCTGCCCGGCGACTACGTTGCGATGCGCCTGAGCGGCGAAGCGACCACGACCGCGTCCGGACTGTCCGAGGGAACCCTGTGGGACTTCGAGACTCGCTCGGTCGCGGAGGAGCTCCTGCAGCACTGGCAGATCGATTCGTCACTCGTACCCACGGTCGTGCCGGGCGTCGGTTTGCAAGGCGCGGTGAGCGGGACGGCAGCGGCCGAGCTCGGCCTCAGGGCGGGCACCCCGATCGCCTACCGATTCGGCGATCAGCCCAACAATGCATTCAGTCTCAAGGTGCTCGAGCCTGGCGAAGTGGCGACGACAGCGGGCACGTCGGGCGTCATCTACGGTGTGACGGACCAGCGGGCCGTCGATCCTGACTCACGTGTGAACACCTTTCTGCACGTCACCGACAGCGTCGAGGCGCCGCGCAACGGTGTGCTCATGTGCGTGAATGGCACGGGGAGATCATACAGCTGGCTGCGGCAGCTGCTGGAGAATGGAACGGAGGGGCGGGGAGGTTCGTACGAGCATCTGAACAGGCTGGCCGCATCCGTGCCGGTCGGCAGCGAGGGCCTGATCTTTCATCCGTTCGGCAACGGTGCCGAGCGCATCTTTCAGAACCGGAATCTCGGCGCTCAGCTGCTGGGACTCGACCTGAATCGCCACGGTCTCGCGCACGTCGCCAGAGCCACTCAGGAGGGCATCGTTTTCGCGCTCAACCGGGGATTCGAAGTGCTGAAGTCGCTGACCGGAACTTGCCGGATCGTTCGCGCCGGTAACGGCAACATGTTCCGCAGTGAAGTCTTCCGGGACGCCTTCGCCAACACCACGGGTGCGGTCCTGGAAATGTTCGCGACCGACGGTGCCGAAGGTGCTGCCCGCGGAGCCGCGCTCGGCGTCGGACACTTCGGATCGCCCGCCGAAGCGCTCGATGGACTCGAACGTATCGCCGTCGTCGAGCCGGAGCCGGACCTTGCGGATCGATACGCGCGCGCCTACCGGCAGTGGTCGGACAGGCTGCCGATCTGAGCGTCACCGGGACCAGATATCTGACATCGAGGTAGAGCCGTTATGCCAGTCGTGACTGGGGACAGAGAGTACTTTCGGGGAGTCGGCCAGATCCAATACGAAGGTCCGGAGTCGGATAACCCGCTCGCATTCAAGTACTACGACGCGGATCGGGTCGTGGCGGGCCGGACGATGAAGGAGTTCTTCAGATTCGCGACTTGCTACTGGCATTCGTTCTGCGGAACTGGCGCGGATCCTTTCGGTCCCGGAACGCAACGCCGCGAATGGCTGGAAGGGGCGGATGCGATGGCCCGTGCCCGTCACAAGATGGACGCAGCATTCGAGTTCTTCACCAAACTCGGAACCCCCTATTACTGCTTTCACGACATCGACCTGGTAGAGGAGGGCGACAGCCGGTCGGAAACCGCGGCTCGTCTGCACGGCATCGTCGAGTACGCGAAGCAGAAGATGGCGGACTCCGGAGTGAAGCTGCTGTGGGGGACCGCGAATCTGTTCTCGCATCCGCGTTACATGAACGGCGCCTCGACCAACCCGGATTTCAGGGTGGTCGCGTTCGCTGGGGCACAGCTCAAGGACGCTCTCGATGCGACGATTGCGTTGAACGGCGAGAACTACGTCTTCTGGGGCGGGCGGGAAGGTTACATGAGCCTGCTGAACACCGACATGAAGCGGGAACAGGAGCACCTGGCGCGCTTTCTTTCGCTGGCCCGCGACTATGCCCGCGCTCAGGGCTTCAAGGGCACGTTCTTCGTCGAGCCCAAGCCCATGGAGCCCTCCAAGCACCAGTACGATTACGATGCCGCTACCGTCATCGGTTTCCTGCGAGCGCATGGCCTGGACAAGGACTTCAAGCTCAATGTCGAAACGAACCACGCCACGCTGGCCGGCCACAGCATGGACCACGAACTGCAGGTGGCGGCGGACGCGGGCATGCTCGGGAGCATCGACGCTAACCGGGGCGACCACCAGAACGCATGGGACACCGATCAATTCCCGTACAACATCACCGAAACGGTCGAGATCATGCTCGTGCTGCTTCGATCCGGCGGCCTACGAGGGGGCGGCGTGAACTTCGATGCGAAAACCCGTCGCAACTCGACGGACCCCGTCGACGTCTTCTACGGGCACATCGGGGGCATGGACACGTTTGCCAGAGCCTTGTTGATCGCGGATGATCTGCTCAGAAATTCGCGGCTGGAAGACCTGCGCAAGGCGAGGTATGCATCGTTCGACTCCGGATCGGGTGCTGATTTCGAAGCGGGCAGAATGACCCTGGTCGATCTCGCCGCGATCGGAAACGCCGGCGGCGAGCCGCCGCAACTCAGTGGACAGCAGGAGCTTTACGAGAACATCGTGAATGGCCACATCAGATAGCCGACCTTCGTCGGGAGCGGACAGATCTATTTTCCCATCGCGAGGAAAATAGATCTGTCCGCATCAGGGTCGCCGCCGACCAGCCAGAGCACGCTCATGAGACTGAGGTCGTCGAGCAACGTGTCCCAGTTACCCTCACCCATGACGTCCGACGTCGTGCCGAGGCCGAGATGGCGGCCAACCGACGCGTACATCACAGCGAAGCAGGCCTCGACGGCGTGCTCGGGATCGGGATGCCGAATTTCATCGCGGCGGTCGAGCAGGAGCAGCGCGAAGTCGGTCGCCGACTGTCCGTAGTATTTCTTGCCGTGGGCCGCAACGATGGGATCGGTCGGCGCCAGTTCCATGAAGACGCGCAGCAGGTCGGCATGTTTGCGCAAAAAGCCGCCGTACTCCCTGATGGCGATCGGGACCAGCTCCCGTAGTGCGAGACCGCGCCGTCTGAGCCCGTTGATGATCACTGCATGCTCGCGCTCTATCTGGTGCAGGAACCGGATCTGGACCTCTCGAATCAGCGCCTGCTTGTTTTCGAAACGCAGATAGATCGATCCGATCGAGACCTTGGCGCGCTTGCTGAGCTCCTGCAATGTGAACTCGGAGTAGCCGCCCTGCACGAGCATCCTGACGGCCGCGGCGAGCAGTCGCTCCATCGAGGAACGACTGCGGTCCTGCTTGGGCCTGCGGACGCGGGACCGACGGACTGCCGCGAGTTGTTCGGTCATCTTGTGGCAGTTCCCGGCGAGTGCCTGAACTACGCGGCACTCGACAGCTCGGACGTCCTGCCGTACTCCTTCGCGATGTACTCGCAAGCTCGCATCGTCAGGGCCATGGTCGTCAGTGTTGGCCCGCACGTGCCATTCGTCACGAAGCAACTGCTGTCCGTGACGAAGATGTTCTTCGCATCCCAGCACTGGTTATAGGCATTCAGCACTGACTTGCCCGGATCGTCTCCCATCCGGGCGCCGCCGCATTCATGGATCGCAGCGCCGAGCGCCATGCTCTTCCTGAAGGAGCGGCGAAACATGAATCGCTCGAACCGGGTTGCGTTGGGCAACACCTTGTCGGGATCGTCGAGCCCAAGGAGGCTCGCGGCAAAGTCGACTGACCAGCCGGCGGCCTGCACCATCTCCTTGATCGTGTCGAGCTCGCAACGGAGCATCTTGCGTTCGTTCTCGCGCATCGAAAGTTCGATGTGGGGCACCGGCACACCCCAGACATCTTTCTTCTTGTGATTGACCGTCACGCGGTTCTCGTAATACGGCAGCATTTCGCCCTGGCCCATGAAGCCGAACATGGCCGGATGACCTTCCGGGACGTAGCCGCGCCCGGCCATCCCCTGAATGTTGAAGCCGCGTGCGAACTGCGGATAGTCCTTGCGGTCGAGGTTCTGGAACCGCGGGATGTAGATGCCACCGTGATTGTCGGCGGGCGAGGTGCCGTCAACGATCTCGAAGCCAAAGCGTTCGCTTCCGGGGACCGAGCCGAATACGAGGCAGGGAATCTGGTCCATGAAGTAACGGCCCAGAAGCCCCGACGAGTTGCCGACGCCGTCGGGATGCTTCACGCAAGCGGAATTCAGTAACAGACGGATCGACTCAATCGTCGACGCGCAGATCACAACCACGTTCGCAGAGACGTTCCGCAGTTGCCGGGTATTCGCATCGACGTAGGCCACACCGGTGGCCTTGCCGGTCGCCGGATCGATGCTGATCTGTTTCGCGATCGCGTTCGGCCGCAGCTCCATTCGCCCGGTTCTCGCGGCTGCCGCCAGCGGGGAGGTGGTGCGCTTTGCCTTGCTTGCGTCCGCTGGAGTCGCGTCCGCGGTCACATAGCGCCACGGAATCACCTTGCGCTCGGGCCACCTGGACTCGACGGTCTCTTTCAACTGCCGCTCGACCCGCCCGAGGCCAGCCGTCGCTGCGTACTTGCCGTCGGGGAGGTTCCGGATCCCTTCGGTCGTCCCCGCGATTCCGAGGAATTTCTCGACCTGGTCGTAATACGGGACGAGATCGTCATAGCGGATCGGCCAGTCTTCGCCGATGCCATCCCGGCTCGCCGCCTTGAAGTCGTAGTCGGACATCCGCAGGGCGACCCGTCCCCACGACAGGAACCTGCCACCGACGTTGCGCCCGCGAATCCAGAGATAGAAGTCGTCCGGCGCACAGGTGTAGGGATTCTTCCAGTCGTTGACGAACAGGAACCCCTTGTCAGGGGAGAAAAACGACGCCCGGGCCTGAACGTGTTGTCCTGCGAGGGCCGCGCGCACGCGGGACATCGAACCGATGGCCTTCATCTGTGCGCCCTTGTGGAACAGCGCTTCGTCCAGCTCCGGCCCGGCTTCTAGAACCAGCACTTCGAGGCCGCGCTCTGACAGTTCCTTGGCTGCGAAACCGCCGGTCGCCCCGGATCCGACGACGATCGCGTCATACTTCTTGTCGGTCGACATGGTGTTCCACTGGGTGAGCCAAGATTTGCATTATATAGAATATGAATTCTAATTTACAAGAGCCTGTGTCGGTGGTCATGCAGATACCGGAACCACTTGTAAAAGGGCGCATGAGTAGGAAGTAGAGCGAAAATTCGAATACTTACAGGGCGCCGGACCGGAGCATTTCGATGGCACTTTGAGCCGCCCGCGCTGTCAGCGCCATGTAGGTCAACGAAGGATTCTGACAGGCAGAAGAGGCCATGGCGGCGCCATCGGTGACGAACAGATTCGGCACGTCATGGGCCTGATTGAACTCGTTCAGCACGGACGTTGGCGGGTCGCGCCCCATGCGTGCTCCCCCCATTTCGTGAATCGCGCTGCCGCCAGGGCTGGGCTCATCGGAGCCGAACAGTGTTCGGCCACCGGCGGCGGTGATCATCGCTGCCGCTTCCTTCTTCGCATCCGCGAGGAGCTTCCGCTCGTTGTCGCCAAAGCTGAAGTCGATGCGCAGTTGCGGGGCACCGTAGGCGTCGGTCTTTACGGGGTCGAGTGACAGTCGGTTTTCCTTGCGTGGCAGGCATTCGGCGAAACTGGTCAAGACGAATTTCCATTCGCCAGGCCGACGCAGGCTTTCCTTGAATTCCCTGCCCAACCCGGCCTGCCGCGTACCGCGCATCCAGCCGGCGCGGTAGGCGCCGCCCTGGAAGGAATAACCGCGCACGAACGGCTCCGTCGAGTTGTCGAGATTCTTGAAGCGCGGAATGACGATGCCGGTCGGGCGATTGCCGAAATAGTAGTGGGATTCGAAGCCCGGCATGACCGCCACGGTGCCGAGGGTATTGGCATGGTCCATGATGTAGTGACCGAGCACGCCACTCGAGTTGGCGAGTCCGTTCGGAAACTGCTCGGACCTGGAGCGAAGCAGCAGCGCGACGCTGTTGAACGCGCCGGCACACAGGAAGACCAGTTTCGCCGTGTATCGGCTGCGGCCACCGGACCGCGTGTTCAGTACATCGACACCGGTCACGCGCCTGCTGCCCGCATCGTAGCTGATGCCCTCGACCAGACTGTCCGTCAGCAAGGTCAGATTCCCGGTGGCCTGCGCCGCGGGCAGCGTCGAGCTCTGGGTACTGAAGTACGCGCCGAACGAGCAGCCTCGGCCGCAGATGGCCCGCTGCTGGCACGACACCCGCCCCTGGTCTGCCTTGGCCTGGGTGAGGTTGGCCGTGCGGCCGATGGTCAGGCGACGGTCTGGAAACCGGCGCTGGATCGCCTCGCGCACATGGGCTTCGACGACGTTCAGGGGCATTGCCGGTTGAAAGTGCCCGTCCGGCAACTGCGGCAATCCCTCGCTGGCGCCGGACACGCCGATGAACTCTTCGACGTGGTCGTACCACTTCTCGATGTCCGCGTACCGGATCGGCCAATCGGTGCCGTGTCCATCGCGCGCATTTGCGGAGAAATCGATGTCGCTCCAGCGGTAGCACTGGCGTCCCCACATCAGCGAGCGCCCGCCGAGGTGATAGCCGCGGTACCACCGGAAGCCGGGTGATTGCACGGACTGGTAAGGATTGTCGACGTCGTCGACCCAGTAATCCTGCGTCCACTCGTCCATGTGACCGGAGCGCTGCTGGATCGGATAGCGCTGATTCCACAGGCTGGCATTACCCTGGCCATGGAAAGGCAGGTCCCACGGCGCCAGCATTTCGGTCTTGTAGCCGCTGCGGTGCTCGATGTTCCTGCCACGCTCCACGAGCAGCACCTTCAGTCCGCCTTGCGTGAGCTCCTTGGCGGCCCAGCCACCGGTGATACCGGAGCCGATGACGATGGCGTCGAACGTCTGCGGTGCGCTCATGCGAACTTGACCCCGGTCCAGTCGCTCGACCACGCGCGATCGCCCGGTTTGAGCCGAACATCGGGGTCAAAACGGCCAGGCGTCAGCAGGTACCTCAATTCCTGCGAGCCGCCGATCTCGGAGGTGTAGTAGCCCACGACGATCAGCGCCTTGAGCACCGGCCACTGTCGGAGCGCCTCAGGCAACGCATCATCCTGGGCGTTTGCGAATGCACGGGCATCGATGTCGGCGAGCAGAGCGCGGCGACGCTCCTCAGATTGCTGCAGGTACTCGCCTTCCGAAAGTGCATCGAGTGCTGCGGCGAATGTGGTCAGCAGGGTCTCGTGCGCACCACGCAGTCCATGCGCGACAGCTTTCTCGACGAACGCGCCGATACCCGCAGCGCGTGCGCCCGGCGTATCGGTGGCCGGGATCACCGCATCACAGAGGTCGTCGAGCAACGCGCGGGCAGGGGTGGTGTTTTGCCGCGCCGGATCCTTCGCAGCCGCCCAGATCTGCGCGGGTGACAAGGCCATGCCGAGCGCCAGCGCAGCGCTGTTGAGCAGCGCCTCGCGCCGACTCAACAAAAGCGCTTCCGGCGGTCCGCTCATGCCTGGGCGCTGCCGTTCGCGAGTATGCGCTTGCAGAGCGCGTGGTGTTTCCTGAGGACTTCGAATGCGTCCTCGTCACTGTACATGTGGCCTTCCCATTCACTCGACATGTAACCATTGAAGCCGTTGTCACGAAATACGGGCAGCAACTTGTCGAACGGTATGCACGCCTCGTTGCCGCTCTCGTCGAACTCGTAGAACTTGCCATGGATGTGCACGCACTGCGGCATGATCTCCAGCCAGGCCGACGGATCCTGGTAGTTCAGGATGTTGTAGATCACGGCCACGCCGCTCGCGAGGCTGCGCTCGGTGGCCTGAGCCTCGGGCGTCGCCATCAGCTTCTGGATTTTCTCCGGCGGACTGCCGCTCTCTTCGCGCCAGATTGCGAGCGCGACCTCGATCAGTTCGTCCGAGACGCCGCGCGAGCGCAGCACGTTCAGCAGCCCCGGGGGTACGGTATGCGCCGACGCGCCGAAGTCCGGGATGAATCCCAGAAAGGGCGAGCGAACGCGCTGGTACATTTCACGGAAACCCATCAACGTGGGTGAGTCCACCTTGTGGGGTGCATGCACCTCCAGTCCCAGGATTACCTGCAGCTTCTCGGCGAGGGGCACGAGCCGTTCGATGACCTCCGGACCCGCCGCGTACTGGTAGCGTGCGACTGGAAAGCCGAGTTTGGCCGCCGCGCGGATCTGCGGCTCGTGGTAGCGGACCGATTCTTCGGTCGTCATCTTCTGGCCGCGTCGGATCGCCACGTCCGCATTCACGGCGAGGCAGGTCGGGACGAGGTTGTGCTTCGCCAGGAGTCCCTTGAATCGATCAGCGAATTCGTCGCTGACCTCAGGAAATCCGCGGATACTCTGGAATCCGATGACCTCGAGTCCGGGTCCGAGGCCAAGAGCGCCGACCTTCGCAATCAGCTCCTCGAACGAGTACTGAAGCGAATGAAACTCGTTGGTGAGGCTGAACAGCGTAGTGCCGAGACGCACGCCCTGGTTGGCTTGTGCCATGGAAGCTCTCCGTAGTCCGGTTAACGTGCGTGCAGTCGCTTGCTGGCACGCGTGACCCAGCACATGCCGGGGATGTAGGGCGGATAGACGTTCAGTGTGAACTCGACGTTGACATCGTCGGCGGATTTCACGGGCGTGCCGCTGACCTCGAGCGTCAACGGATCGAGCACGAACCAGAATTCATCGGTGCGTTCGGGCAGCTCTGAGTTCGGGATCGTCTTGTCATTGATCCTGATCCTGACCGCGTCGAGATCGATGGGGCGACCGTTGACGCGCAGCTCAGCCGGCTCGATCGTCGACAGTGGCAAGCTGCGATACCACGGCAGGCGGATCGCGAGATCGAAGCCCCCCGGCGTGGCTGTCAGAGAACCCTCACCGAGCAGTCGGTCCTGTATCGTCATTTGCTCGCTCCCACAGTATCGTTGCCGACTTCCTTGCGGTTCTGCAGCTTCATTCGCTTGCAATCGCGCGTCGTCGGCACCATCGGCAGATACGAAATGCGCATGCGCACGGCGACCTCGACCTCATGCTCGCCGGCGTGGAGGCCACCCGGCTTCTTTACGAGGATTCGGGCTTTCTCACCGAAGTTCCAGCGATCGCCGTATTCGGTTTCCATCGCGTCGAGTGTCCAGGTGCGACCGTGTACGGAGAAGCGAACGTTCTCCCGTGGGACCTTCTCGCCGTCCACGGTGACGCCGATGTCCTCGACCATGGACAGACCGAGGCCGCGATAATAGGGGAGGCGCGCCAGCAGCGCGAAACCCTCTACGCCGTCGGCAGTGAGACGCTCCAGACTGTCGGGCACGATGATCTTGTCGTCGAACATGGCTCACGCTCCTGCCTGCGCCCGCTCAGGCGCGTCGATCAGTTTTTTCAGCATCTCCTGCTGGCGGCGGACCTGCTCCACCGAGTCCACTTCATAGGCGTCTTCGATCCAGCGGTTGCCCTCGTATTCCGAGCAGATATAGCCGGTATATCCGCCCTTCTTCAGGACCGCGACGATTTCGTCGTAGGGAATGGAGGGTTCCACGAGGTCCTCGGTCATTTCGTAGAACTTGCCGTGGATGTTGTGGATGCGGTCCATGAAATCCAGCATGCGCTTCGGCTCGAAAGCCGCGTTGTGGCGCAGCGTCTCGGCCATCGCGATCGCCGGGCCTTCACCCCCCATCTCGCGAACGTTGAGCACGACGTACTCACTCAGTACTCGCTCCTCGTAGGCTTGCTCGATGTAGTCCGCGATCTGCTGCGACACACCGTTACGGATGAAACGCGCCTTCCAAGCCGGCGGAAAGTGGTGCAGGAACATGCCCATGTCGGGCAGGAAGCCGAGCGCATCCGAACCGGATTTCTCGAACGCCTCCGCGTGGCGGATGATCCACGGATGATCGAAGTGCAAGGGCGCGTGGACCTCGACGAGAATCTTGATCCCGGCTTCCTCGGCATACGGCGCCGCCGCCACGAGAACTTCCGGCGCAACGGACACGAGCGCCCGGATGTAGGGGACGCCGAGCCGCCTGCCGAGCTCGATATCCTTGCGAACGCTGGCCACCTGCTCGTCAAAGGGCATCAGGCGCCCCTTGTAGCGCTTGTAATCGAGCATGAAGTCGTGGCTGACCGGCTTCGTGCCGTATTTGCGCATCAGCTCGTGCCAGTGCACGATGGCCGAGTCCTCGACCGGCTGTTCGGGATGACCCCAGAACGTCTGTTCGCCGATGACCTCGATACCGTTCGCGCCCATTTCGGCGCAGGTCCGGATGCAGTCCTCGAGGTTCATCAGGCCGAGAAACGTCTCGTTCTGAAAACTGTAGAGGCTCACGCCTCGCTTGATCGTCATCGTCTTGTTCCTCCAAACCGTTTCACAGGGACATCTGTGGGGCTGCGCGCGGCGTCTGAAGCACGATCAGGCCGAGCATCACCAGCAGGACCAGGTTCTGCGGATCGGCGGCGGCAACTTCACCCCTCGACACGTGCACGGCCAGTGCGGCCAGCTGATTCGCGATCAGAACGATCGCCGTCCAGAAGGCCAGACCGCGCAGGCTGGTAAGCACCGAAATCACGAGCGCAGCGGCACACGCGAGTTCCGACCAGCCGACCGCGCGCGCAAACCAATCCGGGAAACCAGCGACCCAGGCATGATGTTCGGCAAGCGCTTCGATCGGGCCGAACGCCTTCCAGTAGCCGACGAACGCAAAGAATGCCGCGAGCACAATTCGCGCAACCCAGGAGAGCGCGAGAAGAGCATTGGCGGTCATTGGGGATCACCGAGC
>Ga0268386_10002239_pt1 | contig 13672 bp, 9 predicted proteins | sample RVTome_15_FD_200260 | JGI IMG/M metagenome (GOLD analysis project Ga0268386, IMG submission 200260) | Soil microbial communities from uranium-contaminated site in the Upper Colorado River Basin, Wyoming, United States - RVT150D86... ...
CCCGAGGCGGTCTTCGCCGCCGCCCGATCCGAGTGCATCCGGCGTCGGACGCGGTCGATCGCCGTTTCCAGGCGCTCCGATTCTACGGGTTTCAGGAGGTAGTAGACCGCATTCACCTCGAAGGCTTCGATGGCGTGGCGATCGTAGGCGGTGACGAAGACTACGTGCGCGGCGAGCCCCGCGTCGAGCAGCCGGCGGGCGACCTCGAATCCCGTGAGCCCTGGCATCTGGACGTCGAGCATGACGAGATCCGGCTCGAGGTCGCCGATGATCTCGAGCGCTTCGACACCGTTGGTCGCCTGGGCGACGACCTCCACGCCGGGGATCCGGCCGAGCAGAAAGCACAGCTCGTCGCGGGCCAGGCGCTCGTCGTCGACGACCACCGTCCGAAGAGTCAGCATCTCATGCAGGGATCTTGGCCGGCACGATGAGCTCGGGGATCACGATGCGCGCGCACGTGCCCTGGCCCGGCACACTGTCGAGCTGAAGCTGGTAGTTCGCTCCATATATGACCCGCAGGCGCTCGTTGACGTTCTTGAGCCCGATGCCGCCATCCTTGATGCGCGCGGCGTTCGACGGATTGACCCCCACGCCGTTGTCGATCACGTCGATGACGACATGGCTGTCCTGACGCGTGCTGCGGATGACGATCCGGCCCTCTCCAATCTTCGGCGACAGCCCGTGCTTGATCGAGTTCTCGACGAGTGGCTGCAGCAGCATGCTGGGGACGACGATGTCGAGGCTGTCGGGATCGATGGACTTCTCGACGAGCAGTTTCGGGCCGAAGCGCACGGTCTCGATATCGAGGTACTCGTCGATGGCTTCGAGCTCCTCGCGCAGGGTCACGAAGTGCTCCTGGCTGCGCAGCAGCCGCCGCAGCAGGCCGGACAGCTTGGTGATCAGCATGCGCGCGGTCTCCGGCTGGGACCTGATCAGCGAGGAGATCGACGTCAGCGTATTGAAGAGGAAGTGCGGATTGATCTGACTGGCCAGCGCCTCGACCCGCGCGGCCATCAGCAGCTTCTCCTGTTCCTGCAGGCGGTGCTCGATCCGCGCGCTGTTCCAGATCTTGATGGGAATGGCGACGCACAGGACGGTCGCGAGCACCACGAGGGCGTAGAGCCACCAGGTGGGCGGCGCGTGATAGAAGAGCCGTTGGTGGCCAAAGCGGTGGCCGAGCGCCTGGCGGACCAGCTCCAGCCCGATCGGCGCGGCCAGCAGGATCACCACCCAGTCGATCTGGAATCGGCGAACCAGCCGCCATACATGGCGGTGCAGGTCGGTGAAGAAGAGCGGAGAGAAGTGCCAGATCGCCTCCTTCGGACAGAGTTCGCGGAGGCCGCCGCCGGCAAACCCGCAACCGATCGCAAACGGCAGAGCGATCCACTCATTGCCGACGAGGGCCGGGATGCCCGTCAGCGTGCCGACGATGGCGCCGGCGTACGGTCCGGCGAGGAGGCCCGCGAGAAACGCGCCCTCGAGCGTGAGATCTGCGGCTTCGTAGTTGAGCAGGAGCCGGGCGACGACCCCCGCGGTGAGCGGCACGCCCAGGCTCGCGGCAAAGACGAGCCGTTCGGGCCAGTCCCGCTTTTCGGTCAGGAGGATGCGGCGGAACCAGGGAAACCGCACCAGCATCGTGGAGAGCACGGCCACGACTGCCAGCTTGACCATCAGGGTGGTGAGCAGAATCTGCTCCGCCGTCAGGAAGCGGGGTCCGCCCTGCATTGCAGGCGTAAGTATAGCATCCATCACCATTTGGCCCGGCGAAGGCGTCCCGGCGGTTTTCGCCGACGCGCGCGTCCCTTGATATGATGAGGGGATGATCCGTCCGCTCCTCATCGGGTTTGCCACCACCCTCAAGCACTTCTTCACGAAGAAGATCACGGTCAACTACCCGGACGAGAAAATCCCCGTCTTCCCGAAGTACCGCGGCAAGCAGGTGCTGATGCGGGACGAGAACGGCCTGGAGAAGTGCGTGGCCTGCGGTCTCTGTGCGGTGGCGTGCCCGGCCGATGCGATTTACCTGGAAGCCGCCGAGAACGACGGCACGGTCCAGGCCGGCCCGCGCTACGCCAAGGTCTACCAGATCCACAAGACGCGGTGCATTTTCTGCGGATATTGCGAGGAAGCCTGCCCCGTATCGGCCATCTTCATGGGCAAGGACTACGAGCTGGCGGTGTACAGCAACAAGGACTTCATCTGGGACAAGCAGGATCTTCTGGTTCCCGCCGCCGGTTCGCCGACGGTCAAGTAAGCCGGCGTTGCCAGAACTGGCAATGACCCTTGGCGCCCTCGGCGATATTCACGGCGACTTCGAGGCGGCGCGGCGAATCATGAGGCGGCACCCCGAGGTGCCCTTCTGGATATGCGTCGGCGACGTGGCGGATGACCACGGCCGCTATGAGGATCTCGACGCGCCGCTCTACTGGATCAAGGGCAACAACGAGAACTTCGATCGGATTGCCTCTGGGAACCTGCCGTCCAACCTTCACTATCTGCCGGCCGCCACGCCGCTCGAGCTGTCCGGCGTGACGATCGTCGGGCTCGGCGGCACGCTCGCGCCGACCTGGTACGACACGGCGGCGGCGGAGCTGCCGCATCCCGCGAAGGGCAGCGCACAGGCAACCGAGCAGGCCGACAAGAGGCGGCATCTCGTGCGGGAAGAAGTGGAGCGGTGCAAGGCGCTTCGGGGGATTGACATTCTCCTGACCCATGAAGCCCCGCGGCCGTACATTGTCGGCGCCGCCGGACGCCGCGGCATCGAGGCCGGGAAGGCGCCGGTGAATGAGGTGCTCGCGTCGCTGAAGCCCCGGCTGCACCTCTTCGGCCACCATCACCGGTTCACGGAACAGGACCGCGAAGGCGTGCGCTCGGTGGGCCTGGATCTCGCCTCGCGGTCGTATCTGCTGATCGATGCGGGGTCTCTGGAATACGCGAGATGTGGCGACACGTTCAAGTAGATTTTCAATGGGCAGGTGCCGGTTGGGAGTTGACACGTTGACGTCGTACCATGGACATCCAGATGCGTAAGCCGTCCCTGCTCGAGGAACTCGACACGCGCGTCCTGGTGTGCGATGGCGCGATGGGGACGATGCTGTATGCGAAGGGGATCTTCCTCAATCGGTCGTTCGACGAGCTGAATCTCACGCAGCCGGATCTGGTGGCCGAGGTCCATCAGCAGTACGTGCGCGCCGGGGCCGACATCATCGAGACGAATACCTTTGGCGCCAACCGCATCAAGCTCGGCGCCTTCGGCCTGGCCGAACGCGTCCACGCCCTGAACGTGCAGGGGGCGCGCATCGCACGGCACGCGGCGCGCGAGCAGGCCTGGGTCGCGGGAGCGATGGGGCCTCTCGGCATCCGCATCGAGCCCTGGGGCCGGATCGGCGAGGATGAGGCCGAGGGGTGGTTCGCCGAGCAGGCGCGTGCGCTGCTCGAGGGGGGCGTCGAGCTGTTCGTCCTGGAGACGTTCCGCGACGTGAACGAGATCGGCGCAGCCATTCGAGCCGTGCGATCGCTGTGCGATCTGCCCATCGTCGCGCAGGTGACGACCGAGGAGGACGGGCACACGCTCGACGGGACGGCGCCCGACGCCTTCGTCCCCGAGCTCGAACGCCACGGCGCCGATGTGGTCGGGGTGAACTGCAGCATCGGACCGGCGGCGATGCTCGAAACCATCGAGCGGATGGCGCGCGTCGCGACGAAACGGCTCTCCGCCCAGCCGAATGCGGGGCGCCCGCGCGAAGTCGAGGGGCGCAACATCTACCTGTGCTCGCCGGAGTACATGGCGTCCTATGCGCGTCGATTCATCAACGCGGGCGTGCGCCTCGTGGGAGGGTGCTGCGGCACGACGCCGGACCATATCCGTCACATCAAGCTGGCGGTCCGGGCGATGGCGCCGGCGACGGTCCATGCCGCGGCCCGGGACGCTGCCGAGCGTGAGGCCACGCCCGCGGAGGTCATCCGGCCTGCCGAGAAGTCGCGGATGGCCAACACGCTCACGCGGGGCGCATTCGTGGTGAGCGTCGAGCTGGTGCCGCCGCGTGGATATCGTGCCGAAGCGCTCGTCGACCAGGCGCGCCAGCTCAAGATCCGCGGCGTGGATCTCGTCAGCGTCCCGGACGGCCCGCGTGCGACAGGGCGCATGAGCGCGCTGGCCGCCGCCCTGACCGTCCAGCAGCAGGTCGGCATCGAGCCAATTCTGCACTACGCCTGCCGCGATCGGAATCTGCTCGGCATGCAGTCGGACCTGCTGGGCGCGCACTCGATGGGCATCCGCAACCTGTTGATCATCACGGGGGATCCGCCGCGGGTGGGCGACTATCCCGATGCCACGGGAGTGTTCGACGTCGATTCGATCGGGCTGACCAACGTCGTGGCCAGCCTGAATCGCGGTCTGGACATCGGCCGGCAGTCCATCGGGCAGCCGACCGGGTTCCACATCGGCGTGGCCGCCAATCCGTCGGCGCTCGACCTCGACGAGGAGATCCGGCGGTTTCGGTTCAAGGTCGAGGCCGGGGCGGAGTTTGCGATCACCCAGCCGGTCTTCGACCCGGCGGAGCTGGAGCAGTTTCTGACGCGCATCGGCGCCTTCCGGATTCCGATTGTCGCGGGGCTCACGCCGCTCGAAAGCCTCCGCCATGCGGAATTCATGGCCAACGAGGTGCCGGGCGTACGAGTGCCCGAGGCGGTTGTGGAGCGGATGCGCCGCGCAGAGGCGTCCGGCTCCGCGACGGCCGAAGGGCTCGCGATCGCGCGGGAGCTGGTGGCAGCGATCCGTCCCATGGTCCAAGGCGTTCAGATCTCAACCGCGGCCGGCGCCGTCCGGACGGCGCTGTCGATAATGGAAGCGGTCGAGGCGTGATAACGTCCAGGCCCGTCCCCTTGCCCCAGCCCGTCAGAAACGGATATAGTCGCAACCACTGCACGAAGCATTTTTTTGCGGCGGTACCTCACTTGCACGAACCGCCACGACAATCGAGACGTAACTGCATGCGGACGGGAGACGCTCTAGATGGCCTTATTCGATCGTAAAGCCGAGTCCGAGACGGAACTCGTCTCCGGACCTGATGCTGCGACGCGGGCCCTGTCGGTCACGGCGGTCGAGAACGACTTCGTCGAGGGCGTCTACGACAAGCTCGCGAAGGTCTACGATTTGATTTTCGGACCCGCGCTGCACCCCGGCCGCATCGAGGCGATTCGGCACATGAACATCCAGCCCGGCGAACGCGTGCTGGAGGTGGGCGTCGGAACCGGCATCAACCTGTCGCTCTATCCCAGAGATGCGACCGTCACCGGGATTGATTTTTCTTCCTCCATGCTCGAGAAGGCGCGGGAGCGGGCGGGGCGCAAGGGGCTCCGCACCATGCGGCTGCTGCAGATGGATGCGGCCGACCTCAAGTTCGCCGACGACTCGTTCGACATCGTCTATGCGCCGTACTTGATCAGCGTGGTGCCGGATCCCGTGAAGGTCGCGCGTGAAATGCGCCGCGTGTGCCGCCGCGGCGGGCGCATCATCTTTCTCAATCATTTCCTCAGTCCGAACCCCATCCTGTCGCGCGTCGAGCGATTGATCTCCCCGTTGACGATTCACATCGGGTTCAAGGCGGATCTCGACCTGCCGGCATTCCTGGCGCAGGCCGACCTGCAGCCCGTTTCGATCGAGAAGGTGAACTGGCCTCGCATCTGGTCGCTCGTGACGTGCGTGAAGGACTGACACATCACAGGGGGCGCGGAGTGCCGCGGCGCCCGGGCGCCAGGCCACCCCATGTCTCGAACCGCTCTCACCGACGCTGATCGTCAGTCGCTGCCTCGCTGGGCCCTCGCTGCCGACACCGTCGCGGCCCTGCTCCTCGCCATTGGTGTCCTCGTCCTGGTCACAGGTGGCGGGGTCTTCTGGATCGGCGATCTCCGTGTGTCCGTCCGCTCGGCGGGCAGGCCGCTGGCGTTCGGATTGATCCTCGGGGCCATCCGTTACTGGTTCGTCCGACAGCCGTTTCCCCTGATTACGCGGGTGAGGAACGCGGGGCCCGTGGCGCGCCTCCTCCGCGCGGGGAAAGCGCAGACGTTGCTGTTCGAGGAACGGCAGGTGTTCGCGGAGTCCCGCGTCGGGTTCTGGGCGCGCCTTCGCGAACTGCTCGTGCTGACCGCCGCCTTCTCGGCGCTCATGGCGGTTGCCACGTGGCCGCAGGTGGCCCAGCCCTATGCCGTGTCGGACATGGGCGATCCGATCTTCTCCATCTGGCGGCTCATGTGGATCTTTCACGAGTTCCCGCGGGACCCGTTGAACATCTTCAACGGCAACCAGTTCTACCCTGAGCTGCGGACGCTGACGTTCTCCGATCCGGTGCTCGCCCCGTCGCTCCTGTTCGCTCCGCTCTACGGCCTGGGCCTCGACCGGATCGTCGCGTACAACATCGTGTTCCTGTCGGGCGGCGTGTTCTCGGGCGTCACGACGTTTCTTCTCGTCCGGGCGCTCACGGGACGCTCGGATGCGGCCTGGGTGTCGGGCGCCATCTTCGCGGTGTACCCGTACCGCGTCGAACACCTCGCGCATCTCGAGCTGCAGATGACCATCTGGGTGCCGATCGCGCTGTGGGGCCTGCATCGCACGATGGCGTCGGGCCGGATGCGGGACGGCCTGGCGACAGGTCTTGCCGTCGCCGCCCAGTTCTACTCCGCGCTGTATTACGGCGCTTTCCTGATGACGTATGCGCTCGTCGTTGGCGGTGTCCTGTGGCTTGGCCGGGGCCGGCCCTGGCGGCCGCTGCGGGCGCTGGCCGCGGGAGCGGTGCTCGCAGCCGTGCTGTTCTCACCTGTCGCGGCCGCCTACCTGAAGACCCGAAGCTACATGGGCAATCGGCATGTCGGGGAGGTCCAGTACTACAGCGCGACCGGCGAGGATTACACGAACGCGCATTATCGGAGCCTGACGTACAAACAACTGAGTGAGGACGCCCGGGGTGAACGAGCGTTGTTTCCGCGCTTCACCCCGATCCTGCTCACGCTGGTCGCGCTCTGGCCGCCGCTGTCGGTGACCCGGATCGCCTACGTGCTGGCGCTGGCGTTTTCGGTGGAAGTGTCGCTGGGAATGAACGGGTTCGTGTTCCCGTGGCTGTACGAGCATGTACCGCCATACGGGGGCATTCGCGTGCCGGCCCGCTACAGCGTGATGGCCGGGTTGAGCCTCGCCGTGCTGTCTGGCTACGGCGCGGCGCGCGTGTTCGAGCGCTGGCCCCGCCGGCGGGGCGCGCTGCTGGCGGGGTTCCTGGTCGCGATCACCGTGGAGGCGCTGCCGCGGATCGGGCTCGTTCACCCGTGGCGTCAGCCGCCGCCCATCTACACCCGGCTGGCGGCTGCATCCCCGGCGGTCCTGGCGGAGTTTCCGATGCCGGGCCCCGGCACCTATGGATTCTCGGAGTTCGTGTACGTGTACTTCTCGACGTTTCACTGGAGCAGGCTGGTGAATGGCCAGAGCGGCTGGCTGCCTCCCACCTACTGGGAGCTGATCGACGAGACCGTGACGTTTCCATCTGACGACGCGCTGAATTACCTGCGCCGCCGTGGCGTGGAGTACGTCGCGATCCACGGCGCCTTCTATCCGGAGGACCGGCGCGAGGCGGTGCTGGCGGCGGCCGAGGAACGGGATGATCTGGAGCTGGTGAGCGCGGCGCGATGGGAAGGCAGCGAGTCGAGGCTCTACCGGCTGCAATGACGGGTATTGCTCCGAGTTCGCACGATCGCCGTGGCCGCACCTCTTGATCTGACCATCGTCATCCCCGCGTTCAACGAGGAAGGGCGGATTGGCGCAACGCTCGAGCGCCTCGGGGCGTACCTGGCCCCGCGGCCCTGGCAGTGGGAAGTCGTCGTGGTGGATGACGGATCCACCGACGGCACGGTGCGCGTGGCGGAACAGGCTGCCGCGGCCGACGGACGAGTGCGGGTGCAGCGCGAGCCGCACCGCGGCAAGGGAGGCGCCGTCCGCGCGGGGCTGCTGGCGTCGACGGCCGCGCACCGGTTCATCTGCGACGCCGACCTGTCGATGCCGGTGCACGAACTCGAGCGGTTCATGCCGCCGGCGCTCGGCGCCGCCGACGTCGCGATCGGCAGCCGCGAAGGGGCGGGCGCGCGGCGGGTCGGCGAGCCGCTGCTGCGGCACGTCACCGGCCGCCTCTTCAACCTGATCGTCCAGCGGCTGGCGGTGCCCGGGATCGAGGACACCCAGTGCGGCTTCAAGATGTTCACCGCGCGCGCGGTCGAGACCGTGTTCCCGCACGTCACGGTCGAGGGTTGGGCGTTCGACATCGAGGTGCTCTTCCTGGCCCGCCGCGCGGGCCTCCGGATCGTGGAGGTGCCGATCGAGTGGCACTACCGCAAGGAATCCCGGCTGAGCATGTCGCGCGACGCGCTGGGCATGCTGCGCGAGGTGCTGCAGGTGCGCGCCCGCGCGCGCGCGGGGGGCTACGGCGCGCTCCCACGCGGCCGGCCGCGATGATGCCGCAGGGTTCCCGGCGCGGTCACAGGTGCTGGAGGATCATTCCGGCAGCCACGCGGGCGCCGTCCGTGGCCGGCTGCTCTGACGGGGCGGGAGCCGACGCCAGGTCGTCGAGCGCGCCGCGCCAGCGCCCGGCGAACAGCGCCTCGTGATCGATGTATCCACACCGCAGATACCGCGGCAGTTCGGAGACCAGCACGTCGTACTCGGCAAACCGCCCTCGCGCGGTGTACAGCAGCGCGGTGTCGTTCGCGACGCATTCGGAAATGATGCCGTAGCCCGGCTTGCTGATCACCACGTCAACGGCCCGTACGAGATCTTCGTAGCGCAGCCCGTGCTCGTAGATCGCCGCTTCGGAGATCGCGTGCACGCCCGGAACCGCCGCGGTCGGCCCGGCCTCGTGCGTCATCACCACCCCATACGCGTTCAGGCAGTCCAGCCTGGCGGGAACGATGCCGCGCGCGCCGTATCCGCCGAAAGACACCAGCACCAGCGGGCCGGGGGGAAGGCCGAGCATCCGCCGCACCGGCTGCGGTTGATGCCTGGCGTGGCGCGCGATGAACGGGAGATCGACGATGGCGCCGACCGTCTCGAATCCGCCGTGCATCGGCAGCCGCCAGGCGGCGGCGGCGCGCCGGTACGCGCTTCTGATGGCCGGCAGCAGGTGCGGCGCGCCGCGCATGTGTTCAGCGTACCGCTCGTAGATCCAGTCCCAGGTGAAATTCGCGAGGACGACCGCCGGCACGCCGGCGGCGGCTGCCGCCGCGCACGCGAGCGGCGGCACGTCGGCGACCACGAACGCCGCGCCATGGCGGCGGAGGAGATCTGCCTCGCCGGCGGCGCGCTGGTCGATTGTGGCGTAGAACGTCGCGGCCTGCTGGATGGTCGCCCGCTCGTCGAGGCGCAGACTGTCGACCTGCACGACGCCGGGGTCGCACGGGCCCGGCAGGATGTGGATCGGCACGCGCACGGTTCGATCGAACAACCGTGGCGCCGCCGAAGTCCGCACGACGATGTCGAACCCGGAGGCGGCCGCGCCGAGCGCGTTGATCACCTCGATCTGTCGCGACGCGTGGCCGAACCCGTGTTCGGAGATGTAGAAGAAGATCGAGCGCAAGGCAGCGGGAGATCAGGCGGCGGCTTGCGGCAGCGCCACGGCCAGCACCTCTTCGAGCGTGCGGGCCGGCACGAACTGCATGTCCTGCCGCACGTCCGCGGGCAGTTCCGATAGGTCCTGTTCGTTCAGCGCCGGCAGGACGAACGTCTTGATGCCGTGCCGCCGCGCGGCGAGCGCCTTCTCGCGGATGCCGCCGACGGGGAGCACGAGTCCCGACAGCGTAATCTCACCAGTCATGGCGACGTCGGAGCGCACCGGCACGCCGCGCGCCGCCGACACGATCGCGGTCGCCATGGTGACGCCTGCCGAGGGCCCGTCCTTCGGGATCGCCCCCGCCGGCACGTGCACGTGAATGTCGTGCTTCGCGAGGAACCCGGCCGGGATGCCGAGTGCGGGCGCCTCCTGCCGGATGTGCGAGAGCGCGGCGCGCGCCGACTCCTGCATGACGTTCCCGAGCTGTCCCGTCAGCGTCATGGTGCCGCCGCCGCCCGGCAGGAGGGCGGCCTCGACGAACAGCACGTCCCCGCCCGTTTCGGTCCAGGCGACGCCGGTGGCCACGCCAGGCCGCGAAGTGCGAAACGCCGCTTCCGGCCGGAATCGCGGCGGGCCCAGGTACTCGTCCAGCGCCGGCGCGTCGATGCGGGCGGTGTACGTCTCGTCTGTCGCGACGCGGGCGGCGACCTTGCGCGCCAGCGTGCCAATCTGCCGCTCGAGCGTGCGAACACCGGCTTCCCGGGTGTACTCGACGATGGTGCGGCGCAGCGCCGCGTCGGTGATGTCGATCTGCCCCGGCTTCAGCCCGTGTTCCTCGGTTTGACGCGGGATCAGGTACAGGGTCGCGATGTGGACCTTCTCGTCCTCGGTATAGCCGCTCAGCTGGATCATCTCCATGCGATCGAGCAACGCTGGGTGCACCGTGCCGAGCTGGTTGGCCGTCGCGATGAACAGGACGCGGGAGAGGTCGAGCGTGATCTCCAGATAATGGTCCCGGAACGAGTGGTTCTGCGCCGGATCGAGCACCTCGAGGAGAGCGGCCGCGGGATCCCCCTGGATGCCGACCGAGATCTTGTCGATTTCGTCGAGCATCAGCACGGGATTCGACGATCCCGCCGACTTCAGCGCCTGGACGATGCGGCCGGGCATCGATCCGATGTAGGTGCGCCGGTGTCCGCGGATCTCGGCTTCGTCGCGGACGCCGCCGAGCGAAATCCGGACGAACTTCCGGTTCATCGCGCGGGCGATCGACTGTCCCAGCGACGTCTTGCCGACGCCCGGAGGGCCCACGAAGCAGAGGATCGGTCCCTTCATGTCCCCCTTGAGCTTCCGCACAGCCAGATACTCGACGATGCGTTCCTTGACCTTGTCCAGATCGTAGTGGTCTTCGTCGAGGGCTTTGCGCGCTTCGACGGGATCGAGGCGATCCTCGGTGGGTCTGTCCCACGGCACGTCCAGGACCCAGTCCAGGTACGTCCGAATCATCTGGTATTCCGGCGAGGCGGGGGTCATCCGCTCGAGGCGCTCGACCTCGCGCAGCGCGACGGTCGCCACATCCTCGGGCAGACCGGCCTCGATCACGCGCCGGCGCAGTTCCTGCGCCTCGCTGTCGCTCTCCCCGAGCTCCGACTGAATCGCCTTCATCTGCTGACGCAGGAGATACTGCCGCTGCGCCTCGGTCATCTCCTTTTCAGCCCGCGATTCGATCCGCCCCTTGACCTCCAGGACCTCGATCTCGCGCGAGAGCGCCATCGACACCGCGTCGAGCTTGACGGCAATGCTGTCCTCCTCGAGCAGCCGCTGCTTGTCTTCGGCCTTCATGGCGATCAGGCTCGCCAGGAGATACACGATGCGGAGGGGATCGTCGAGCGTGGCCACGAGGGTCTTGATGTCCGACGACAGCCCGGTCGTGAGCGCCAGCGCGCGATCCACGAGCTCCTGCAGCCGCCGCATGTGCGCCTCGATCTCAATCGTGCGTTCGGCGCGCTCCGGCAGCGGCTTCAGCAGCGCCTTCAGCATGCCCCCGTCGTTCTGGAGGAACTCGGCGCGGCCGCGTGTCACCCCCTCTACCAGCACGCGCATGCCCGTGGGCGCCTTCGTCATCTGCCGGACGATCGCGACGGTGCCGATCCGGTGCAGATCCTCGGCGGTGGGCTCCTCGGTCTCCGCCTTCTGAAGGAGGAGCAGGACGGTGCGATCGGTCGCGAGGGCGCGGTTCACCGCCTCCACCGAGATCGGGCGGCTGACGCCCAGCGGCGCGACGGTCATGGGCAGCACGACCGCACCGCGCAGCGGGACGACCGGAAGTTCGGAGGGAAGGGCGGGCGCGTCGGGCATCATCGGAGCAGGGACATCTGAGGGATCATAGCGCAGACGGCGTCGTGCCTCGTGCCGGGTGCCGGGTGCCTGGTTCGCTGGTGCTTCGTGCCTGGTGCCGGGTGCTGGTGCCTGGTGCTTAGGTGCTGAGCTGCGCTCGTGCCTGATGCTTGGTGCCTGGGGGATGCCCTGGTGGTACGAGCCTGTCAGGATTTTGTGTGTGGGGCATAACATGAGAAGTGGTCATGCCCCGAAAATCGAAGTCGTCCATGTCGGAGGCACCGCTGGCGCCCATTCCCGCAGAAATTCTCGACCAATTTCTCAGCCAAGGGCCGCCCACGCCCGAGAGATCGACGCGGTGGTCCGCCGGTTCAAGAAGGCGATCATCAAGCGGGCGCGCATTTCCAATGAGCAAGACGACAGCACCAGTCAATCACGCTTCACACGCAAAATTCCTGACACTCCGGTGGGAACAGTCGATCTGACGGTCGCGCTTGTACCTGCGCATTGGGTTGTACCCGCGAGGGCAGCTGGGCACCACGCACCCAGCACGCGGCGCGAAGCGCCAAGCACCAGGCACGGTCGTGCCGGGTGCCTCGTGCCACGTGCCTGGTTCGCTGGTGCCGGGTGCCTCGAAGCTCCGAGCTTCGGCGTGAGTTTGAGTTCGTGCCTGGTGTTCAGTGCCAGCTGGCTCGTGCTGCGCCGGGTGCCGCGGCGCGAGCACCGGGCACGCGGCGCGAAGCGCCGAGCACCAGGCACCAAGCACCGGGCACGCGGCGCGAAGCGCCAAGCACCAGGCACCCGGCACCAGCGAACGAGGCACCCGGCACCCGGCACCCGGCACGACGCCCCTTCAGTACAGCCCCGGCACCATCCGCCAGCGGACGCGCTGTCGGTACGCCACGTACTCCGCTCCGAAGGTGTCGATGAGTCCGCGCTCCTCGAACGGGATGGCGATCATCAGATAGACGGTGCTGAGGATGGCAAATGCGGCGCGCGTCCCGGTCATGACCGGCGTGCCGAACACCATCAGGAGCCACGCGAAATACAGCGGATGGCGGACGAAGCCGTACAGGCCGTGAGTCTGGAGGCGCGTGCCGGCGAGCCGGGCGGGATCGCGCCCGCGCTGGACCGCGCGCACGCCGGCCAGTTCCAGGGCATCCACGACGGCGGCGCTGCGAATCGTGAGGAGGATGCCGGCGGCCTGCGTCGCGTAGCCTGGCAGCGCCCAGATTCCGGGGAACCGGTACAGAATCCCGTCCACGGGCTGCCAGAACCCGCAGACCGCGATAAACAGCACGCTGGCCGTCCACGTGTACACCGATCGTTCGAGATGCGGCTGCACCAGCCGCTGGACGCGCGTCTTGAGGCGCGTCCGGGCGAACAGGCTGTGGTGCAGCGCGAATGCGGAGAACAGGGCCGTGTCGGCCGCGATCGCGGTCCAGGAGGAGGCGCCGTCGGCCGGGAGGCCCCAGAGCGCCAGATAACAGTAGAGAAACCAGCATAGCGAGGCGCCGAAGAGCGCCGCCCCGGCCCACACGATGATGCGCGCCAGGATCGACCCGGGAGCCGGAGAGGACAGGCGGTGAAGGATAGACGCCTCGACGGTTGGCGCGAATATTATAGAAGGATGTCCGGCTCCGCGGCGCGCGTGGCGATCAGCGGGATCGGTGTCGTGTCGCCGTACGGGGTCGGCCGCGACCGGTTCTGGGATCACGTCAGCCGGGGCTGCAGCGCCACGCGGGCGATCA
>Ga0268386_10002240_pt1 | contig 13668 bp, 14 predicted proteins | sample RVTome_15_FD_200260 | JGI IMG/M metagenome (GOLD analysis project Ga0268386, IMG submission 200260) | Soil microbial communities from uranium-contaminated site in the Upper Colorado River Basin, Wyoming, United States - RVT150D86... ...
ATACCAAACAATTGGTAGTTGCTCAGTCCATCTGGAGAGGTGGCTCGTTTTGGATCGTTAATTTGGCGCCCCGCTCTCAAGTGGTCTATAGCAGCGGTGACTGGGGCATCGGCGACGACGAAATTTCCGCCGTTGATGTGGATCACGATGGCGTCGACGAAATTCTCCAACCTGTGACTGCTTTTTATAATCTTCAGGATAAGCTGCCAATCTCGCAGATACCTTTGCCAGAAGTGATCTTTAAGTACGACGCACAGGCGGCCAAGTACTTGCCAGCAAACACTCTCCATAAAGACTATATGCTGAGAGGGATTGCAGAGTCAGAGGAAAAAGTCAGCGCCCCCTCAAAAAATAACTTTAACCATTTGGCTGACGTGCTCAATATAACTCTGCGCCATGTCTATGCCGGAGAAGAGAAGGAGGGATGGGCGTTCTACGATAAGGTTTACCGACTTACTGATAAAGAAGAGGTCAGGGTCAGAGTGCTGGCGCTTCTGAAAGACGAGCCGGTCTACCAGTTTGTTTACAGGAACCGTCGTGACGCCAAACAAGGCTCCGTGGTCACCCTTCCATTCAGGATGAAATCAATTTTGGATAGAAGGTTCCCGGGCTGGAGTTACTTGACCGTAGATGATGAAATCAGAAAGTTTCTAAAGGAGCACGTCTCAGAGTATGCTCGCCCCGACCTCATCAATGGCGATTTTGATGGAAACGGTCTCACGGATTTCGCGGTCCTTATTGAAGAGAACGCCCGTGTACCGAATAGAGAAATGAGAAAGGCTCGGCTTGTGGTGTTTCTGACTAAAGCAGCCGGCATTCAGACAAAGGTGTTAGATCCGGAGGGCGCGTATCTCGTCTTGATGAAGCGGGGCGATTGGGACTACAGCTATGAAACCAGTCGGTATTTTACCTATCAGAACGACGCGATCTTTGCCGCTATATTTGAGAAAGGTGGCACATCGTACGTCTACCAGAAAGGGAAATTTAGATCTATTATCACGAGCGACTAGTGCTTGGATCCGGAATCATTGCCAGGACCAGAGCGAGATAAGAGAAGACGCGATGCTCTGATGCGTGCGCTATTGGGCCAGCGTTGTGAGCGAGCCCACCATCTCAACCACTCCGTTGAAGCCTTGATCCGCACTACAGAGACACCGGTCAGTCCCCATTTTTCACTTTCGAGGGTTAGTCGCAGCGGCTCGCCTTCGTCGCGTGAACCATCACTCTCGCTTGGGCCAGAGCTGGCACTTACGACTTCAGCCTCGTTCGCGTTTTCCGAGTTGCGTTTCCCAGGGGTGCTTTCTGGCTTTTAGCGCGATGGCCGATTTCTTCTTCCGACGCGGAATGTCGGGTTCAGCTAATACATTGCCCTTCCGAGTGCGCTGGTCCTCCTTCTTCTCGATCTCGACGTGAAGCCGCCGACCGGCATACACCCGCTCGTCGGCCACACGTCTCTTCTACCTCTTCGAGATAGAACAACCGCTCCAGTATGCGAGTGCATGCAGAGATGCGCAGTGGTTGGGCCATTTTTGAGTGCGGCTACCTGTAGCCGCTTTGGATTTCTGCTAGACGTTTCCTCTATTCATATGATTCGGCTAGAATCCACTTGTTATGATCGAAGAAAACGCCGTTTCACGCGACAAACTATTGAGCCGAATATCAATTAACCCGAGCATCTGTTTCGGCAAGCCATGCGTCAAAGGCACGCGTATATGGGTTTCGCTGATTCTTGACTTCCTCGCATCCGGAATGTCACAAGAGGAAGTCCTGAAAGAGTATCCTGATTTGACTTTGCTCGACATTCAAGCCTGCCTGGCTTATGGTGCTGAGATGAGCCGAGAACGGTATGTGCCGATTCCAATCACCTCTCCGGCGTGAAGCTCAAACTCGACGAGAATTTCGGCCGGCGTTGCATTGATGTCTTGAATGCCGCCGATCACGATGTCGCGACGGTTGCCGGTCAACACATGTCCGGCGCAGCCGACGAAGATGTGATTCGAACATGTCATTCAGAATCACGCTGCCTCGTTACCCTCGACCTCGATTTCGCAAACCCTGTGCGCTTTCGGCCGACTGATTATTCTGGTATTGCGGTCATCCGATTGTCCGGCCGCGCCAGCTACACCGAATTGCTTGCCGCCGTTAGCACCTTCGCCAAAGCGGTGGAGACTGAATCCATCGCCGGAAAACTTTGGATTGTTGAAATCGGACGCATCCGTATCTACCGTCCCGAAGACGAGCGCGAAGAATTCATCGCACTGCTTTGAGGAATTCAACATTGTCTTTGCCGGTCTATGCAAATCGAAACCATCGAAGCCGCGAGAATTCAAGCGGCGACTAGTTCCCGCGCGTGCGGAATCTCGCTGGCTGTCACCGGTCGAACATCCGATGCTTCGACCGTGGCAACAGCAACGGTGTGACCATCCAACGCGACAAATTCCACTTCGTAAGCGCCTTGCCATCGCCGTACAGGTGAACGACCGTTCCAACGTCACCAGCTTCCAATCCTTCCCCGGCAACAGCCTTAGTCAAAACCACTCTGTCATGTTCCACACCACCAACATCCCTGAGCTCGTCCCAGGGAACAATATCTTTATCACCAGCACAATTATCACTGTCAAAGCCGGAATAAGTAATCCCACACCCAGAGAAAGGAAGAAAAGTTTCATGCGCTTCATTCTCGCCTAAGCGCCAGACTTCTCTCAACAGATTTCGGCAGTCTCTTTTCGCCTCATCCCAGCTAATGCTAAAATCTTGCCAACGATGACCACGGCAGAGCCATTAACGGAAGAACAGGAAGTCTTTCTTAAACACATCCAGAAGCACGGGCTTAAACGCACGTCGCAGCGAGACCTCATCCTCGATGTCTTTCTGCGTGCTGAAGAGCACCTCTCGTATGAAGATCTCTACCGGCTCGTGCAAAAGGAAGATCCAACCGTCGGCCAAACCACAGTTTATCGAACGCTCAAGATTCTGACTGAGGCCGGACTTGCACGTGAAGTTCGCTTTGGCGATGGACGTACGCATTACGAGCACAATTACAAACATCAACATCACGATCACATGATCTGCTCGGAGTGCGGGAAGATCATCGAGTTTTTCTCGGCGGAACTTGAGGCGTTACAGGACGCGATGGCTGCCAAACATAGGTTTGAGATCACTCAACATTTGTTACGCATTATCGGCATTTGCGCCGAGTGCAGGCGTGCCCGAAAGCAACGCCAATCAAACCTCACAACCAGCCCCTGAAAGTTTGCCACGGATTACACAGATTACTATGGTTGGAGGTTGGAATGAGCGTTTCGATTACATTTGAACCCTCCGGAATAAGCGGTCTCGTCGCCGAAGGAACTTATCTTATCGATGCTGCCCGTCGCATGGGGGCATCGCTTGGGGCGGGATGTACCGCGGGAAAAGGGGAGTGTCCGGCGTGTGTGGTTTCAGTCAAAGCCGGCGCCGACCTGCTTTCACAACCAAGCATGGCTGAACAGAAACAGCTCGGCTTGGAGCAATTGGACCAGGCCCTGCGCCTGGCCTGTCAGGTTAAGATTGAGAACCACGGTGAAGTGGTTGTGATGGTCAGTACGGCAAAGCCAAGACAGGAGAGCGCGCCCGGTGAAACCGAGGAAGAGCTGCGAAAAAATTTCGGCGCACTGCCACTCAGCAAAAAGATCGCGACACTCTTGCAGCTAGAGGCCATCACTATGTCAGAAGCCTTTGATTCCGCAATCGAGAAACCGCTCGCCTTCGGATCTAAAACCTTCGATGCGATCGTAAGCCGAGCACGTTCGTCGCGCGCACAAAGCGACCAGAAGAAATAAGTGAGCAACCGAAACGGCATAACTAATCGCATTGGTTTACTGGCGCTGGCGATCATGATGCCGGCTCTTTTCACTGCTTGCCCGAAAAACAACCCACCACCAAGACCGCGTGCCGGCATCTCTACAAGTTCGCGCCCGGTCACGTCCAAAACGCCCATGGTCGCTTCTTTCAATGGTGAGAGGGCGATGGACCACGTGAGGAAGCAGATAGATTTCGGACCTCGGCCGCCTGATAGTCCTCAGTCGGCGAAGACTCGTGCTTACATCTCAAGCGAATTGAAGTCTTACGGATTAACGGTTTCTCTCGACGAGTTTACCGCCGCCACTCCCGAAGGCGACAAGAAGATGGCAAACATCGTCGGCGAGATTGCCGGCGAGACCAAAACGCTGATCTTGCTCGGCAGTCACTACGATACGAAGTACTACAAGGACATGTATTTCATCGGTGCGAACGATCCCGCGACGTCCGTTGCCACGCTCCTCGAGATTGGAAGAGTGCTCGGTAGCATTAAAGAGAAACCGAACGTGACTTACCGGCTCGTTTTCTTTGATGGCGAAGAAGCTTTTTGTGAAGGCTGGGACGACTGCGGAAGCAGCAACAGTCCAGACAACACGTACGGAAGCCGGCACTACGTTTCACTGCTGCGCGAAAGAAGTGAACTGCAAAATACTCGAGCCCTGATTCTGCTCGACATGATGGGTTACAAGAACCTCGAACTGGGTCGCGACACCTCGAGCACCAGGTGGCTGCAAGACATTATCTGGCAAACCGGACGCGAACTCGGACACAGCAAAATCTTCGTCGATCGTGAGGAAGGTATCGGCGGAGATGACCACGAACCTTTTCTCCGTGCCGGAGTAGACGCAGTTGATATTATTCAACTCACCACTTATCCATATTGGCACAAGGCTGACGACACCATCGACAAGGTGTCGGCCCAAAGCATGAAAATAGTTGGGGAAACGGTGTTGGCCAGCTTGCCGAAGATTGTTGATAAGGTCTCGAAGGAGACGCAGAAGGAACAAAAAGAGAAAAGCTACAAAGAAGCACAAAGAGCACAAATAGAAGAAGCAAATACAGAGTTCAAAGACCAAAGACCAAAGCCGAAAGACCAAAGTACAAAGACCAAAGACCAAAACAATGCTTACATCACCTGAGATACTCGTTCCAATGGATTTTTCACCTTGTTCGGTAAACGCTCTCAGAGTTGCTATTGGGATGGCGGCGCCTGAGGGTGATCTAACGTTGCTTCATGTTATCGATGAACAGTTTATCCAGGGAGTAGTCGCGGCAGGATTGGGCTCCACGGACGACCTTAGAAAACGCCTCAAGGAGCAGGCGGAGGTTAACTTTGGCGCGGTGCTCGAAGGACTCGAGGCGGGTAACGTCAATATCGAAAAGATGATCGTTGTCGGCCTTCCCTTTGTGGAGATTCTGAAGATTACGCGTGATCTGGATTTGCCCATGATCGTAATGGGAATAAGAGGACAGTCAACTTCTGCCGAAGAACTTCTCTTCGGTTCAACCGCTGAGAAAGTTCTCCGCGGTACACGTGTCCCCGTGCTGTGCGTACCGCTCTGACCAAAGGCCAAAGACCAAACAAAATGAAACGAATCGCGCTCATTCCTGGTGATGGAATCGGTCCTGAAGTCGTGCGCGAAGCAGTGCGCGTTCTTCGACACTTCCACGACACCAAAGCTGTCGAACTCGAACTGGTAGATTTCGATTGGGGCGCTGAAAAGTTTCTCCGCGACGGAGTCAGCTTGCCGCCCGGCGCGCTCGAAATGTTGACCGCAGACTTCGACGCGATCCTTGCAGGCGCTTTCGGCGATCCAAGAGTCGCGTCCAATAAACACGCTGAAGATATTCTTTTGGGAATGCGGCGCGGTCTCGATCTGTACATCAACCTGCGGCCAGTGCGGCTGCTCAACGACCGGCTCACTCCGCTGCTAAACCGCAAAACCGCAGACATCGATTTCGTTGTCTTTCGTGAAAACACAGAAGGCGCATACTGCGGCGCCGGTGGTTTTTTGAGACAAGGAACAGCGGACGAGATCGCCCTTCAGGACGAAGTAAACACTCGTCGCGGTGTGGAGCGAATTATCGTGGCCGCATTCGAGTACGCCCGCGCAAACGGGCGTAAACGCGTAACGATGGCTGATAAGTCGAATGTGCAACGCTTCGGCGGCGATCTCTGGCAACGTGTTTTCAAAGAAGTTGCGGCGGGTTATCCGGAGGTTACAGCTAATCATCAGTACGTCGATGCGATGGCCATGCACATGGTGCTCGATCCCACGCAGTACGACGTCATCGTCAGTAACAACCTGTTTGGCGATATTCTGACGGATCTCGGAGCTGCAATTCAGGGTGGACTGGGACTTGCGGCTTCAGGAAATATTCATCCTGGAAAGGTCTCATTGTTTGAACCCGTGCATGGCAGCGCGCCGCCACTCGCAGGGAAGGGAATCGCGAATCCGATTGGAGCTATTCTGACCTCTGCGATGATGTTAGAATACCTGGGTTTCCAAACGCTGAGTAAAGAAATAGAACAGGCTGTCCGCGCCGCCATCTCTGCAAATGAGACTACTAGAGATCTCGGAGGACAACTTTCTACAGAACAGGCAGGCGTGGCCATCACGGCGCGTCTCAGGGGTATCGCGAAGAAATAGAAGTGGGGGTTTTATGATGTCGGGCACTGGGAAACTCACAACGAAGGCGATCTCGGTTGTTGTTATTGTGGCGATGCTCGATGCGGTGGGGCTTCCGCTCTTGATCATGGTGCTCGTCACCGGAGTGGTTCTTGGAGTCTGGCTTTTTGCCCGCCGCGCGCAAGCTCGTGAAGTCGAGCGAATATTCGAGTTCTATATCGCCGCAGACGCGATCCTGCGTGATGAAGAACGACGTTGGTACGGGTTCGAGATTGTCGAGGTGATTGAGCACGGCGAGAGTCTGCTCGAGATCATGCCCGATCCACCACCACTAAACTACTTTGCCCTGGCAGCGCTGTATCACCGACTGGGAAATCATCACGCAGCAGTTGACTATCTTTCCCGTTTAACTGAAGACGAGCATTATGACGAAGCACATCGCACTTCACCGTCGCCTCAGTTGCGTCGTTATGTGATGATGCTGAGAAGGATCGAGTATCACCCGTCAACCGCCCCGCAGACCCTTGCGGCTATCAGGAGTTTGGAACGGGCGCGTCAACGACGTGCGACAAAGATGCTTATTGAAAGCCGCACTCTGCTCGAGGCCGAGAAGCTCGGCGAGCGGCCGGAAAAGCGAGTTTCCGAAGCAAACGAAACGCATGAGGAATCGACGTTTGCCCCTTCTTTGCCGTTGAGTGAGATCTCAGCTCCGCCGCCAATTTCAACAGTGCTGCACGACCTTTATCCGGAAGAAACAAGAGCCAGTAACTAACTGTGCCCGCGAGTCTTGCTTGTTTGAAACACTGACAGCAGAAATCATTGCGATTGGATCGGAACTACTTGCGCCCGATCGCACAGACACGAACAGTCTCTGGCTCACCGAGAAACTCAACCGCCTTGGTATCGAAGTAAAACTCAAAACGATCGTCGGCGACGACGATGCCCGCCTTGAAGAAGCAATCAAAGACGCCGCTCGCAGATCGAAAGTGGTGATTACCACTGGAGGCCTTGGTCCAACCGAAGACGATATCACGCGTAAGATCACCGCGCGCGCACTGGGTCGCCGGCTTCTTCTCGACGAGGTTGTGCTGGCAGAAATTCGGCAGCGCTTTCAAAGCTTTGGAGTCTCAATGCCGGAGCGAAATTCTCGCCAGGCAATGGTAATCGAAGACGCCGAAGTACTTCCGAATCCGAACGGCACCGCCCCGGGGATGTTCATCGATCATCAGGGAACTGCCATTGTTCTTTTGCCTGGTCCACCACGTGAGATGCGGCCAATGTTCGAAAATTATGTTGCTGAGCGACTCGCCGAACGTGCGGGAAGTTTGCGCGTAGTTCGTAGGATGTTGCGCGTCGCGGGAATGGGTGAGTCGGCGGTTGACGAAAAGATCGCACCGGTTTACACGCAGTACGAAAATCCGGTAACGACAATTCTGTTTAATCAAAGCGAGATTGAAATCCATCTAACGGCGCGAGGTCGCACGGAAAAAGAGGTCACGGAGTTGCTCGACCGTTTGTCAGGTCAGCTTGAGGAGCGTCTCGGAAATGCAGTCTTCTCGTTCGCTGGTGAGACGATGGAAGAAGTCGTGGGTCTGAAACTCACGTTGGGAGGTTATACCTTATCGGTGGCGGAGAGTTGTACCGGTGGTCTGCTTGCGCAGCGGCTCACGGATGTTCCTGGTTCGTCGAAATATTTCATCGAAGGCGTCGTGGCTTACGCAAATGATGCCAAATCGCGAACGCTTGGTGTCGAACCGATGTTGTTGTTGGAGCATGGTGCGGTGAGCGCGCCTGTTGCAGAGGCGATGGCCGAAGGCATTCGCAACCGAGCGGGAACGGATTTTGGATTATCGATCACCGGAGTTGCGGGCCCTGGCGGGGGAACGGAAGAGAAACCAGTGGGAACGGTCTACATTGCGCTTGCGGATGATGTTAAGACGGAACATCGCAAACTGAGCCTGCCCGGCGATCGTCAATTGATTCGCTGGCGCGCCTCACAAGCCGCGTTGGATCTCTTGCGGCGACGATTGCTTTAAGTAGTTTGATCCTGCGTCTCGACCTTTGTTCTAACGAACCTTGCGAGTCCTTCGAAGTCTGCTGCGTAAAAGTCGCATGGAAAACGCTCGCGTAGAGTAGCGTCACGGAAGCCCTCGCCACCAAGCAACACCGCCTGTTAGCTTTTTGGAACCGGTGAGGAAGACCGCTCCAGGGGCGGGCACTAGCCCGACCGCTCAGATCAGATGGAGCACTTCGGGGCACTAGCCCGACCGCTCAGATCAGATGGAGCACTTCGGGGCACTAGCCCGACCGTGAGGGAGGGCTCAGATCAGACGAGATGGATCACTCAAGCGAGAATTCATGGTCCTGACCGATCAGCACGTACTCGACTGCTTTTTCGACATCACTTTCCTTCCACAGATAGATTGTACTTCCGTGACGTGCCCACGGTTTGATCTCAGGTGATAATAGTTCCGCTGCTCGCAATGCTCTTGTCGAGTATGACTTGAAAGCATCAAGGATCGGCTCCGGATGGCTCAGTGCGGAAACCACTGAATGAGCATGATTGGTTCTGACATTAATAGCGCGCATTCGATATCTTCGATGTGTGCAAACGTCGCGAACAGCTTGCTCAACTATTGCGCGCTGTCTGTTATTAAGGGTTATCGCGGCGTGTTTGAGTTGTTGACGCTCGGCAGTTTCAAGGCCGGGCCTTGGAGGAACGCGCGATACGCCTGACATCAAACGAGAGTTGCGGCGATACGAGCCGCGTGCGTCACCATGCAACCACGTGCCGTAACTCCTGAAAGTGATCAAGTATGCCAGCGGAAACTCATTGTCATCGAAGTCTCTCATGCCGCTCTAAAGACTGTGAGCCCTCCCTCACGGTCGGGCTAGTGCCCCGTTGCGCCGATCTCACCAATTTCCTGATGGGTATGTCTTTGGAGAGATAATAGATCGAGCCACTTGTTTAAGTAAAAATCTCAAGGGCCAACGGAGAAGCCACTTCGAGCCGGAGAGGAGACGTTAATCACCGTGCCAGCGCACAGCGACTGCTACATTTCATATCAGACGTAACACTTCGGGGCACTAGCCCGACCGTGAGGGAGGGCTCAGATCAGACTGTGAGCCCTCCCTGACGGTCGGGCTAGTGCCCCGTTGCGCCGATCTCACCAATTTCCTGATGGGTATGTCTTTGGAGAGATCTTGAGAAAGCAGAAAAGAACTGTCTGATCTCCAAGTCGATCAAAACACAGACCAAACTTGAGCCTGAGGTCAGTTTTGCCGGTGAGTGATTCATGGCGACAAATGACGATCTTGAGATCTTTGTTTGATTCCGTGATTAACAACTTAGCTTGCTCTGTGTGTTAGAGCACAGACACAACAAGCGAGGCGGTGGAGAATCGAGAGTTTGCAAATAACGAGTAGTGACCTAATTTCATCTCTGCGTATCTCTGCGCCTCTGCGGTTACTGGCACTTAAGGGACAGATCACCGCAGAGACGCAGAGGACGCAGAGATACGCAGAGAAGACTTTTCAAATTAGGGCACCACTAAATAACGGGTAGCTTTGACTACCAGAATTTCAGTCAATCAGAGGAGTAGAAAACTACATGAGAGTAAACACGCGCGCATTGCTATCAGCTACGGTCATCATGCTTGTTCTGGTATTTCCCTCCGCAGCCCTGGCGCAACACAAACACCAACAAAGCGGACAGAAGGAGTCCGGCATGTCTCCGGAGATGTCGAAGATGGTGCAATCACCGCATCACGTGCTAATGACGGCTCACATGAAGAGTCTGTCTGAGTTTGCCAGGGCACTCCGCGATCAGGCAGTCAAGCCTGAAGCTCTGGACGTCGGATTCGCACGTGCGGCTGTTGCCGAGTTGAGACATAACCTCGATGTAATGGAATCCATTCACCAGAAACACGTGCAGACGATGAGCGCTGAGATGAAATCAAAGATGCAGATGATGATGGAGAAGATGGACAAAAACCGCACGATGCTGAAAGACCAGGTCAGCGCTCTTGAGACAGATGTGCAGGCTGATACGCCGGATTCTAAGCAAGTGGCCGCGCACAGTAATGCTCTGCTGGCACACCTCGACATGTTATCGAAGATGCATGTTGGAGAAGCAAGAGCACAGGAGCAACCCAAGGCTCCTTCTGAAATGAAGCACATGGACATGGGAGAGATGAACAAGCGCGGCGACCGAGTGATGGGATTCGATCACAATAAAACGACGCACCACTTGCGCTTATTTCCGGATGGTGGCGTCATCGAAGTCAAAGCCAACGACGCTAAAGACAATGTGAGCCGCGACCAGATTCGGATGCACCTGAAACACATCGCCAGCATGTTTCAGAACGGAAATTTCGAAGCACCGATGATGATTCACAGTCAAACCCCGCCTGGCGTGCCGGTAATGAAAAGTCTAAAAGCGGAAATCAAATATCAGTTTGAGGAGCTGGAGCACGGCGGGCTGGTTCGCATCACGACCAGCAATGCCACAGCACTCGCGGCCGTCTATGAGTTTCTGCGTTTCCAAATCAAGGATCACCAGACAGGCGATTCTGGCCAGGTGGAAAAAGGAGAATGAGTTTCCTATTTTTCGGGCGGGACAAGATGTCCGCCATTTCGCGTGCAGAGCATGAGTTGGAAACCTAATACACCACGAACTTTGGGAGGAAATATCAATGACAATCGGTAACCTCGAACTGACGACTACAATGCCGGGTGGACGGACACGGTGCTGGTACTACCCGGAGAAACCGTTCGCGTGCAAGTGACATTCACCCGTCATCCCGGGCTCTACCTTTACCACTGCCATATCCTGGAGCACGAAGACCATGGGGATGATGCGAAACTTCCGGGTGACGTGACATCGAGTTTGGACGGATTGAACTGGTTGGGTTGGAAGAGGTTTCGGATCCCTACCGTCCCGCCGCGCGCCAATCTTCGGCGAGAATCGCCCACCTTTCATGGTCGCGCCAGCGGCCGCAGATCTTCAAATACCGTCGCGAGAATCCCTCCCTCACAAAGCCTGCTCGCTTAACCAATGCTATCGAGGCCTCGTTTCCAGGTTGAATGTTTGCTTCCAGGCGATGTAGCCTTAACTTCGCAAATGCATAACGCAGCATTAGCTCGACAGCCTCCGTCATGTAACCCTGGCCGGCAAAATCCGCTCCAATATGATAACCGAGATAGGCACTCTGAAATCCGCCTCGATAGATCTGACTCAGGCTAATTGAACCGAGGATCGCATTGTCGCTTCGGCGACAAACTAAAAAGCACGCATCTGCGTCTCGCTTGCACCTTTGCAAATAGGCCCCGAATTGTTCCGGTCGTGCAGGCGGCGACGCCAAGCCCCGATTGAACGAAGCACTACGATGGTTAAGCGCGAGGTATTCCGCCTGGTCTCTCTCGTTTGGGACGCGCAGGAATATGCGGTTGCCTTTAATCACGGTAGACTTAAGTACAACCCATCCGGGTGGAGAAAATTGTTGCGGCCACTACTCGTCGTCATTATTGCACACTTGATCGGTTCGATTCCGTTCGGTTACCTGATCGTGCGGACGAAAGTAGGTGACGACGTCCGGAAAAGTGGTTCGCGCGGAACCGGGGCAACCAACGTTTCACGCCGCGCCGGTAAAGCGGCAGGTGTCTTTACTCTCCTCCTCGATGCATTAAAAGGCAGTATCGCAGTCCTCCTTGCGAAGACACTGCTTGGTGACGGTGGGCCAACCACCAGTGCAGACTGGTGGATTGCTGGTGCGGCGATCGCTACAATCGCGGGCCATATTTTTCCTGTGTGGTTGGGTTTTCGAGGCGGCAAAGGTGTCGCGACAGGGGTTGGAATTTTTCTGATACTGGCTCCGATTGCTCTGTTATGTGCCGGCGTCTTGTTCGTAGCCATTGTGTCATTGACGAGGTACGTATCATTGGGCTCGATCCTTGCGGCGGCGACAATTCCACTCTTCGTTTGGTTGCAGAGTGTATTTGTGGAGCCTATCGCCGACTTGCGGCCTTTACTGACAGCGGCGATTTCCGGCGCGTTGCTGATTTTGTTCGCGCACCGTGGAAACATCGGACGACTAGCGCGGGGAACGGAGTCTCAGATCTAGCGAACTTGAAACGAATCACAATCATCGGAGCAGGAACCTGGGGAACTGCGCTTGCGGTTGTTGCAGCGCGAGCAGGCCATAGCGCGTGTCTCTGGTCTCGGAACGCTGAGGTCGTGAGTTCAATTAGTGAACGGAAAGTTAACTCGTGCTACCTGATCTCCACTTCGATTCCAAACAATGTCATCGCAACCAATGATATGGCCGCAGCGCTGCATGAAGCTTCAATGGTTCTCCTCGCAGCTCCTTCGCACACCGCACGAGAACTGTTAACCGCGATGTCGTCGCACGTGGACCAGGAGGCGATCATTGTCAGCGTTTCAAAGGGTATCGAGATTGAGAGCGGGAAGCGAATATCGGAGATCGCGAGAGAAGTCCTCCGAAATGCTCACCCATTCGTTTGCCTTTCTGGTCCATCGTTCGCCAAAGAGGTAGTTGAAGGGCATCCCACAGCGATAGTTGCCGCGAGCAAAGACAGCGCAGCGGCGCGCACGGTTCAAAATGATTTGAGTTTTGAGAATTTACGTATCTATACGAACACTGACGTAGTTGGAACTGAGCTGGGAGGTTCAGTAAAGAACGTGATGGCGATTGCCGCCGGCATGACATCCGGACTGGGGTTTGGTTCGAACAGTGTTGCCGCACTCATCACGCGCGGCCTGGCGGAGATAACACGTTTAGCCCGACGCGAAGGAGCGCAGGTTGAGACTCTGATGGGTCTTGCCGGGCTCGGAGATCTCGTATTGACCTGCACCGGGAGTCTTTCACGCAATCGATTCGTTGGGGAAGAACTTGGAAAGGGCAAGTCACTCGTTGAGATCACTGCCGGGCTGAATGAAGTGGCGGAAGGAATCAACACCGCGCGCGCGGTAAAGAAACTTGCCGATCGCGCTGGTCTTGAAATGCCGATCACAAACGAAGTCAATGCGGTGCTTTACGATGGTAAACCCGCGCGCGAGGCTGTTGCAGAGTTGATGAGCCGCCCGCTGCGTGAGGAAATAAATTGAGCCCCGGATTTACACTAATCAATACGGATCTGACCCGTGTTAATTGGTGTAAATCCGTGGCTAAATTGATAA
>Ga0268386_10002241_pt1 | contig 13663 bp, 14 predicted proteins | sample RVTome_15_FD_200260 | JGI IMG/M metagenome (GOLD analysis project Ga0268386, IMG submission 200260) | Soil microbial communities from uranium-contaminated site in the Upper Colorado River Basin, Wyoming, United States - RVT150D86... ...
CCATCTCGGTCGCATGGAGCACGGTCTCGACGCCGTCGGCGGCCACCGCCACCAGCTGCCAGCCCGGCGTGCCGCGCAGCAGCGCCTCCGCGCCGGACTCGAGGCCGGAGCGCCCGATGACGTCGCCGGCCCGGTAGCCGGCGTCCGGCCCGACTCGCTCGAGGTCCTCCGCGGTCACCTCGCTCAGGTAGCCGATGACCTGTCCGGCGAGTCCCTCCTGCGGGTAGACGCGGATGCCGTCGTCGCCGGTCTGGGCCCATACCAGGTCACCACCACCGAGGATCCGGCCGCGCGGGCCAAGATCGCGGTCGAGCCGCAGCGTCCCGTCCGCGCCGAGCTCGGGGAAGAGCACCTGGGGGCTCCAGCGCAGCAACCAGCCATCGGCCCCGTGCACCCAGGTCAGCTCGCGCGCCAGGTCGAGGTCGCCGAAGCGGGCCGATGCCACCGCCAGCGCGACCGGCACGGCGAGGCCGGGCACCGGTCCGGCGAGCGGCTCGTCCGGGTCGACCGAGGGGCCGGGCGTGGGGACCGGCGTGGCCGATGGGTCGGCCGCGACGGACGGATCGGTGGTGGGGATCGGCGTCGGCTCCGGGGCCGGGAACTCCGCCGGGCGCGGCTCGGGCGGGAGGGCCACCAGGCGGGCCACCCCGGTGGTCGCCGTCGTCGAGGTGACCCGCGCCATCTCGGCGAAGGCCGCGTGGAGATCGGAGAAGCGCTCGATCGGCCAGGCTTCGTGAAGGACCGGATCAAGCATCGCGTGCATCGCGGCGTAGTCGCCGGCCGCCCAGGCCTCGGCGAACCGGGCGCTCAACTCGACCGCCCGTTCGGCCGGCGCGGTCGGGAAGGTGGTCGGGATCGGCGTCGGCTCGGGCGTCGGATCGGTGCTGCAGGCGGCGAGCGCCAACGCGACCAGGAGCGTCGCGGCTCGCGCCGGCCCCCGGCGGATCATCGGGCCAGGGTCACGCGCCGGAAGCCCTCGGCGGCGCGGTAGCCGGCGCGCTCGCCGAGCTCCTCGCTGCGCCGACGGACCCAGCGCGCCACGTCGTCGAAGTGCCGGAACTGGCTGGCATGGTGGGCGAGCGCCGCCACTTTCCGCTCCATGGTGGCGCCGATGTCGACGAGCTGGTTCGCCTCGTTCGTGCTCCACAGGTAGAGCTCGGCGACCTTCCATGCCTCGAGCCCCTCGTCGAGGTGCTGGCGGAAGTTCAGCGGGTCCCGGGCGGTCGGGAAGACGGCGTCGACGGTGACCTGCCCGACCGCGCGGTGGTCCGGATGGTTGACCCACTCGTTGTTCACGAACAGCACGGTCGGGTCGTGCGTCATCACCACCTCCGGGCGGAAGGCGCGGATGGCGTACGTGATCCGCTCGCGAAGCGTGAGCGTCGGCTCGACCTGCCCGTCCGGCTCGTCGAGGAAGTCGACGCCCTCCACGCCCAGCTCGGCGGCCGCGGCCCGCTGCTCGGTCTCGCGGAGCCGCGTCAGGGCGCCGACGTCGGTATTGGGGTCGTCGCTCCCCTTGTCCCCGCGGGTGACGATCAGGTAGCGCACCACGGTCCCCTCGGTCACCCAGCGCGCCACCGTGCCGGCCGCCCCGAACTCGATGTCGTCGGGGTGCGCGGCCACCACGAGGACGCGGTCAGGGGTGGGCAGCTTGTCGTCTGGCATCGGGTCGGTCGATCGTAGCAGTCACTCCAGCGTGAGCGTCCGTACCCCGCCCGGGTCGAGCAGCTCGGCGGTCCATCGGTGGCAGGTGAAGTAGAGCACCTGGTGGCGGCTGGCGAGGTCCCGGATGGCCGATGCGGCGCGCTCTGCGCGCTCGGCGTCGAAGTTGACGAGGATGTCGTCCATGACCACCGGCAGCGGCTCGCCGTGCCGAGCGAACTCCTCGATCAGGCCGAAGCGGAGGGCGAGGTAGAGCTGCTCGCTCGTCCCGCGCGAGAGCTCATCGGTCACCCGGCTCTCGCCGCCCCCGGTCTCGACGCGGACGGACGACTCGCCGGGGGCCGCCACGATCCGCGCGTAGCGGCCGCCGGTGATGCGCTCGAAGTGGCCCTCCGCGGCGCGGATCACGTCCGGCTGGCGCTCCCGCTCGTATCGCGAGCGCGTCTCCTCGAGGAGCCGGAGCGCCAGCGCCCGGACCGCCCACTCTCGTGCGAGGGTGGCCGCGCGACCCTCGAACGCGACGAGCTCCTGCCGCCGCGCCCCGAGCTCCTCCGAGGCCTCGAGGCGGCGGATCTCCGCGTCGAGGGCGCCGACGCGGCTCGTCGCCTCCCGCTCCTCTGACTCGAGGCGCTCGAGCGTCTGCGTCGCCTCGATCTCGCGCGCCTCCAGCGCGGCCGGGTCGGCGGCGCCGGTCTCGGCCACCAGGGCGTCGATCTTCGCCGCCCCGCCAGCGATGCCCACCAGGCGAGCGCGGTGCTCGCGGATCTCGCCCCGGATCCGGTGGCGCTCGGCGGCGGCCGCCGCGCGCCGGCGAAGGGACTCCGGGTCCGGGCAGCCGGTTGCGGCGAGATGAGCGGCGACCGCCGCGCGGCGCTCCTCGACGACCGCGGCGGAGGGCACACGGCGCTCCTCGAGCTGGCGGATCCGTGCGTCCAACTCCGCGGCGCGGCGGATCTCGGTGCGGGCGCGGTCGAGCCGCTCGGCGATCCCGGCGACGCGCGCATCGCGCATCGCCTCGTCCGTGGCCACTGCGAGGCCGATGGTCTCGCACAGCCGGTCCGCACGCTCGCGATACGCGGCGTCGTCGGCGTCCTGCGCGGCCAGCTCGCGCCGCTGGTGGTCGCGATCCTCGGCCGCACGACGCGCCTGGCCGGCGGCCGCCAGCAGGTGTCGCGCCGGCTCGGGCGAGACCGCCTCGGGGAGGCCGCGCTCCGCGAGCCACGCCCTCCAGCCCGCCTCGGCGTCGGCCACTGCCTCGGTCGCGGCGGCCAGGTCGCGGTCCCGGCGCTCGAGCTCTGCCCGCCGTGCCTCGAGGCGCACTCGCCCCTCCCCCGCCAGCTCGCGGCGAGCGCGTCGGGCGACGAGCTGCTCCCAGGCCGCGGCGATCTCCGCGGGAGCGGCCGCCGCCGGTAGGCCGACCTGGCCGAGCAGCGTCGCACGGCGCGCGCCGGACGACCCAGCACCGCCGGCACCGGGCCGCCCCGCGAGGATGACCACAGCGATCGCGAGCACCCCTCCGCCAACGAGACCGCGAATCGGCGCGTCGAGGGATGCCCCGACCAGCACACCGATCGCGAGGACGGCCACCGCGGCGGCCACCACGCCGACGGAGAGCCCCGTGCGCGGGACCGGGGCCGTCCGCAGACCATCGAGCTCGCGGAAGGCGGCGGCGCGCGCCTCGAGCTCCTCGTCGGGTCCAGTCGCGTCGGCCGGCGTCTCGCGCTCCAGGGACTCCAGCTCGTCCTTCGCCGCGCGACGGCTGTGTTCGGCCTCGGACCGGCGGGTGCGGGCCTCGGCCAGCCGCGCCTCGTGCGCGCGGGTCGCCTCGACGCTCGGGATGGAGTCGTCGAGCGCGACGAGCCGCGCCTCGTCCCAGCCGCCGGCGCGGGCCAGCTGCTCCGCGAGCGCGGCCTCCTGGCGTTGGACGGCCGCCAACAGGTCGCTGCGCCGGGCCGCGGCGGCGGAGCGCCGCGTCCGGGCTTCCACCACCGCGGCAACGTCGTCGGCGGCGCCGAGGACGGCGGCGTCCTCGGTGATCGCCTCGCGCTCGTGACGCCCCTCGGTCAGCTGCTCGTCCACGGTGGCGAGGACCGCCCCGGCCTCCGCGAGCTCGGCGAGCCGTCGATCGAGGACGGGGACGGCGTCCTCCGCGAGGCCGTCGAGGGTCGCGTCGCCGGCGGCGAGGTCGGCGGTGAGCTCGGACAGCTCGGCGGCGATCGGCCCGGCGTCGCGCAGGTGGGTCAGCCGGATGAGCCGCTCGCGGGTCTCGCGGGCATCGGCGCGCAGGGTATCGGCCCGGCGCTGCAGCTCCTGGCGCTCGCGGTGCGCCGCCGCGTGCTCCTCCGGCTGCCGGGCGAGATCCGCGATCTCGCGCCGCAGCTCCTCGATCCGGGCGAGCAGCTGGTTGAGCGGGCGCTGGCTCCCGCGCGGCAGGAACGACCCGTCGAGCTGCTGGCGGATCCGGCGCTCGAGGTCGATGGCGCTCGTCCCGCCCAGGCCCGCGCCGGCACCGTAGATGCGCCCGCGGACCCCATCGGCGGAGAGGCTGCTGAACGTCTGGAGCTCGCCCAACCCGAAGGCGAAGATGTTCGTGAAGAGGTCCTTGTCGGCGCCGTGGAGCAGCCGGTCCAGGGTCTCCTGGCCGCCCTGGTTGCCGTTCGGGGCGCGGACCGCCAGCGCGCCGCCGCCGCCTCGCTCGCCGTGACGCTCGACCGTCCAGCGCTCCCCGGCCGCGGTCTGCAGCACGAGGCGTCCGCCGCGCCGTCCCCCGCGGAGCGGCGGATACCAGGTGCGCCCGTCGCGCGTGGCCTCGAAGCCGAAGAGGAGCGCGCGCAGGGCATTGAGCAGCGTCGTCTTGCCGGCCTCGTTCGCGCCGACGAGAACGGTCAGCCCGGCGTCGAACGGCCAGCGGGCTTCGTGGAAGCGACCGAAGCCGTCGATCTCGATGCGCTCGATGCGCATCAGCGCTCCTCCTCGGCCGCAAGCAGCAGGTCGATGCCGAGCGCCTCGGCCTCGTCGAGCAGCTCCCGGACGAGCGCGTCGTCGGACGGGCGAACCTCCCGCAGGAGGCGGCGGCCACGCTGCGACTCGTCGAACAGCGGGGCGACCGCAGAGCGGAGCGCGGCGGTCCAGCGCTCGTGCTCATCGGGATCGGTGGTGCGCGCGCTGCGACGCGCGCCCGCCACGGTGCGCAGGAAGTCGCCGATGAAGTCGGGGGCGTCGCGCCGCGTGGCGAGGTCGACGTCCGGCCGGGTGGCGTCGCGGATCGACTCGACCCAGGCGAACGGCGGGAGGGCGCTGCGCTCCTCGTTGAGCAGCTGCCGCAGGTCGTCGAGGTAGCCCGGACGCCGCACGTTGGCGTGCAGAACCCCGCGCCCGACGAGCCGCAGGCGGATGACGAGCGACCGACCGTCGGCGCCGTCGATCGCCGCGGCGACGGCCTCGCGGCAGAGACGGTGGAGCGCCTCGTCGTCGGCCGCGTCCGTGATCGGCAGCTCGATCGGGTGCCAGCGCACGACGTCGGTCGCCACGAAGCGGGTGGTCACGCGGCGCGAGGCGTCCACGTCGACGAGGTAGCAGCCGCGCGCTCCGAGCTCGCCCGGGTCGCGGCCCTGGGGGATGCCGCAGTAATAGGTCGGCGGATCGGCGATCACCCGGCCGGGCTGATGGATGTGCCCCAGCGCCCAGTAGTCCATGCCCGACGCCCGCAGGTCGTCGACCGAGCACGGCGCGTAGTTGTCGTGGCCCGGGCGGTTGCCGACATTGGCATGCAGCAGGCCGATCGAGAAGGGGGCCCCCGGGTCGGCACGGAAGCCGGCGGCGTAGTTCTCGGTCACCGCGGGCCGAGGGTACGAGCGGCCGTGGATTCGGGCGATCTCGCGGCCGGCGCGAAGGACGGGGACGGCCTGCGCCGCATCGGTCCCGAAGCGGTGGACCGCCGAAGGGAACGCGAGCGACGGCGCCCAGCTGCGGCCGTCCATCGGGTCGTGGTTGCCGTGCACCACGTAGCTGCGGATGCCGGCATCAGCGAGCTGGGCGAGGCCATCGCGGAAGCGCGCCTGGCCGAGAAGCGTGGGGCTGGCCACCTCGAACACGTCGCCGGCGACGAGGACGAAGTCGACCGCCTCGTCGATCGCGAGGCGCACGATAGTGCGCCAGGCGTCGGTGGTGGCGTTGCGGAGGACCGGCAGGACCTCTGTCGGGGCCTCGGCGCTCAGGCCCTCGAGCGGGCTATCGAGGTGCAGATCACCGGTGTGGAGAAAGCGGAGGGGCAGGAACGACACGGCCCGCCCAGCGTAGCCGATGGGCGTGTCAGCTCATCGGTCGCAGGGCGGGCGGTATCGGATGTCATCGGGTCGGTCGCTCCCCCCTGCGATCCTCGCGGGACCGCGCGACCGACGAGTGCCGTGCGTCCTAGACCGTGCGACGGCCGGACAGCAGCTGGAACAGCAGCACGATGGCCGCGATCACCAGCAGCAGCCAGATCAGGCTGCCGCCGACTTGGCCGATCAGGCCGAGAAGCCACAGGACCAGCAGAATGACGATGATCGTCCAGAGCATCGGGTTCTCCTCAAACGTTCTTATCCCTCCAGGCGGCGCCTCGGGCGTCGCAGAGACCCCTATCCGCAGGTTGCGTGCCAACCGTGCGTCCAGGCGCTCAGTCGCTGGACGAACGACGCTCCTCGATCACCTGGTACACCAGCAGCACCGCCGCGAGGAGCAGGAGGAGGTTGACCCACTGGCCGAGGCGCAGGATCACGCCCGCCAGCCAGAGCACGAGCGCCAGCGCGGTGGCCACCCAGATCACGGGATCGGATCCAGCAGGGTGACGAGGGCGAGCACGGCGAGAGCCACCAGCAGCAGGAACGAGGCGACGATCACCGTCATGGCGGCCACGGGCTGGCGCTCGTCCTTCATGCCGCCAGCGCCTCGAGCAGCTGCTCGACGTGCTCGTTCGGCTTCACCTGCGGCAGCACCGCCTCGATCCGCCCGTCGGCGCCGATGACGAAGGTCGTGCGCTCGGTGCCCATGTACTCGCGGCCCATGAACTTCTTCTCGATCCAGACGCCGTACGCCTCGGCCAGCGCGTGGCCCTCATCGGCCAGCAGGCGATACGGCAGGTCGTACGTAACGCGAAACTTCGCGTGGCTCTTCACGCTGTCCGGTGAGACGCCGAACACCTCGACGCCGGTCTCCGCGACCCGCGACCAGCTGTCGCGCAGGCCGCACGCCTGGGCCGTGCAGCCCGGCGTGTCGTCCTTCGGGTAGAAGTAGAGGACGTGGCGCGACCCGGCGAGCGCGGCGCTCGACACGAGCTCGCCATCGTCGGCGGCAAGCTCGAAGGGCGGGGCCGGGTCGCCGGTGGTCAATCGGCTCATGCGTGGAGTCTACCCGGAGCCGCCCATCTCCTCGATGGCCTGCAGCACCGGCGGCAGCTCGCGCGGCCGCATGCGAGTGAGGAGCCCGGCCGCGAAGTCACCGATGACGGCGTCGGGCACTTCGGCCAGGTCGTGGCCGCCCGGCGTCACGGTTCGCTCCGGCGCATTGCCGGCGGCGGCGAGGACGGCGGCGAGCAGCTCCGACTCGGCCGGGTCCGCCCAGGCGTCATCGGCGCCATGGAGCAGCAGCGTCTCGCGGTGCAGCATCGTGGCCAGCGCGAGCGGCGGCGTATGGATCGCCTGCTCCCAGCTCGCCAGATCGAGCGTCACCGTCTCGTCGCCGATGGCGAGGTCCAGCGAAGGCTCGCGACGCTCGGCGCGCTCGAGCAGCTCCTCGGAGGCACGATCCAGCGCGGCGACGGCCGGGTGGTGCCGATCCGCCCCGGTCCGGGCGCGCTCCGCCACGCCGCGACGCAGCACCGTCCGCAGCGACCGGGCGGAGGCGCCGATGAGTCCCACCGCCCCGATCGCCGGATCGCCGATCGCGACACTGAGCGCGATCCCCGCTCCCTCGCCGTGCCCGACGATCGCCGTGCGCCGCAGGTCGAGCTCGGGGCGGGAACGCATGGCGCCGATCGCATCGCGCGCGTCGTCGATGCGCGTGAAGAACGCCGACCGCTCCCACGAGCCGTCCGAGGCGCCGCAGCCGCGCGGGTCGTAGCGCAGGCTCGCGACCCCGCGCTCGGCGAGCGCGTCCGCGAGCCGCGCGAGAAGCCCGCCGCCCTCGTCACGGGCGGAAGGGGCGAACCAGGCGGCATGGCGCTCACGGTCCCAGCCGCCGTATCGGTTCCGCGGGAGCCAGCTCGGCACGAGGAGTGCCCATGGCCGCCGCCCGTCGGCATCGGGCAGGGTGAGCGTGGCGGCCAGCGACGCGTCGCCGGCACGGAAGCGGAGCTCCTCGCGGTGGATCACGCGGCCGATGGTACGCGCGGGCGCCCGGTGCCTCACGCCTGCCCGGCCTTCGTCGATCCCGCCTAGCCGATCAGCGGGCGCCAGGTCCCGAGCGCCACGCTGATCCCGATGGCGATCGCCGCCAGGAGCACGGCCCCACCGATCCACGCCCAGTCCGCGGCCCGCACGACCTGCGCGCGGGCGGCGGTGCGGCACGGCATGGCGCCGAAGCCCCGCGCCTCCATCGCCTGCGCCATCCGAGTGCCGCGGCGGATGGCGCCGACGAGCAACGCCAGCATCTGGCCGGCGAACAGGCGCAGGACCGCGATCGGCGAACGACCGGCCTCGACGCCGCGCGCCCGTCGTGCCATCGCCAGCGTCTGCCACTCCTGCGAGAGGAGGGGCAGCAGCCGGAGGGCGGCCAGCGCCCCGATCGCGAAGCGCGGCGAGACGCGCAGCTGCTGCACGAGCGAGTCGGCCAGCTCGGTCGGCTGCGTGGTGGCGGTGGCCAGCAATCCGGCCAGCACCACCCCGAGCAGTCGCAGGGCGAGGCCCAGGCCGTTGGCCAGCGTTTCGGCGCCGATGCGCACCGGCCCCAGCGCAACCACCGTCGGGCCGAGCTGCTCGGCGGCGAAGAGGACGTTGAACACGCCGATCGAGATCGCGGCCAGCCCCACCAGCCAGGATCGAGCGAGGAGGTCCCGCGCGGACAGGCCGGAGAACGGCAGGACGGCGAACAGCGCCACCAGCATGATCCCCGCGCTGACGCCGTCGAGCGAGGCGAAGAGCGCCACCAGCAGGACCGATCCGGCCGCCAGCTTGGCGACCGGGTTGGCGCGCGCCAGCGGCGCGCGCGGGTCGGGGACGAGGGGCACGAAGAGCCGCATCAGCCTGGCCGCCCCGGCAGGGCCAGCGTGCGATCGGCGAGCGCGTGGGCGAACGGGCGGTCGTGGGTGACGAAGCACACGCCGCGGCCCTCGTCGCGGAGGCCGGCGAGCAGGTGGAGGAGCTCGGTCCAGGTGCGCCGGTCCTGGCCGAAGGTCGGCTCGTCGAGGACAAGCAGGGCCGGCGCGGTGGCGAGGGCGGTGGCCACCGAGAGCCGTCGCTTCTCCCCGCCCGACAGCGTGAACGGGTTGGCGGCCGCCAGCGGCGCGAGGTGGAGCCGGTCGAGCAGCTCGTCCACCCGCCGCCGCGCAACCGCCTCCGCCACTCCGGCGCGGCGCGGCCCGAGGAGCAGCTCCTCGCGGACCGAGGCGGTCAGGAATTGGTGCTCCGGGTCCTGGAAAACGGTCCCGATGCGGCGGACCAGCTCGTTCGCCGGCCATCGCGCGATCGGCTCGTGGCCGCGGCCCGCGCGAAGCGCCTCGGCGGACAGGACCCGCCCCGACCGCGGCTCGAGGAGGCCGGCGAGCAGCAGCGCGAGCGTCGACTTGCCGCTGCCGTTCGGCCCGATGATGGCGACCGCCTCCGACGAGCGCGCGATGAGGTCGGCGCCGTCGAGCCCATCGGCGATCGCGCCGGGATAGCGGAAGGTGGCACGCTCGGCGATGACGAGCGCCTCCGCGGGTGGACGCTCGCGCCCGGCCGGGGCGGCCGGCGGGTGATCCGGGACCCACACCCCGGCATCGGCGAGGGCTGTCCCCTGCGCCCGGAAGACCTCGCCCGGCGCCCCGTCGGCGACCACGCCGCCGCCCGGCGCCACCACGACCACGCGATCGACCAGCGAGACCGCCTCGTCGACCCGGTGCTCGACGAGGAGCATCGTCGCTCCGGTGCGGCGCATCACCCGGTCCAGCACCTCGCGCACCTCGGCGGCGCCTGCGGGATCGAGGCTGGCGGTCGGCTCGTCGAGCAGGAGCAGGCCTGGGCGCAGGGCGAGCGTGCCGGCGAGCGCCAGCCGCTGCTGCTCTCCGCCGGAGAGGGCGTGGGTCGGCCGCTCGCGCCCGTATGGGAACTCGACCGCGTCGAGCGCGGCGTCGACCCGCGGCCAGATGGCATCGGTCGGGACGCATCGGTTCTCGAGGCCGAAGGCGACGTCGTCGCCGGCGCGTCCCATGACGATCTGCGACTCGGGGTCCTGGAACAGGATGCCGCTGCGATCGCGGGCCTCGCGCGGGTCGCGGCCGTCGACGAGCAGGAGGCCCTCGGTCTCGGCGCCGCCGCCAGGGTCGATCAACCCGGCGAGTGCCGTCAGCAGGGTCGACTTGCCGGCACCCGAGGGCCCGAGCAGGAGGACGCGTTCGCCGGGTTCGACGGTGAGGTTCACGCCGCGCAGCGCCCACTCGCGCCGCCCCGGGTGCCGCAGCCCCCAGTTGCGCGCCTCGATGCGCGCTGGCCGCGTTGTGCCTCCGCCGTCCGCCGCCGTCATGCCGGCATTGTCGGCGCTGGCGCCGTCAGATCTCCCGCTGATCGCGCCCAACCGCAAACGGGGCGAGGACGCCGGTGCCGACCAGGGCGCGGACGAGCAGCCACGCGCCGACGCCCGCCACCACGATGCCGCTGATGACGGTTGCCGCCAGGTAGACGAGCCAGAAGTCGGGACCCGTCTCGGTGTAATAGAGCGCGATGTCGTGCACGGCGGCGGCGATGCCGCTCAGCGCGCCCGCGAGGATGGCGGTCGGCAGCCACCACGAGCGGTAGAGCACGAGCGCGAAGCCGAGCTCCGCCCCGCCGCCCTGGATCGCGCCGGAGATGAGGGCGTCCCCGCCGTACGGCGAGCCGAGCAGCACCGAGACCGCAGCGGCCACGAAACCGCCGAAGAACGCAGCCCCGGGGCGACGCACGATGAGGCCGACGAGGACCGCCGGCAGCAGCCAGATGCCGTACATCACCGCCTGCGCCGGCGGCAGCGCGGCGAACAGCGGCCCGGTGGCCGCATAGACGGCGTTCCAGGCGATGAACACGACGCCGAAGGCGACCGCGATCACCGCCGCGACGACGATGTCGACGATCCGCCAGCCGCCGTCGCGCGTGGTGGTGCTCATGGGGTGGATTCTCCCTGTGTGCGGTGCTCGACGACGAGGAGCGTCCCGCGCCCCAGCGAGACCGATGCGGGCGGCGCGACGACCTCGTTGCTCAGGCCGCGTGACCGCCCCATGCGCAGGGTCGCCTCCGCCAGCGGCCAGCGAACCCCGTCGATGTCCACGCCGGTGGCGTCGCCGACCGGCAGCAGCGTGACGAGGTCGCCGGCCGCGCCCTCGAGGGTCAGACGGTCGCCGTCGCGCAGCACGCGGACGGTCGTCGGTCCGTGGACGATCCGCACGTCGCGGTCGCCCAGCGCCGGGTCCGCCAGCAGCAGCACGTTCGCCAGCTCGTGGTCGAGCCGCGGTCCGCCGATCGCGCCGAGCAGGACGATCTCCGTGGCCCCGGCCGTGATCGCCGCCTCGAGGGCCAGCTCGGTGTCCGAGGCGTCCTTGTCGGCCGGGTGGCGGTCGATCGCGACACCGGCCGCCGCCAGGCGTGCCAGCAGCTCGTCGGAGATCGAGTCGAGGTCGCCGACGAGGCGATCGGGCGTGCGTCCCAGCCGGTCGAGGCTGGTGGCGCCGGCGTCGGCGGCGATCACCGTGGCGCCGGCGAGCCAGCGCTCGTCGCCATCGGCCAGGTCGCCCGAGGCCACTACCGTGATCCGCATCCGTCCTCCTCGCCGCCGCTGCTCGGTCCCGTGAAACGACGAACGGCACGCCTCTGGCCTCGATGGCTCAGGGGGCGCGCCGTGGTACGTGCTGCGTCGACTTCCTTCGCCGGCATGACCCGGATCAGGTTCGAGGGTCTGCGGCCGCCTCGGCGGTCGCACTCTCAGCGCTCCTGCGCTCCCCTGTCGTCTCTTGGGTTGTGCGCGCAGCCTAGCACGCAACCTATCATCGGTCGATGCACCCGAACGTCGACCGCGTGATCGCGGCTGCCCGTGGGGCGGGCCTCGAGATCAGCGTGACTCGCTTCCCGGAGGGAACGCGCACCGCCGAGGATGCCGCGCGAGCCATCGGCTGCTCGGTCGCCCAGATCGTCAAGTCCCTCGTCTTCATGGCCGATGAGCAGCCGCTCCTGGCGCTCGTCTCGGGTTCGAACCGGGTCGACATGGCGCGGCTGACCGCCGCGGCGGGTGCGGCGGAGGCCAGGCGAGCGACCGGCGATGAGGCGCGCGCGGCCGGCGGCTATGCCATCGGCGGCGTGCCGCCGTTCGGCCACGCCCAGCCGCTCACCATCCTCGTCGACCACGACCTCCTCGGTCACGAGATCCTGTGGGCTGCCGCAGGCCTGCCCGATGCCGTCTTCGCGATCTCGCCCGACGACCTGGTCCGCGCCAGCGACGGACGCGTCGTGGAGCTGGCCGAGGCGCCCCCCGGCTGAGCGGCGCCCCGGTATCCTTCGGCGGCCATGCCGCTCACCTCCCCCTTCGCCGCGCTCGCCGTCATCGGCCTCGTGCTGGTGGCGCTGTCGCTGCTCGCCCTGCGTTCGAGTGGCGCCAGCCCGGCCGTCGCGCGCCGCCTGGCGGGGCCACCCGAGCTCAAGGTGGGCCGGCTGCTCGACGAGGACGCAAGCCTGCCACACCGTCCCGTGCGGCTCGCGGGCCGGATCCGCTGCCGCGAGCCGCTCGACGCCGGCGACGGGGAGCGGCTGGTGGCGTTCCATCGCGACGTGGAGGTCCTGGTGGGTGGGACGTGGCGCAGTGTCGAGCGGATGCGCGAGACCCGGTCGTTCGAGCTCTGGGACCACGACGGGTCGCTGACCGTCGACCCGGCCGCCGCCGCGGAGCCGCTGATCACCATCCCGCACGCCTGGCACGGCCGTCCCGATGAGCTCGAGGAGCCGCACGCGTCGGCCGCGGCGCGCCTGGCGGAGCGTCACGGGGCGCTGACCGAGGCCCGGGCGATCACCCGCACGCTCAACGTCACCGACCGGCTCCTCGTCCTCGCCCGGCCGGTCCGCGGCACCGACGGGACGGTCCGCCTCGAGCCGCCGGAGGGCGGATACCTGATCAGCAACCTGGCCCTCGACGACGCCATGCGCCTGCTCGGCGGGCGGCATCGGCGGGCGGCGGCGGCGGGCGTGGTCGGGCTCGGGCTGGGGATCGCGTTCGTGGCGATCGGGGGCGTCGGTGCCGTCGTCGCCGCGCTCATCGCCTGATCCGCGAACGCGATCCGTACCGGGTCGCCCCGGACCATTGAGGTATGGCCGCAGCGACTTAACGTTTCTAGCATCCGATGTACGGCACCTACCAGAAGCTCCATTCGCCCCGATGGAACGCGGGATGGGCCACGACGAGGCGCGCATGTCGGAACTTGAGCCTGACTCTCTCCTCAGCGTCGCGCAGGCGGCAGGCGTCCTCGGTGTGCACCCGAACACGATCCGCACCTGGACCGATGCCGGGCGCCTCACCGCCTACCGCATCAACGCCCGCGGCGACCGCCGCTTCCGACGTGGCGACGTGCTGCGCCTGCTGGTCGAGGACGGCGCCGCGCTCGACCCGACCGGCGCACCGGCCAACATCCGGCCGGAGCTCGCGCTGATCAGGCGCATCGCCACCGGCCTGGCGACCACACCCACCACCGCTGCCGTTGCGCGCACCCTGGTCGAGGCGATCCGGATCGAGCTCGGCGCGTCCCGGGTCGCCATCTACGTCACCACCGACGATGGCGACGAGCTGGCCGCGCACGCCGGCTTCGCGGCACCAC
>Ga0268386_10002243_pt1 | contig 13657 bp, 18 predicted proteins | sample RVTome_15_FD_200260 | JGI IMG/M metagenome (GOLD analysis project Ga0268386, IMG submission 200260) | Soil microbial communities from uranium-contaminated site in the Upper Colorado River Basin, Wyoming, United States - RVT150D86... ...
TTGCCCTCTTGGGGCTTCTCCTTGGCCGTGTCCGGGATGATGATCCCGCCCTTCTTGACCTCTTTCTCCTCGAGTCGCTCCACCAGAAGCCGATCGTGCAACGGACGAATCTTCATACGCTCCTCTTCCTGCGGTGGACTTCGCCCGGGCGGTGCAGCGTGACCAGGTCGAGGCTCGACCTGGTCACCCGGGGGTGTCAGATTCACGTTCCTAGGCGTGCGTCCAGACCTTGCGCTGGGCGACGATCACGATGACCGCCCCGACGAAGGCGGCGAACACCGTCGGGACTAGCCCCCCGCCCGCGGAGACGCTCAGGGCCCAGAAGATCCAGCCCCCCACGACGCTCCCGATCAGGCCGAGAACCATATCCCCGACCAGCCCGTACCCGCCACCCTTCATCACGGACCCGGCCAGCCAGCCGGCGAGCAACCCCACGACCACCCACGAGACGAACATTCCGAACTCCATGATCGTCCTCCTTCTCGGGGGCGGGGAGCGTGGGCCTCCGCCTCCCCTTCGCGATCCGCGCTTGACTTGACCGCAGTATCGTAATATATAACTTATATGTCAAGTATTATTTATATAATTATGGCGAAGGCCGGGCGCGAGGGCGTTCGGTCGGCCCGCTGTTCGTGACGTCGGTGGTCGTCGAGCGGTGACTGCTCTCAGGAGGTGCTCCATGCGAACAGTGACGCGTGCTCTTGTTGGCGCCATCATGGCGAGCTTTGTGGCGGCGGCGGTCAGCGTGTATGCCGAGACGCCGACGAAGGCCGATTTCGCCGCCTGCAATACGGCCGCGCAAGCCGCCATGAAGGCGGGCACCGCCACTCCGACGACAAAGGACTACGTGCGCGTGGAGTCAGCCCGGACGGATAGCGCAGCGACGTGGGTCGGGCCGATCAGCGTGGAGTCCTCGGATCCCCAACTTGTGGGGATGGCGACAGCTGGGATCACGGACGCCGGGTATCAGGCGACATATCGCACGTGCATGCGACGGAATGGATTCTGAGAAGACTCGGGTGTAGGCGCGAAGCGGGGCTCCCGCACCAGCGTGAGACGGAGGACCCTACGGGATCGGCGGGAAGGCCAGCGGGAGGCGCGACTCGGCGGCAGGGTCTCTCGACAGCACGGGCGGCCTGACCTAACCCAGAAGCACCGGTCACATAAGCCCAGGGTTTGCCAGCAGCCCCGCCGGCAACCTGTCGGGAAGCGTGAACGAGTTGACTGACGGGACGGTCCGCTCGGTGGACGCCGCCACGAGAGGCGGAATGGCTCCCGATTCGGGAATCCCGGTTGAGGAGGTCTTGTCAACGAAGCCAGAGACGGCAGCGAAGATGAAGTATGGAATTTGGGGCCTGATTTGTGGGGCAGTCATCGCAATGATGATCGGCTTTGCGTGGGGCGGCTGGACAACCTCCGGCACTACCCAAACGATGACCAAAGAGGCGGTCTTGGCGAGTCAGGCGGCGATCTGCGTCGCCCAGTTCATCAAGCAACCGGATCATGAAGCGAAACTCAAGGAACTCGAGGCGATCGGTAGCTGGCAGAGAGCTGAAGTGATTGAAAAAGGCGGCTGGGATAAGATGCCCGGGAATGCCCGGGCAAGAAAAGGCCGACTATGCTGTAGCCCGAGCATGCGCCGATGGGCTTGAGCTGCTTTTCAAGAAATGAGACTCATCACCTGATCCTCTGACCCTCGTTGACAGGAGCCAGCGCCGGCCCTCTTCTTCCGACAATCAGCTGCGGGGTCAGGCCTCATCCCTGCCTTGGGGTGGCGGGCCTTCCGAAGGCTGCGCCGGCTGTTGAGGCTGCACGCGTTCTTCTGGCAGATCCGCGCCGTTAAAATCATTCCCAGCTCTTGGGCACGGTAACGTAGGAACGATCGAGGGCGGAAATGGATGGACACCCGAGCAGCCTCAGCGTGCGGTCCAGATCGGCACGCAAGATCTCGATCGCGCGCTCGATCCCGGCTTCACCGGCTGCTGCCAGGCCGTAGGCATAGGCACGGCCGCAGAGCACGGCGCGGGCGCCGAGGCAAATCGCCTTGACGATGTCGGCGCCCCGGCGAATACCCCCGTCCATTATGACCTCGACCTGTCCATTCACTGCGGCGACCACCTCCGGCAAGGCTGTCGAGATGCTGATCGGGGATGCTGCCGGGAGAGTCGGATGAGGTATTGGCGAAGGACAACCTGAAATCGATCTAACACGGTGGGAACGCGAGGGCGAAGGGTCAGCTTCGCGGGCCGGCCCACCCCCTTAGGGTGCGTTTAAGCTCGGCCGACGCACAATGCGCCAGCCGAAGCTTGCAAACCGCGGGTCTGGCGGCTCACGGCGTTGGCCGGCTTGTCGCTCGGCGCCCGGTGGCCCGAGGTCGTGACGCCGTCGCTCGCTAGAGCGACGATCCAGTATGATGACGACCTCCGCAGAATCTGATAGAGGCCCGCACAGCTGCTGAACTTTGGCGCCAGCGCGGACGATAGCGGTGATGGATGCGAACGAGCATTCGGTCTCCTAGAAGCCTCCTTTCGCCTTCAAGGGCGTAGGGTAAATGCGGTTCACGAGGTAGGCATCGACGCCATCCGCGACCCGGCTCTGGACGTCCGATCGTACGTAGGTCTACTGAAGAGCGATGTCCCGCGCACCGTGGCCGCCGGCGCTCATGTCATTCTCCTGGGACGGTTACGCGCCGTGGGCACGCGCGAGCGCGGGGGCCGTCGTCGGGCCAGTCCATGGCACGATCTCCAGAGCCGGCATCGGTATCGATTCGGGAGCGGGGCGCCGAAGCGTAAGCCCCACCAAGGCCAGCGTCCGTTGTGTATCGAGCACCGTCGTCTCAACGTGATCGGCTCCGGCCGCGAGCAGGTGCTGGCGATCGGCATTCTTTTCGTCGTGGAGACCCCAACGACCGACCACGATCTTGAGCTCGGGAAACTGCGAACGCAGGCGCTTACAGGCATGCCGCGCCTGGCTCAAGCCTCCTGGCGCCACCGCCCCGATGCACAGGAGCGCGGGGCGGTGCAGGTCGACCCAGGCGACCAGTTCCGCCGTGAGCATCCCGGTCCCGCTCACCTCGATCCGGTACCGCGCCGGGTCGAGCAGGTGTCGCACCATCTCCAGAGCCACGGCATCAGCCTCGTCTCTAGCGGGCCACGCTACGATCCGGACGCGGGTGTCGGCGCCCGGGTCGCTCACGGAGGTGTCCCCGGCGTCCCTCACTGAGGGGGCAGGAGCGTCGTGGGCGAGAACGTCGAGGATCTCTCGGGTCGCCCTTCCCACGAACTGACCGTCATCCTCGCTCAACAGACCGCGATCACGGTCCTGCTTGGCGTAGTAGAGCGCGGGAAGGAGTACCTCGTCATAGACCGTTTCCCTTCCGTCCGCGTTCACGTAGGCCTCGACGATGTCGGCCGCCTCGTCCTGGTCTCGCGCGAGCAGTCGCTGGTAATAGCGCGACTTGGTCTCGATGACCGGCCGGGCACTTATCAGCACGACGATGAATCGCAGGGCGGGCAGGTGCTTGCCGAGAACGATGAGGCAGACGGTCAGGGGCGTGGCCAGCAGCAGCCCCACCGGTCCCCAGAGCCAGGCCCAGAAGATCACCGTTATCAGGAGCGCGACCTGCGATACGCCGGCACTTTGACCGTACAACCACGGCTCGATCACCATGACGGCGAGATCCAGCACGAGGAACAGACCGACGACCAGCGCCGGCTGGAGCCACCCAGGGAAGACCGCCAGAGTGAGGGCAAGCGACAGGAGCGCCGCGACGAATGACCCCACATATGGAATGAACCGAAGGGCGGCCGCAAGGGCGCCCCAGATGACGGCATAGGGAACCCCGATCAGGAATAGGCCGAGTCCAACGGCCACGCCGAAACTGCCGTTGATAGTGGATTGCATGAGCAGATACCGGCTGATGCGCGCCCCGGCTTCGTCCAGTGCTCTCGTCGTCGCCGTCATCCGCCGATAGCCGATCAGCAAGATCACCCGATCCCGGAGCTCCCGGCGCTCGAGCAGCATGAAGATCGCGAGCACCGTCACAACCCCCGCGTTCGCCAGGGCTTGGAGGAGGGTTGGCAGGTGGGCGAGGATGGACGGAGGCTCCAGGGCGACGGCAACCGGCTTTTCACGCGTCACGCCCGGCTTGTCTGTCTTCTGGACCTCGCCGACGATGTCTTCCACAGTCTTCTGAACCTTTTCCATGGAGCCGCCCTTGCTCGCCCCGCGAAGGTCCGCGATTCGCTGTTGGACGTTCAGGCTGTAGCGCGGCAGCTCGTCCGCGAGCGTCACCAGCTGGCGAGTCAGCGTCCAGCCAATCCCGCCGAGGATCGAGAGCGCGAGGAGGACAGTCACGAGAACCGACGGCACCCGACCTAGCCCTCGCCGCTGGAGGGTGCCCACGACGGGACTCAAGAGAAACGTGAGCAGGACGGCCAGCGCCAGCGGGATCAACACGGCCTGCAGCCAATACAAGCCTCCGACCACGAGCGCGATGATCCCCCACCCCTTGTTCATGTCCGTTCCTCCGTCGACGGTGCGCGGTGAGGGCGTCAACTCTTCTTCAGCGGGACTCCCGACTGATCTGCGAAGCCGGACATAAGTCGCGATCTATCGGCGGGAGGCGTCCGGGAGCGCAGGGAGCAGGTAAACGGCCAGCGAGCCGCTACCTGCGCCAACGAGAGTATCCCCAGCCCCCACCACCGAGTACTAACAACACCACAAGAACGATCAATAGGGTTTCGATGTCTCATCACCTCCCTCGTTCTTCCAGGCGTAGGTGAACTCACCTCGTCGTGGCCGAGTCCTCCTCTGGTCGTCATCTCCCCACGGTCCCGGTCCCCTTGATCGAGCGTTTTAACGGAGGAGGTTGATGCCGAAATAGCCGGCAACGAACAGAACGACGACGATCACACCGATGATGGTAAAGATGCCCATGCCGCCCTCATTTCACTTCGAGGTGAACTGCGAAGTTCATCACGCCTTCACTCTAGGGATGAAGGCCCACTACTGACTCTCGCATAATACAGTGACACCACGGTCAAAACGAAAGGCCCGTGTGCCGGAGAAACGCGAAGGCCAGCGTGGACGAGCGGCCGACGCGACGAAGGCCGGCCCGAAGCTCGTGCTCGACGTCGCCGAGATTGTCCGCGCAGAGGTTGGCGAGTTCGCCGCCCTTCACATTGCCCCACACGAGCTCGGCCGGGTTGAGCTCAGGCGCATAGCCGGGCAGGCGCTCGACCGTGAGCCAGGAGCGTTGAGCGCGCAGGTATGCCTGCATGGATGCACTTCGATGCGACGGCAGGCCATCCCAGACCACGACTCGGCGACGACGAAACTCCCGCTTCAGGTCGGTCAGGAAGTGGATGAGGGTCACGTCGTTGTAACTGCCCGGGCGCGTCTGGAAGCACAGACCGCTGCGACGGAAGTCCCACCGGAACGCCACGGCGATGGCGACGGAGAGCTTCTTCCAATTGAAGGCGTGGATCAAGACGGGGGTTTCGCCGCGGGGTGCCCACGTGCGGCGGACCGGGGGCCGCTGGGAGACGCCGCTCTCGTCCTGGAAGACGATCCAGGCGCGGCGGCGGCGAGCGTTTTTTTTACCGCGGGCCAGCGCGTAGTGATCCAGTGCTGGATCGCCGGCTCGTTCCGTTCTTTCGCGCGTTTGGCGGGCCGCTGCAGCGTCCACTCGAGCGCGCCCAAGAGGCGCCAGACATGCCCCGGGTGATACTGCACGCCCGTCAGCTGCTTGATGACCCGCGCGACCCGGGGCAGCGTCCAGAGGTTCGTGCGGAAGCCGTACGCCCGCGGGCCCTGGCGCAGCGCCGTTTCGATGCGTCCCAGCTGCTCTGCCGCTAACCGCGGCTTGCGTCCGGCGCGGCCCGCGGCCCGCAACCCCGCGCGCCCGCCCTTGCGCCACGCGCGATACCATCGCATCACGCTCTGGCGGCTGACGCCGAGGCGGCGCGCGATGGCTCCGTGCGTCTCTCGACCCGCGGCAAAGAACCGCGCGGCCTGGTGCCGACGTACTTCCAGTCCGTGGAAATCCCGTCGTGGTGCCACATGAGTGGGCATGCCTCCATCGTACGACGGAAGGCGTGCAGTGTCACTGTATTATGCGAGAGTCAGTAGGCAGTGGTCATGACCTCGACCACTGTCGTGAGTGAGGCGAGAGATGGAAACGGCGGTGGTGAGGGCTAGAGATACTCTCGCTGGCTCAGCAGGTAGCGGTGGCGCCTGTCACATTGTGTACTTCCCATGCCTCTCGAGTCAGTCGCAATGAACACCTTATAGAGAGCGACACGATCTTGAGAGTGCTCGAGCGGCTCACAGTCCTCAAGGTTGCTCTCGACGCGGTGACGATACGGAGGTCGCCAAGCTGCTGATTGAAAGCGAGGTTTCTTGATTCGCCGAGGTCACACGCGACGACGCCTTCTGGCTCTTCCTTGCGCTCCTCCATCCGGAATGACTCAGGCCAAAGAGGGGGGAAGTCCCACCTCACAGATGTCGTGGTGGTCGTGGGCAGCGATCTTGATCAACCGCTCGGCGTGGCTCGGATGGACGGAGAGCTGCGCCGCAAGGACGCTCGCCGGGGCGCCGGTGCGGATCGCCAGCGCCGCCATCTGGATAAGCGGCGCCGGCGTAGCTCACCATCTGCGCACCGAGGAGCCGCTCCTGTGCGGCGTCGAAGATCAGCTTGAGATACCCGTCGTCCTCGCCGGTGGCGCGGCCGTTCGAAGCCCACCGTAGATCATGCCTCGCGACATGACACGCAACGCGGCTGGCGATCGCTGCCCGATGGGTCAGGGCGACTTTGGCCAGTTCCGGCGTCGTGAAGACGCTCTGCGGTACGAGCGTGGTGTCGGCAATCAGCTGGTCGCCCCGCAGCGCGTTGTGAGCCGCGACACGACCTTCGTACGCGGCCACCGGCGTGAGTTGTGCGTTGCCGGCGGCGTCTCCCGCCGCATAGATATGCGCCACCGACGTGCGGAGATAGGGCGTGACCTCGAGCCCGAGGTGTCCCATCGCGAGGCCCAGTTGTTCAGCGCCCAGCGTCTCGGGTCGCCACCGGCGCCCGATGGCCACGCACGCCTGATCTGCCGTCACCTCGTGAGGCACGCCGTCTTTCGTGAAGCGAGCTGTCACCGCGCCGCGTCGCCCTTCGAGCCTGGTGAGGTTGGCACCCAGATGAAAGGTGACGCCTCGGCCCTCGAGGATCTTCCTCAGGTAGGCGGCGACGTCGGGATCGAACGCAGGAAGGATCTCGGGCTCCTGGCCGATGATGACGACCCCGGCCCCGAAATCGCTGAACGCGCCCGCCATCTCCAGACCGATGACACCCGCCCCGATGATGACCAGACGTCGGGGGAAGACGGGAAGGAACAGGATTTCGTCCGAGCTGATCGCCGCTTCGATGCCTGCCAGGACCGGAACGACGGGGATGGATCCCGCGGCGATGATGATCCGATCGGCTTGCAAGATTGAGCTGTTCACCGTGATCGTGTGCGGGTCGGCGAACCTCGCCTCGCTGAGGATGATCTCGGCGCCCACCCGCGCGAGCGACGCCGGCAGCGGTTGGAGCTCCTTGACGATCTCACGCTGCCGGCGGACGACCGTCGGCCAGTCCAGCTCCACGGTGCCGGTGGACGTGCCGAAACGCGCCGCGTCCTTCGTGAGCCGATGAATCCGTCCGGACCTTACCAAGGTCTTTTTCGGGATTCACCCCAGGTTGACGCACGTGCCGCCGAGTGGCCCGCGGTCGACGAGTGCGGCACGGGCCGTCATCGTCACGGCCGCTTTCAAGGCGTTGATGCCCGCTGCTCCGCCTCCAACGATGATCAGGTCATAGCGCTCCAAGGCGAGCCCTCCTCCATGGCGGCGTTCGTCCACCCGTCCGTCCTGATCGTAACGCGGCGGACGCGCGCTCGAACGTGGACGAAGGTCCAATAGGCGGCGCCGCGGTCGTCGGCTAGATTCAAGACGCGACGCCATCCCTGGCGACGCGGAGATCGAGGAGGCTTCGACATGGCACACAAGCTACCGCCGCTGCGATTCGGCTACGACGCGCTCGAGCCGTACATCGACGCGGAGACGATGGAACTCCATCACGACAAGCATCACAAAGCCTACGTCGACAACCTGAACAAGGCACTCGAGCCGTATCCGCACCTCGCCGAGCTCGCGGTCGAGGACCTGCTGCATCGCCTCGACCAGGTGCCGGAGAAGGTCCGGACAGCGGTCGGAAACAACGGCGGTGCCCACGTGAACCATCAGTTCTTCTGGGACATCCTTGGACCTCGTGCGGACGGAGCGCCGAAGGGCGCGATCGCCGACGCCATCAAGCGGGACTTCGGCTCGTTCGAGCAATTTCAGTCTCTCTTTACCGACGCGGCCACAACACACTTCGGCTCAGGATGGGCGTTCCTCGTCGTGAACCCCTCGCGGCACCGCCTGGAGATCGTGTCGCTGCCCAACCAGGACAGCGTGCTGGTGCACGGGACGCCGGGGCTCCTCTGCTGCGATGTCTGGGAGCACGCCTACTATCTGAAATACAGGAACCGCCGCCCGGACTACCTCAGCGCCTGGTGGAACGTCGTCGCCTGGGATGTGGTCGACCAGCGGCTCCGCGACGTCATGGCGGGGACGTCCCCGCTCTAGTCCGCCGTGGAAACTCGGGCGCGAGGTATCACGCTCGCGCTGCCTCCGCCTCCGCGGTCAGGATCACCTTCAGCGCGATCGCGATTTTCTGTGAGATCTCATCTTGAACGCCGAAGATGTCGTTCAGATCACGATCATAGCGCTCCGCCCACAGGTGATGCCCGGCGACGGCATCAACAAGCTGGGCTGTGATACGGACCTGATCACCGACCTTGCGGACGCTTCCCTCCAGGACATAGCGCACGCCCAACTCGCGGCCCACGTCCGGGATCTTCACCGCCCTGTTCTTGTAGGTGAAAGCCGAATTACGCGCGACCACGGCGAGCCCACGGATCTTCGCGAGATCGGTGATGATATCGTCCGTGATGCCGTCGGTGAAATGCTCTTGCTCCGGGTCGTCGCTCATGTTCGCGAACGGAAGCACGGCGACGGACGGCTTGTCGCCCAACTCGGCCTCCGGACCAGCCGCAGCCGACAGTGCGCCTGGCGGAGCCTCACCGCGCGCGGACGAGTCCACCTGCACCCGATACACACGCACCGGCTCGTCGATGTTCTTGAGGGTATGCGCTCCGAGCGACTCGCAGTCGAGAGACAGCTTACTCGAAATCTCGTCACACACCGAGCCCGAGATGCAGACGCCGCCGCCTTCGGCAAGCTCCTGGACGCGGGCGGCGATGTTCACTCCGTCCCCGTAGATTCGGTCACCCTCAATAATCACTTCGCCGAGGTTGACACCAATCCTGAACTCCATGCGGCGGTCAACCGACAGGTCGGCGTTTCGCTCGGTGAGTTCCTCCTGGATACCGACGGAGCACTGGACGGCCGCCACCACGCTGGAAAACTCGGCGAGGAGGTTATCCCCTGGTGAGTCCACTACGCGCCCGCGATGCTGGCTGATCAGCTTGGTCATCGCCTCTCGGTAGGCGGTGAGAGTCTCTACCGTCGCGACGTCGTCATTGCCCATCAAGCGGCTGTAATCTTTCACATCAGCGCTCAGAATCGCGGCCAGCCGTCGCTCGACATACGGGACGTTCCCCGCGGCAGCGCCATCGTCAGGGCTGCTCGTCGCAGCGTCTTCAGAGCTTCGGCGTATATTCTCTTTCACCACCAGGATGCCTTCCCTAGATTCGTACAGCAACCGGACCGTCCCGGATCGCGCCGCCCCCTTCAAGCCTGCGTGACAATTGGTCTGCTCTTTTCAATCTAGGCGGTACGATCCCGTCCGCCTATTGGACCAAGGTCCACGGTGACGCGCGAGGAAAGAGCTCATCGGGCACTCGTTCCCTCGATTCGCCAGACGGGTCCCTTGAGATAGAGCGGCCCGTCGCAACGCACGAAGGCGGGGACGTCCTCGGTCAGGATGACGCATTCTTGGTCGACCGGCGCCTTTCCCAAGAGGTGCGCTGCCCCCCAGCACAGCGTAGATCACGGCCTTGGCCCCGCTGGTGACCTGCTTGCGGACCCGCTTGGCACCTTCATGGTTGCAATAGCCCCAGATGGCTGCACTAGCCTGCCAGAGCGCGAGCGCCACCAGGCCGACCGCAACCAGGCATAGCAGGATCTTGCCAAAGGGCTGATCAGCCAGTGTTCTCAGTGCCCCGGAGCTGTCGGCGCTCTTGCTGGCCGCGCCCCACGCGATCTGCAGCGCCAGCCAGCCGATCAAGAGGTGTACAACGCCGTAAGCGATCAACCCGACGCGGGCGAGCACCTCCAGCGACGCGCTGTCACCGACCTGTTCGGCCTTGCTGCCCGCATTGGTTGCCACCGCAGGAGCCCTCCGCCTCGACGCCGAGCGTAGCTACTACTTGCTAATTCGGCGGGGTATAGGAAAGTCGAGTTTCACTACCGGGACAGAGCTGATGCTACTTCCTGAGCTTCCGAGGTTGCATAAATTCTTGCGCCCACATCAGGAGCCCTGAAATTAGCCGGGATCGCCCCAGTGGATCATGGGATGGGATTTGCTGGGGAATTGGACGAGATCGGGCCGGGACCGAAATGAGGCCCCCGGGTTCTGCTGTCCCGATTAGCCAAGGTCACACACCGCCTGCGAGGCAATCAACACGGTCGGCGGGCCGGTAAACGACTGATCGAGCCACGCCCACAACTCACGATGCGTAAAGAGATTCATCCGCAGCAGGGCGATCCAGGGCGGCAGCGGCGCCTTCGGCAGCGCCGCGACCAGGTTGGAGGCCTTTGCGGTATCGCACGGCGACCTACGCCTACGGCGGCTATGCAGACAGCGACAGGCTCTTCCGTGAGCAGGCAACTGAACTCGACAAAGGGAAACGCGAGGCGATGCTAATCGGATCCAGCAGTGACTCCACGAGAAGGCGATGTTCGCGCCCATCCGGGAGCTCGTCGCTCTGCAATGGCGCTCTCTTCCCTCTCCAGGTCATCCTTTTCTAGCTGCTGGTGCCGGGCGGATCGCTTCCTGCCCGGCCCGGAGCGCCTCGCTGACATGCTCCTTCGTGTCCTGCAAGAAGTCGTCAACCCGATGCAGGGCATCGGCACCGCGGTCCAGCACTTCCTCCGCCTTCTCCTCTATCGCCCCAACACCCTCCGCGGCCTTCGTGCGCAGGCCGCGCGTCTTCTCCTCCACGTATTCCTCCGTTTTCCGCCCCCACAGCCACACGATGGCGGCCCCCATGATCGCGCCCAGGACAAAGGCCTTACTGGTTCGCATCGCAGTCCTCCTCCGTCACTTGATCCGCATGTCATTCTTGACGGACTTCACGCCCGCGACCCCGCGCGCGACCTGGACCGCCTTGTTGATGTCTGCCTGAGACCTGACGAAGCCGCTCAGCTGGACCACGCCCTTGAAAGTTTCGACGTTGATCTCATTGACCTTCAGGGTGGCGTCGTTGAAGATCGCCGTCTTCACCTTCGCCGTGATCACGGAGTCATCGACGTACTCGCCGGTCCCCTCTGTCTTGGCCGTCGAACCGCATCCCCAGGCCGCCGCCAAGACGATGGTGAGGACAAGGATTCCGACTCCTCTCAGTAGTTTCATGGTGCGGCTCCATTCGAATGGCGATCACGGGGAGCAGGCTCAGAGAGCCCCAGCTCGGCCTGCCCCGGATCGCCGCGTGTGGACCGGCTCCACGTTCTCGTCGGAGAGCGCGACCTCGTGGGGCGCCGGCATCGGCCCCACCGCGCACCTCACCGGCGGTGCCGTCAGATGGACCGGCGGCCGCCGATGAACTGGAACAGGATGACAACCAGGGCGATCACCGGCCGAGGTTGCCGGAGTGGTTCGTCGGACTGAACATGGACGACCCGATCTGGGACCTCAGCGTGTTCACGAAGAACCGGCAGCGATTGCTCGACGGGGAGATTGCCGACGCCTTCTTCGACGCGGTGCTGGCCCAGGCCCGGAGCCGGCACTTGCTGTCCAGGCGGTCGATGGCGTCTATCACGAGGTGGAAACGGTCCAGATCGTTCAGCACCGTCATGTCGCAAATCGGCTCCACGGCCATATCGACTCGGCCCCCCCGGGTTGATCGACCCCGACTATTTCCTGGACACCTTGTAAATCACGACGACCAGCAGGACCACCACCAGTACCCCGATCACGGGCCACATCCACATCCCTCCGCCCATCCAGCCACTCCCTCCGCCTCCTTGATTCATCATAGAGCGCCTTTCGTTGCCCTGGGACCAGCCCACCATCGGGCAATCCAGATTGTGTCCGTCTTTACTGTCTTCCTGTCGTTTCATTTTCAGCAACCGCGCATTGATGGCCACGATCACTGTGCTCGCCGACATCAGCACCGCGCCCAGCGCAGGGGTAAGCAGCACGCCCCAGGCGTAGAGCGCTCCGGCGGCCAGCGGAATGGCGAGGGTGTTGTAGCCCGTGGCCCAGAGAAGGTTTTGAATCATCTTCCGATACGTGGCGCGCGACAGCTGCACGATCGCCACGACGTCCAGCGGATTGAGAACATCGACGAAGACACGCTGCGCAAGTATGCGGCCTCCGTGGACGCGCATTCCGAACATCCCATCGCCCAGGCTATCGCCGCGTCGTCGAAAACGAAGCTGCCCGTCGACAGCTTCAAAAGCATCCCGGGCAAGGGCGCCGAAGCCAGGGTCGCGGGCAGAGAGATCAGAGTGGTTAGCCCGGGTTTCTTGCGCGAACAGAACATCGGCGTCGCCGACAAGCGCGTCGAGCCACTGCAAGCCCAAGGAAAGACGGTCGTGTTTGTCCTGGTTGAGGGGAAGTTGACTGGAGCGATGGCCTTGGCCGACACCGTCCGACCCGAGGCGAAGCAAGCGATCGATGCCTTGAAGGCGTTGAACATCCGCTGCATGATGCTCACCGGTGACAACAAAGCGACGGCCAAATGGGTCGCGGACCAAGTGGGCCTGGATGAATACTTCGCCGAAGTCCTGCCCCAGGACAAAGCCGCCAGAGTGGCAGAGATCCAATCCCGGGGCGTGTTGGTGGCCATGACGGGTGGCGGCGTGAACGATGCCCCCGCGCTGGCGCAGGCTGATGTGGGCATCCCCATTGGAGCCGGTTCCGCAGCGACGGCGGCTCTACGTGGCTCAGATGTCCGTTGCGTGGGCGTCGACGATCCTCAGCATGGGTCTCGACAACAAGCGCGTGAAGCTCGACGGCAGCGGGTAGGAGAGAGCGCCCCTGATCAGCCTCCTCGTGGGCGTGCGGCGTACCGCACGCGGGCGAGCTCGACAATCTCGGTGATCACGTCCGGGTGCGTGCGTCCCGAGGCGCGCGCGCCGCGGATGAACTCGGCGCCGGAGTGCAGGTACGGGTTGGGATTGGCCTCGATCAGATAGACCGTGTCCTGGGCGAGGCGGAAGTCGATGCGCGCGTAGTCGCGGAGCCCGAGGGCCTGGAAGGCGGTGAGCGCATAGCGCTCCATGGTCTCGAGGACGGCCTTGGGCAGCTTCGGAATGCGTACCTTGCTGCCGCGGTAGGCGCGCGTGCCCTCGTTCCATTTCACTTCCGTGCCGGCGATCTTCGGCGTGCCCTTCGGCA
>Ga0268386_10002247_pt1 | contig 13643 bp, 11 predicted proteins | sample RVTome_15_FD_200260 | JGI IMG/M metagenome (GOLD analysis project Ga0268386, IMG submission 200260) | Soil microbial communities from uranium-contaminated site in the Upper Colorado River Basin, Wyoming, United States - RVT150D86... ...
GTGCGGCTCCCTGCGGGGAGCCGCACGGCTGACCGGGCTTCGAGACCTCCGTGGACTTCTTCGTTCAGCAGATCGTCAACGGCGTCACGCTCGGGAGCGTGTACGCGCTCATCGCCCTGGGCTACTCGATGGTCTACGGGATCCTCAAGCTGCTCAACTTCGCCCATGGCGAGGTCTACATGATCGGCGCGTTCATCGGGTACTTCGTGCTCACGTCGCTCGGGGGCGCGTCCTCGCCGATGCTCCCGGTGGCGCCGCTCCTCATCCTCATGTTCCTGGCGGCGATGCTCGGCGCCGGCCTGCTCGGGGTGGTGATCGAGCGCTTCGCCTACCGGCCCCTGCGCGATGCTCCACGGATCGCGCCCCTCATCAGCGCGATCGGGGTGTCGTTCTTCCTCCAGGCCTCGGCGCTTCTGCTCTTCTCCGCTCAGTTCCGCACGTACAACACGCCGCAGCTGATCCCGTTCTCGACCGGGCTCGAGGTGGGCCCGCTCCGGATCTCGCTCGTCCGCATGCTCGTGATCGGCTCGTCCATCTTCCTCATGCTCGCTCTCACGCTGCTCGTGAGCCGGACGCGCCTCGGGAAGGCGATGCGCGCCGTCTCCTACGACCGCGAGGCAGCCGCGATGATGGGCATCGACGTCGACCGTGTGATCGTGGCGACCTTCTTCATCGGTTCCGTGCTCGCCGGGGCGGCCGGCGTGATGGTGGGGTTGGTCTTCGAGCGGGTCTTCCACTTCATGGGCTTCATCGCGGGCCTGAAGGGATTCACGGCCGCCGTCATCGGCGGGATCGGGAACATCCCGGGCGCCATGCTCGGCGGACTCCTCATCGGGCTCGCGGAGGCTTTCTCGTCGAGCTACATCTCGTCCACGTTCCAGAACCTGATCGTCTTCGGAATCCTCATCACCGTCATGCTCATCCGCCCGACCGGGCTCCTCGGATCGCCGGTGCTGAAGAAGGTCTAGAGCATCTGATGCCCCGGATCGGAACAGACGAGTGGGTCGAGCAGCAGGAGCTGCGCACCGAGTACTACACAGGGCTGACCGCTCCGGCACGCCGGGCCTTCGACCGCGTCGGCCCCGGCCCCCGCTTTTTCGCGTTCCTTGGCATCTGCGCCCTCTTCCCCTTCCTGACGGACTCGCCGTTTCTCATCCGCGTGGGCGTGAACGTGCTCCTCTTCGCCCTGCTCGCGCTCGGGCTCAACATCGTCGTCGGCTGGGCGGGCCTGCTCGACCTCGGCTACGTGGCCTTCTACGGCTTCGGCGCGTACACGTACGCGTGGGTCTCGTCGGGCCAGTTCGACATCCACCTGCCGACGGAGCTGGCGATTCTCATCGTCGTGACCGCGTCGGCCCTCCTCGGGCTGCTCCTCGGCCTGCCCTCGTGGCGCCTGGTCGGCGACTACCTCGCCATCACGACGCTCTTCTTCGCCCAGATCTTCGTCGAGCTCACCACCAACCTCGACCGCCTCCAGCTGCCGTGGATGGACGAGCCCCTCGACCTGACCGGCGGCCCGAACGGGATCCCGGGGATCGACCGGATGCAGATCCTCGGAATCGAGCTCCCGGGCGTGCGCGACTACTTCTTCCTGCTCCTCATCGTCTTCGCGCTCGTCGTGATCGGGCTCTACTACGTGAACGAGTCGAGGACCGGCCGGGGCTGGCGCGCCTCGCGCGAAGACCCACTCGCGGCCGAGCTGATGACGACGCCGGTCAACCGGCTCAAGCTGCTCGCCTTCGCCATGGGCGCCGCGATCGCCGGCCTCTCGGGCTCCATCTTCGCCGCCGTGCAGACGGGCGTCTTCCCGCAGAACTTCGAGGTGGTGCTCCTGATCATGATCTACGCGGCGCTCATCCTCGGCGGCGCCGGCTCCATCTCGGGGGCGATCCTCGGCGCGATCATCGTCGCGTCCGTCCCGGAGATCCTGCGGACGCCGGAGAACGCGCGGTTCCTCTTCTACGCGGCCGCGATCGCCGTGCTGGTCGCGACCATGCGCCCCTGGCAGCGCCTGGCGGTCGTCGTCGGCGCGGTGGTCGCCTTCGGCGTCGTCGTCTACCAGCTCGTCGCGCTCGCCTGGCCCGAAGGCGTGGAGGGCGAGACGGCGGGAGGCCGCTTCTCCGGACTCCTCGGCTCCTGGATGGTGATCCCGGCGGAGAACCAGGAGCTGATCGGCAACATCGCCTTCGTGCTGCTCGTCGCGGGCGTGCTGGCGCTGACGCAGCTGCGCGGCGACGCGCGCGTCATGCTCCTCGTCCCCACGCTCTACCTGGCCTCGTTCGTCTGGGAGAACCGCCTCATCGCCCAGCCGAGCGTCACGCGACAGCTTCTCTTCGGCGCGATCCTGGTCGCCATGATGACGAGGCGCCCACACGGCCTCCTCGGCACCCCCCGCGTGGAGAACCCCGTCTGATGGCCGCGCTGCTCGAGCTTCGCGAGGTGAGCAAGTCGTTCGGCGGCCTGGCCGTCATGAGCCGCCTCGACCTTCACCTCGACGAGGGTGAGATCGTCAGCGTCATCGGGCCGAACGGCGCGGGCAAGACGACGCTCTTCAACCTCGTCACCGGGATCTACCGGCCCGACGGCGGGGACATCCTCTTCGACGGAAAGAGCATCGTCGGGAAGGAACCGCATCGCATCGCCCAGCTCGGGATCGCGCGCACCTTTCAGACGCTGCGCCTGTTCCTGAACATGACGGTCAAGGAGAACGTCATGGCGGCGACCTACGGCAACACGAAGGCGCGCGTGTGGCAGTCGGCGCTGCGCACCCCGTTCGCCCGCCGCGAGGAGCGGGAGGTGGACGCGCTCGCCGAGGAGAAGCTCTCCTTCTTCGGCAAGCGCCTGATCGGCTACCGCATGGAGCAGCCGGCCTACAGCCTCTCCTACGCGAACCGGCGCCGGCTCGAGATCGCCCGCGCGACGGGGACCTCCCCGCGTGTGCTCCTCCTCGACGAGCCTGCGGCCGGGATGAATCCGGTGGAGACCCACGAGATCACCGAGTTGATCGGGCAGCTCCGCGATCAGGGCGGCTACACGATCCTCGTCATCGAGCACGACATGCACGTCGTCGAGGGCATCTCGGACCGCGTCGTGGCGCTCGACCACGGCGAGAAGATCGCCGAGGGCTCGTTCGAGCAGGTGGCGACCGACGCGCGCGTCGTCGAGGCCTACCTGGGCGCCAAGGCCGTCCGGGAGGGGAAGGCCGCCGAGTGAACGGCAACGGCCCGCAGCCGCTTCTCAAGCTCGACGACGTGAACACGTACTACGGGCAGATCCACATCCTCCAGGGCGTCTCGATCGAGGTCGGGGAGGGCGAGCTCGTCTGCCTGCTCGGCGGCAACGCCTCCGGGAAGTCCACGACGCTCAAGACGATCCTCGGCATCGTCCACCCGCGGAGCGGCTCCGTCGAGTTCGCCGGGGAGGACGTGACCGAGCGCTCCACGAGCTACCGGATCGGCTGCGGGATGGCGATCGTCCCCGAGAACCGCCGCGTGTTCGCCCCCATGAGCGTGCTCGAGAATCTCGAGATGGGCGCCTACCTGCGCAAGGACGTCCTGGACGAGGACTTCCAGCGCGTGTACGACCTGTTCCCGCTCCTTTACGACCGGCGCTCGCAGCTCGCCGGGACCCTCTCGGGCGGGGAGCAGCAGATGCTCGCCATGGGCCGCGCCCTCATGTCCCGTCCCAGGCTCCTGCTCATGGACGAGCCGTCGATGGGGCTCGCGCCGATCCTCGTCGAGAAGAACTTCGAGATCATCAGTCAGGTGCACGAGACGGGCGTCGCCGTCCTCGTGGTCGAGCAGAACGCGAACGTGTCGCTCTCGATCGCCGACCGCGGCTACGTGCTTCAGACCGGGAACGTCGTCCTCGCCGACCGGGCCGACGCGCTCCTCGCCAACGACGAGCTCAAGAAGGCCTACCTTGGCCGCTAGGGCGTCCGCCGCCGAGGCGCTGCCCGCCCGGGTCCGGCACCGCTTCCCGATCCTCGAGCGCCTCGTCTATGTGAACAGCTGCTCGCAGGGTGCTCTCTCCGACTCGGTGCGCGCCTCCTACGAGGACTACCTGCGGGACTGGGACGAGCAGGGGGCGCCGTGGGAGTACTGGGTCGAGCGCGCCGAGGCCGCGCGCGGCGCCTTCGCCGGCCTCGTCGGGGCCGACCCGGACGAAGTGGCGGTGACGACGTCGCTCTCCGCCGGCGTGAGCGCGCTCTTCTCGGGGCTGCGCTTCGAGGGCGAGCGGACGACGATCGTCGTCAGCGACTTCGAGTTCCCCACGGTGGGGCAGATCGCGCACGCGCAGGAGCTGCGCGGGCGGCAGGTCGTGCACGTGCCCGAGGCCGGCGACGCGACTATCCCGCTCGAGCACTTCGACGCCGCCATCGACGAGCGGACGGCGCTCGTGGCGGTGACGCACGTCTGCTACCGCAACGGCAGCCGCGTCGACGTCGAAGGCGTCGTCCGCCTGGCGCACGAGCGGGGCGCGCTCGTGCTCCTCGACGCCTACCAGGCGGCCGGGGCGATCCCGCTCGACGTGCGCGCCCTCGACGTCGACTTCCTCGCCGCCGGGACGGTGAAGTACCTCCTCGGCTCGGCCGGGCTCGCCTTCCTCTACTGCCGGAGCGACCTCGTCGAACGGATCCGCCCGACGAGCACCGGCTGGTTCGCCGACGAGGACATCTTCCGGATGGACATCCACGACTACTCCCCTTCCTCGACCGCGCGTCGCTTCGAGTTCGGCACGCCGCCGATCCCGAACATCTACGCCGGCCTGGCCGGGCTCGAGCTGGTGCAGGAGATCGGGATCGCCGAGACCGAGGAGCACGTGCGCGGGCTGACGGCGCTCCTGATCGACGGCGTCGAGGACCTCGGCGGTCGCGTCGTCACCCCCCACGACCCGGACCGGCGCGGCCCGCTCGTCGCGGTCGCCTCGACGGACGAGCACGCCCTCGTCGCCGCCCTGGGCTCCGAGGGCATCGTCACGTCGTCGCGGGACGGCAACCTGCGGGTCTCCTTCCACGGCTACAACTCGAGCGAGGACGTCGAGGCCGTGCTCGGCGCCCTCGGGCGGCACCGCGAGCTGCTCGCTTAGCTATTAGGACGGTTGGCGAAACAACTACCGGAGGCGTCGGGAGTCAGGGCAGCCCAGACTTCGATCCTTTTCCGCGTCCTTCGTCGAAAAGCCATTCTCGGACAAGCTCGCTCAGATAAAGGCGCGTTTGCTTGTCACAGAGGCTCGGGTTCTGGTGCCCGTCGGCCAGAAGCACAGCATCGACAAAGGCATCCACGTCTTGAGGTGGATCATTGATGATCGTCGGCTGTTCGTCGGGCGGCAGGCAGTAGCCGTGCATGACGCAAAGCCCCGAGGAGGGCCTCCACGCGCGTCTCCGGCTTGTTGCCCATTGCCTCAGTTTTCATCGTCCTCGACCGCGACGACAACCCTTGTCAGTGTGTTTTAAGCCGCGAGCGATACAGCTCGCGCTCCGGGCCGGGGTCTCCGGGCCAGGGTCGGATCTTGCGTTGCAACAACGAGACGTTGCTCGATTGCAAGATCCGACCCCAGGGCGGGACCCGAAGCAGCGGTCTGTTGCCTGGTTAGTCCTCGAGCTGGGCCAGCGCGGTGAGCTCGTTCCGGGCGCGCCAGAGCTCGGGGAAGCGGCTCTTGGCGACGAGGTTGCCGAGCACCTCGACCGGCGTCCCCTGCGTTCCCACCACCTCGCCGCCGATGATCCGCTCGACGAGCTTGAAGTGGTGCGTCCGCCAGAGCGTGATGCGCTCGTCCCACTCGATCAGGAGCTCGGCGAGCTGGTAGAGCCCTTCGAACTCACGGCCGCGCCGGTAGAGCTCGACGACGGTGAGACCCTCCTCGCGCACGAGCTCGTGGAACGCCTCGCCGAGCGGCGGGGTGACGCGGCGGACGGCGTTGAAGCCCGGCGAGTCGAAGCCGCTCCCGTGACCCAGCACGCGACGCACCTCCTGGTACTCCCACGGCGACATGTGCTCGAGCATGTGGATCTGGGTCGTGACCAGCTCGATGCACGCGACCGCGCGCCGCAGGAGCCGGATGGCGGCGTCGAGCTCGCCGCTTCGCAGGTGCGCCGTCGCCGTCTCGACCTCGAAGCACGCGAGCTTGAGCCAGAGCTCCGAGGACTGGTGCGTCGTCTGGAAGAGGAGCTCGTCCCGGTGGGCCTGCTCGTCGGGCGTCTTCTGCAGCCGGAGCAGCTCGTCCGTCCGCAGGTAGCGCTCGTAGTCGCTCTTCCCGGGGCCGGGCAGGATCGGCGCGAACTCCTCCTCGGTCATCTTCTCGTGCACGCGTGCAGGATACTTCCCCCTCGATGGAGTACCGCGCACTCGGGACAACGGGGGTCGATGTGTCGCGCATCGCGCTCGGCTGCGGCAACTTCGGCGGCATCGGCTCCGCGCCCGCGTTCTTCGGGCAGGGGGAGAGCGAGGAGGAGGCCTTCGCGCTCATGGACGCTGCGTGGGAGCTCGGGATCACGCTCTTCGACACGGCCGATGCCTACGGCGGCGGGCGGAGCGAGCAGGCGATCGGGCACTGGCTCGCGCGGCGCGGGCCGGAGGTGCGCGAGCGCATCGTCCTCTCCACGAAGGTCTTCCATTCCGTGGAGGGCGACCCTGAGGACCGCGGTCTCGCCCCGGACCGGGTGCGGCGCCAGATCGACGGCAGCCTCGCGCGGCTCGGCGTCGAACGCGTCGACCTCTATCTGATCCACGCGCCGGATCCGGAGACGCCGGTCGGCGACACGCTCGCGGCCCTGGACGAGCTCGTGCGCGCCGGCAAGGTGGGCGCGATCGGGGCGAGCAACGTGAGCGCCGCGGAGCTCGAAGAGGCGCTGCGCGCGAGCGAGGAGCGGGGCCTCGCCCGCTTCGAGTGGGTGCAGAACTCCTACAGCCTCCTGGAGCGAGACGACGAGGACGGCGTGCTCGACCTCTGCGCCCGGCACGGCCTCGGCTACACGCCGTTCAGCCCGCTGGCGGGCGGCTGGCTGACCGGGAAGTACCGGCGGGGCGAGGCATATCCGGACGGCTCCCGCATGACGCTGCGGCCCGATCCGTACCGCGAGCTGGAGGACGAGCGGACGTTCGCGGGCCTCGACGCGCTCGAGACCGCGGCGGACGAGCACGGCGTCGACTTGGCCACTCTCGCGCTCGCCTGGGTACTCGGCCAGCCGCTCGTCACGGGGGTGATCGTCGGCCCGCGCAGGCCGGAACACCTCGAGCCGGCGCGCCGGGCGGTCGACCTCGTTCTCGCCGAGGCCGAGCGCCGGCAAATAGGAGCGCTGTTCGCCTGATGGGGAAGGTCCTGATCCTCGGCGAAGCCGACGTCGCGCGCCTCCTCCCCATGGGCGAGTGCGTCGAGGTCATGGCAGAGGCGCTCGAAGCGCTCGAGCGCGGCGAGATGCACCAACCGCTGCGGTTCGTCGTTCGTCCGCCGGACGCGGCCGGGCTGCTCGGCCTCATGCCCGCGCACCGCGCCGGAGCCGAGGCGGCCTTCGGCCTCAAGGCGGTCTGTGTCATGCCCGGGAATCCGGCACGCGGGCTCGACGCGCACCAGGGCGTCGTCCTCCTCTCCGACGGCGAGACCGGGGAGGTGCGCGCAGTCGTGAACGCTTCGGCGATCACCGCGATCAGGACGGCTGCCGTCTCCGCCGTGGCGACACGGCTCCTCGCCCGCGAGAACGCCCGCGAGCTCGCGATCCTCGGCGCCGGCGTCCAGGCGCGCTCGCACGTGGAGGCGATGGCGGTCGCCCGTCCCTTCGAGCGGGCGCGGATCTGGAGCCGCACGCCCGAGCACGCGCGCGCCCTCGCCGCCGAGACCGACGCGCCGTTCCCCGTCGAGGCGGCGGCGAGCGCCGAGGAGGCCGTCCGGGGCGCCGACGTCGTCTGCACGACGACCTCGTCACCCGAGCCGGTCCTCCGCCGGGCGTGGCTCCACGACGGCGCGCACGTGAACGCGGTCGGCTCCAGCATCCCCACCACGCGGGAGCTGGACACGGAGACGATGGCCGCCGCGGCGCTCTTCGTCGACCGGCGCGAGTCGACGGTCAACGAGGCAGGCGACTTCCTCTTCCCGCAGCGCGAGGGGGTGATCGGCCCCGAGCACATCCGCGCCGAGCTCGGAGAGCTCCTCGCCGGCAGCGCCGAGGGACGTACGTCGCGGGACGAGCTCACCGTCTTCAAGTCCCTCGGCCTCGCGGTCGAGGACCTCGCCGCCGCCGAGCACCTCTACCGGCGGGCGCGCGAGACGGGCGCCGGCACCGAGGTCGACCTCTGATCCCGCTCGAGGACATCCGCCGCGCGCGCGAGACGATCGCCGGCACCGCCGTCCGCACGCCGCTCGTGCGCCTGCACGTGGACGAGGCCCCGGCCGAGATCTACCTCAAGCTGGAGACCCTCCAGCCCATCAACTCCTTCAAGATCCGAGGCGCCATGAACGCGATGGCCACGGCCCCGCGCGAGCAGCTCGCCGCGGGCGTCGTGACGACGAGCGCCGGCAACATGGCGCAGGGCGTCGCGTGGGCCGCGCGCGAGCTCGGGATCCCCTGCACCGTGATCGTCCCCGACCACGCGCCGGAGACGAAGCTGGCCGCGATCGAGCGGCTTGGCGGCACCTACGTGAAGGTTCCGTTCGACCGCTGGTGGCAGGCGCTCGAGGAGCGGAGCTACCCGGGCGTGGAGGGCTTCTTCGTCCACCCGGTCGAGGACGAGCCGGTGATGGCGGGCAACGGCACGATCGGCCTCGAGATCCTCGAGGACCTGCCCGAGCCCGACGTCGTCGTCGTCCCCTGGGGCGGCGGCGGGCTGCTCGTCGGGATCGCGAGCGCGATCAAGGCCCTGCGGCCCGAGACCGAGGTGCGGGCCGTCGAGCTCGAGACGGCCGCGCCGCTCGCCGCCTCCCTCGCGGCGGGCGAGCCGCGTGAGATCGACTACCGCGCCACGTTCGTGGACGGCGCCGGCGCCCGCGCGCTCCTCCCGAAGATGTGGGAGCTCGGCCGCCCGCTGGTCTCCGGCTCGGACGTCGTCACGCTCGACGAGACGGCGGCCGCGGTGCGCCTGCTCGCCGAGCGCGTGCGCGTCGTCGCTGAGGGCGCCGGCGCTCTGGCGGTCGCCTCCGCCCTCTCGGGCAAGCCGGGCCGGGGGAAGAGGATCGTCGCGATCGTCTCGGGCGGGAACATCGACTCGTCCGTCCTGCGGACGATCCTGGCCGGCGAGACGCCCTAGGACCCGCGCGCGCCCGCGTGCGCGGGCTCCGCTCCCTCGACGGCCTCCTCGTGGCCCGGCATGGCCGCGCTGGGCCGCAGGAGCGCTGCCGCGATGACGGCCGCCGCGACGGCCAGGAGCGCGCCGGCGAGGAAGGCTGCGTGGTAGCCGCCCGTGAGAGCGACAAGCGGGCCGTCGCCGGAGGCGAGCAGGCTGTCGGTGCGGGAGGCGGCCAGGCTGACGAGCGCGGCGAGGCCGAGCGCGCCGCCCATCATGAACGAGGTGTTCACGACCCCCGAGGCGAGCCCGGACTCCTGCGGCTCGACGTCGCCCATGGCCGCGAGCAGCATCGGGTTGAACGCGATCCCGGCCCCGAAGCCCTGCAGGACCATGGCCGGGAGGATGTCCATTGCGAAGCTCCCGTCGACCGGCGCCCGCGCGAAGAGGAGGATCCCGAGCGCCATGAACGAGAGACCCGTCACGAGTGGCGTCTTGATGCCGAAGCGCATCACCAGCTTGTCCGAGAGGAAGAGGGACGCAGCTCCCCAGATCACGGTCGACGGCAGGTAGGCCAGGCCGACCTCGAGCGGGCTGTACCCGAGCACGAGCTGGAGGTAGAGCGCGGAGACGAAGAACGCCGCGAACATGCCGGCGGACATGAGCATGGCGAGGACGTTCGCGGTCGCGAGATTGCGCAGCCGGAAGAGGCGGAGCGGCACGAGCGGCGAGCTGGCCCGAGACTCGATCCCGAGGAAGATCGCGAGCAGCGCCAGCGCGGCGGCGAGCAGGCCGAGCGTCTGGCCCGACGTCCAGCCGGCCTCGTTTCCGTTCACGATCGCGTAGACGGCGAGCATCAGCGCCGCGGTCACGGTGAACGCGCCCGCCACGTCCAGGCGCTGGCCGGCCGCTTGCCCGGCGGTGCCCGGCAGCAGCCTCAGCGAGAGAGCGAGGACGAGAACGCCGATGGGGATGTTGACGAGGAAGATCCAATGCCAGTCGAGCGTGTCGGTGAGGACGCCGCCGAGGAGCACGCCCGCCGAGCCTCCGCCGGAGAGGACGAAGCCGAAGATGCCCATGGCCTTCGCCCGTTCCGCGGGCTCGGTGAACAGGATCATGATCAGGGAGAGCGCCACCGCCGAGACGACGGCGCCGCCCAGACCCTGGATCGCGCGCGCAGCGACGAGCACGCCCTGCGACGTCGCAAGCCCGCAGGCGAGCGAGGCGAGCGTGAAGAGCGCGACGCCGGCCAGGAACAGGCGCCGGTAGCCGAAGAGGTCGCCCAGCCTGCCGCCCAGCAGGAGGAACCCGCCGAAGGTGAGCACGTAGGCGTTCACGACCCAGGCGAGCGAGGTCTCGGAGAAGCCGAGGTCATCCCGGATCGACGGCAGCGCGACGTTCACGATCGTCGTGTCGAGGACGATCATCACGTCCCCGAGGCACAGCACAAGGAGCGCCAGCCAGCGTGTCCGGCTGTCCAGCGTCATCGCTCGTCCTCGCTTGGGTAGTGTGCGGCTGCGGGGATGACTCGTCCTCTCGGGTCGTGCTCGGTGCTCGTTGCTTAAGTGGAAGCCGCTTGTTATACACAACCGCTCTCCACTTGTGCAACTATTAGAGGACCCATGGGCACGCGCACCTACGCGCAGTACTGCGGCCTGGCCTGCGCGCTCGAGCTCGTCGGGGAGCGATGGGCGCTTCTGATCGTGCGCGACCTGCTGGTCGGCCCGAAGCGCTTCACCGACCTGCGGCACGGGCTGCCGCGGATCCCGACCAACATCCTCTCCTCGCGGCTCCGGGAGCTGGAGGCCGCCGGAATCGTCTGTCGCCGCGTTCGCCCGCTGCCGGCGAGCGGGATCGTCTACGAGCTCACCGAGTACGGACGCGAGCTCGACGACATTCTCCTGCGGCTAGGCCTCTGGGGTGCCAAGACGATGCGCGCGGCGCGGGCCGAGGACACGCTCAACGCGGACTCGGCGATCCTCGGGCTTCGTGCTCTCTTCCACCCGGAGGCGGCCCGCGGGCTGAAGGCGAGCTACGAGCTGCGCCTCGGCGGGCTCGTCGTCCATGCGCGCATCGACCGGGGAAAGCTCGAGGCGAACGAGGGCCCGCTGGAGGATCCGGATCTCGTGCTCGAGACGGACTTCTCGTTTCGCGCCGTGCTGACGGGCGACGTCAGCCTCGAGGAGGCGGTCGAGAGCGGGAGACTCCGGCTCGTGGGCGACCGGAAGCTCCTGGCGCCGTTCGTCGAGGCATTCCGCATTCCGCCCGTCACGGCGGGCACCGCGTCCTAGACCAAGAACCCACAGGAGGCGCTGGAGTAACGACACGCGGGCGCCCGGCCTCGGTACTCTGGGAGCCGCGCCGCGGCGGCCGGAGGAGAGTCGTCGACGCCGCGCGCGTGGGCGCAACGCTTTTCGGCAGCACCGATGAGTTCGGGGACTTCGGCCGGTCCCTACTGGAAACCCGCAGCGAAACACGGAGGCACATAGGCGATGACGGAGGAACCGAGGTTGGAGCGACAGCGGCGCGCGGCCCACGAGCGCCTGGCGACGGGCGGGCTAGCACGCTGGACCCGGGCCTGCGCCACACATCCGTGGCGCGTCGTCGCCGGCTGGGTCGGAATCATCGTCGCGCTGGTCGTCCTGGTCGGAGCGATCGGCGGCGACCTGAAGGACGAGTTCGAGATCCCGGGGTCGGACACGCAGAAGGCGACCGACCTGATCGAGTCCCAGTTCGCGGCCGAGCAGGGCGGCGTCCTCAACCTCGTGTTCGCAGCCCCCGAGGGCGAGACGCTCGATACGCCCGAGCGCACGGCGGCGATCGAGGAGGCGGTCGCCCAGCTCGAGACCCCCGCCTTCGCACCCACCGAGGACGAGGCTGGGATCGAGAACGTCGGCGATCCGTTCAGCGAGGACACGGTCTCCGACGACGGACGTATCGCGTATGCGGAGGCGCAGTTCGACCGAATCATCTACGAGGAGGACCGCGAGGCGGTCGTCGCCGTGCAGGATGCCGTCCGCGACACGGTCGAGCCGGCCGGGGTGACGGTCGAGTTCAACGGCGACGCCGAGTTCCCGCCCATCGAGCAGGGAACGCAGGAGCTGCTCGGCCTGCTGGCGGCGCTCATCGTGCTGCTCGTGGTCTTCCGCACGTTCTCGGCGGCTGCAATCCCGATCGCGCTCGCCCTGACCGCGGTTGCGAGCGCGTTCTTCCTGCTCTTCATCCTCGCCGGCCTCACGGACATCAACACGATCACGCCGCTGCTCGTGTCGATGATCGGCATCGGCGTCGGCATCGACTACTCGCTGTTCATCGTGACGCGCTTCCGCCAGCTCCTGCACGAAGGGCTCTCGCCCGCGGACGCCGCCGCCGAGGCCGGCGCCTCCGCCGGCCGCGCCGTGCTGTTCGCCGGCGTGACGGTCGCGATCTCGGTGACCGGCCTGGCCTTCTTCGGCCTCGACTTCATCACCAAGCTCGGCATCGGCTCGGCGCTCGGCGTCCTGACCACGGTGCTGATCGCGAACTCGCTGCTCATCGCGGTGCTTCGCCTGCTCGGGCACAGGGTCGACCGGTTGAAGGTGCCCTTCCTCCGCCCGATCGACGACGCCGAGGCCGCCCGCGAGCGGACGCCCATCGCCCGCTGGGGGCGGTTCGTGACGCGTCACGCCCGCGCGGTGTTCGTGGTCACGCTCTTGGGCGTCGTCGCGCTCGCCGCGACCTCCCTGCTCGTCCGCCTGGGCGCCTCCGACCAGGGCACGCAGCCGACGGAGCAGACTGCCCGGCGGGCCTACGACCTGCTCGCCGAGGGCTTCGGAGCAGGCTTCAACGGCCCCATCCCGATCGTCGTCGACGTGAACTCGGACCCGGAGGCGCCGCAGAGGATCTACGACGGCGTCCAGGATCTCACGGGCGTCGCCGCCGCCGGGGAGCCGCAGTTCAACGACGAGGAGACGGTCGCGATCGTCTTCGTGACGCCGGACTCGGCGCCGCAAGCCGAGGAGACGAGCGAGCTCGTCGATCGCCTGCGGGACGACGTCGTTCCGGCGGCGACGGAGGGCGGCGACTCGGTCGCCTACGTCTCGGGCCTGACGGCTGCGTTCGCGGACATCGCCGACCGGATCCTGGAGCGGTTGCCGCTCTTCCTGCTCTACGTCATCGGCGTCACGTTCATCTTGCTCGCCATGGCCTTCAGGTCGATCGTCATCTCGCTTACGGCCGCTATCACGACCATCCTGTCGGCGTTCGTCGGATTCGGCGTCCTCACGCTGGTGGTGCAAGAGGGCCACCTGCTCGGGCTCACGGGCCTCGACCGGACGGGGCCGATCGAGACCTTCGTGCCCCCGATCGCCTTCGCGATCCTCTTCGGGCTCTCGATGGACTACATGGTCTTCCTCATGAGCCGCATCCGGGAGGAGCACGTCCACGGCC
>Ga0268386_10002248_pt1 | contig 13642 bp, 13 predicted proteins | sample RVTome_15_FD_200260 | JGI IMG/M metagenome (GOLD analysis project Ga0268386, IMG submission 200260) | Soil microbial communities from uranium-contaminated site in the Upper Colorado River Basin, Wyoming, United States - RVT150D86... ...
CAACGCGATCGTGCCGGACCGCAAGGTCCATGCGACCGGCTATTGCATCGGGGGCACGTTGCTGTCGATCGCGGCAGCGAACCTCGCCCGCCGCAAGGATCAGCGACTCGCATCGATCACTCTGTTTGCCGCACAGACCGATTTTTCCGAGCCGGGTGAGTTGTCGCTCTTCATCAGCCCGGCACAGCTTGCGATGCTCGAGGCGGTGATGTGGAAGGACGGCGTGCTCGACAGCCGCAAGATGGGCGCCGCGTTCCAGCTGCTGCGCACGTACGATCTGATGTGGGGGCCTTCGATCGGCACTTACCTGCGGGGCGAGCGTGCCGGCTTGAACGACCTGATGGCCTGGAACGCCGACGGGACACGGATGGCGTATCGGATGCACACCGATTATCTGCGTCAGCTGTATCTGAACAATGATCTCGCGATGGGCCGCTACATGGCGCGCGGTGAACGCGTGAATCTCGGCGATTTGCGCGTTCCGATGTTCGTCGTCGGCACTGAAACGGACCACGTCGCGCCGTGGCGTTCCGTGTACAAGATCGAGCAGCTCACGCGTTCGCCGGATTACACGTTTCTGCTGACGAGCGGCGGCCACAACGCCGGCATCATCAGCGGCCCGCAGCATCCGAAGCGCCGCCATCGCATTCATACGACGCATGCTGGCGAGCATTCCTTGTCAGCGGACGAGTTCCTCGAGCGCGCGGAGCTGCGACAGGGGTCCTGGTGGCCGACCTGGGCCGAGTGGCTCGTCGCGCACTCGAGCCCCGAGAAAGTCGCGCCTCCGGCCCTCGGCGCGAGCGAACGCGGCTATGCGCCGCTGTGTGACGCGCCTGGGACGTTCGTGCTCGTGCGCTGACGCCGCTACGCCCCCGGTTCCCGCAGCCGTTTGCACATAATGCAATCGTTGCGGTGCCGCGACCTGCGGGAGCGTTGCCGCCGGCTCTTATCTATGCGATGTATGTCCTGGAGTCACCTCCGGACACCCGATGCATCGCTCTCTGTTTCCATCGATTTTGTTGCTCTGTTGTGCGCTCGCGATCGCAAGCACCGTCGAGGCGGCACCGCGCGGCCTGCGCATTCTGGCGTATGAGCGCGTCCTGCTCAGCGACACTTCGCCGACGGAATCCCCGCGCAAGCCAGCGCATTCGAGGACGGACCGACAGATCGAGTTCGATGCCTACGGCCGACGCTTTTCCCTCGCGCTCCGGCGTAATCCTCGCGTCGATGCGTTGCTGGCAGCCGGCGGCGCCGCCTATCGCGGCCTTGCGGAGGATTCGCGCAGCTGGGTGCGAGTGACGGATACGCGATCAGGACTGCACGGCATGATCTGGGACGGCAGCGAGTTGTACGTGATCGCGCCCGGAGAGCAGATCGTGGATGCGCTCGTGCCGCCGCTCGAGCATCCGCGCGGTCCGATCATCTTTCGACTGAGCGATACGCTCCTGCCAGACGCGGCGGCGTCCTGTTTTCTCGAGGCAACTGCGGGCGCTCGCGCCAAGTCGGGCGACGCGGCTTATGCCGAGCTCATGGACGAGCTGGATGCCGCCGCACGCACCGCGCAGGCGGGCGGTGCCGCACTCGCAATCGAGCTGTCGGTGCTGGCTGATTCGCGCTTCGCCCGATATTCGGGCTCGGTCGATCATGCACGCGACGAGATCCTGGCCCGACTCAACAATGTCGATGGCATCTTCACTGCGCAACTCGGCCTCAAGTTCAACATCGCATCGCTCGAGGTCTACGCAGCCGGCGACGATCCGTTCACAACGACGACGTCGCCGTCCAGCCTGCTGCGTGAACTCTCGGAGCAGCGCCGACGCGTTGCCACGCTGCGCACGACGGGCCTCACGCACCTGTTCACCGGACGCGACCTCGAAGGTGACACCGTCGGTGTCGCTTATCTGGATTCGGTTTGCGATCCGGAGCTCGCAGCGGCCATCACCGAACTGCGCGGGCGGACGACCGTCTACGAATCGCTGATCACCGCGCACGAGATCGGCCACAACCTGGGCGCGCCCCACGATGGTGAAGCGGGTTCGTGCCTCTCGACGCCGCAGACGTTCCTGATGGCGCCACGCATCAATGGTAACGAGACGTTCTCGGCGTGCAGCCTCGGGCAGATCAATCCGCGGATCGAAGCGGCCCCGTGCATCAGCAGCATCGCGAGTCTGGATCTCACCGCCACGGCTCAATCGGAATCGGTACGCGCGCTCGTGGATCGGGAGTCGCAGGTGCGATTCACCGTGGCCAACGAAGGCGGCACGACGGCATTCGCGAGCCGCGCCTTCATCACGACGACGGGCGCCGGGCTCGTGATCAGATCGGCGTCCGCCAGCCAGGGAACCTGCACCACGAACGCCACACAGGTCACCTGCGATCTGGCCGACATCGCCGCGGACTCGGCCGCGAACATCGAAGCGATCTACGCAGGCGACGTGCCGGGTGACGGCACCATTGCGATGGCGGTGGCTGCCTCGAGCAGCGATGCAAACGCTGCCAATGACGAAGCCGTGGTCCGTGTCTCGGTGGAACGGGGCGCGGACCTCGCGCTGTCGCTGGCGGCCCCTGCGTCGGTCGAAGTCGATCGGGAGTTCGCAGTCAAGCTCGATGTAGAGAACCGGGCGACTGACGGCACGACGAACCCGAGAGTCCTGACCACATTGCCGTCCGCGTTCACCGTCGTAGCTGCGAACCTGGCGGGCGGTACTTGCACCGTCGCCGCTGCGTCAGTCACCTGCACACAGAGCGTCCTCGATGCGGGGCGGCAATTAACGATCAGTCTCGCGTTGCAAGCCTCTGCGTCGGGCAGCTACAGCTTGAGTGCGAAGGCTACGGGTGATCGGCTCGATCTGATGCCGGAGGACAACGAGGCGAACGCGCAGCTTACAGCGCATGGCGCCGCCTCGGTCGCCGCTCCCACCGGGTCCGGGAGCGGCGGTGGTGGCGCGATGGCACCCGTGCTGGCACTCGTCCTGCTCGGGCTCGCCCTCTTGCGCCGACGCTTCAGCTAGTCGCGCAGCGCGAGCGGACTTCGTCCAGCCAGCGGGACAGCGAGTGCGCATCGAGGGCGCCGGACTGACGAGCAATCTCGCGGCCGCGGTCGAACGCGATCAAGGTCGGGATACTGCGGATCGAGTAGCGCGCAGCGAGAGCGGACTCAGCCTCGGCATCGACCTTGGCAAACCGCATCTCGTGCTCGTGCTCGCGCGCCGCCGCGTCGAGGACGGGCGACATCGCTCTGCAGGGTGCGCACCACGACGCCCAGAAATCGACGATGAGCGGCCAATCCGTGCGACTCAGATGCCGGTCGAAGTTTGCGGCGGTCAGTCTCAGCGGGTGAGCCTGTATGAGCGGCTGATGACAGCGAGGACAGCGGGGACCCTCGCCGATCCGATCGGGCGGAATCCGTACGGCCGCATCGCAATCGGCGCAGACGAGTGTGACGTATCGAGCCATTCGGAAGCTCCGGTGGTTCGCGAACGCCTCGATATGAGGACGACTCGCGTCGAATCCAGTGCGATCTGCCCGCCCCCTTGAATTGACGCGTGCCCAGCATCAGTCTTGGGCAGCGCGCGCCGCACAGGCTCGCGGTGAGTCCGAGGGCGGCAAATGAACTTCAAGGATTACTACCAGGTCATGGGCGTGGCGCGCGATGCGAGTCAGGAGGACATCAAGCGCGCCTACCGGAAACTGGCTCGCAAGTATCATCCGGACGTCAGTAAGGAGGCCGACGCCGAGGAGCGCTTCAAGGAGCTGCAGGAAGCCCACGAGGTGCTGAAGGACCCGGAGAAGCGCGCCGCCTACGACCAATTGGGCAGCCAATGGCGGGCCGGACAGGAGTTCAGACCGCCGCCGGACTGGGGACAGGACTTCGAATTCTCGACGGGTCCTTCCGCTTCCGAAGACGCGCGCTTCAGTGATTTCTTTGCGTCGCTGTTTGGCCAGGACAGCCCGTTCGGACGTGCACGGCCTCGGGCCAGCGGATTCAAGAGTCCCGGCCGCGACCACTATGCACGCGTGCAGATCGATCTCGAAGATGCGTTTCGCGGCGGCGCTCACACGATCGAGCTGATGGCGCCTGAACTGACGCCGGAAGGTCGCGTGGTGTCGCGGCCGCGAACCCTGCGGGTCACGATCCCGAAGGGTGTCACCGAGGGACAGCAGATCCGGCTTGCCGGACAAGGCAGCCCAGGACTCGGCGGAGGTCCGCCAGGCGATCTGTACCTCGAGATCGGATTCAAGCCTCACTCCGGTTACACGGTCGAGGGACGCGATGTGACCCTGGTTCTGCCGGTGGCGCCCTGGGAGGCCGCACTCGGTACTCGGATCGAAGTCCCGACGTTGGGTGGACCGGTGGACGTGCGTATTCCACAAGGCGCCCGCGCGGGTCAGCGCTTGCGCCTGAAAGGCCGAGGACTGCCGGGTCCTGCTCCCGGCGATCAGCTGATCGAGTTGAAGATCGTGCTGCCACCCGCCGATTCACCGCGCGCGCGTGAACTCTACGAGCAGATGCGCAACGAACTCGACTTCGACCCGCGCTCCGGATTCGGGAGATAGACGATGGTGGATGACGAAAACCTGCGCGGGCAGTTGCTCGGTAGCGAGTCGCTCCTCGACCTGTCACGGTTCGGGTCACTGTGCCGAATCGAGCAAAGCATGCTGATCGAGATGATCGAATTCGGCGTGATCGAACCCGAGGGCTCGGAACCGGCGACCTGGCAGCTGCGCGCCAGTGACCTGCGTCGCGCTCGCCGAGCTGCCCGTCTGCGGCGCGATCTCGGCGTGAACACGGCCGGCGTCGCGGTGATCCTCGACCTGCTCGAACAGCGCGAGCGTCTGCTCGCGCAACTGCGGCGGTTCGAAAGTCTGCTGAACGACTGATTCGGCGCGACGACGCCTTCGTCCGGGAACTATCGCGGTTTCGACTCCGCGTCGCGCCTGCGCTTGCTCTGATCACGCCGCAGGAGTTGCGCAACGCGACGCAATATCGCGATGTCGGCGTGCGGCTGTTCGATGAAGTCGCTCGCCCCTGCCTGCATTGCCGCGACCGCAGTCGGTACGTCCGATTCTTCCGCGAGCAGGATCACCGGCAGATTGTCGCCGCTCGATCGCAATTTACGCAGCAGGTCCAGTCCGGACAGGCCGGGCAGAGCGATATTCGCGATCAGGCACTGCGGGCGGCGCACCGCCGCGAGATATTTCTCCGCACTCGCGAACGCTTCGATATCCACGTCCAGCGTCGCAATCAACGCACGCAACGCTTCGCGCGCAGCGACATTCGCCTCGATGACGGCGACCAGCGGTCTCGCCTGGGAGTGTGCGACGGCAGGGTGCATAAAGTTCGCGGCCACGGCCCTTGCACACGGCGAACTGCACTGCAGGGAGGATGAATGCAGGGAGCCCGACGGAGGGCCGTGGTCGCGCGAGGTGCAGTATCCCGGCCACCCGCGCGCGGCGATAATTGGTAATAACACCTAGCGAATTTGCCGTCGGTTGCGCGAGCAAACCAGGTCGTCGCGGCCTCAGCTTTTTTCGACTTCGAGCACCATGCGCACGAGATGCGCGAGCGATGACGCCTGCATCTTTTCCATGACCCGGGCCCGGTGAATCTCGACCGTGCGTTGACTCAGGTTCAGATCGCCGGCGATCACCTTGTTCGCCTTGCCGCGTACGACGAGCGCCATGACTTCACGCTCACGCGGCGTCAACGTTGCAAGTCGCTTCGCGATCGCACCGCGTTCTGCCAGCGCCGCACGGTTGGCCGCATCCTTCTCGAGTGCCTGATTGATGCGGTCGAGCAGATCCTGATCGCGGAACGGCTTCTGAATGAAGTCCACCGCACCGGCCTGCATGGCCTCGACGGCCATCGGGACGTCGCCGTGGCCTGTAATGAAGATCACCGGAATGATGGCGTGGCGTTCGTTGAGCTTCTCCTGCAGTTCGAGGCCGCTCATGCCGGGCATCCGGATGTCCAGCACGAGGCATCCCGGACGGTCTTCCTTGTAAGCGTCCAGAAACTCCTGGGCCGACCCGAAGGTCTCGACGAGCTGCCCGACTGATTTGAGGAGCATCTTCAGCGAATCGCGTACGGCCGCATCGTCATCGACGACGAAGACCGTCGGCCTGTGTACCGGCTGCGCGTGACCGTGCCGCATGATCATCCATCACCCCCTGCTCTCAGAGTCCCCTGGATCCACCTGCATTCCCCGCAATTCGGGCAACGTAAAGAAGAATCTGGCGCCGCCGTCCGGGTTATTCGCCTGCCAGAGCTTACCGCCGTGCGCGCGTACAATCGAGCGGCTGATCGCGAGACCGAGACCCGTGCCGCCCGCCTTCGTCGTGAAAAACGGCGTGAAGAGCGCGTCCTCGGAACCCACTGCAAATCCGCTGCCACGGTCCTGCACCATGATCTCCACGTCACCGTCCTCGGTAGGCCGGGCGCGCAGCAGGATCTCGCGCCGCTCTTCCGGCACGTCGATCATCGCATCGATGCTGTTACGCACCAGGTTCAGGATCACCTGCTGGATCTGCACGGGATCCGCCTGGACGACCGAAGCCGGCTCGATGCCTTCGATCCTGATCCGGACGTTATGATGTCGCGCGTCGGTTTCTGCGAGCAGAGACAGATCCTCGAGCAACCGATTCACCTCGACCGGCTCGCGGCGCACCTCGCGATTCTTCACGAATGAACGCAAGCGGCGGATGACTTCGCCGGCCCGCAACGCCTGCTTCGCGATCTGCTCGAGAGCCGCCAGCAGATCTTCCCGCGGCAGCGTACCGATCGCGAGCAGGCGCTGGCTGGCCTGCGCGTAAGTCGCGATCGCCGTCAGCGGCTGATTGATCTCATGAGCAATTCCAGCGGCCATTTCACCCATCGTCGAAAGACGATTGAAATGCGTGAGTCGATCCTGCATCTGGCGCAGCTCGTCTTCGGCACGCCGGCGATCCGTGATGTCGTGCATCGTGCCCACGTGCCGTACGATGCGGTTCTGCTCGTCGCGCACGGCCTGGGTGATGTGGTGCAGGTAGCGCTGGGAGCCGTCGGCTCGAACGATGCGGTACTCGAGATCGAAAGAACGCAGACCTGCGTCGAGGTCGTGAAAGGCCTGACGGACGCGATCCCGGTCCGCAGCATGCACGAGCGTTGCGCAGTAATCATCGAGCGAAATCGTGCCCTCTGCGGGATCGCGACCCAGGATCCGGAACAGCTCGGGTGACCAGTAGTCGGACTCGTCGCCGCGGAAATTCACGACGTAGTTACCGAGATTAGCCAACTCCTGTGCGGTGCGCAGCTGCGCTTCGCTACGCCGGAGTCCCTCCTCCGCCTGTTTGCGTGCGGTGATGTCGCGGATGAAGCCGACGAAGCGCGGCGGGTCCACTTGCGGAATCCGGCCCACCGCGAGTTCTGCCTCGAACACGCTGCCGTCCTTGCGCCGCGCACGCACTTCGCGACCGGTGCCGATGATCCGCTGCTCTCCGGTCGTCAGATAGCGGCTCAGGTAGCCATCGTGCCGGGAACGGTCCGGCTCCGGCATCAAGATGTTGACCTTCTGACCGACAAGTTCGGATTCCTCGTACCCGAACATCCGCAGACCTGCGGCATTCACGACCTCGATGTGGCCGTGGACGTCGATCAGGATCAGCGCGTCGACGGCGGCCTCGAGAAACGCCTGCAGCTCGAGCTGGACCCACCGGGTCGGACCCGCACGTTTCGTGTCAGAAGTACCCACGCCGCGGATTCTAGCGTTCGGACGCTGCTTACGTGAAAGCCGCGAGGTCATTGCGCGCCCTCACGATGGCCACCCAGGGCTCCGCTTCCGATACTGACGAACCCGGTGCCGAGGCACCGCTTTGCCCATCTGGTGAGATCCGTCAGCGCGCGAGCGCGCCTCGAGGAAGCGGACCCTCTCGTGGACGACCTGAAACAATTGCGGTGCAAGCTGCTCGTCAAACGCGCCGAACTCGCTGCGCGACGGGACAATGCGCACCGACACGCGCGACGAGCCTCCGGTCCCCTGAACCCGGATTTCGCCGAGCAGGCCGTCGAGCGGCAGAATGACGAAGTGGTGGCGCGCATCGGGGAGTCCGCTACGGCGGAGATCGCCGCGATCGACCGGGCACTCGGCCGCATCGACCAGGGGTTGTACGGGATCTGCGCCCGCTGCGGGGAAGCCATCGATCCCCGCCGGCTCGAGGCGAGACCGTACGCGGATCTCTGCCTGAGCTGCAGCGACAAGCAGTGACGTAGCGATCGCTCACGGCGAGTGCGCACCTCGAGGCATCGCACTGTGAACATGCGTGTGTGACTCGTTCGACTCATAGAGTTGCCGCACGGGCGCGACTGCGGTCGCGAGGCCGAAGCTGACCAGCATCAGCGCCGCGACCGCACGCGTGAACGGTCGTCCTGCATGTCGTATGACCCGTGCGGACAACAGGCTGCTCATCAGCATCGCAGGCAACGTGCCGACGCCGAACACGAGCATCACGAGAGCACCCTCGATCGCAGTGCCAGTCAACGCAGCGAGCAGCAGGAGCGAGTACACGAGCCCGCACGGCAGAAAGCCCCACAGCGCGCCGAGGCCGAGCGGCGCGAGGGGGCCGCTGCGCGTTGCGATGCGGCCGGCAGCGGGTGCGATTCGTGCCCAGAGCTGCCCCCCGACGCGCTCGAGCAGCGCGAACGCGTTCCAGCGCAAAGCGAGCCGCAACCCGAGCAGGATGATCAGCACGGCCGTTCCGAGCCGCAGCCAGGAGCCGAGCCTTGCGGGGTCGTACATCGATTGCAGCGTGCCTCCCGAGACTCCAGCAAGGCCTCCGACCACCGTATAGCTCACGAGACGACCGACATGGTGGGCAAACACCGAATGCCAGCGAAAACCTCCGCTAGCACCGGCGTTGCGGACGGCGAGTGCGCCGGCGATCCCTCCGCACATACCGACGCAATGCAGACTTCCACTGAGGCCCGCGATCAAAGCGGCGCCCACTGGCCAGACCGCCGTGACGTCAGTCATCAGAAGCCCCGTCCGTCGCACGATGCTCCACTACATCCTCGCCGAGCACATCCCAGGCCGGGGAATCGAGATCATCGAACTGTCCCGATGTCACGGCCCAGAAGAATGCCCAGCCGGCAAAGATCACCAGCACGAGGCTGAGCGGAATCAGCACGAAGATGATGCTCATGGAATCGCCGCCGCGATCGCGGTCCCGCGTGTGCCGGCGCAGGGACGCGACGCGGCGGTCCTCGGCGCCAGACGCAACGCATTCGCCACGACGAGCACGGAGCTCGCGGACATGCCGATCGCAGCGAGCCAGGGCGGCACGAAGCCGCACGCGGCGAGCGGCAGTGCCGTGAGGTTGTACGCAGCCGCCCAGATCAGATTCTGGCGCACCACCGCCACTGTGCGGCGCGCCGTGCGCACTGCCCGCTCGAGCGGCCATAGTGATTCGCCCACCAGCAGCAGGTCGGCGCTCGCTTGCGCAAGCGCGGAACCACTGCCCATCGCGATCGATACGTGAGCCCGCTTCAGGACAGGAGCATCGTTCACGCCATCACCGACGGCTGCGACGATCTCGCCGGAAGCCTCGAAGTCGACGACGCGCTGCAGTTTGTCCTGCGGCAAGCTGCGCGCGACGTAGTCCGTGATGCCACAGGCAGTAGCGACCTGAGCGACTGCGGCGCTGCTGTCGCCGCTTACGATCGTCGGCCGCAGACCGAGAAGTTGCAGACTGCGCACCACGTCCGGTGCTTCGGCGCGCAGCGTGTCGCCGATCTCGTAGCTGGCGAGTAACGACTTGCCGCTCGCGAGAAAGACCCGGCTGGCCGGCGCCGTCGCGCCCTCGTGCACGGAGAAAGCGCCTGCGAACGCCGCGGAGCCAATGCGGTAGCGTCGCGATGCGATCGTCCCCTCAATACCCCGGCCGGGTTGGATCACGACGTCCTCGGCTGCGAGCCCTGGAGCGCTGGAGAAGGCACGCGCGATCGGGTGTTCTGATGAGCGCTCGAGGGCCGCTGCCACAGCGAGGCACTCGGCGGCCGACACGTCCCCGTAAGTCCTGCACTCACCGATGCGGACGAGCCCTCGCGTCAGCGTCCCGGTCTTGTCGAATACGATTCGGTCCGCGCGAGCGAGTCGTTCGATCGCGTCTGGCTGGGTCACGAGGACTCCCGCGCGCGCGAGCTTGCCCGTTGCGGCGGCCATCGCTGCCGGAGTCGCAAGCGACAGCGCGCACGGACAGGTGACGACGAGCACGGCGAGCGTGATGTCGAACGCGCGGGCTGGATCGAGAACGAGCCAGATCGCAGCGACGATCGCAGCACCGAGGAGTGCACGTGCCAGCAGCCACGATGCAGCGCGGTCCGCCGCCAGGGCGAGACGTGGCTTTGTCGTCTGTGCACGTTCGAGCAGACCGAGAACACCTGCCAACACGGTCGCAGAGCCGAGCGCTGTCACTTCGATACGGATCGGGCTGCTCAGATTGATCGATCCCGCGATGACCTTGTCGCCGTGACGGCGCACCGCTGCCAGGGATTCCCCTGTCAGCAGAGATTCGTCGAGACGGCCTTCGCCCTCGCGGACGACCCCGTCGGCAGGCACGACCTCGCCGCTGCGAACCAGCACCCTGTCGCCGATCTGCAGGTCTGTCACCGGAACGTCGAGCACGTCGCCCGATTGCAGCCGATGGGCCGTGACAGGCGCCAGTCGCGCGAGCGCGTCCGTCACCGCCGCCGTGCGCTGACGCGCCAGCATTTCGACGAACCTGCCGAGGGTCAGGAAGAACACGAACATCGTGACCGAATCGAAGTACACCTCGCCCGTGCCCCGCAGTACGTTCGCGACGCTCGCCGCATAAGCGAGCGACAGCGCGAAACTGACCGGTACGTCCATGCCGATCGTACGGGCCCTGAGCGATCGATACGCGCCGCGGAAGAAGGTTGCGCCGGCATAGAACAGCACCGGCGTCGCGACGAGCATGCTGATGATGCGCAGGTAGTCCCTGATCGTCGCATCCATGCCATCGAACTCGCCTGCATACAGCGCAACCGCGAACATCATGACCTGCATCATGCCGAGGCCAGCGACCGCCAGACGCTTCAGCGCGTTTGCCCGCTCCGCGTCGGCCGCCTGCTGCCCGTCGACCGACGTCACGGGATGCGGCCGGTAGCCGATCGCATGAATCGAGCGCAGGAGGTCATCGAGACCGATGCGCTGCGGATCCCAGAGGACGCGAGCGCGCGCCGTCGCAGCGTTCACGCTCGCATCCTCAATACCGGGTTTACGGCGCAGCACGCGCTCGATCAACCAGGCACAGGCAGCGCAACGAACCCCATCGATCACGAGCACGATCGAACGCCGGCCGTCGGGGAGTGCGCGACTCACGGCGTCCTGGACCGCATCACGGGCGTACGCGGACCAGTCGTCGCGGCCTGCACCGTCAGCACCGGGCCGTTCCGAGGGACCACGGCGATGAACGTAGAAGGCCTCGAGTCCGGCGCCGGCAATCAACTCTGCGACAGCGCGACAGCCGCTGCAGCAGACGGGCTCCTGACGACGCCCAAGTCGCGCGTACTGGATCGCGCCGGCGGGGATGCGCTCACCGCAGTGAAAACAGTCGACGCGCGACCCGCTCATTCAGGCTCCACCGGCGCCAGACCGCCTGCCTCGGCACTCACCAGGTGCACGGTCCGGTCGCGGCGATGCAGCGTGCCCGTCAGACGCCAGCCCGCGACGGGATCGATGATTTCGACGTTCCAGTGATCAGTGTCCGGCAAAGACGTGCGTGCCTCGAACTCACCCGGACGGAGCTCACGCATTTGAACTTCGATGTCTGCCGTCGCCCGTGTCGGATGGATCAGCCGAACAATCACGCCTGCGGCGGGACGCACACCTTCGATCTGCGCGTCGAGACGGCCGTCATCGTGGATCGTGATCAGCGCGCGGACCTCGACGAGCGGCGCTGACTGCGACGCTTCGGAGATGCGGTACACGCCAAGGCCGTCGCGGTAATGACCGTCGCGCACGTCGTACTCTGGATGCCAGAGGGCGAGCGCCAGCGTCGTGAATCCGCCCACAACCGCGGCTCCCGGAGGCAGCATGATCAGCCATGGCCATCGCTGCCGGTACCACGGGGCCGCGCAGGTCTCGGCACGGTGCATCAGTGTGTTCCTCGCGCAACTGCGGGCGCGATGAATCTCGATTGCTGAGTCGCGCGCAGGTCGGCGGAGTCGATGGCTTCCACCCGCATCTCTATCGAGCGCGCAGCGTCGGTGACCCCCGACGCCAGCCGCACGCGCACCGGCACGCTGAAGACCTGACCGGCCGCGACCGTGTACGACTCGCGATCGACGTCGAGTGTCAGACCTTCAGCTGCGGCCATCGCGATACGTACATCGTGGGCCCGCGTGTCCTTGTTGATGATTCGCAGCGTATAGACATTCTCGATCGAGCCGTCGCCCAGCTCGCGATAGATCGCATTGCGATCGCGCAGCACATCGAGCTCCAGCAACGCGCGATCCGCGATCGACAGGCCGAATGCAATGACGAGTACGGACAACAGCGTGCCGTAGATGAGCGTGCGTGGCCGCGCGATCCGCGACGCGTGGCCGTCGAGTGCGGCCTGGGTCGAGTACCGTATCAGGCCTCGGGGGTATCGCATCCGGTCCATGATCTGGTCGCAGGCATCGATACACGCGGCGCACGCGATGCACTCGTACTGCAGGCCCTTGCGGATGTCGATGCCGGTCGGGCACACCTGAACGCACATCGTGCAGTCGATGCAGTCCCCGAGGCCGGCGCCGCCGCGGTCCACCGCTCTGCTGCGGGCGCCGCGCGGCTCACCTCTGCCCGGGTCGTAGGAGATGATCAGCGTGTCGCGATCGAACATCGCACTCTGAAAGCGTGCATACGGGCACATGTACTTGCAGACCTGCTCGCGCATGTAGCCGGCATTGCCGTAGGTCGCAAAGCCGTAGAACAGGATCCAGAACGTCTCCCAGGGTCCGAGCGAAGCGGTCAGCATCTCGCCGGCAAGCTCTCGAACCGGCGTGAAATAGCCCACGAACGTGAAGCCGGTGTAGAAGGCCAGCGCGAGCCACAGCAGTTGTTTCGCCGCCTTGCGCCACACCTTACGCGCAGTCCAGGGGCCACGATCGAGCTTCATGCGCTGCAACCGCGTCCCTTCCGTGAGCCGCTCGATCCAGACGAATAATTCGGTCCAGACGGTCTGCGGGCACGCGTAACCACAGAACAGGCGTCCGGCGAGCGCGGTGAAGAAAAACAGCGACAGCGCGGCAATGATCAGCAGCCACGTCAGATAGAAGAAGTCCTGCGGAAAGAACACGAGGCCGAACACGTAGAACTTGCGCGCCGGCAGGTCGAAGAGCACGACCTGACGCCCGTCCCAGACAAGCCAGGGCAACCCATAGAAGACTCCGAGCAGAGTGACGACTGCAAGCACGCGCAGGTTCGCAAAGCGGCCGCTGATTTCGCGTGGATAGATCTTCTGTCGGGCCGCGTACAAGGAACTCGCGGTCCCGGTCTGACTGGCTGCGGTCATGGCGCGTCCCGCATCCAGCTCGGGGTATCGCTCCGCGGCTCCTCGCTGCGACGCGTCCGCAGCAGATAGCACGTGAGCGCACTCGAGGCAG
>Ga0268386_10002249_pt1 | contig 13641 bp, 8 predicted proteins | sample RVTome_15_FD_200260 | JGI IMG/M metagenome (GOLD analysis project Ga0268386, IMG submission 200260) | Soil microbial communities from uranium-contaminated site in the Upper Colorado River Basin, Wyoming, United States - RVT150D86... ...
TGGCAGAAACCGCTTCCAGCCTGGTAGCGCGGTTTCGCCCTCCGATCCGCCACCAGGTCGGCGAGAGCTGCGCCTTACGACCCACCGGTCGAGAGGATCGTGCCTCGCGCGGGGAGGCTTGCTGTCAGAAAATCTTCGACCAGGGCATTGAACTCATCCGGGCGCTCGAGCGGCAGGACGTGCGACGCGCCGGCTCCGGCGACGATCTCCAGCCGCGCGCCCGGGATCGCGTCGGCCACTTCGCGCGCGATCCACGGTGGTGTCAGCAGGTCCTGCTCGCCGACGATCACGAGCGTCGGAGCCGTGATGCCGCCGCGACGGCCTCCCGGATCGTGCCCCAGGTACGCGCTCGCCTGGCGCGCGTACGCCTCGGCGAGCGGCGGATTGGGATTGGCGGACAGCAGATCCAGCGTCTGCCGCACCGCCGTCCGGTCGCGCATGAACGCGTTCGAGAACAGCCACGAGAGTTGCTGCGCCGCGACGATCTCACCGCTGTCGTCGTTCGCCCTCACCCAGCTCCACACCTCGATCGGGTGGAACGCGTGCCGGGCCGGCGCCGCGTCCGGGCCGCTCAGGACCAGCCGATCCACCCGGTCGACATGCCGCAGCGCGAGCTCCTCGGCGATCATCGCACCCATCGACAGGCCCAGCACGTGCGCACGCTCGATCGCCAGCCCGTCCAGCAGCCCCGCGACATCGTCCGCCATGTCCGCGATGGAGTACGCCTCAGTCGCCGCACCACTCCGACCGATGTCGCGATTGTCGAAGATCACGACCTTGAAGCGCTGCGCGAACCACGGCACCTGGTGCAGCGTCCAGAGCGTGGCGTCGTAGCCGATCCCCATGATCAGCACCAGCGGCTGGCCCTCGCCGTGCATCTCACAGTACAGCTCCTGCTCGTTCGCCCGTATCACCCGTGACGTGCCCATGGAACTCCTCCTTCCGGATGGTTAGACCGTTCGGTCTAGTGAAGGGCCAAAAAAAAATCAACGCTCGACGAGGGCCCCCAGGCAGAAATCCAGCACCCCTGTCAGCGGCTCGGAGCTGCGGAGAAGCCGGGAGCGCAGCGCGGCCCCTTCCCAGGCGTTGAGGAGCACGTCGGCCAGCTGTCGCGGGTCGGTGTCGGCAGGAAGCTCTCCGCTTCGGCGGGCCTCCTCCAGACACTCCGCGATCCGCTCCGCCAATGACGCCATGCACTGCTCGATCCTGGCACGGAAGATCTCGTCGGCGCCCGCCAGCTCCTGGCCGAGGGCGCCGAGCATACAACCGAGGTAGCCCTGGGTGCCGTAGAACTTGCCGAGCTGCTCGAAGAACGTACGGACGCGGTCGAGCGCGGGCCGGCCATCCGGCGCCAGGCAGCGGTCCAGCAGCGCGTGACCGGTCGCGGTGTACAGGTCCACGGCCTGGAGGGCCATGTCCTGCTTGCTCTCGAAATGATGGTAGAACGAGCCCTTCGGAATGCCGGTGCGATCCAGCAGGTCCTGGACGCCGAGGCCTGCGTATCCGTGCCGTAGCAGCATTTCGAGCGCGGCATCGAGAAGACGTCGCTTCGTGTCGTGCATCGAAGGCTGCGCCCGAGCGGTGTTGACTAGACTCATCGGTCTATTATGCCCGCGGCGCCCTTCGCGGGTCAAGGCCAGGCCGGCCGGTGCCGATTTGCCGCCCCGTCTTCCGGGCGCGATCTTGGTAGCGCGGGCGAGTCGCCTCGCCCTCGAACCCTCTTCGGCGAGCTGTGACGGATGCGCCGGATTCTGAAGTGGTTTGCCCTCGGTGTGGGGAGCCTCGCCGCCGGCCTCGTGCTCGTGCTGGCGGTCACCGGTCTGCCCGCCCCTCCCTCCATCGGCGCACATGATGTTCCGCGCATCGACTGGAAGTGGGTGGGGAGAATGGGCGCCGCCGTGCGCGACTTCGACGCGGGCAGGTCTGTCGGCGCCTGGGATCCGTGGGGCGCCGGCGTCTGGATCCTCGACGGGCTGCAGCGGCAGGTCGTGTACGTCGACCAACCCGGGGGGGAAGCCCGGGAGGTCCCGCTGATCGGCACCGCCGCCGGCCTCTACGTTCCGGATTCGCCCGACGGCCGCTACCTGGCGTTCATCCGCGACCAGGACGGCAGCGAGCGGGACCGGTTGTACGCGCTCGATCGGGAGGCGGACTCGACGTTCGTGCTCACACCGGAGCCGGCGCGCATGATCGTGCTCGGATTCGATGCGGAAGGTGGACGCATCGCCTACGCCAGCACGGCGCGCAACGGCGAGGACTTCGACCTCTACACCGTCGACGTGGACGGTGGCCGTCCACCGGTCATGATCTACGAAGCCGACGGCGAGCTCGCGCCCGAGGCATGGTCCCCCGACGGCACGCGGCTCCTGGTCGCCGAGCTGCTGTCGCACACCGACGAGCGGCTGCACCTGCTCCACCTCGCCGACGGGCGGCTCGAGCGGCTCCTCCCGGAGTGGGGGGATACCGTCTCCTTCGGATGGCAGCCGAAATGGACGCCCGACGGCACCGCCTTCTACTTCACCACGACCCGCGGCTCGGGCTTCGAACGGCTCCACCGGTACGAGCTGTCCACGGGGCTCGTCACCGCGCTGACGCCGGACCTCGAGTGGGACGTCACGGACATCGCGCTGACGCCCGACGGCTCCCGCCTTGCGCTCCTGGTCAACGAGGACGGCCGCCCTGCCGTCCTGGAGTTCGAGGTGGCGACCGCCGCGCTGACGCGGATCCCGGATGCCCCCGCCGGACACCTCGGCGGCTACGGACTGCAACTCACCATGCATCCCATCCGCGCGGAGTTCGCGATGCAGGTGATCGACGCCCTGTCGTTCGGCAGCGTCCACTCCTACGACATGGATGCCGGGGCCTGGCGGCGCTGGACGTCGCCGCCGGACCGCAACCGCACCGCCCCCGACGTCGAGCTCGTCCGCTATCCGACCTTCGACTCCGTCGACGCCGCCGCCCGGACGATCCCCGCCTTCGTCTTCCGGCCGGCCGGGGAGGCGGACGGAAGCCGGCCCGTTGCCATCGCTGTCCACGGCGGGCCGGCCATGCAGTCCTTCGCGTTCTCGACCCCGATCGACCGGGCGATCATCGCGGAGGGGGTGATCCTGATTCAGCCCAACGTTCGGGGCTCGAGCGGCTACGGCCGGGAATACATGTCGCTGGATGACCGCGAGCGCCGGGAGGACGCGGTTCGCGACATCGGCGCCCTGCTCGACTGGATCGCGACGCAGCCGGACATGGACGCGGACCGAATCGGCGTGTACGGAGGATCGTACGGCGGCTACATGACGCTCGCGACGCTGGTGAACTACTCCGATCGGGTCCGCTGCGGCTTCGACCTGTTCGGGATCTCCGACCTCGCCGGGTACGTCGATTCGAGCCGCGAAGAGCACTTTCCGGAAGCGCAGCGAAGGGAGTTCGGCGACGAGCGGGACCCCGTCGCGCGCGCGTTCCTCGATTCGATCTCACCGGTGAATCGGGCCGCCGAAATCCGCGTGCCGCTGCTCGTCTTCCAGGGCCTGAACGACGTGCGCGTGAAGCCGGCGGAATCGCGCCGGATGGTCGCGGCCATCCGGGAGGCCGGGGGACACGTCCGCTACATCGAAGCGGAGAACGAAGGGCACGGCTTCGAGCATCCGCTCAACCTGCTCTACGTCGCCGCCGCGGCCATGGACTTCCTGGCGGAGTGCCTGGAGCTGGACTGACCGGAGGCGGGCGGTTCGATAGTCGCTGCCGGCGGAGCGGGCGATGCGGTGATCCCCCGGTAGCGGTCCGGTGCCTACACCAGCCCGTCCCGCAGGGCCCGGCTCACAGCCTGGGCCACGTTCCGCACCTGGAGTTTCTTGTAGACGTTGCGGATATGGAAGCGGACGGTGTCGAGACTGATGCCGAGGTGCCGGGCGACCTGCTTGTAGGACATACCCGTGACGAGGCACGAGAGGACTTCTTCCTCGCGCGGCGTCAGGTGCGGCTCGTCTAGACCCGCCGCGCGGCGCTGCCGTGAGTCATCGCGGCGGACGAACTCGAGCACGGTGCGGGCGACGCCCGGTGAGAGGGGAGCCCCGCCGGCGAGCACGGCGCGCAGCTGCTCGACGAGCCGCCCGGCGGGCATCCGCTTCAGCAGGTAGCCGTCGGCTCCCGCACAAATTGCCTCGAGGATGGCGCTCCGGCTCTCGTAGACGGTGAGGGCCACGACGCGCACGTCGGGGAACAGCTCTTTGATCCGGCGCATCGCTTCGACGCCGCTCATCCCGGGCAGCTGCAGGTCCATCAGCGCGAGATCGAAGTCCGGCGGCCGGCCCTGGCGGCTCGCCGCCTCGAGGGTCCGCAGAACGGGCTGCGGCGAGGCGAAGGCGCGCACGAAGCGGAACGGCGGCGCATGCCGCAGCAGGGTCTCGAGGCTCGCCCGGTAACGGGCATCGTCCTCGATCGCGACGACCCGGATGATCTCTCCGTCGCGCCACGCGTCTTCCCCTTCCGATTGACGCATGGCTGCAAGATAGCGGCGAGCCGTGCCGGCGTCCCCGCATGATCGTGCGGTCGCGCCGGAGGACACGGTACGCGCAACCTCACCGTCGGGATCGGATCTCAACCCTGTCGGTGGATGCAACCATGAGAAGCTCGTCCCGCCGTAGCGCAGTGATTCTCCTCGCGCTGGTCGCGGTCCTCGGTGGATGTGCCGACCGCGAAAATCCCGTCTCACCGGAAACGGCCGGGGTCGCGAACGGTCCGCCGGACGTGGCCGCCCTGACCGGCCCGGCACTCGACGCGCAGCTCGTCGCCGCGCTGGACGCGGAAGGCTTCACCGGGACGATTGCCTCGCAGCTCGCGAGTCGGCTCGGCCGGCCGCTCGATCACCGGCTGGCGCGGGTCGGGAACCTTCTGTTCTTCGATCGGATGACAGGCCTCGCCGGTGACAACAGCTGCTCCGGCTGCCACGCCCCCAACGCCAGCTACGGCGACGCCGAGTCGATCGCGATCGGGGTCCAGAACAACGGGATCGTCGGCCCCGACCGCGCCGGCCCCCGGAACCAGCGGCGCTCGCCGACGATCGTGAATTCCGCGTTCTATCCGACGTTGATGTGGAACTCCCGCTTCCGCGCCCTGTCGGGCGACCCGTTCGACAACGGGGCCGGCTTCTCCTTCCCGGCCCCCGAAGGGGGCTCGCTGTCGCACATGGAGCATCTGCTCGGGGCGCAGGCGCACATCCCGTTCACCGAGCGCGTCGAGATGGCCGGCTTCCTGTTCCCGGGGGACAACGACGACATCCGCGGCGAAGTGCTGAGGCGGATCGACGCGACGCCGCGCTACCGGACGCTGTTCGGCCAGGTGTTCCCCGAGGTGAAGGAGGGCGCGCCGGTCACGTTCGGACACGTGGGGGCGGCGATCGCCGAGTTCACCCTCACGCTGGTGCGCGCCGACGCGCCGATAGACCAGTTCGCGCGCGGCGACCGCCGGGCGCTGACGGAGGCGCAGAAGCGGGGCGCCCTTCTGTTCCTCGGGAAGGCCGGCTGCGTCGGCTGTCACGCCGTCTCCGGCGAGTCGAACGAGATGTTCAGCGATTTCCGGGAGCACGTCATCGGCGTGCCGCAGGTCGCGCCGCTCGGCGGCAACGTGACGTTCGACGGCCCCGGCGAGGACGAGGACTTCGGGCTCGCGCAGATCACCGGGAACCCGGCGGACCGCTACGCCTTCCGCAGCTCTCCGCTTCGCAACGTCGGCCTTCAGCCCACGTTCATGCACAACGGAGCGTTCGTGCGCCTCGAGGACGCGATCCACCACCACCTGGACGTCGAGGCGTCGGTGGCCGCATACACGAGCGCGTTGCTCGACGCCGATCTGCAGGCGCGTTCTGGCCCGATGCAGCCGGTGCTCGATCGGCTCGATCCGCTGGTGGCTACGCCGACGGAGCTCACCGCGGAGGAGCTCGATTGGCTGGTGGAATTCGTCCGGGACGGGTTGACCGACCCCGAGGCGCGGCCTGAGCGCCTGCGGCACACCGTCCCCGGCGCCCTTCCAAGCGGCGAGCCCCCGCACGAGTTCCAGTTCGACTTCGGCCGCTGAGGGGCGGGACCTCTCGGCGCCGAGCGGTCTCAGTCGTTCCCGGCCCCGCCGGAACGCCTCCGGGCTCCGAACCGCCCGACGGGACGCAGCCGGGCGCCGCTACGGCCCCGGGTGCCCGCGAACCGCACTTCGACCGCGGTGCCGCGGCCGGGCGCGGAGGCGACGCGGAGCCGGGCGCCGATCTCCGCCGCCCTCGCGCGCATCGTCCGGAGCCCGTGACCCTCTTGCCCGCCGCCGTCGCGCCCGTCTCCGTCGGGCGCCGCGCGCCGGGACGGGGCCACCCCGACGCCGTCGTCCTCGACGGCGAGTTCCCACTCGAGGCCGACCGGGCGCAGGGTGAGCGTCACGCGCCGGGCCCGGGCGTGGCGGGCCACGTTGTACATCGCCTCGAGGCCGATGAGCAGCACGTTCCGGCGCACCTGCACGGGGAGATCGCCTTCCGGCCAGGCGTCGGGGAAGCGCGCCACGAACTCCACGGCTTCCTCCACGAACAGGCGCCGCCCGTGCTCGGCGAGCCGCGCGGCGAGCTCGTGGAGGGTGGCCGCCCGCGGATCGAGCGACCAGATGATGTCGGAGAGCGAGGAACCGAGCTCCTCGGCGGTCTCCGCGATCTGCCGCGCGAGCGTCTCGCGCGCCTCGGACTCCACGTCCGTCCGGCCGACGACGCCCGCCAGGATGCCGACGCTGCCCAGTCCCGAGCCGATCTGGTCGTGGAGATCCATCGCGATGCGCGTCCGCTGCCGTTCGAGCCGCACCAGGAAGTTCGTCCGCACGCGGTGCGCTAGCCATAGAGCCGCGACTGCGACGAGGGCGAATGCCGCCAGCGCCCAGGGGCGCCGGTACCACGGCGGCAGGACGACGAACTCGTAGGTCGCCGGCCGCGGCGACCAGTCCCCGTTCCCCAGCGAGGCGCGGAACTCCGCCCTGTAGCGGCCCGGGCGCAGCGCGGGCCACTGGAAGGTGGGCGGACCGGTCGTCGCCGTCCATTCCTCGTGCGGAGAGAGTCGCACCTGGTGGGACAGGTGCGCCGGATCCCGGAATGAGAGGGCGGCGAAGCGGAGCGCGAGGTCGTTCCGGTCGTGGGACAGGCGGATCGGCTCGCCGGGCGGGTTCGGCACGACGGGCAGCGGCTCGGTTCCGCTTCGGGCCTCGACGAGGGCGACCCGTGGCGGCCGCGGATCGAACCGCCGGGCCCCGGGCGGGATCTGGACGATCCCGAGCGACGTGGCGATCCACATGGTCCCGTCGTCGTCTTCGAGGACGTCGCTGCCGCCTACCGTGGGCAGGCCTTGCCAGGCGCCGAGGCGTTCGATGACCCGCCAGCCCGCGTCGTCGGTCGCCCGCGGGTCGACCCGCAGGACGAAGCCGTGGCCGAACACCCAGATGCCGCCATCGCGGGCAGGGCGCAGCCCGAACACGGCCCGGGTGGGGAGGCGTTCGGAGGCCGGCAGCGGCGTCCAGCCGTCGGCCTGGCGCCGCAGCACGCCCATGCGCTCCGTGGACATCCACAGGCCGCCATCGTTGACCCGGAGGAGCCCGGTGATCTTCCCGGTCCTCCCCGGGCGATCACACCCCCAGGGAGCGGCCTGCTCCGGCCCGCGCGAGCAGACGGTTCCCTCGGCTCCGACCCACAGCCGGCCGTCCGGGTCCTCGAGCACGACCTCGAGCGGCCGGTCGTCCAGCGCACCCGGTCCCGGGAACTGCACCGCCCCATCGAGCGTCGGCGAAGCCCGCCACAGGCCGCGCGACGTGGCCATCCAGACCCCGCCGTCGGTCGCTGCGGCGCAACCGAGGATCAGCCCCACGTCCGGGTACCGGGCCGCGATCGACTCGCCATGGAAGCGGAACAATCCCTCCGCCGTCGACAACCAGAGGCCGCCGGCTGCATCCGCGCACGGCCTGTCGGAGGAGTGGATACCGAACGGGACCATTCGCTCGCCCTCCTCGTCGCGGCGCAGGTGGCTCGTACCGTGCCACGTCGTTACCCAGAGGACCCCGGCGGTCGCGCCGAGGAAGCGGGCGTGGGCGGACGGAAGACCATGGCGATCGTGCCAGACTCGGGACTCGGGCTCCGGGAGCTGAAGCAACGACGTGAAGGTCGCGATCCACAGGCTGCCCTCCCGGTCGACGAGCATCGGTCCGCCCGCCTCGAGGCCGTCCACCGGTCCCCACACCTCCGGGCGGCGTCCCGACCGGAGCGCCACGACGTGACGGTCGAGGGCGACCCAGAGCGTCCCCCCGCGCTCGGTCAGCGCGATCGTCCGGCCGGCCGGCATCTCCCAGTCACCCGTCGCGATCGTCCGCGGCGACCCGGAGGAGTCGACGACGTGGAGTCCATGCCCGAGCCCCGCGACGTCGCCGTTCCGGAGTCGGAGCACGTCGATCATCGGGCCTTCCCGGAACAGCCGGCGGCTCTGCCCGTCGGCCGCCACGCGCCACATCGAGGCGTCCGTGCCCGCGAGGACGGCTCCCCCGCCGCCGGTCCCGACCACGAGGGGGCGTTCGCCGCCGGTGGAAGCCGGCGGCAACCGGACCCAGGCGCCGTCGCGGCCGCGCACCGCGAGGGCTCCGCCCCGGATCATCCACAGGCGGCCGCGATCGTCGAACGCGAGCGGCCGTACGGAGCGGTGCGGAGCGCCCGCCGGGACGGGAAGGGAGTCGGCCCCATCGGCCGTCACCTGGAACAGGCGGCCCCGCGCGTCGAGCGCGACGACGTCCCCCGACGGCGAGACCGCGACGGAGATGACGGGGACGTCGATGCGCTCCGGCGCCCAGCCGCGGAACTCCCGGCCATCGAAGCGCGCGAGCCCGCCCTCGGTGCCGATCCAGAGGAACCCGGCGCTGTCCTGGGCGAGCGCCCAGGCCGGGGTCGCCGGCAGACCCGCGTCGGTCGAATAGCGGCGCGTGAGGGTGGGCTGCGCCACGGCCGCGGCGTCGACGAGCCCCACGGCGACCAGGACGAAGATGCCTCGACCGATCGAGCGAGCCGCGACTGGCGACACGCACACCTCCCGCGCCTGAACATGCCCGGAGCCTGCGGCCCGGGCCGTCGCGGCGACGGTCCCGGCGCACGGCTGGTCTCCTTCCCCGGCCAATCTAAGCGACGGAGGTGCCTGCTGTGCTGAACGGTTGCTCGCTCGGCGGCCGATCCAAGCCGGACCGCAGCAGCGACGTTAGATTCGGGCTTCTCAGGTCCATTCACTGCGGAGAGGTCGTGCGTGGAAGCATCGGCAAGAGCCCGCGCCACATCTGTTCTTCAGGCCGCGGATCCCGCGGATCCGGGTGGACTGGATGTTCTCCTTCCCCTCGTCTATGAGGAGTTGCGTTCTCTCGCGCACCGGCAGCTGCTCGGCGAGCGGCCGGGCCACACCCTCGGCACGACCGCCCTCGTGCACGAAACCTACGTTCGCCTCATCGACGACACCCGGATCACTCGCAAGGGCCGGGCGTATTTCTTCGCCGCTGCCGCTCGGGCGATGCGCCAGGTGCTCGTCGACCACGCGCGCCAGCGGCTGGCAGCCAAGCGCGGCGGAGGGGCCGAGCGAGTCAGCCTCGACGTAGATCGGCTCGAACCGGCGGGCGACATCGATGTCGAGCGGCTGGCCGACGAGCTGATCGACCTCGACCGCGCCCTGGAAGACCTGGCGCGGATGAACCCCCGGCACGCTCGGGTGGTCGAGTGCCGGTTCTTCGGCGGCATGGAAGTAGAGGAGACGGCCGAGGCCCTCGGAGTATCGGCCCGGACCGTGAAGTACGATTGGGCACTCGCGCGTGCCTGGCTTCACGACGCGCTGGGCGGTGCGCCGGGTGAAGGAGACGAGGCGGATCAGGACCGGACGGCGGAATGACGAGCCGGGTCTGGTCTCCCGAGTCATGGGCGGAGATCGAGCGCCTGTTCGGTGGTGCGATGGACGTCGACCCCGGCCGGCGCGCGGCCTGGCTCGAGGCGGAATGTCGAGGGGATCCCGATCTCCGGGCCGAAGTGCTCAGGCTCCTGCGCGCGAGCGACACGGCCGGCGACTTTCTCGCGCGTCTCGACGCGCGGCGAGCTGCCGCACTCGTGCGTTCAGCGCCCACCACGCCCCGTGAGCCGGCTGACGACAGCGGGCTCGGCGCCCTCGAGGCCATCGGACCGTACCGCGTAATCCGCCTGCTGGCGCGCGGTGGTATGGGCGCCGTGTACCTCGCCCGGGACGAGCGGCTCGGCCGCCACGTGGCCCTCAAGTGTCTGCCCCCGCGCCTGCGGGCCGACCCGGGGATGCGCGAGCGCTTCCTCGCCGAGGCGCGGGCGGCGTCCAGGCTGGACCATCCGAACATCGGTACGATTCACGACGTCGGAGAAACGCCCGATGGCGGCCCGTACATCGCGATGTCCTACTACGAGGGCGCGACGCTGGCGGAGCGGATCGCCGACGGCCCGCTGGAGATCAGCGAGGCATTGCGCCTCGCCGCCCAGATCGCCGGTGGCCTGGCCGCGGCCCACGCCCGGGGGATCATCCACCGCGACGTGAAGCCGGCCAACGTCCTCGTGACCGCGGACGGTCAGGCGAAGATCCTCGATTTCGGGATCGCGAAGACGAACGACGGGCAGACGACGCGAGAAGGCGTGCGGCTCGGCACCGTCGCCTACATGAGTCCCGAGCAAACGCATGGCCGGGCGATCGACGCGCGCACCGACGTGTGGTCGTACGGCGCCCTGCTCTACGAGATGCTGGCGGGCCACCGACCGTTTCCGGGCACCGACGACGCTCTGGTGATCCACGCGATCCGTCACGATGACCCCCCACCGATCGAATCTCTGCGGCCGGAAGTGCCGCCCGGAGTCGCCCGGCTGATTCGCCGATGCCTGACCCGCGACCCGACCAGGAGATTCGCCGACGCCGGGTCGCTCGCCCTGGCGTTGAAGGAGGCGGGCGAGGCAAGCCCGTCTATCCGGCTCGTTCGCGCCCTCCGTCCAGTCGCCCCGATCGCGGCGGTCGTCCTGGCGATCGCGGCCGGGGCCGCGTGGCTGCTGCGCGCGGATGCGCTTCCGTCGGGTGGTGCGGCCACGCTCGATCCCGATCTCGTCCTCGTCCTGCCCTTCAGTCCCCCGGCCGGGGATAGCGCGCTCGAGCGACTCGGTCGCGACCTGAGCATCACGCTGAGCACGAGCCTGGATGGTCTGGGGGAGATCCGAACGGTCGATGCCACCACAGTCTCGGCGCGTTCGAGCCGGGGGGCGGTCGAGGCCGGCAGCGGCCCCGACCTCGACCTCGCCCGCGAGTTGGGCGCCGGCCGGGTGGTGCACGGAACGCTGCTGTGGCGTGGCGGCCGCGCCGGCGTGGACGCGACGGACGCCGGACCCTCGCCCTCGGTTCGCAGCGACCTCGTGGTCTACCACACCGCCACCGGGGCCAGACAGGTCCGCGCGACGGCCGTCGCCGACCCGTGGGACGTGGGCGTCCTGACCGACTCGATCACCTGGGCCCTGGTCCGTGGCCTCTGGCCATCGGGTCGCACGCCGGCCGTCGAGCCGAGCGCCTTGTCGACGGCTTCACTGCCCGCGCTGCGCGCGTTCCTCGAAGGGGAGCTCGCGACCGCCGAGGGACGGTGGCGGGACGCGCCGGAGTCGTTCGAACGGGCATTCGAGTTCGACTCGACGTTCTGGCTCGCCTACGCGCGATACGCGGAGTCCATGGCGTACCGTTCGCGGCCCGTCTCGCCGGCCGTTCGAGCGGTTGTCGATGCCCACCTCGCCGATCTCCCGCTCCGCGACCAGGCGATCATCGCAGCGCGGCGCGCGGACGGCCTCGCTGAATCGCTCGCACGACGCCGCGAGCTCGTCGAGCGATTCCCCGACTCGTGGCGCGCCTGGTTCAGCCTGGCCGACGCGCTGATCCACAACGGGATGTTCGTCGGCGCGACGGTGGCCGAGGCGCGTACGGCGATCGAGCGTGCGGCGACGCTCCACCCGCAGAGCAGCACCCACTGGCAGCACGTCTTCTGGATGGCGCTGGTCGACCGGGATACCGCGGTCACGGGCAGGGCGCTCGGGGAGCTTGCCCGGCTCGGCTACGATTCGGCTTCCGTGCAGGAAGTGGGGCTCGACCAGCTCAGGTTTTTTCGATACCTGCACGGACTGGCGGCCGGGGGAGACGGTGACGGACAGTCGACGACGGCCTGGCGCCGCGCGACGGTGGACTCCCTGGCCGCCCAGCTCGTCCGATACACTGGCCCGCTGAATCTGGAGCAGCTCGGCGGAACGGTGTCGACCTACGGCTCCCACCGGGGCGAGATCGCCCTGGACGAGGCCGTGCTGCGCCTGCCGACGAACCGAGCCGCCGCCGCCGGCGCGTTGCGCGGCATGGCCTACGCCTGGGCCGGCCGTGGCGCGTGGGATTCGGCCGTGGTGGCGCTCGAGCGCTATGTCGAGCGCGTGGAGGGAATCGAGCCGCTGCAACACGCGGTTCGGCTCGTGGCCGTAGGGGAGTGGCTGGGGATCCTCGGGCCCGACGCCGGCGCCGAGTGGCGGGCTGCCCTGGACCGGCAATCGGAACACCTCAGTCGGCTCCAGCGCGCCGAGCTCGCGTGGCTGGACGGGATCAGGGCGGCGGCGCGCTCCGACACGGCGGCCCTCGCAGCCGCCCGGCGGCGCCTCGTGCCGTCGTCAGGTGGAACCGCCGGTACGGATGGCGAGTCGGCGGTGGTCGACAGTGTCTTGATCTCGACGCTCGAGCGCTCGCTCGGGGCGTTCGATCTCGCGCTGGGCGGCCGACGGGCGGAAGCGGCGGATTCGCTGCTCGCGCTGGAGGGGATACGCGCGGAGAGTTATCTGTTCCGAAACTACGGGGATCATCATCCATACCTCACGGCGGTCAACCGGCTCGCCGCGGCGGACTGGCTGACGGGGTCGGGCCGGCCCGCCGAAGCCGCACGCCTTCTCCGCTGGCACGAGGCCGTCCAGTTCCCCGCGCACCTGGCCGCGCGAGCCGACGCGTCGCTGCACGGCATCGTCTATTTCCGCCGGGCACTGGCGGAGGAGGCGGCAGGCGACACGGACCGTGCCCGGCTGCACTTCCTGCGCGCGGCGGCCGAACTCGACGAACCCGTCGACGCCCTTCGTGCCCTGGTCGACGCCGCTCGAGAGCGACTCTGAAGCCGTAGCCCTCCACGCTGTTGCCCCCGATCGGTGGATCTTCCGCATGACCTGGTGAGAGCACGGAAGGTGGACGCTGAGCCGCCTGACGCCTGCGCAACCGCGCTAACGCAACGGAGGATCTCGCCATGACAGTCAGGATTGCCGCTGTACTCGGAAGCCTCGGAAGCCTCGTCCTGCTCACGCAGGTGGCCTGCACCGATACGCCGGCGGCGCCGGAAGGAAACCCCGCCGTTGAATTCACGGCACGAGCCCCGGCCGAGGTCAAGTCCGAGCCGGTGGTCGTCACGGTAGGCCGGGACGAAGTCGGCACAGACTACTTTCCGCCCGGCAGCCACGACGGCTCCTACCACGCGAAGGACGCGATCCGGCCGCGCTCGACCGTGATCGCCCCGGGCACGACCGTCGACTTCGTGATCGCCGCCGGCCACGACCTGTCG